>Ga0182024_10026720_pt1 | contig 10130 bp, 7 predicted proteins | sample P32metaG_FD_120480 | JGI IMG/M metagenome (GOLD analysis project Ga0182024, IMG submission 120480) | Permafrost microbial communities from Stordalen Mire, Sweden - P3-2 metaG (Illumina Assembly) | ecosystem: Environmental > Terrestrial > Soil > Wetlands > Permafrost | place: Sweden: Stordalen...
CTTCGCTTCCGCGGCGCTGAGAGGCCCAAGCTGCGTACGCACCGCTATTCTCTGTTTCAGCTGCCTCAGCCCCACCGAATCCAGCTTCTCGTCCAGTTCCGGCTGCCCGACCAGCACGATTTGTAACAGCTTGTCATCGGTGGTCTCAAGGTTTGACAGAAGCCGTACTTCTTCGAGTATGTCCGCCGACAAATGGTGCGCTTCGTCCACAATGAGCACGGTCGTCATGTTCATCTGACCGCGCGCTGTCAGGAAATGACCCAGGTCAAGCAACAGTTCGTATTTGCTTTTGCCTGCCGCAGGAAGCCCGAAATCGGCAAGGATGTACTGCAGGAATTCCGTCGGAGTCAACCGGCCGTTGAACAGATATGCGTAGGCTACGTCCTTGCTTTCCTTGAGCAACCCAAGCAGGCAGCGAAGCAGTAGAGTCTTTCCCGTTCCCACCTCGCCCGTCAGCACGACAAATCCCTTGTGCTGCCGGACTCCATGATAAAGCGCCGCCAGCGCCTCGTCGTGCCGCCCAGTGGGAACAAAACACACAGGATCGGGCGTCAGATCGAAGGGATTGCGCGCGAGTTTGAAAAAGGATTTGTACATTCTGCTTGAACACCTATTGGTGAAGAAAGCTGAAGGCGGATCCGGCCAGAATGGTAGAGAAAACAAGAGCAGTCATCGCCCAGCCCAATGCTGTTCTTCTCATGCTGCGCCGTTCATCGGGCGGAAGTTGAATCTCTGGAACCTCGGATATGATCGCCACAGGCACCAAAGACCTGATCTCTTTCTCACTGTATAAGCGGCGATCCATAAATTCAAATCCACCCGCTACAATGACGCCCAACGCCAGACCGACGCCGAACCCTATTCCACAGAATTTGAGACGGTTGGGAAAGTCCGGCTTTTGCGGCAGACTGGGAGGATCGAGCATCGTGAACCGCTCACCTTGTTGCATCCGTTCCATGCTGGTGGCCATCTCGGAGTCATTCTTCTTCTTCAGCAGTGCATCGTAGTCGGTCTTGGACTGAGTGTATCCGCGGGTTAGATCGTCCATTTGCTGCTCAACTGCGGGCTCGGCATTCAACCGTCCTTGGTAGTCGCTTATTCTTGCTTTCAAGCCTGCAATCGATTGCTCGCGATTCGAGATTTCAACCTGGTTGGCCTGCAACTGGCCTTGCAGTTGCATCGCCGGCGTGCTCTGCGATGGATCCGTTGCGATGCCAGGGTCACTGGCCTGTTTGCCATTGCTTTTGCCCTTCAGTTCGGCGAGCATGTCGTCTCGTCTCTTTTCGGTCTTGGCTATCTCGTCTTTCACCCTCAAAACGTCCGGGTAACGATCGGTGTAGCGCGAACTGAGGTCGATTAGCTTGGCCCTCAATGCGTCCAGTTCCTGGTCGATCGCCGCCAGGCCCGTCGGTGCGCCATCTGCCGTCCGCGTGGCCGGGTGCACGGTCCGGTACTGCTCCTGCAGCGATTGCAGATAGACCCGCTGCTGATTCGCTGTATTCAACGCATCCTGCTCGTTCTGCAGCTGCGATTGCAACCCGCTCAGGATTTGCAGATTGCTCGCCTGCTGGGACGGCAAAGAGCCTTCGTGCTGTGCCTGAAACTGCCGAACCTTCTCTTCCTGGGCGGCGAGACTTGCGCGCGCATTTTCCAACTGGCTCGCAATGAAGTTGGTGGTGTCCTGCGACTCCTGTTGGACCACTGCCTGATTCTCGTTGATGAACAGGTCTGTCAGTTCGCTCGTCACCTGCTGGGCGATATGGGGATCGCGCGCCGAGTAATTCACTCGGAATGCGGTGATATGGTCGTCGCGACTATCCCGCACCAGCGGAACCTCGATGTCCTTTCGCATGCGTTCGACTTTTTCGTCCGGAGTCCATCGTTCTCGCCCGCCAGCGTAGAGATGCAACTTGTCGATGATTAAAAGTAAGCGAGTGCGACTGAGTATCTGTTGCTGAATACTTTGCAGCCGGTCCTGTAAATTGTCGTTGACGTTTGACTCGATGTAGTTTTTGGGCATTGTCGGCTGCTCAACCAGGATCAGCGTGCTCGACATGTAGCGAGCCGGCAGAACCCAGCTTGCGCTCCACACCGTCGCCCACCCCAGCAGCAGCGGGATGAGGAAAAGCATGTGGCGTCTGCGGACGATGCCAATATAACGCTGCAGGTCAAGAGGTTCTGAATTCTGTTCCTCGGGCTCTTCTGCCATGATTATCGTCCCAGTGGTCTTGAAAATTGATAGGAAATCGAAATGTACCCGTGATCGCTATCGGGGTTTTCAGATATCGCCGCAATGCCGCCGTAGCTCTGATGGAGACGCGAGTATCCAATCTCCGCTGAGAAGTGCTCGCCAATTGGATGCGTGACCGAAACAGTACCTGACATTGTATGCCCTCCCTGGCTCGTCGTGGGAGACAGCGGAGTCACGCTCTTAAGGATGCTATAGCTCGCCGCGACTCCCAGCGTCCACGTCCGCGTCGCCTGCCACCGTCCGGATGCATTTCCGGCAGTCGATTCGAAGGCACCAAGCAGCCCGCCGGCTCCGTTCACCGTTCGCGAGTAGCTGGCCGCGAGATTGGTCCGGCTCCTTTGCCAGCCCATGCTCGCTGTTACAGCAGGAGTCCATGCGGTGGACGCCGGAAACGGAGCCTCCGTCACGTTAAAGTGCTGTGGGCCGCCCGATACGGAGAGAGAAAGAGAGTGCCCCAAATAAAGAGTGTAGAAGGAATAGATCGTGTACATCTCGGTTCCGCTCGCGCCGCTCGCGGAACTGGAAGTCATTTTCGAGTATTGGTAGTTCACGCCCATGTACTGTGCGCTGGAAAGACGGCGATTGAAGAATGCCGAGCCTCCGTACGTATGCGAATTAGGTAGGCCGGCGGCCTGCGCGGGATTGGAGTAATCGAGAATCGAATATGTGCCTCCTGCCCCGATCATGCTATTCCTGCTGAATTGAAAAGTTGATTCTCCGCTCGTTCCATTGCTTAACTGTTCTGCGAACGGCGCCACAACCGCAACTGCCGCAGCCTGCGTCGACCCGGACACGCCCCCGGCGGGCTGGTCGAACACATTGGAGGCCTGCACGAAAGTGTCTTGCACGCTGACCTTCGCGTGCGGGCTCAAGCGGTACTCGTAGCTGGCGGTCGCATTCTGGTTCAACGCATTCAGCGCGCTGGTGGGTTCATAGAGCGTGAAACCTGGACTATAAGAAAACATTTTGTGTGCGCGCGGAGTAATCTGATCCAGAGCAATGGACGATCCGATTGTGTAGATTTCGTCGCTGACCGGCTTGCTGGTGATTCCCGGTTCCACATTGTCGTCGTAGGCAACCTGCAGGCGCAATCCCCCGCGCAAATAATTCGACCGCTCCTCGCCGGCTGTCTCGGTTGGATACGCCTGGCCGCTTATTGGAGGTGGTGTCTGCATCTCAGTCTCCGTGACCGGGGGCCCGGTTGCGCTTGGTTCCACCTGAGACCACGCCGGCATGGCAGCCAGCAACACAAGACTCAGACAAATGCGGGTAAGCATGCGCGGCCCTTACGGCACTACGACTGTGTCGTGTGGTTCAAGCTTGATATTCTGCCCGGGGTTCTTGCCCTTGATCACGTCCTTGAAGTTGAAAGCAATGCGGGTCTCGCGGTCGCCGGCGCTTTGGCGAAGGATGTAAATGTTCTTCTGCTTGGCAAAGTCCCTGAACCCGCCTGCAGCCGCAATCGCATCCAGAACCGTCGTCGCCACTGCAAGCGGGTAGGATCCCGGTTTCACCACCTGACCCAGGATATTGAACTTCTGGCTGTTAATTTGCTCCACAATCACCGTAACTTCGGGTTCGGTGATGTAGCTCTTCAGCCGCGAGCTGATCTCCTCTTCCAGTTGCAGGGGTGTCCGCCCCGTCGCTTGCACTTCGCCCACCAGCGGTAAAGAAATCTTCCCGTCGGAGCGCACCGGAAGCGACCGTGTCAGGTCCGGTTCCTTCCACACATTGATCGCCAAACGGTCGTCGTTACCGATTACAAAGCTATTGTCGTGTGCCTTAGTGCCCGATGCAGCCGCTGCATCTGCCTGGTGCCCATGATCCGCTTGACTGGCGGCTGGAGCCTGTCCCAGAAGGGAGCCCGAAAAAATAATCAGCAGAACTCCTAATTTAATTGAAGGATCGACGCTGCAATTCATAACCGCTCCCGTCGACGACCATCTAACCCGGCTGATGCGCCCGACATAATCAATTTATGCTTTCCTGCGCCGCTTCTAATTCCGGTCGATCTTTCTCCGGCGTGACATCACTTTCATGCACAAACAGGCAGCGTCCTCTGATCTCTTCCAGCTTCCATCGCTCGCCCCGCCGGGATCGCGCATGCCCCGTCCCGCACTGTTAAAGGCTCCACATCCGCAGCGTCAATCTCCACTGCCACCGATTGCGCTACCATGGCCACGGAAAGGACCAAGCGGCACAGATTCTTCTTACGCAGCAGAACCCCTTCTACGCCTTCAAGGGTGCCCCGTATCACGCGAACCCGCTCGCCAACCTTGAGATAGGGATGCGGTTCCACGCGGTAAGACCCATCGATGGTTTTGCGAATGACCTCGATCTCCGCTTCCGGAATGACCGCAAAACTCTCGCCGTGGGTCAGGATCATGTGAACTCCCGGAGTCGTCACCACCTGCAGGCGGCGGTTGAGCCCTCCCCGGACGAATACATAGCAGGGAAACAGCGGCAGCGAAACAATTTTCTTTCTGTCTTTCCAGCGCCGCATTGAATCATAGAGCGGAAGAAATACCTCAAAGCCCTTGGCCGTCAGCATATCTGCCACCGTCTTCTCGTGCTGGTGGCGCGTGTAGAGCGCCCACCAGGCCGAATCGCATCCGGTCGCGTCCATTCCCGGTTGGATCACCATCTCGCCCTGTATCTCCATCGGATGTTCAACCTCTCTGGCGGCAACAATTGGGCGTAGCTTCGCCCTGTGAGCTACATCTTGCTCTTTTTACTTTGACCCTCAGTCCTCCCAAATCTCGCCCGAAACCGCTGGACCCAATTCGAACTCCGGCGCGCAAAAAGCCGGGAAGTCACACCGTACCCAGGATTACTCTGGAAAAGGGGTGGGATGGAATGAGCACATGACGTGAACACTAATGCAACTTGGTTGCCATTGCAAAACAAGGTAAATAAATGGCTTACCCTTGACGTACCTCAGGAAGGTGCAAATCTTTGCACTCCATCGTAGGAGAATTTTAGTCCATTCGTTCAGCCCGCATTTGCAGCCTATCTCTGCGTCGTCACAGGATTCCCGGCCCCCGGCTCAACCGGGCCGCACCCTCAATTTGAACCGAAAGCGCGGACCATTCCGCCCGTGCCCTTGAATGCTTCCATTCTGGGGCGGGGTGCGCTCTTGCTCTTGGTCGAATGTTCCCCTGATGACAAGACCAGGCATAAACTGTTTGGATTCAGTTAACTGTAAGAAAGGAGCTGGGGCACGGGTCGGGATCGAGCCGGCGCATAATAGCATTCGGAGATTTGCCGTAACTTGTTGGTTTAAGTGCTTGCCTGTGGCGCTACGGTGAAGCCGTCCAAATTGCCGAGAATCGGGGCAAATCGGAGAATATACGCGAAAAGTTGGCCCCATGGTTGCCCACTATCGTGGAGCGCTTAACCCGCCCGGCGATCAGCCGAATTGATCGATCAATCTAAATTCATCCCCGGACCTCGCCTTGGCCGTCGCCCCGCCCCGATCAGAACCCTGCTGTGCGACGATCGCTTGAAACACGACCGCGCGGGCGATCTTTGCCGGGTTGAGCCGCCATGGCTTTTGCAGCCCTCTTCCCGGTCACAGAAGACGATGCTGCCGCGGCGCCGTTGTTTGACTGACTTGCTTTTCGCGCAGCCTCCCAACGATCCTTCATTGCTAGGGCTATTCGCTTTCGTGCAGGCGCCGGAAGTGTTCTGTTCTTCGATCTGGCGGTGCTGTTGGAGTCGCGCGGCATTTCTTGCTTCGGCTTCTTTTCGCTGCTCTGCCTTGCCTGCTTTTCTTTGCTTCGGGCGGGCTTCCCGCGATCGGGAGTCTTTGCCGGCGACGCACGGACAGGCAGTCCTGCTGAAGTTTCCAGTTCGATTCCAAAGACATCGGCCAGCCGATCCGAAGCGATCATCTTCCTTTTTCCCGCGGCTATTGACTTGGCCACCGGACTGCCGGCCTGCGCGATCAGCTCCAGGTGATCGACGCCGCGCAGTTTGAAGAGCAGTTCCGGCTCGCGCTCGAGCCGGCAGCCCACCCCGTAAAGCGTAGCTGCGACATGCTTGCACATCTCTGCCCAGTCCGGGCAGGAGCAGGACATCTCGATCTCTTCGGGTGCCGGGAAGAGGCCGAATTCGCGCCCGGTCACGATCTCCATCACGCCGCGGGATACCCGGCCCTGCAAGAGCTCGACCAAGGAACCGATCTGTCCGCCACACTGCGCCTTGATTCTCTTCCAGCGCGCCGAGGCGAGCGGACGGATGCCGATGCTGATGCGTTACAGGCTGGAGCCACTCACCAGCGAGGTAACTTTGCCGGATTCGATTTGCAGGTCGACGACCGAACCATTACGGACGTAAGTTCGGCCGCGAGGGAGACGGTTCTCGAAGTCGCTGAAGGATTCGAGGTTGTCGCACCAGGCTTTGCCCCAGAATATTGCGGCGATGACGCGGCCGGCCACATGGACCGGCGACACGTGTCCACCCTTCCGGGACAGTTTCTGCGCCTCGCGCAGGGCCTTGGCGCGCCGCTCCGCTACGGAGACATACGGCGGATAGTAACCCCATCCCATGGAGCCCTCGCAACCGGGAGAATCTGAAACCCGTACTCAACATTGCATTGGCGTACATGAGGAAAATGAGGTCGAAATTCCGCTTGCATCCGGACAAGGGAAATTGCATCCTCATAGGATGGCTTTCGATCTCGTCCAGCTTCGCGTGCTTGCCCAGAAAAAGGAAGACGAGAACTGGAGATTCCGCCAGTTTCTGAAAGGGCGGTGCGATCTGGAGCCGGAGGAGATCGACCGGCGCGTTGTTGCCGCGACCGAGCGTGTGTGGGCCGGAATCGACTGCACCACCTGCGCCAACTGCTGCCGTGAGGTGAGGCCGACGTTCAGCGAGGAAGAAGCAGGGCGGTTGGCTCAGCGGCTGGAGATCGCGCCGCAACAGTTCATCGAGTCTTATCTTGAGCGCACCGAACCTGGCGACGAGAATCCCTGGCAGACGCGTACGACGCCTTGCCCGTTTCTGAAGGACAACCGCTGCAGCGTCTATGAAGATCGTCCGGCCGACTGCCGCGGCTACCCCTACCTTTACGAACCCAAGTTCGTGTCCCGAACCATGGGCATGATCGAGCGGACATCCACCTGCCCCATCGTATACGAGGTGATGGAGGAGCTGAAGACCTCTGTGGGGTTCACGCAACGCAGCCGGCGATGAGGACGCGGATCAATTCTCCATCGCCTTGCCGACGTCGAGGGCCACAAAGCGCAGCAACTGATCGTTGCTCATCTCCGTCAGCAGCGCTTCTCCGCCGCCGTCGAGCAAATCGCGCGCCAGCCCCGCCTTCTGCGCGATCAGTTCGTCGATTTTGTCTTCGACCGTGCCGCGGCAGACAAACTTGTGAACCAGCACGTTGCGCTTCTGGCCGATGCGAAAGGCCCGGTCGGTTGCCTGGTTCTCGACGGCGGGGTTCCACCAGCGGTCGAAATGAATCACGTGCGATGCCGCGGTCAGGTTCAACCCCGTGCCGCCGGCCTTGAGCGACAGAACGAAAAATGGCGGGCCTTCGTCGCGCTGGAAGGCCTCGACCAGTTCGCGCCGCTTGGCCACCGCCGTCTGACCGTGCAGCGCAAGACCGGCCCGCCCAAACACGCCGGCAAGAAAACCGGCCAAGGGCGCCGTGATCTCCCGAAACTGGGTGAATACCAGCGCCTTCTCCTGACGTTCCGCAAGTTCACGGCAGATTTCGCCCAGCCGCTGAAATTTTCCGCTCTCTTCCGGATCGAATCCGTTATCGCCTGTCCATTGCGAGGGATGGTTGCAGATCTGTTTCAGGCGCATGAGATAGGCCAGAACGACTCCGCGGCGCTTTATGCCGTCGGCTTCATTGAGCGCTGCCGCGAGTTCCCGCACCGACTGCTCATACAGGGCAGCCTGGCGCCGGCTGAGCCCGCAGAACGCATTGACCTCGGTCTTTTCGGGTAAATCGGCGATTACCCCCTTGTCCGTTTTCAGTCTCCGCAAAATGTAGGGCCCCACCAGAGTGCGCAACGGACCGTATGGATTCGACCCATGCGCCGCGCTCTCGCCTGCGGCCAGTTGTTTTGCGAAGCGGCTGAAGGCCTTGGCGCCACCCAGCAAACCGGGGTTCAGAAAATCGAAAAGCGACCAGAGATCGTAGAGGCGGTTCTCTACCGGCGTGCCCGTCAACGCGATCCGCGCGGCAGCGCGAAGTTCGCGCACGGCGCGGCTCTGGCGCGTACCGGAGTTGCGGATTGCCTGCGCTTCGTCCAGGATAACTAGCTGCCGCTCGCGCTGGCGCAGCCATTCCAAACGGGTGAGCATGGTGTACGTGGTGATAACCAGATCGCACCCTGCTTCCGGCGCGCTGTCATCATTCGCGTCGTTCTTCTCCGAGGGATGCGCGATGAACACATTCAGGGACGGTCCGAAGCGCGACAACTCCGATTTCCAGTTGGCGATCAGCGATGCCGGAACCACCAGCAAGCTGGATTTGCCGCCGTGGCCGGGCTCCGATTTTAGGTGTAGGAGCAGCGCGATGACCTGGATGGTTTTGCCCAGACCCATGTCGTCGGCAAGACATGCGCCCAGCCCCAGCCGAGTCACGAATCGCAGCCAGTGAACGCCGGTCCTCTGGTAGGGGCGAAGCTCTCCGCACAAATTCGACGGGATCGCGTCTCGCCCGGCCTCCGGCTTGCGCAACTGACCAAGCATTTGTTCCAGATCGCTGCCCGCGGCGATGCCCACCCATTCCTGCGCGGACATTGCCTCTGCCGCTCCGGTCCCGGCCCCGATGCCTGCCAGCAAACGCATGCCTTCAAAGAAGGAAAGACCGCCGCTTTCCGCCCTGCTCCCTACCTGCTTCCAGTGTTTCAAGGCTTCGGCCAGCTTACCTCGATCCACCTCCACCCACTTGCCGCGGAGGAGAACCAGTCCGTCGGAAGAGCCTAAGAGGTCCTGAAGCTCGTTCTCGTCGAGCGGTTCGCCGTTCAGAGCAACCCCGACAGAGAAATCGAGCAGCGCGCCCGCTCCGAGCTTTCCCTTCGCGCTCTCGCCAATCTTTACGTTCACCACCGGCCGCGGTGGCCGCGCTGCCTTCCACCAGTCTGGCACGCGCACAACCAGCCCGCTCTCTTCCAGGGCGGGTATGCTCTTGAGAAAACGGTATGCATCGGCAGGCGTCCAGGCCAGTGGATGATAGATCTCGCCCGATTCAGTGAGTTCCTTCACCCAGACACTGCGTTCTCCGGCTCGCTGAATCGGCTGCAAAAGCGCTAGCAGCGCCGATCGATTCTTCGCACCGGCATATTCCTCAAGGGCCCGTCCAAGCGGCAAATGCTGCGCCTTGCCCTGTGTCGACAGGCGAGTAGCGTAGGTGGCAAGAAACGCGAAGGGATACTCCAGGTCGCGCTTGTTTTCTGCCAGGTGGAATGTGACGCGGCCCACCGTGCGCCAAGCCGGATTCAGCTCTCGCAAATAGTCCTGGACACTCCCGCGCGATTCCCTCATCTGCTGTCGCACCAAGTTGTCCAGTTCCGACCACCACTCCGCAAGACAGGCCGGACTCAGATACTCCAATCCGCGCATGGGCGGAGCCGCCGCGGCCATCGCCGCTAGACCTTCCGCATCTGGAGCGGGAACCGGCGTCAACTCCAACGCGCTGGAAATATCCGGTGTGTGGCAGAGGCGAGTGAGATAGTCGCGCGCGAAATCGCGCGCAAAGGCGAACTCCGGCGGTACGCCGGCCTGCAACTCCCGGGTCGCCATATGCAGAAGACCCTGTGCCTGGCCCTGGCCAAACGCACGAGCAATGCGTCCAGCCATCGCATCGTCCAGCAAGGACTCTCCTGCCGGCGTTGCCGCGGCAATCAATCGCCCA
>Ga0182024_10026721_pt1 | contig 10129 bp, 5 predicted proteins | sample P32metaG_FD_120480 | JGI IMG/M metagenome (GOLD analysis project Ga0182024, IMG submission 120480) | Permafrost microbial communities from Stordalen Mire, Sweden - P3-2 metaG (Illumina Assembly) | ecosystem: Environmental > Terrestrial > Soil > Wetlands > Permafrost | place: Sweden: Stordalen...
AAGAATTTGGGATCGCCGGATTGACAGACGAAAGCGTCCCACATTAAGCGCGTTCCCTCGAACGAAAGACGGTCCCTGGCGGGAGCGTCTCTGGCAGCAGAAACCGGCGGGCGCGCAGGTGAAGAGCCGGCTGATAGCCGGCTGCAGCCAGGATTGGCTGCCCCACAAAAGGAGAGCTTATGGCTATTTTCTCGCAGCTTCATCACCCCGATTTTTCTCTGTGGCAATCGGCCGTGGAGCAGACGGTTGCGAACATCGAGGGCTCGGCCGATGAGCTCCGCGGCGATGCCACCCATGCCATGATCGAGGCCACCAACACGGTTGCTTCGAACCTCAAAATCGGCGTTTCGCCGGCCCATGAAGCCCAAGCGGGCGCCGCCAATGGCAACGAAGGCTGGGCCAAGTACTGCTCGTCCATCTGGTGGGAAATCGCCAAGGCCCAGGTGGAGGGCAACCGGCAGGCGGAGCAGAATTGGCGCGACCAACTGGGCCAATTCACCACTTGCGACGTCCGCTATGCGCAGGCCGCCGAGCAATACGTGGCATTCCAGGCCAAGAAAGAGAGGATACCCTATAAGGTCTGGCACGATCTGAGCGACTTCATCGTCGATTGGAAGGTGCCGGCGCAGGCGCGGATCGCCATCGTGGGCGACTGGGGGACCGGGCAGGCCGACGCCCGCGCCCTGCTGCAGGCCATCGCCCGCAAAAATCCCGATCTGGTGATTCACCTCGGCGACATCTACTATGCGGGTACCGAATTCGAAATGGAGAACTACTTCCTGAACATCTGGAAGAGCACCTTCGATCTCACTAAGATTCGCACCGTCACACTGGCCGGCAACCACGATATGTACTCCGGCGGCGTCCCTTACTACCAACTGATCCGGAGTCTGGGCCAGCCCGCCAGTTACTTCTGTCTGCGCAACGACGACTGGCAGTTTGTAGCGCTGGACACCGGCCTGCACGACGACGACGCGCTGGCCGCCAAGCCGACTTACCTGGAAGGCACCGAGGTGGCATGGCTCAACGACAAGATCGCGACCGCCGGCCAACGCCGCACCGTGCTGCTGAGCCACCACCAGCTTTTCACCGCCATCGAGGACATCGGCGGCCAGAGCGTCAACGTCAGGCTGCAAGGGCAGGTGGGACCCATCCTGCCGAAAGTTGACGCGTGGTTCTGGGGGCATGAGCACAATCAGGTGATCTATAAGAGGTGGGAGGGCGTGCTGGCGCGATGTCTGGGCCATGGCGCCTATCCCGTGGGTCTCGACGAAATTCCCGCGAAGCCGAAGTTCGACGTGCCCATGGAGAATATCTTCCTGACCAGGGGCGGCGCCTTTCACTCCCACGGCTACGCCATAATGGAGCTCGATGGCCCGGCGGCGCGCGTTTCCTATTACCAGGACAGCGACCCCGAAGATCTGCCGATGTTTGTGGAGAGCTTCGGGGCCGCGGCAGCGGGACACTAGAACTATGTACGACAGGTCTCCCGGCCTGTCGCCCTTTCGGCCACAAGAAACGCAGGAGGCAACGTGACGCCACAACCCATGTACGACCGGCCTCCCGGCCTGTCGCCCATTCAGCCACTAGAAATGCAGGAGGTAGCGTGACGCCAAAAACGCAACTGACTCACCCAGAGAGCTCGCCCAATGCCGCCGCCCGCTGGTTCGGCCGGGTGGTGTGGCTGGGCATTGTATTCAACCTGTTCTTCGTGCTGATGCAGGTCTTCGCGCCGGATTTCATCAACGTGGCGGTAGGCCTCACGCCGGGCTTCCCCACCGTGTGGAACCGCGCGCACGGCATGATGGTGCTGGCGCTTTCCATCCTCTATATCCCAGCCGCGCTCGATCCGCTGCGCTATCCCGGATACTCGTGGCTGCTGGTGGTATCGCGCCTGGCGGCGGCGAGCTTTTGGGCCTGGTGTCTCGCCACCGGCCAGGGCGCGTTCGGCTCATACCTGGCCATGGACGGCGGGTTCTGCGTGGTGCAGGGCATTCTATTGCAAGTGGCTCTGCCCGCGGAGCAGAAGCTGCCGGCCGTGCTGGGGCGCGTTCTAGTTGGTATCGGCGCCGGAATCGGCGCCGGCCTGAAGGCTGCGTACCAACACACGGCCGTGCGCGTCGTCACGGCCGGGGTGGTGGTTGTGTTGCTGCTGGCGGGCTGGGCGTTCTACGACAACCTGCTGCGCCCTCAGCCCGACCTGGTGTATGCCGATATTGTGCAGCACTACAAATACGCGGCCATCGGTCTGGGCTCATCGAGCCGCGTTCCGTATTGGATCTTCAAGGTGCTGCCGGATGTGTTCGCAGACAAGCTTCCCGGTCCCGGCGGCTATGCCTCGCTGGGTCTCATCATGGAGGATGGCGCTGACCGGCCGGTGGGCTTCGCCAAGCGCGTCTTCGGCTACGAGTGTCTCGAGGCGAACTGCTCGCTGTGTCACACCGCCTCGTATCGCACCGCGCCCGGCTCGAAGCCCGTGATTGTGCCCGGCGGACCGGCCCACACCATGGACCTGCAAGGCTTCCAGCGCTTCCTTTTTAGCGCTGCGGGCGACCCACGATTCAACGCCGCCATCCTGATGGACGCTATCGGCAAGGTACACCAGTTCTCGTGGATCGAGGGACTGTTCTACCGCTATCTGATCATTCCCGCCACCAAAGTGGCGCTGCTGGAACAGAAGGCCCAGTATGCCTGGCAGGATAGCCGGCCGCCGCAGGGAAGGGGCCGCACCGATACTTTCAATCCCACCAAGATCGTGGTCTTCCACATGCCCGACGATGGCACCATCGGCACCACCGACCTGCCGCAGGTGTGGAACCAGAAGCCGCGCGAGCACATGTGGCTGCACTGGGACGGCAACAACGACGAGATCACCGAGCGCAACTACGCCGCGGCCATGGCGGTGGGCGCGACTCCAACTTCGGTGCTGCCTGAGAGCTTCACGCGCGTCACCAATTACCTGCTGCAATTGCAGCCGCCGCCATTCCCCTTACCCATCGATCAGGCGAAGGCCGGGCGCGGCGCCACCGTCTACCAATCGGCTTGCGCCAGTTGCCACGCTTTCGGCAGCTCAGGCGTGGGCCAGGTGGAGGACATCGCGCAGATTGGGACCGATCCCAACCGCTTGAGCTCGTTCAGCCAGAGCCTGGTGGATCGCTTCCACACCTTCACCACGGCGCCATTCGTGTTCACGGCTTATCGCAAGACTAACGGTTATTCGCGCGTGCCCATCGACGGCATCTGGTTGCGCGGCCCCTATCTGCATAACGGCTCGGTGCCCAGCTTGCGCGCGCTACTGATGCCCGAGGATCAGCGCCCCAAGGTCTTCTATCGCGGTTACGACGTGCTGGACCCGGTCAACGTAGGGTTCATCTCCGACGGACCCGAGGCCGCCGGCGCAGGCTTCCGGTTGGACACTTCCGTGCCCGGTAATTCCAACCGCGGCCACCTATATGGAATCGAACTCACGGCGCCGCAGAAAGACGATTTGCTGGAGTATCTGAAGACGCTGTAAAACGTGGGACATCCATGATAAGGCCGCTTTCGTCTGTCAACCCGCCGTCTGTCAAGCCGGACCCCGCGAAGGGGGAGCAGCCAACAAGGCATTCGGGCCTCGGTTATCCAAGCGCCGCAACCGCTGGCTGGGGCCAACGCAACGGGCTCCTATCTCAAAGGAAAGAGCCGCCAACAAAAACGCGGCAATGATGCTTCCAGCGGGCCCGTAGGCGGTCTGCCGGCAAGTTTTCTGAATGGCTGGGTGTTGCTGAGTCCTCGTTGAGATCGGGAAAGGGTGGAGCTGATTATCGTCCAGCGCCGGCAATAAGTCTTCGCCGCCCCTAACAAGTTCGCTCATGGCGCCGCTATACTACCGAATACACTGAGTTACCCACATAGGCCGCTGGCAGCGCGGACGCCTCACGGTCAACCAGCGGTTACCGGTTCTGTTTCGCCTGTCGCCGGCTGCGGAAACGATCTGACTTACCCGGCCATGGGCGCCATCAGCCAAGCGAACGCCTAACGTTTACGGACTTAGCTCGATTTACCCGCAAGGGTTTCTCGAAACGAACGGCAGGTGTAGGAGGCTTAAAGGCAGGGAACAACACGCATCTTGATTCAGCACAGCCGGAGTGCCCGCCGGAGTGCCCGCCGCAGTCTCTGCATTGCTAAGGCGCCAGCTTGGGCAAGGTTGTGGCGTAAGCTGTCTTCAGTGGTTCGACAACTACGCCTACGATGTTGCTCGCTGCTGCCCCCGAGGCCCCGCCCATCGATGAACGGCTTGTGAAGCCGCGTAGGATTTCCAGGTAAAGGGTTTTCTGCCCCATCACACCTAAGAGAATTAAGAGATAGAGGCCGAGAAAGAGACCACCTCCCAACAATAGTCTAACAAGAGACGAAGAGAAGTGACCGTAGAAGAACTGCAGCGCAAACGCCGGCGCCGCAGCGGCGAGACCCGCAACCAGAGGCCGGCTCAGAGCTGACATAACGTCTCGGAACGAGACGACCGTATCATGTACGCACCAGGCGATATGAGGAACGGCCCAAAGTGTCATTACCGCCGAGTAGGCGAATGCGACGCCATTGGGTCCGTACGGAAGACCTATAACGTAACCGGTAATTACAAGCGGGGCGAGTACGAGTGCGACTTTTAGGCTGCGCCCCACTAATCCGACCGAAAAGAGCAGCCACCCCAAAGGATTGATCAAAGCAAAGATCAAGATCGTTGGAGTCAGGAGCCGAAAAGGCTCGACTGCGCCACGCCACTTTGGGCCGAGAAGCACCAAAATCAGATCGTCGGCAAAAAGAGAGCACACTATCGTTAACGGAAGGGTCAGGGCCAGAATGAGCGAGTAACCCTTCAGAAAGTAATTCCTGAAACGTTCCGGTTCATCCCGGAGTCTGGACAAGGCCGCAAAAGCCACGCCGCCGGCGGCTGAATTCAGGTTAGCCGTCGGAATATTGATCAATTGGTATGCCCTTCCATAAATGCCGACGGACTCCGCGCCCCAGTAGCGCCCCAATAGCACCTTTTCCAAATTGTAAGCCAGATAGACGATCAGGCCGTTCAAAGTGACTGTGCCGCCAAAGCGCAACATGGAGCGAATCCCGATACCACGTCGCGGCCTTCCGGGAATCCATCCGGCGGCCCGCCAGACACAAGCAGTAGAGACGCATGGAGCGGAAATCGTCATTCCCACGAGAGCCCAGTAGCCATAACCCCGGACTGCCATGCCGATTCCAACCGCGACGCTGATCGCGAGGGAGATAATCTCGATAACAGCGGAGACGGTAAAACGCATTTGCCTTTGAAGAATGGCTCCATGTTGTACTCCAGCGGCATTGAAAAGAAATCCAGCGGCCAAAACAGACGTTACAGCGAACAGGCGGGGTTCGTGGTAGAAGTTAGAGATAATCGGCGCAATCAAGAAGGCCAGCAGGCTAAGAATCGCACCTACTAGAATATTTACCCAAAACAACGTCGAAAGCTGTTCGTCTGTGACCTTGGTTCTCTGCACCGTGGCAGTTGAAAGTCCGAAATCGTTGAGAAGATTAAGGATTCCAATGACTGCCATGACCATTCCCACCAACCCAAAGTCTCGAGGTTCGAGGATCCGGCCCAAGACCATCAAGGACCCGATACGAAGCAGAAAATTCACTGCTACGGAGCAGGTCTTTGCAACCCCCCCGCGAATGGTCCTGCTCTTAAGGTCATGCATCAAAATTCTGCGAGCTGGACGTTGCCGTCTCTCACTTCACAGCGTACGCTCGAGTCGCCAAGACCAACCGGCCTATCCTCTGGGATGCTGGAGTTCACCGAACTAAATAAACCCGTCCCAGAAAGACCAATATCAAATGTCATGGGTTAACCAGTGGAGTGGCATGCATTCCTCAGTCCAATCCGGAGAGACCATAAGAAGCATGAGGTTCGCAGGACACTTAGCTTTTACTGGGTACAACAAATGGGGCTCAAGCCAAAACATTTGATCGGCATGTAGCTCTATGGCTACCGTGATCAGCCATAATAAAGTGATGCCAGCTTGTTTGATGGTGTTCAAGGCTGGACGCATTCAAGGGTCCGTGCAGTGTCGGGTGAAACCCTCTCTAACCAGATTTCGCGCCAGTATGGATAAATGCTTCTTGGACAGAACATGCGGCAGCCGCTATATTGGGATCGACAGACGACTGAGTCCAGTATGACGCAAGGCGTTTTCATCTCCTGCATCTCTCCTGTTTTCTCATTCACTATCCTCGTCACGCGTCTCAAGACCCGATAAATCTTGCCACAGTACGGGACCATTTCCGCGTCCCACACCATCCCCTTGTTCTGATTATCGGTGTTGAGGGTTCTGATGATTTCCTGGTGCGATTTTACGCGCACCAGCTCTCCCTTCTGTAGATTGAGAACTACGGTTGGCGTTGGTTGTCCCTGAGCTATGGTTCCCTGCTTCCTCGGAAAAAGAGTTCCGCGCCAGAGGGGATGGAACTTGTCATAGAACCAACGCATGGCCGGGCCCACGCCGATGCCAGCCTGGCTGAGGTTGAAATACATCGAGTAAACCAATCCCTTGAAGAGACGCCATAGGCCGGCGTTCGACGATCGGTAATCTTCAACGTACTGCCGAATGTCCCACCAGGCGAGGCTGGTCGTAGCGTATGGCAGTTGTGTGGCTTGGCACACATACCTCACTGCCTCTGTGTTAGCGCCGGCGGTCCCCGCGGCAGCCCAGACTTCAGTTTCAGTAGTGCCGCCGGCATCCCCTCGAAGGGAATCGACAGGCGGATCCCCGATACTGAAACGTCTTTCGTTAGAAGGTTCCCAGTCGACGCGCTTCAGCCATGCCTCTTTCCAGAAGATCAGGCAACCGGCATCACACCCGCCGTGTGCTTGCCCCCCACACCGCGTCTCGAGATGAACGGTCTGATGGACCCGGCGTCCGCGCACCGGGAAGACCGTATCGCAAGTCTTGTGAGCTCGTTTGTAGACCTGAAATCTTTGGCGGCAGAACGCAAACATCTCTGGCATGAATGGCATCCCATCGAGTTGCCCGCTGTAGTCAAGCGTTCTTAAGATCTCCTCTTGGCTTCTGACTTCTACCCAGTCGCCTGCTTTAAGTTTCAAACCGTCGGGCCGCCGGTACCAGGCATCCGGCCGGTTCGCTGCCCGAGTCCGCCCTTGGAGGGTTGTCTGGGGCGCACTCATGATTGCCGCCCTGCGGCTTTGAAAGGCCTGACGCCAAGTTCAGCACTCCCTCGATGGACGCTCGACTGTACCGCGGAATCTGGCGGGAACGGAGAACCGTAACCGGCCGGAGTGTGACTGCGCACGAAGCCGCAGCATCCAAAATGCCGATGGAACAAAATAACTTTGGTGATCAGTAAAACCCCCGTAGACATGTCTTGATAACGGTAGCGCGAAAGTAGAGTTGAGGAAGAGGTATCTTTTGGACACCTACGCGATCCGGCTCGGAAGTACTGGAACTCTCAACCTTGAGAGTTTACAACTAGTAAGTCGTATTGCTCGAATCCGGAGATCACCCGAGATTCAGTCTCCGGAAAGAAGGTGCGCGGATAGCGCCACCGTTTCGGCGTGAGCTACCGGTGAATCCCCCTAAGACGATACTATTCTGTTAGAAAGATCGCCAAGATGTGGAGTCTCAGCCCCGACGCAGTAAGAAGACTCTGGGCGACGAGTCTGGCGTGCTTGTTATCAGTGTCTTAAAAGTCCCGGTAGATACGAAGGTAATAGAACATTTCGGATCCCGCAATCAGAACTTGAACGGTCCATCGGCGCTGGTCTCGATCGTAGGCGGCGCCATGTTAACTCCATACGGCATGCGTCTGATCCGTCCGGTTCGAGAGGGGCGCTGTCCCAAAGTTGTCCCAAAGTTGTCCCAGAGCTATGCCTAAACTCCGGAAACGCTGATTTCGCAGCCCTCCATGACGGAATTCCTACTACTCTCCCAAAATTTGGTTGCGCGTATCGATTTTCCCGGCCGATAGACTTCTACGGGAGCGCCCAGATCCAAAGGCAGGCGATCTCCAGGAACTTATGCAGGGCAGGAGGAAGAGACTGTACTGAGAGTTCCATCCCGATTCGACCAAGAATTTGAAATGTGGTTGGAGAGTTTCGAGCCGCTTCTCCATCGTGATCCCGCGATCTTCCCCGATTCCCAGAGCCGCCGGATGTCTTCACCCGACACTTGTCGCAGGGAGGTGATCGGCGAGCGGCTCCAAGGCTTTCGCGGCCTGCCGTTATTTGAGAAGCGGTCCCTCCCTGAGCCTTCTGGCCTCCTGGTCGCTCAGGAACCTCGCGCACGCCCCGCCTATGGTGGCCGTGCCGCTCGGCTTGCCGGTCTCCCATTCGCGGACGAGACTGACCGCCGCCTGCTAGTTTGAAACATCGAGTAATTTTTTTATCGCCTCGCCATACAGAGTCGCGGCAACGTACAACGGAGCATGTTCTCAATCCACCTCGGCATGCGACAGCTTGTCTTCTGAACGCGAAAATGTGTAGGATCGGCGCCGCCACCAACTGATATTGCGGCCTCCAGCCTCTCCAGACCCCCGGCATTTTCAGGCCGCGAAACTGATGACACCTTGTATCGGTCACAGCACTTTGAACTTTATTTTTCGGCCTTTCCAGAGGAGTTCAGCCCCGCCGCCCCTTGCAGCCGCAAAAACGCCTGCTAGTGTCAAATCGAGGTTCTTCATGTTTAAGTCGTCTTCCGGCAAGTTGCGCGGGCCCATGGCCTGCGGAGTTCGCAACCCGCAGCCTGGCAAGTGGCGCGGGCCTATGGACTGCGAAGTTCGCAACCCGCAGCACCCCCCGTCGAACCCGCCGCTGAGCCCCGCCAGGCCATTGCAACCCAAAGAATCAAAACCACTTCCACGTCCTCAGCTTCGTTCCGCCAAAATTCTTCAATGCCGCTCCCGCCGCCCACAACCGCCGCTTACCTACCCGAAGACCCGCCCAAATGCCCCCACAAAGTCCACCGGAAACCCGGCCATTCCCCCCAAGATCGCGGCCCAAAACCCCCGGCAACAGCATGCAGACTAAATTCGACCCGGTTCGCTTGCCCGCGACGCAATTTTCGGCTCGCCGGGCTCGCCCGGTCCCGCCGCCATCATTTGACAAAAATTGCCCGCCGTCCGTATGATGAAACTTCAGGATTAAATCATGCCGGGCGCAAATTTCGCGCGTCCGTGCTTCGCCCAAAATGGCAACCAGAGAACTCGTTTTCGTCCGGGACATTTTAATATGATTAAAGTCGAGGGCCTGACCAAGCGGTACGCCCGCACCGTCGCGGTAGACAACATCTCTTTCGAAGTCGAAAAAGGGCAAATCGTCGGTTTCCTCGGCCCCAATGGGGCCGGGAAGACCACCACCATGCGCATCCTCACCTGCTTCCTGCCGCCCACCGAAGGCAAGGCCAGCGTGGCCGGCTTCGACGTCCAGGAACACCCCATGGAGGTCAAGCGCCGCATCGGCTACCTGCCGGAAACCCCGCCGCTGTATCCCGAAATGGACGTCTCCGGATATCTCGATTTCGCCGGCCAGCTCAAAGGCATCTCGTCCGCCGATATCAAAAAGAAAGTGGATGAGGTGGTCGGCCGCTGCGCCTTGGGCGACGTGCGCTACAAGTTGATCGGCAAGCTGTCGAAAGGCTACCGGCAGCGCGTCGGCATCGCGCAGGCCATCATCCACAATCCGCCGGTCCTGATTCTCGACGAACCCACCTCCGGCCTCGACCCCAAGCAGATTATCGAGATTCGCGATTTGCTCCGCGAACTGGCCGGTGAGCACACTATCATCCTCAGCACCCACATCCTCTCGGAAGTGGAGCATTCGTGCGAAAGGGTCATCATCATCAGCGCCGGCAAAGTGGTGGCTACCGATTCGGTGGCCAACCTCACCAACCGGTTGCGCGGTTCCGAAGCCATCGCGGTTGAGATTGAAACTGCCGGTCAGCATCCCGCCGCCGCCGAAGCTCAGCAGCGCCTCGAGCAGGTCCAGGGCGTCAGCCGCGTTGTCGCCAAAGAGCACAAGGACGGCCGTTTGCGGTTTGAAATCGAAAGCCTGCAAGGCCGCCAGATTCGCGCCGACCTGGCCCGCACGGTGGTCAACGCGGGC
>Ga0182024_10026722_pt1 | contig 10129 bp, 6 predicted proteins | sample P32metaG_FD_120480 | JGI IMG/M metagenome (GOLD analysis project Ga0182024, IMG submission 120480) | Permafrost microbial communities from Stordalen Mire, Sweden - P3-2 metaG (Illumina Assembly) | ecosystem: Environmental > Terrestrial > Soil > Wetlands > Permafrost | place: Sweden: Stordalen...
CAGCGGCTCACCTACCTGCTCGTGATCTTCGTCCTGTTCCCCTTGGTGATTTGGACCGGCCTGGCGATGTCTCCGGCCATCGCGTCCGCGTTTCCGGCCGTGGTCACTGTGTTCGGCGGGCAGCAATCCGCACGTACCATTCATTTCTTCGTTTCCGTGTTTCTTTTACTCTTCCTTCTGGTCCACATCGTGATGGTTTGGCTTGCCGGATTTAGAAATCGCATGCGAGCCATGATTACGGGCCGCGCCGGCGCACATAAGGAGCACGCATGAGCAATCTCTCACGCCGCAAACTGATCACCACCGGGCTTGCAGCAACAGCGGGCGCATCCGGCCTGGCTGTGGCCGCCAGACTTGCGCTTCGTCATGGACTGATCCCGCCCGATCACGGCGGCATCTACGGCCCCGGCGAAACGCTGACGTATGCTTTCCAGCGGATGTTGACGCGCCACTCGTTGGCCCGTGAGTTCCCTCGCAGCCAGATTTCGAAAACTCCGTTTGCGAATGTAGTGGATCCGTTGGGCGAAGAGTTTAAGCGCCTTCAGGCCGGAGCATTCACCGGCTGGCGGCTCGCCGTCGACGGAATGGTCGCCCGCCCAGCTTCGTTCTCGCTTGCTGAACTCAAGAGCTATCCCTCGCGCAACCAGATCACTCACTTGGCCTGTGAAGAAGGCTGGTCTTTTATCGCCGAGTGGACTGGCGTGCCTCTATCCCACCTCTTGCACCTGGTTGGAATCCTCCCGCAAGCCAGGTATGTTGTCTACTTCTCGATACAGCACGACTGGTGGGACAGCGTCGATATGGCTGATGCATTGCATCCCCAGACGCTCGTAACCTACGGGATGAATGGCGGTGAGCTTCCCGTGGGCCACGGCGGTCCGATTCGTCTGCGTGTCCCCCGTCAGCTCGGCTACAAGAACGTGAAATATATCACTCGTCTGACGGTCACCGATAGTATGAAAGGGTTCGGCCAGGGCTTGGGCTCCGTGTCGCCGGAAGGCGGTTATGCGTGGTACGCCGGCATCTGACGGGGCTGCTTCCAGGCGAGCCTCATTCCATAGTGAAGCGCGCTTCGCAAAACAGATCCATATCGCCTTCGGCCGGTGTTAATGGTGCATGTGGAAGTTTTGATGCTGTGGATTGATTTCGAAAGCTGTCTGCGCGAACCTTTGGCTCTCGGCGGTCTCGCCGGCGGCATCGAATAAGGTTGCGGCCGTCGAAAAGATTCCGGCGTCCCGCACGCCTGAGGACAGCGCCAAACGGATGTATTCCACGGCCTCAGAAAGCTGACCGTTGCGGTATAGAGCCCATGCCATCGCCGCTTGCGTGGAGAAGTTCGACCTCATCTCGATATCTTTACGCGCCCACCGCACCGCTTCGGCGGGCTCTTCTCGCGCGTCAGCATAGAAATCGGCGAGGTGGTGAAAATAGTGTACGCCACGACGTTCGACCGATTCCAGGTACGCTGCGAGAGCACCGTCCAACCAGGGCTGGGCGGCCTCGGGCCGGCCGCAAAACAGGTACAGTTCACCGAGCGCCTGCTGCAGCTCGGGTTTGGGACATCGCGCGATGACCTCGCGGAACAATACCGCGGCCTCATCGAACTTTTCTTCCGCAGCCAGAAGCTCCGCGAAATGCTCATCCGTATGCCAGTGGCCGGGATAGGCATCCTCGGCTCGCTGGTAGTGCTTCCTGGCTTCGATATAGCGGCCATGGGTGAGCGCCAGTACGCCGCGCTGCAATTCCAGCCAGGCATAGGATCGCATCTGTTTGGCGGTGAGATCGTCCTCGGCTTCTTCGTACAACTGGTCGGCCTCGGCGATATCACCCAGCTTGCTCTTCCAGTGGGCCAGCCGCGCCAAGTTGTCCCAGGTGCGATTTTCCGCGATGAGCCGCTCGAGCTCCAGCTTGGCCGCTTCATAGCGGCCTTCCTGATAATCCAGATCCGCGAGCACGATTCTTCCTTCAAACCGGCCGGAGAGCTTGGGGCACATCTGGAGATCCTGCCGCACTTCCGCGAGACGATGAAAGCGGAAATCCAGGTTGGCCTTTAGTAGGCACACGTCTTCCCTCGGTCCGAAATCATCGAGAGCTTCGCGGATGGCCGCATCCACCGCCTCGAAGTGGGCCGTGCTGCCGGTCAACGAAGCACGGTGGAACAACCGGTAAGCGAGGCGCACCCGTTTTTCCAGATCGCCGGGATGGCTCCGCCTCCGCGACTCCAGGCTGGCAATGTCCGATTCAGCGCGAGTCAATTCCTGTGCATATCCCGGAAGTCGCGGCGCGCGCACCGCGGTCTGGCTAGCCATTGCCTCTTACCATTTCTCCGGCCAGGGTTCGGCCAGATACGGAAATTGCTGCAGGAACTCTTTGTCGTTCTTCAGCGGATTCGGTGGGGTCTTCGGGACAATGGGGGCGCTGTCCCACAATGCCTGGTCGCCGAGCAGGTCGATATGGTAAGGCTTGCCATTCAATTCAGCTTCCATGTCAAGAAACATCGAGAGAAAACGCGTCGCCACCTGATCTTCCAGGCGGCGTCCGAAGGGCCACGTGCCGTTGGTATCCATATCCACCGCGCAGACATTGGGAATGAAAATCTCAAATGGCCTCCGCAACGAAATGGGCAAGCCTTTGGGGTTCCAGGAGGAATCCGGCATGTTCAGTTTCTGGAAGAGCGTCTTTGCGACGCGGGGAAATGCCGTGGCTACCAGGTCATAAGTCTTGTACACGGAAACGGGCGAGTTATTGTGATCGAACGAAGTCTTCAATCCCAAAGCGCTGATGGAAGGGCCGAAACCCCAGCCCAGGTGAGCCAATCGCTTGATAAAATGCGGGCCAAGCCAGAAGTTGTTGGCGCCCAATTGACGGTCGTCTTCGCGTTCGCTCAAAGCGGCGTCGGCGAAGGGCTGGCCATCGGTATCCACCAGCTTGTATTTGCTCAGTTCCGCATCCAGCTCCTTTTCGCGGACCACCTTCCAGGGATGTTGGAGCCAGGATGGATCGTCAGGAATGCTCTCCACCTTGTGGGCCGCCTTGCGCACCCAGCTCTCACCCCAGGCGTTGATCAGGCGATTCTCCGCCGTTCGAGGCGTGATGAAAGAATGCGGGATTTCGAAAACGATCGCGTTGCAATTCTGTTTCGCGCGACAGTCCCGTCCGTCATAAACGAAACGAAAGTTGCCGTCGGCGTCCTTTTTGAATTTATTTCCATTCCAGGTCCAGGGTCCGGGCGGCAGGTCTAATTTCGGCGTCGTGCCGTCGAGTTGCGCAAAACCCCACTCCGGCATGTCAGGGCGGTAATTGAACAAGTCATTGCCCTCCAGCTCGAGCAGCGTCTTGGGGATCGGCAATTCACGCGCCTCAGTCATGGTATGCGGAACGTGATAGAACTGCGGAGCGTAATTAATGGAACGGAAAAAACCAGTCAAGTCGTTAAAAAACGCATCGTCGCGCCCGCCGATAAAGGCCTGGATGGTCTGACCGCCCGGAGTAGGAATGGAAACGACTTTATTCGCTTCCGCGGTGGTGGAGAAGTCGCCACCGGGAAAGCCAATAAACTTCACAGTCACGCTGCTGGCCGTGTCCACGGTAACGCGGATTTCCGCCGTCTTCAACTCGCCGAGATACCTGTCCTTGACTGCATCAAAGTATTGCAGGACGGAGTCCAGACTGATCTCGCCGGATTCCGGCCAGGCGACTCTGGGATGGCTGGTGATTAAAAGACGATAGAGCAGGTCGGCATCCAGGACGCCCGCGGCGGGCGCGGAGGCAAATGTCAGAGCGAATACGACATTCTTACTCTCTGCTGTGGGCCATCCGAACAAATCGTAAAGATCGGCCGGGCTGTAGTCGATGTCTGAAAAAATGTGATTCACCGCATTGGGATCGTTGTGATCCGCCATAAAGCCTCCTCAAAAACTTGGGGACAGGCGGGAATCTTATCAGTAATTTATGCCCCAGGTCAAGAGAAATCCGTTTCAGAAAATTTGTTCATTGCGATTTGTTCTTGCAACGCTTGAAATCGCGCGATAATTCTATGAGTGGGAGGCTGCAGACCATGCCAAAGCGATCACTGATGCTTGCGGGAGGTGGTGTTAAGGTGGCATTTCAGGCGGGCGTCCTGCAAGTGTGGCTGGACGAAGCGGGACTAGAGTTCGACCGCGGAGATGCGGTAAGCGCCGCCTGTTTCAACCTAGCTATGTGGGTGCAAGGGATGAGCGGCACTGAGATTGCGGATAATTGGAGAAACACGCAGCCGTTTTCCGAAATCGACGTGAATGCGCCTCAGCTTGCCCGTCTGCTTTATGCTGCGTCGATTTTGGACCTGGATGCTTTTCGCCAGAAGATCTTTCCCGCATGGAAGCTTGACTGGTCCAGAATCAGGTCCAGCACGCGCGAGTCTACTTTCAACGTCTACAACTTCTCGAAGCATGAATTGTGCCCGATCCACGCCGCCGATATGACGGAGGATTTCCTGGTAGCGTCGGCTTCTTTGCCGATGTGGTTTCCTCCTGTCAAGATCGCGGGCGATACCTATATCGACGCGGTCTTTAACACCGGAAGCAATATTGACGAAGCGATCCGGTCTGGAGCCGACGAGCTTTGGGTGATCTGGACTACAAGTCAGCGTGGCGAATGGTTCGACGGCTTCGTCGGCAATTTCTTCGGCATTTTTGAAGCAACGGTGGTGGGAGGCTATAAAAGTGCGCTGGCCCGGATTGCGGCTAACAATGCGGCGCTCGAACGCGGCGAACCAGGCGAGTTCGGCCGGGTGATAACCGTAAAGGAACTCAAGGCTGAGGTTCCCTTGCATTACCTGTTGAACTTCAGCCGCGACCGCGCTGCGGAAGCCGTAAATCGCGGAGTGGAAGCTGCACGTGTGTGGTGTGATACGGCCGGAATCCAGCGCCGCCCCGGCCCGGTTTACGTCCCCGCTGGTCCGGTTCCGAGGACGGTAGTCCGCTTCAGCGAGATGCTGAACGGGTTCGTTGGATTTGGTGCCACGGAGTTCGCGGCGGGGTTCGAATAGGGACAGGCCGATAGCACCGCGCTGGTACTCCATCTGGACATCTGCATCGAGGATCTGGACGAGTTTCTGGATTTGCCGGAACATCGGGCGAGGCTTCAGGGCTCGGTTGAGTGCGATCGCCTGGGCGGAAAGCGACCCATCGAGCTTGGCGCTCTGCAATTCCTGGTCGATTCTGGGGACCCCACGCGAAAACAGATTAACTACGAAATCTCGTTTCAGGATGAGCGAGGCGTCACCGTCCAACTCACTGCTTCAAAGAACCTGACGGATCAATCGCAATCCGGCGCCTGGCAGGAGGTTGCAACGGCGTTCACAAAGTTGAGCCGTAGTGGCGGCGGTGAAAGTCAGGCTCAGCCCGGGATCATCGCCGCGGGCATTGTAAAAAGCAGCGTGTTACAGGACATTGAACAGTTAGCCAGTATTCGCGTCGATGCGCCCACGGTCGCCACGCGCGCGCACGCCCTTACCCGGTTTGGAGCCTTCTACTTCGGCAGGCTTTGGGATGTATATGCGCGCCGTTTACTTCCAGTCGCGCCGTTTTAGCAGATATCGAGCGCCTTACCTCACCTTGCGGCGGTTGACGCGGGTCGCGGTGGCCGGATCGTTGCGGTCCGCGCGCCACGTCGGATGATTGAAATGAATGACCGAGTCACCGTTCCAGGATGCGACGGCATTGTCGAAGGTCAGGTGACCGATGTGGCGCCAATTGGCAAACGTCCGCCGCTGCCGAAGAGCTGTGCCGGTGGTCCGTCCTTCGTCGGTGACCTCTATATTGAACGTCAGCGTTCGTTTTGGAAGTGCATCTCCGCGGTCGAAGATTTGCGCCAGGATTTCGTCGCGAAAGTCGAGGTCGTCCCCCGCGATCCTCGGTTGGTCCGGATGCACGATCAGGCGCATGAACTCAGGCGCCCGCGTTGGAGATTCGGCGGGCTTACCAAGTTCAGCGATCGCATACAACTGACGGATGGAAGGCTGTTTGTCGACCCTGCCAAAGGTGAATCCGGTGAGAAGAAGAATTGGCACGCCGCCGCCGCGCCGTAAAACCGTCGTGTCCGGCGCGTTGCGCAACTCCGCATCGTTGATGAACCTGGTGTATGCCCCTCCGATATCCTCCTGCGTAATGAAATTCGCAGTGCGAAGAGGCGCTGTGTGCTCCCGGTCCGTGGTTGGGAACAGTTTGCCGACTAGGGCGAGCGACCGGGTGTGGCCGCGGCGCGTCTCGGTACAGCAAGTTGAATACCTGCCGATGGCAAGTGCTACGCTGCCTGTCGCGAAGTATCCGGAGTACTCAGTGGGGGCGGTAATCCGCCATTCCCCTGCGAGACAGACGCCGTTTGGATGCAAGAGGCGGCGAAACCCCTTGCGATCGGGTCCCCACCGCAGGTCCGCCTTTGAATCGACCGCGCGTTCGGTGGCTTTACGAAACATCCCCCGCAGCAGGCTGCGCAACGTGACCTCGTACACAGGTAGCGGCGGCTCATTCTCGCGGCCCCAAACGCGTTGGTAGGGGTTGGCATTCAGAGCGTCGAGCACCTCGCGAAATGTAGATCCACGGTACGCGCCATCTTCCTCAGTAAACGCTTCGATCCCGAAATCAGGCATCGTTCTCTCCCTTTTGCCGCACCTCGGCGCGATCGATAATTCACGTCACCAGTTCACACCTGGGAAAGCTAGATCTGGCTGAGAATAACGTCCGCGGCCTTTTCGCCGATCATGTAAACGGCACTCAGGATGAAAAGCCCGGGAATGCGCGGGAACACCGATGCATCCGCCACCCGCAGGCCTTCGGTGCCGTGAACTTTGAAATCGCTGGTCAAGACGCCTCCCTGCTCGGGAGGGCCGATCGGACAACTGCACGAAGCGTGGTGGCCCCAGGCATTATTGCGCACGTAGTCACGCAGCTCATCGTCCGACTGAACCTGCTCGCCCGGCAGTTCTTCTTCTGCAATCAGCCCGTCTCTTTTGAGATCACGGGTCATTGTGCGCACAAATTTGACGCCGTCGACAACCGCATCCAGATCTTCGTCTCTTCCGCCATCCGTCCCTTCCTGAAAGTAATGGAAGTTCACGTCCGGCATATCCAGCGGATCCTTGGAGCGAAGCCTCACCTCTCCGCGCCGGTTTACTGTGTGCCCCTTGAGAACTGCCCAGGTCAGGTAGTTCAGCCTCTGAGCGAACAGCGCCGAGTAACCGGGGAAATAGCCCCTGAAATAACCCAACAGAGCGAAGCACAAGAGATCAGGAACCGGCTGAGGGGGGCTCGACCTCCTGATCACTCCGAGAACAGCGCCGTTCGTAGTGTAGACACCGCGGCGGCCGTTCTCCCATTGCTCGTATTGCGGGTCGCCTTTGGCGAACTTCGCCCCGTCAAGTACCTCCCATTGGTCGCGCATGCGATTCACTACGCCCACTTCGTAACGATCCTGCAGGTTCTGGCCAACGCCTTCCAGCACGACCCGGGCGGGAATACCCATCTCCTGCAAATGAGCCGCAGGCCCGATTCCGGAGAGCATGAGGAGCTGGGGAGTATTGAATGCCCCTCCGGCAAGGATCACTTCGCGGGAGGCCCGCACCTCGCGCAATTCGCCCGCGTTGCCGGCGGCAGGATTGAAAGCGCGGTAGAGACGGGCGCCTTTCAGGTATCGCACACCCACAGCCCGGTTCGTGCCGCCCTCGAAGATCACCTCCGTCGCAAGCGCATCGGTTTCGATGTGAAGCGGATGTTGCGCGGCAACGTCCAGCAGACGTTCGCGAGTGCCGGAGCGTTGATGACCGCGAGTCATCAATGGGGTGTATCGGATTCCGGCGGCATTCTTCTGAACAACTCGCCAATCGTTGGGATCCAATTGGCTTTCAACCAATTCGGCGATCTCTTCCAGTGGATGCCCGATTTCCGCGAAGGCTTTGAAGGCTGAGGCGGCGAGCGTATGCAGCAGGTCGCCATCGCCGAGCGCGGCTTCGGGAATGGCTTTTTCCGTCTGCAGCCAGCCATTCCAACCGTGTCTGGACGGGTTCAGATGTGTTGTCTCGGCGAGTGCCCGATCGAGAGGACGGTAATGACAATTCTCCATCCGCTCGAAATAACCCCACATCTTGTCCGGACTCCAGGAATCGTCGCCAGTCAGCTTCGCGATTCCGTCCCAATCTTCGTCATGGGGGTAGACGATGATTAGCGCGTTGTGCGCCGTACACCCGCCCAGGGTTCCCGCACGAGGATAAAAGACGCCGTTCTTCTCGGGAACGAACTTCGAATCCTTCTGCTGCTGCCCAAGGTCAGAGTAGTGCCGGACGAAAAACTCCCAACTCATTGCTTCGTTTTCCGTGGAGAGTCCGTGGAAAACGGGAACGTCGTAGTCTTCGGGCAAACGATTAGTGCCCGGATTGTTGGGGTCGCCGCCCTGAAGGGTTCTCGGGTCGCCGCCCGCTTCCAGCAGAATCACGCTGTGACCCGCTTCGGCAAGGCGTGCCGCGACAGTTCCGCCTCCCGCGCCCGAGCCTACCACCACGAATTCGCAATCCGCCTGCCGGCCATTGCCTGGACCCATACTTCGCTCCCTTTCGGAATCAGAATGTTTTGAGGAACTCGATCAAGGCGAGTTTTTCGTCGTCCTTCAGCGCCGGCTCATCCTGTGTCCCGTCCGGATTCTGGAAATAGCTTGTTCCAAAATAGTGGCCGCGATTGATGATGTAATCGGGGCATTTGCTGAACGCCATCAGTTTGTTCACAAGATCCCGGTCCAAAAAGATCTTCCGGGCTTGTTCGTCGCGATCCGGCGCCGATGTGGGCACGGCTTTGAGCGCGTTCTTTATATCGAGGAGCAGTTTCGCCACATCGATGTCGTGCTGTAGCTTCGCCGCACCGCTCAGAGGCATACCATTTGGGTCTTGACCCAGGAGGTCAATATTCGCGATCAGATTCACCGGCGTGCCGGATGGAATGGGGCCGATCTCGACCTCTCCGTTATGCAGGAGAAACGGGAAGAGTTTTTCGAGCGGTCCGAGAAGATTCTGCAATGCTTCGGGCAGGTAGCCCCTTGGAACGCGGAGAAAACTGGTGGTGGTTGTGCGGGCTATGGCGCTTGGAAGTTGCAAGCCGTTTGCTTTGCGCGGCGGCATCTTGTCTCCGATCGTCTGGTCATGGTCCCGCCGTTCGGGCCACAGCATCTGTTCGATGGAATTTTGAAACGAAGCCAGCCGCTGATCCACTCCGGGGTTGGGGTTATAGAGATCGTTGGGATCGTTTTTATCAAGAGGGTCAAGCCTGCCCACACTGTTGTTTAAAAGAAACGGAGCCGTAGACCAGAGGCTGATCAAAGACGCCGGACGCGTGAATCCTCTACCGCCGTGTGGCATGTGAAACGTCATCGCCACTCCGGTTACCGGGTGATAGTAATTGATGTCTCCCACGCTGGGAAGCTGCTTGTAGGTTTCGGACGAGAAATTGTCCCAGATATTGTTGCGGATCGCATTGGTCGCCAGAGGGCTGCAGGCGTTGGTTTCGAGCAAGGTCACCGGAACTCGGAATTCGCTGGCAAGGAAGTTATCCTTCAGGAAGTCGTCCTGCATAACGATTTTGCGCATTTGCGCTTTGAATTCAGGCGTCTTCGTGAAAGCCCAGTAGTTATTCCAATAAGTCATGTAGTCCGGGCCGGAGTGACTCCCGGGATCTGTGTCCGGCGGAATTGGCGGTAATTTGCTGGAATGACAGCGCGCGCAGCGCTCCGCGAAGACCTGCTTTCCCTGGTTCAATTGCTTCTCACCTTTTGTAAGTTCTGCCGGTCCGCCCGGGGCATCCTTCAGTTTTTGGGGGTCGGTGCTCTTCAGGAAAAACAGAGCCATGTTGACGGTCTGCTTCTCAGTAGCCAGCCAGTACGTAGAGTTCTTCCTGGCTACGGCTATTTCTATTGGCGTGGTCGGCTTTCCTCCCACCAGGGGATTGAAGTGCAGAAGCCACTCCTCGCTGAAGAGTCCTATGTTGAGATAGACGCGATTGAGAGCGCCAAGACCACCCACCGAATCGGAACCGTCCTTCAGAACGCGCGGCGAGAACACCGTCGGCGAAGGCGCCTGGGATGTTGACGGAGACTGGCAAAATGCAGC
>Ga0182024_10026723_pt1 | contig 10129 bp, 10 predicted proteins | sample P32metaG_FD_120480 | JGI IMG/M metagenome (GOLD analysis project Ga0182024, IMG submission 120480) | Permafrost microbial communities from Stordalen Mire, Sweden - P3-2 metaG (Illumina Assembly) | ecosystem: Environmental > Terrestrial > Soil > Wetlands > Permafrost | place: Sweden: Stordalen...
ATTGACTTGGGCGGCGGGATCATTGGCCAACACAGTACCAGCCCCCAGCCTCGGGGCAACCCCACCGAAAAGTCACTCTCCCCCCGAAGGCAGAGAGCTCACGCCACCGGGGCTGATGGGTCATCGCTTATGACGGGGTGTTGGCTTCTTCGAGTACGCGACTGGCTCGCGCCAACACGAAGTCAATAGCGCCAAGCTGGTTGGTGGCGCCGGCGGCCGAAATTTCTTCTGCTTTCGCACATAGAAGGCCCGGATAACGCAAGCTTCGCGCGCGCTCGCCACCTGCAGCCGACCGTGATGTAGCCGATGCGGATCTTGACCTGGACCCTTGGAACCAAGTCATCGGGATTCGGCTTCGGGAGCAGAGAGGTATTCAGTCCCACGTTTTGACGGTACAATTCTATGCTTGGGATGAAAGCAGGCACCATGCTCATGGTTCTCGGGGAGGGTGAGCGGCGTAAATGGGGTTCACTTCTTGGGAAGACGGTCGTCGTCTGAGCTCCGATCTCGCGATTTCGGTCAGCGCCTTTTCAAAGAGATCCGTTGCGTCATCCCAAGTATATCTTGTCGCTGTCGCACGAGCAGCATCTGACATTCGACGCCACGCTTCATCATCCATTGCCGCGATTTGTAATACCCGTTTTGCCAGCGCTCTATGATCGCTGACCTCGACGAGGAATCCGTTTACACCATCTTGGATGATATCCTGCGGGCCGCCCACCCGAGTCGAAACTACCGGGCATCTACATGCCATGGCTTCCAAAGGAGGGAGATGAAATCCCTCTTGACGGCTGGCGCAGAGCCATACATCGCAGCTGCGGTAAATGTCCCGTATTTCCTGTTGTGTCGGACGATAGTGAAACTCGACCCAGTCAGGAAGTGGAAGATTAGTCGAGACATGCTCTGCTCCGAATGCGATGACTCGCAAGCTGGAACTCGCGGTCTTGATCTCAGCAAGTGCCGCGAGTGCAACGTCGACGCCCTTAAGGTGAATCGAATTATATAGAAATCCTACTGTCAAAATGGGGTGTTTGCTGCGCGGCGGGGAACTGAAATCATCCGCCTCGACGCTATTGGGAATGCAAATGACGTTCTCGTCAGCAAAGCGAATTCGGGCCAAATCCTTCAGCCAACTTGAGACAACAATTTTATGTAGCGGAAGCTGCCAAACGCGGTCAGTTTCAGGATCCCATTGACCCGGCGACGTTTCGTAACCTTGTAAAAATATGACCTTGACGCCCTTTTTTGGAGACATGGCTGCAACCCAGGGCGCGGTCTTCCAGAATGTGGCAATGACGACGTCCGCATCGGGGACATCATCATCGACCACTGCACGATTTGACTCGATTACATGAGGACGAATCGCAGTCACATCGAAGTGTGATGGTTCGGAATCCACTGATGGCCACTGTCTCGTTCGCAGCAGGATGCTGATCTTTTTCTTCAGTCCAAGGCGAGACTTGGGAATGGAGACAACGGTTACCGTATGTCCGCGTTCATGGAGGCGGTTCGCGTAGATGGCCAGAACGCGTATACCTCCGGCCAAGCCAGCGTACGGAAGTACAAACGTTATACGCATGTTCGAAATCCCAGCTACTATCTAGGTAAGATTTAAACGCGCTCGCAGGTAAGCAGTCAGGCAGCTTTGCGAATGTGGATAAGCTCGATTTGAATAGCTCGATATTGACATGCTTGGTCAGCTAATTGCCGATTGAAAAAGTTGGCGCAACTGGTGAGCCGATTTGTCAATGTCGTGCCGCGCAATCACACGCTCCCGCGCCGCTTTCGCCATCATCGATAGTGTAGCTTCGGAAGCGGCGAGCAGCTCTTGCAAGGCGCCAACTATGGCCTCTACGTCGCCGGCCGGTATCAGCCAGCCATGTTCCCCCGGTTTGACTAGTTCCGGAATTCCGGCGATGTAGGTCGAGATCACGGGCCGCCGAAGCGCCATGGCTTCCATGATCACCACCGGAAGTCCTTCTGCAAAACTCGGCAGCACGAGCGCGGCGGCATTGAGGATCTCCTGCCTGACCTGATCGCTGCTGATCCAGCCGGTGAAACGGACCCGTTCCTTGATTTTGTTGTGCTCGGCGTATCTTTCCAGTTCATGACGCATTTCTCCGTCGCCAGCCAGGACCAGGTCGATCTCGGTCCCTTGGCCCGCGATGGCCTTCACGGCCTGAAGCAGTAGGAGCTGACCTTTCTGCTCGCAGAGCCGGCCGACGCAGACGATCCGCTTTCTGTTGGCATTTGCTTCGGGGGGTGATGAATAGAAGGCTTCGTCCAGGCCGCAATGGACCACGTGAATCTTCGGCCAATGCTGATCATGAACGCAGCGGTAAAGCTGGCTCCGACCGAACGAGCTGACCGCGACGACGAAAGCCGCACGCCTGATCTTCTCCGGCAAGTTGAGCAACGGCCTGCGATCAAACTCGGCGGGCCCATGCACCGTCATGCTCCAGGTCGGGCCGCCCAGGATATGAGTCAGCATGGCGACCTCGGCCGAGTTGGTTCCGAAATGAGCATGAATATGTTGGACGCCGGCTTGGCGCAGCCAGATTAGCGCTTGGCATGCCTCGGCGACGTAGATCAGGTGAATGGGTAACGGCCGCTCCGAGTGATAAAGACCGATGCGCACGGCCAGCACGATCGCGCGAAAAAGCATGACAGGATGTGTGATCAGGACCTGAAGGACAGCTACCGCGATCCACCCCCGCTGTTTTAAAATGTAGCGCGTCCGCTCACGCTCCCGCAAATCTTCCGGGTCCGCGAGTGGATCTTCCCAGCCTCGCAGTGAGATGCGGACTATCTCTACGCCGAGACGTTCTAGCGCCTGGATCTCGCGACGAATAAACGTGTGGCTTGGCTTCGGATACTGATTGACGAGATATGCGATGCGCATTGTTTTACTTGTATTCGATGAGACGACGGTGACGACCAAGTATCCGATCCAACCGGAAATTGATCTGGCCGAGGGCTTCAGGAAACTTTGCTAGGGTTTGGAAGAAGGCAAGTGTCAAGCGGTCGCCTAAGGGACCCGTCCGGCTCAACGTCAGCCGGACAATTTGGAACGGGTATACCAGCCAAAGCAGGGCGCCAACGAATCCGAAACAGAATTCGGCGAGAATACATCCGATCGGCAGCAGAAAACCCCAGAACCACGCACGTCGGGATTCGCGCACCTTGTGCCGTTCGGGTGAGCTACCATGAAGATGGACACCCAGGGCATAGGCATAACCGCCCCGAAGACTGCGCCGCCACCACTGTCCAAACCGCAACATTTCGGCATCATGGATTGTCATCTCCCGCTCGAGACGCCAGATATGCCAGCCCGCAGCCCGCAGCCTGACGGCTAGTTCGGGTTCTTCGCCGGCGATCATGTCGCCACGATAGCCGCCGACGGCCTCAAAAGCGGCCCTTCGTATCATGACGTCCCCTCCAAACGATCTTGCCTCTCCCGCGGGTCCCGCCCATTCGCAATCGCAAAGCCAATTGTAGACCGACCGCTCCGGAAGGCGCTCGCGCCTTCGACCCGCGACCGCAGCGACTTCCGGATGACTTTCAAGAAAGCAGATCCCTTCGTGCGGCCAATCCTCTACCATTTCGCAATCGCCATCGATAAACTGCACGTAGCGAAACTCGGAGTCATGCGCTTCGATGGCCTTGAAACCAGCGTTGCGTGCGCGGGCAGCGGTAAACGGTTTAGCAAGGTCAAGATTAATAACGGTCGCGCCGACGCGGCATGCCCATTCACACGAACCGTCCTCTGAACCCGAGTCAACATAAACAAGGGGCGATGCCGTAGCAATAGATTGAAGGCAGCGCCTCAGGCGGCCACCCTCGTTCCTACCGATCGCGACCGCCGCAAACGCTGGCCTGGAGACCTCGGGGAATGTCTTCATCTTACCAGGGAACAACTTCTACCAAGAGAAACGATGTTTTCATTGCTCGATTTAACGCCCATCTTAGGGCCAACTGTTCCTCGGTTGCCCTTGATCAACCTGATCTCACCCAGAAGCCAGGACCCGATGGTTGCCGCCGATACCAGATCCAGCGGGCCGCTCAATGTGAGGGCCTCGACGCGAACCATGTCTTCACCAATATCTTGAGCATGGCCCATGTTATCATCGGATTGCCGCCGCGATCGTGACGCTTAACGATTCTCTTTGAGAGGGAAAGCGCGTCGCCAAACATATTGAGCACGACGTTTGCGACCAGTCCGGCAACTCCGTATTGTTTTCTGAAATAAAGCAATTCGCTTTCAATCTGGAGAACCGGAATTTGCCTTCCACTGTTGAGCGAACGGCCAGCCGATTTTGCACTTTCTCCGCCGATGTGAACAACCGTGGAGAAAGGGTAGAACACGACGCGCCAGCCCGCGGCGCGGACTCTTCTGCAGTGATCAACTTCCTCATAGTAAACGAAATACCGGGGATCGAACAGTCCTACGCGGTCAATGACCTCCCGCCGCACGAGGTAATAGCAGCCGGGCACCCAATCGCAGTCGCGAACGGACGCATGGTCCCAGGAAAGATCGTCGACCAAGCGCGTCGAAGCAAAGAGCGAGGTCAGACCATACCGGGCTGCGAAGACATTCCAGGGCGTCGGAAAATAGCGACATGACGGCTGCAATTTGCCGTCGCGCCCGACGAGTTTTACGCCGAGAACTCCAACATCGGCATGGGCTTCCATGAAGTGGAAGGTCTTTGTCAGCGTGTCAGGTTGGACAAATGCATCGGTATTTAGCAGCAGTAGATATCGACCGGCGGTCCTAGCTAGAGCCTGGTTGTTGGCTCGACCGAAACCTACATTGGCTTGGTTCTCGATCAGCTCGATGTCAGCTTCCCGCGATCGGAGCAACTCGACGGATTGGTCCGTCGATGCGTTGTCGACAACAATGATCTGCAACTTGAGATCCTGGCGCGCGGCTTCGACTGCAGCAAAGAACTCACGCAACAAATGAGCCGTGTTATAGCTGACAACGATAGTAGATATGTCCGGTGACTGAATGCCGCCCTCAGAAGCTGGTCGCTCGGTAGCCACTCGATTGCGTTCGATAAACATCTGTCGTGGGCATGTTAGTGGATGAACTTAAGTTTAGCATACACAAGCTAATGCTGGCGAAATATAATAACAACTTAATTCAATCTCAAAGGTAGCGGGTCGTGAAATGAACGGTCGATATCTGATTATCTCCGCCTGTCGAGATGAAGCGGAGTTCATGCGCCAAACATTGGATTCGGTCATTAACCAAACGGTGCGACCCGCGAAATGGGTTATTGTCGACGATGGATCCTCGGACGGCACGGCTGACATTCTCAACGAATATAGGACCAAACACAACTGGATAGAGGTCATCAGCCGTACCAACCGCGGCCATCGCGCGGTAGGGCCCGGCGTGATTGAAGCATTCTATGCCGGATACCAGACTATAAAGCCGTCGGAGTTTGAGTTCTTGTGCAAACTGGATCTCGATTTACGCCTTCCGCCGCGCTATTTCGAGACGCTTATCGGTAGAATGCGTGAAGACCCAACAATTGCGACTTGCAGCGGCAAGGCCTACATCGAGGTGAATGGTGAATTGAAGAACGAGGGCCACGGCGATGATACATCGATTGGAGCGTCGAAGTTCTCTACCGGACGACCTGTTTCGAAACGATCGGAGGCTTCGTACGCGAGGTAATGTGGGACGGCATCGATTGCCATCGTTGTAGATGAGCGGCTGGAAGGCCGTTAGTTGGGATGACGACCCGCAACTACGATTTGTTCACCTGCGTCCAGAGAGCTCCAGTCAGAAAAACATTATTAGCGGCCGGATACGACGAGGGTACGGGCAATACTTTATGGGTACGAGCCTTCTTTTTGTTCTAGCAAGCGCGACCAATAGATTGCGTGAGAAGCCCTTTGTCATCGGCAGTATGGTATGGGGCTGGGTCAGGAGTGCTATGCTGCTCAAGCCGCGCTATCTCGATCTCGAATTTCGAAGATTTCTTCGTCGCTACCAGAGATTGGTGCTTCTTTACGGAAAGAAGCGCGCTTTGGAGATGGTAAGGCCGGTCGCAGCCAAGGGACAAAACTCACGAAATTTGCTCAATCGCTGATCCGGCATTCTGCCTGTTCCTTGTGATCCATGCCTTGGAGGCGTTCTGCCAGTATCGCTCCCAATAGAATGTCGATAGATGTGCCAGCGAAAACGTTAGCGCAAAGCTGAGCGGTCTTTTGAGCAGATAGCGCGCAAGGACGGTTCCTTCATTCCACCATCCTTGAATCAGTGCGTGATGAATAACATACAATGCATAAGATATCGCCGCGACATATCTCATAGGCTTTGAAGTTAAGAATGCTCCGAGGTTAGTCTGTTCATGGCTAAGCGACGCGAAAATTAGCAGAGCGGAGGCATATGGGCGCAGGTATTGAAGCGGTCCCGACATCGGACTTGATGCAACTGTCCAAAGCAGAGCGATTCCGAATATCAGGCGATACGATTTCGGAAACTGTCTGGATTCATGATAGACCAATCCGACGCAAGCGCCGGAGAGAATCTCGTCTGCTCGCAGATGGGTCGCGATGTCTACGTAAGCTCCATTGGCGATCCTTAGGCAGGTTATCAGAACGCAGACCGGAAACACAATCGAGAGGCCCCTCTTGCCTGCGATAAGAACCACGATAGCAATGAAGACGTAGAATTGCATCTCTACGCACAACGACCAAAAGTGCGAATTGTAGCCGTTGAGATGGCTTGTAAGGTAGTTTTCAAGGAAGGTCGCGGTCCATGCCATTCGGTCGGGATCAAAGCTAACGACGGTGAACACAATAAGAATATAAGCACAGGCAAGGGGTAATGCGGCAGCAGCGCCTGATGAGAAATTCCCGAACGTTGTCGTTATTTATCAATTGGCGGGTGATCAAAAAGCCAGAGAGTCCGAAGAACAGGCTCATGCCCATTGGACCGGTCGTTTCATTTATTTGAAACGCTTTTGGACCTAGAGGCAGCATGTGGGTTGTCAGCACGAGCAGTATGCTGACGGCGCGCAAGCCATCCAGGATAGGAAAACGATGGTTGGTCGATGGTAACATTTCGATTGTAACATTATCATGCTTTATGGCCGCTGGGCTATAATAGAATGATTAGGGGGCAATCAATCACACGGTCGATCTTCGGGCGAAACTAGTTTGTGTGAACAACGACCTGTGTCGGTAGCTCTGATTTTACAGCTGAAGGGTCCTCAGACCGAAATTTCGTTAGGGGAAGGCATCAAGGGGCGGGAAATGGAGCACGCGAACCGGACGCGCGTTTACGAAATCGTTCTGGTGCTCTTACTCGTAATCGTTCTCGGGACGCTATATCGACCGTCAGCTCCGGTCTGGGCTCAAAGCCCTCGTGACCAGACACCCCATCGGCTGGATTTTGACCCCCTTCCTGTAGATCTTTCATTCCTGAATGCGACCGAGCGACCGGCGGGCAAACATGGATTCCTGAGAATCGAGAGTGAGAATCTGGTCTTCACTGATGGGACTAAAGTCCGCTTCTGGGGCACTAATATCACGGGGAGGGCGCTTTTCCTGTCGGCCAAAGAGGATGTTCAACGGCAGGCGAGAAGGCTGGCCCGCATGGGCTTCAACCTGGTGCGAATTCATCACCATGACGCGGAGTGGGTCAAACCAAATATCTTCGGCGATCAGGCTGAAGTTGGTTCAAAGAGAATTAGCGAAAGCTCATTGGCGCGACTGGATTGGCTGATCAAATGCCTTGAAGACGAAGGAATTTATGTATGGTTGGATCTGTATGACAGCAGGCTGCTGAAAGCATCAGACAAAATCGAGGCATTCTCGGAATTAGCTGGGAACGGCATCGTCGCCGAACTCCAAGGATACAATTTCGTTAACGAGAGCATTGAACGGGCTATGATGATGTTTGATGAGCAGCTCTTGACACACGTCAACATATTCACGGGCATTCGGTATCTTGATGATCCGGGGTTCGCTGCTGTGCTGATCGCCAATGAAAATGACATCACGCATCATTTTGGCAGTCGACTGCTTCTCGATAAAAACGTGCCGTTTCATACTGCGCTTTTTATGGCCGCTGCCGGAAATTTTGCCGCGCGACATGGCTATCGTTTGGAGAAGGTCTGGCGCACATGGCAGCCGGGCGTTTCGAATATTTTTCTGAACGACCTAGAGCACTCGTTCTACGCCCGCATGGCGCAGCATCTGCGCAGTCTAGGCGTCAAAATTCCTATTATCGCGACCAGTCAATGGGGTGGCAACACGCTGAGCTCTTTGCCGTCGTTGACCTCTGGTGACATTATCGATGCGCATGCGTACGGCGGCCCAGCCGAGCTCAGCAAGGATCCGCATCAGGTTCCTAACATGGCCAGCGATATTGGTGCCGCCCGGGTCAACGGCTTTCCGCTCAGCGTCTCGGAATGGAACGTCTCGCCATTTCCAGTGGCGGACCGACATGTCATACCGATTTATCTCGCGGCTATCGCAAGTTATCAAGGCTGGTCAGCACTAATGCAATATGCGTACACCCAGAGACCGTTGTCGGGCGTGGACTTTGTAGACAACTGGGAGGGAGCGCGAGATCCCTCTCTTATTGCGAGCCTTCCGGCCGCCGCGCTACTCTACCGCCGCGGCGACGTAAAGCCAGCTCGAACGTCCTACGTGTTTGCGCCATCGGCCGAACTGTTCAGCGCCGCGCTGACGCCCGCCACTTCGCTTGCGTTGCGGACGGCTTTTGAAAGCGGCAGACTTTCAATTTTGCTTCCCAAAGTCCATGACCTGCCATGGCTCGAGCCGCGCAAAACCCCCGCCGAATCTATTGTATTCAGCGACCCGAATACTTCTTTCCTTGAGACGGCCGCGACGCAATCGGTATCGGATACAGGGGAGTTGTCGAGAAACTGGCGAGACGGCGTCTTCACGATCAATACACCATTCACACAGGCTGCTGCGGGAAACATCGGAGGTCGGACTTTGAAACTGGGCGATACAGAGATCCGCGCGGACACGACAGATTGCACTGTCGTTGTACAGAGCATCGATTCGAATCCGATTGCGAGCTCCGGAACGATCCTTATTTCATTGGGCGGTCACTCTGCGCCGCTAATCGACGGTCATTTGCCATTTTCTTCGGAGCGCGTCTTCGGGACGATTTCAGTGAAGGCGAAGCCGGGTTTGTCGCTATACACACTAGTTGGCGAGGGGGTGCGTCGGCCTACGTCGTTCTCATTGGAGAATAGCAGTTATCGGATCAAACTTTCTTCCGAAGTCAGAAGTTCTTGGCTCCTTCTCAATAGCTCGAATCCTTGACATCGAGTTCCGTCCTGTTCTCGCACAGCGATCCGAAAGGAGTGGCTCCCGCGGGCAAATCCGCTGGGACTTACCGTTCATGAATTTCAGGGAATCGGAGGAGGGCTCCGCTTCTTGATGATCGCCGGAACCCCGATTGCAATTGAATTCGAGGGTACGTCGCAGATCACCACAGCATTTGCGCCAATAAGCACGTTGTCACCTATGACAATTGGACCCAGCAACTTTGCGCCTGCCCCAATATCAACGTTGTTTCCGATACGTGGAGCGCCCTTGTCGGTTGTCCGTCGGAGTCCGATGGTTACTCCGTTGCGTATACGGCAATCGTCCCCGAAACTTGCATAGCCGCTCACAACGATTCCACCGAAATGATCTATAATGAAATTCTTGCCGATCGAAACTTCGCAGGGAAGTTCAATTCCCGTGATGATTTGAACAATCTTGAACAAGACCTTGTACACGAAAGAAAATGGTTTTCGGAGAGCAGAATTTTGAATCCCATAACGCCATCGCCCAAAGCGATAGACGATCATCGCCCAAAACCCTTGAGCTCCCAAGTTCCTGTCATGAGCTTCGAAATCTGCACGGATGTTGTCAAACATTGTTGCGCCTGGCTTTGAGCAAATGCACTACTACTATGAATTTAAAGCTTGGCTCCGCCTCAAGTTATTGGAACACGGGTGTTTACAAAGGCTGTTCGACACTCGCCACGTTTCTTCCCCCGATGAGCGTACACAATTCCATGTAAACGAAGGCGGCCTCGGTAAACATTCTTCAGTCCCAGTATACAAATTGGGGTGGCTTTGGGTCC
>Ga0182024_10026724_pt1 | contig 10129 bp, 9 predicted proteins | sample P32metaG_FD_120480 | JGI IMG/M metagenome (GOLD analysis project Ga0182024, IMG submission 120480) | Permafrost microbial communities from Stordalen Mire, Sweden - P3-2 metaG (Illumina Assembly) | ecosystem: Environmental > Terrestrial > Soil > Wetlands > Permafrost | place: Sweden: Stordalen...
CTTGCGGAGTTTGTCTTGCCAGTCGCGCACGATCGCGACGGTGAGCGCCGACAGCTTCACTCCGCCAAGGTAGGGATTAATGTGGAGATTTAGGTGTTGCTGATACCCGTCGACGGTGGTGCGTTCAAGATCGCCGCAGCTATCAATCCAGTTGCGGCCGGCCGCTTCGACGGTGATCGATTTCGACGCTGGCACATGCACGCCCTTGCCGATGTCGACTCGCACCTGCGCATGGAAAACTTCCGCGTCCTTTTTCCGGTCGAACGCTTTGACATGGCGCTTCCGCTTGCCGCGGCTGTCCAACTCAGGCGTGCTATACTGGACGACATAGCACTCACGCACGTCGCCACTTGCCGTTGCCCATTGGCGCTTGCGGATAGACATTAGAGCAGCCCTTCCCTAGGAATGCTCGGGACTATGCACGAATTAACAGTAGGCGCAACAAATGCGCAACACGGTGCCGAATTATGCAACACTTTCAACATTCGATTAGGGACTCTGACTCTGTTTGTCTAGGTTCGAATCCTAGTTCCCCAGCCAGCAAAATCAGTGACTTAGACTGTTTTCTAAGGCAAAATCTTCCCAGAAAATTCTGTTGGGAAGGTTATGGGAAGTGATGCTATGGCGCAGAATTTCTCACCGAACGATATCGACGGTTGGTCGGATGCAAACAAACGGGTCCGCAAGATCGTTCAGTCATTATGCAATGAGCGGCCTCGCGACGAGCGAAATGCGATAGCCGCCGACCTGATCGATCTTATAAGGATTACGGCCCGCGGCGACTCCCCAAGCGACAGCTTTGAAGCGAGAGTGTGGCGCCACGGATTGTTGCGGACCCTCTGGTACGACCGTCTCTCGTGGGGCGTCCCAGCATTAACTTATCTATTCGCCATGCTCCTGTTCGTAGGGGTGTGCCTTCTTTACCGCCTTTAGTAGCCCCGCCACGACTCTAGGGAGCCTGCTGGTGGGTCCCGGGAGCTGAGGGCTATGATGGGCACCGGCCGGACCGGCGCTCCCAGGACTTGAGGCTGCTTCGATCGGTGCTTGGGCGCGCTGGCAAAGTGAACGCGACCGACTGCTGCGAGCCGGTTTAGGCGGAGGCATAGATGGACTACGCGGATCGGTATTTTGCGTTCGTCGATATTCTTGGCTTCAGCAATCTCATCCGACAATCACATCGAGGCGAAGTCGACGTCAAGGAGGTACATCAATTACTCAAGATTGTGCACCGACCGAATCGGAAGAGCGGCCGGACGAGGACGTTGGACTCGGGATTACGTTATCAGAGCATTTCGGACGCCGTCGCGATCTCCGCTAAAGCTACGGAAGACGGTCTTGAGCATATTCTTCTTGCTCTCCAAGACCTGAGTTTCCGGTTGCTCAGGATGGGCTATTTCGTACGAGGCGGCCTAGTTCGCGGTCAGCTTTTTCATGAGGAAAATATCGTCTTCGGACCCGCCCTGTTGGATGCATACCATCTCGAAAGCACGATCGCGAAGTTTCCCAGAATTATGATCCCCCGGAAGGTGATGCTGGAAATTCAGAACACGTCGATCTCAAGTCAACTTCAGCGATTCACTGTCCAAGGTAACGACGGTCCTTTCGCGATAAACGTCCTCGCCGAGATGGATGGCTCAACACCTGAAGATTACAGATCCTTTCTGCTGCCGCAGATGAAGCAAATCGCCGACCAAATCAGGATCCGTCTTGATGAGGCAACCGATAATCCGAGCCATTTCGAAAAGGTGCAATGGTTCGCGAGCACCTGGAACGACGGGATTCCGAATTGGGCGAGTGAATGCGAGGTAAAGGGCCCGGGCCTAATACGGCTGCTCGCGATTTGATCTCGACGGCCCTTGTTTGCCGGTACTAAAAAACGCGGGACCGAAGCCCCGCGCCCTGTTGCTTTCGGAGCGTAAAAAATGAAATTCCACTATCAAGTTTGGAGACTTCGTCCCGAGCGTCCGCAGGAGCGTCAGCATAGCGCCGCCGTTAGGCGGGACGCGGGACCGACTGCCCCCGGCGAGGCGCTCTTTTCCATGGCATGACCTGTAAGGTTTGCGCTCGAAATAAAGCAGAAATACTCATCCGCTACGGCAACTTTGGCATGCACCTTGCCACCGGCGAAGTCGTGGGCCTTGTCGATCCATGATAATAACTTTACGCTGGGAAGCATCGACCTCATCTTGCCGATCCCGTCGATCGAAACGCCGCCGCCATGCTTGTCGCTGGCTTCGAGCAGCATAGATACCTGGGCGCCGCGTCGAAGCGCTTTGTCGAGGGCCGCTATGATCGAAGCGACGTCGTAAGCGACAAAACTGGTGATAAAGAGACGCGATTTTGCGGCATCGATGACTTGAAGAAGGGCCTGTTCCGTTTTGCGGGTGGCTATCAGCTTGCTGGAGGGGCCTGTCCAAACAAGTTCGATCTCCTGTTCGGATTTGGCGTGGTGGTAGGCTGCGCTCGCACCGGCAAGCATTCCCGCCAATTCGAAAGGTGGAATATCCGCTTCGGCCCAGGCCTCGACTAACTTTTCCAATCAGATTCGATGGGCATTGGAGCTTGACGGATTGCTGGCGGCGAATGCGGCCAAATCAACCGTGAACAGCTGACGTTGATCCGGATCTTCGAAGAGCTGCGCGGCCCGCGGCTATGACGGCGGGTACGATGCCGTACGGTGTTACGCCAGGCGGTGGGGCAAGGAACGCGGGCAATCAACGGCCGCCGCTTATATCCCGTTGAGTTTTGCCCCAGGCGAAGCCTACCGGTTCGAAGGCTTTGGTTACATAAAGACCAGTGAGGTGGAGCGAACGTCCGGGATCAGCGTCTAAAATTTAGCCCCTATCAGTACAGTCCCCTCTGTGCTACCTTGGGCTGTGGCATTCTAAATTGCTTTCCTTGATGTTCCGCTGGTTGAACTCAGTCGGAGGCGAACATGTATAGACGTAGCTTTATTTTGGGCTTGCTCACATTGTGCACGACAGTATTGATGGCCGCCCGCCGCGCAGTGGCATGGGAGCTCTTTACCAACGAGGAGCTTGAGCGCGAAAAGTTAGCCTCAGCCGCACAGCCACAAGTGGCTGCTGCCGCTCCTCCTTCTCAGCCCGGCGAACCGACGATTGATGTAGAACAGCCGGACGCCACGAAACACGTAACGTCCCCCGTTACGATCCGTATCCGCTTTAAGGCGCAATCGGGGGCTACCATCGATCCATCATCCTTTCGGGCCAAATATGGATGGTTAGGAATCGATATTACGAGTCGAATAATCGCAAATGCTAGAGTGGATGCGAGAGGAATAGTGGCGGAAAATGCTAACATACCCGCTGGACAGTATCAGATAATGCTCCAGATAGGTGACAACTTGCATCGCGTCGGTACGCGGGTTTTAAACTTCAGCGTAACTTAAGCTCTTTTTATTCATAGAAGCACCGTAGAGAGCCATCTAGGTATCCAGCAGCAAAGTTGCCTTGCAGTTTACTAAATCACCAACGACGCATGGATGGATTCAGAGAATCTCTCCATCAGCACCTCGTGTAATGATGTGCTCGTGGCCTGTCACAGATGTCGTGGATTTTGTCGCTCATGCAACGGCGGTCAATACCTCGTAAGCTCGCGTTTTTGTAGCTCTGGTCAAGCTGCAAAATTTCTCTTATTCGACCAATTTCTGGTGGCGTCGGCGGTCCAACGATGTCGATGACACTCGTTCTTATTGAAGTTTTGAATGTAGACCAAGGCACTGCTCATTTCGACGCCGCCGCAAGTTCCTTTTGTAAGGAGGCGATTTTGGCTTTCGAAGCCACAGTGCTGATCGCGTTCGCGAAGGTGATGAACTGGGTCACGTCATTCCAGAACACGTTAGAAGCGTCGGCACCTTTGCTAATAAGGTCATAATCCGCCATAATGGTACCGAATAGCTTCTGGGCATTGACGTCGCCAGCGTCGGCTATCGTGTCGTAATTGTCGGCTGTCGCGACCAGCTTGTTGGCGGCATCCTGAATGTGCGACCACGCCGCTTTCCAGCATGTGATGAAGGCCGTACTCGGCGCACCGCTCGGCAGCCGGGTCGACCCGGCTAAGTTCTTACACTCCGGCTCTTTGCTGAGATCGATTGGTGTCGCGCGCAGCGCAACCAGTTGCTCCACAAATGATCCTGCAAGGCGACGCCTCGACGAGACGGCGAAATTATCGACCGCCATGGCCAATTGTTTGCCTGACTGAACAATCTTGGAATGGATCTCGGGGTCATTGAGCGCATGCTCAACCACTGCTTGGCGGCGGCCCTGATCCATGATCGTGCTCGCATCAATGAGCACCGGCTGCAGGATCGCAACGAAGGTGTCGATTAGCGTGCCGATTGGGCCGAGGAAGGCAAACGACACGGCCGGTGCCGCCGCTGGCGTAGTCGGTGCCCCAGCCAAAGGTTGCGGCGCGGGAAGACCTCCGGCGGCGGCACCGTAGTAGTCGACGTCATACGACTTCAAATCGGCCTCGCAGATCGTGACCGCCTTAGCCTGCGAGGTTGCCGACGACTTGACCTGAACGTCATCGGAAATCGAGTAATTGGCCGTCGCGAACAGCAGCTTCAACGCTCCAATAATGTCGGTGGGAGCTGGCGCGGGCTTGCTGACAGCATTCAGCTTCTGCACCAGACTCGTGAGGTAATTGAGAACCGCAACATTGCCGGTGTAGCTTCCGCGAACCGTGCAAAGCAGCGCGGCTTCGCCAATAAGCGCATCGGCGTCTGTGTTGCCGAGGGCAACGTTGGTTTCCGCGCCGAGCCCAAGTAGCGCCTTGGTGAGCGCGGTGCGGATGGCTGCTGTTCTCGTATCCGATCGGTATGATTTGAGGGCCGCAGCATCGCTAGTCGCAAGCGCGCCGGCACTGGCGACGATCGATTCGTAAGCCGGCGGCAAGACGACAGTCGGCGGTGTACCGTCCGCCCGCGCTGGCACGCTCAAAATCGCAGCCGTAAGCAGGCCGGCTGATATCACCTGAAAAACGGATTTACGCATTGATCCCTGCCTCCAACGACAGTTAAGAGCAGATCGGACAACCGGTCACCTCAAGCCGTGGCTTAATGGACCGGATAATTATCCTCGCTGACCGGTATAAAATTCATGTCGACTGCTTTTTTCAACGAACGGCCTTTACAGGTTAGAAAATTCGTGCCCAAGAAATCGCTTTCCGTAAACTGCCAGAAATGCCCGGGGTAATATCTTGTGGGCGGCGGGTTCTCCGGATATGAGGCTCCCCTCGGCAGCGGTGCCATCTTCCATGCCTCGCTCCCGTTGAGCGCGCCCCATCGACGATCGTACTGTGGTCCGGGCCCGGTGTATCGCGAGGTCCAGACTGGGCGATTATTGCTCAATAGAGCATCGCCGCTAGATGACATTACAGGATTCCACCAAGCGGTCGGATTTGTGTAAATCGTCACCGGCAAACCGGTCGCCCGCTCAACGCGATCGATCCATTTCTTCGCCATGGCAGCTATCGTTACGGCTGGCACCGTGTACCACATGTCACAGAAATATTTCCCTTGGTCGTTCTCTGTGCGCCGGGCCACCGGACAGGCCTGAAATTCCGGCGTGCCTGGCATGATCCTTTTGTTGGACCACTCGATATCAAGCACAGGCGACAATTGCGCTGGCATTTGTCCGTTTGCAGCGCCCACAGCGCGAAGGAATGCGTCTCCCTGTCTATCCGGGTCGACGCCAGGACGGAGAAAATGAAAGGCGCCTCTAAAGATAACCTTTGCTTCATGCTTTGCTTTCAGGTCAGACCAGAACTTCGCAAACGAGAGATCAATGCCACCGCCATCACTTGCCTTGCTGTAGACATAACGAACCCCGCTATTCGAAACGGCTTGCCAGTCTGCGACGCATGAGCAGGCCGCTGTCGCATAACCCTGCGGGGTCTGGCAGGCCGGATTATTAGGATCGATGTCGAAGGTGTAGTGCGACAGGTCTATCCCAAAGGTGCCGTGAAATTTCGTCGGCTCCTGGTTGGTCAGAACATAGGGTGGTGCGGCGGCCTGAGGCAGAATATCTCCGACCCAGAAGCGCCGAAGATCTGCTGGATCGATCTCGTCTTGGCTAATATCGGCACTCGCGACGGTCCCCGCCGGAGCAACGGAGGGACCGTACGACAAGCCATCGGCTATATACTGCGGGTTCTGCGTCACCGGTGGGTTCGTGGGAACGAAAATCGGCTTGACTGCATCCGCCGCTATATCCTCCCAACGAATGTTGGATCCGCTGCGGTTGATGTTCTCATTGATTGCTACGAGAAGCTGATTCGTGAAGAATCCGCCGAGCGACGCGCCCGCAGTCATGTACCAAGAATACTCTCCTGGGATTGCACCCGACATGATCAGAGTGCCTCTGTACGCCTTGAAAAGCCGCAACAAGGCTGCCTTTCTCTCGGTAGGCGGCGGAGCGGCTGCCGCCGCCGCCGGGGCCGGTTCGGTTATCTTATTGCACGCATCCGCAATAGCGATAACTAGCCGAGGTTGCTTTGCCTTGATCGAATCGACGGCCCGCGAAAGCGTTTCCGTCGGGTCCCTTGGCCCTCCACAAAAAAACTCCGGAAATTCAGTCTGCGAGCTGTCTCTGCGAAAGCCGTGGCCAGCATAATAAAAGAACACCACATCATCGGCCGATACATTCAGGCCGCCGATTGCGTCGATAATTGATTTGCAGGTGAAATTTGACCCATCGACTTCGGCGCTCGCCACATCCATTCCGGTCAACTCTTTTACATTTTCTAGAAACGAAGTGATGTTTGCTTTGTTCTCAGCGACTCCTGCCCCGATTGTAGAGTCAAGCGTGTCCGCTACCAGAACGGCATGAATAGTTTGCGCGATCAATCGGTCTGATCCACTGAAGAGGGAGAGCCAAATCGCACTAACCAAGACCGCTGAGTATGAGCGCATCGATTTCCCCCCAAAATGACGCTTGACATGATAGGTTTGAATCCTCCGGACCCGAGAAGCGATCGGGTCCAGATGCCGGCGACTGCGCTCCGGCAATTTTAACAGAAGATCGAAGCACAGGCCATTATGAGCAAGACAAATTCAGTATCAGGGCGAGCGCTCAGATCCGTCTGCGGCATCCTGGCGCTTTGCGGCTTTGATGCTTGCCATCTAGGCTTCGCATCAGAACCCTTCAAACTTTTCGGCGTCGCCGTTTATCTAGACCGTGATCCGCCATGCGCAACCACCGGTGACAATTCAGTAACCGTTACCGTTTCGCCATTCAAGGAGCAGGTTTATTTCGGTGACATCGTGAGCGAATTCGCGCGGAAAGCCGCCGAAGCCCGCACCAACGTAGTTTACGCGATCAAGCTAATCTCATTCGTTCCGAACCAAGGAGCTGTCGCGACCGCAACGATCTCAACCTGCCTGCAATTGAATTTGTCTCCTCTGGATAGTCTGCCTCCTCTCGATGCTAAACTTGCTGACACCGCGAGGCGCGCACCAGATGTAAGCGCATATCTGTTCGAAGAACGCGTTCCGGACCCGCAACTCTCGGTACAGACATCATCGCTTCTGCCAAAACGCTTCAACGATGCTGACGCGATCGCTCGATTGCGTCGAATAATCTTTGCGGACGACACTTACCGCTCCACTTCCGGAGTAAAGATAGATTCATCGTGCCCATTCGTTCCGAGCATTGGCTTCGAATTTCGTGATGACAATAAATCAGCATGGTGGCTCGTATCTGAAATGTGTGGAACCGCGATACTGGTCACGCGTGAAGCGCATTGGCCGGGGCCAAGCATTCGCAATCTCAAACCCCAAGCTGTTGTGGCATTCCGCCAATTGCTCGATTCTTCCAAATAATGCTTTCGCTCGATCTGGTTCGTTTTAGGGCGCCGGCTCATGTCAAATTTAACTCGACGTTTGAGAAAAATTCCTTCCAAACACCGCCGGCGCTGCCCTATGAAATCAAAACACCTGATCGCTCCACTATTCCCGGTTGAATGCTCGTATGAACGCCCTGCACTTGTCAACTGTCATCTAGGCGCTTGAACATTCGCTTCGCAACGCGAGACAGCTCGCCGTGCTTTGCGTTCGCCTCTTTAGTAGTATCTTGTTAGGATTGCAACCGTCCTCGTGACTGAGTTTTATCGCTAGCTTTATTGCAAGCCTAAGTGCCGAGGTAACAAACGAAAACGGCTACAAGATCGTCCATCCTCTGGCCATTGTCGCATTCCCGTTGCTTGCGACTGTTCCTTTGCCGATGCCGCACTTGGTGCGGCGCCTCCAAGAGCGGCCGGTCTTGCAATTCTAGTACTGGGGCTGCAGATCGACGCGCCCGGAGCTGCCGGTCTGTAAGGTATTCTGGAAAACCGATAGATAGTGGCTCGTGCCGACCGGCCCTGTGGCTGCCGGTCCACTGCCAATTCTGGTCTGTGATGCCGCACGTGATCCCAAATGGTACGTGTTCATCTACGATCGCAGGGACGTGCGAGTCGCCGAAACCGTCGATCTGAACTTTAATGAGGTGCCGGACGCGGCGCGGCTGCCGGACGCTCGGGCGGAACAGTTCGTTATGGCGAGACAGAACGATCCGGGGGGAGCCGGCATCGGCAGTTCAAACAAAATGTCACTTCAATAACCACCGGTTGATTTGTTAACGGCCTTCGATTTTTACTAGCATAAGTAAGCGTCGCGTTCTTTGCGGTGCGCCTTCATTTACGAGCATCCGGCGTCTATGGTCAATTGCCGGATCAATCGATTGGTCTATTGCCGACCGATCTTATTGGCGGCTTTCCACGCGATCAGCAGATCCGAAATATCAGCCGGGATGTTTGTGGTAGGTTCCTGTCGCCGGCCGGTGATGTCGTAGACCCCATGTTTGACGTAAGCCTCAAGCTGGCTTGTCGTGATGAAGTCGTGAACGTGGTCAGAGGCATTGCCATCGAGACCCTCGACGACAACATAGGTGAAGGCGCCATTGCCCCACAGCGAAGATTCGAGTGACGACTGCGTACCCTTCGCTGCCGCATAGACGATTATGTCTTTCGATTGGTTGCGCAGGCCGTTGACCATGCCCTCGATGTCGCCCGACAACTGCCTTCCGACAACGTCTGCGGCGTGACAGGAATCGATGAACAATATCTTGTAACCCTTGACCGATTTGAGGGCGGCCAGAATATCGCTTTCCGGCAGGGCGGTATTGCGAAGCTGGTTGATGTCGCCGTCGCGAGGCAGAAAATAAAAGCGGCCATCAGACGTCTCAAAGCCGTGGCCTGCAAGAAACAAGATGCCGATGTCGTCAGGCTCAGTGTCGCGCGCGAGCGCCGCCAAGCCGTCGCGGATAGCCTGGAGCGTTGCTTGCTGGTTCGTGATCGGCTGCGGCGTCACCGGCACGACCTTCGTAAAGGCCTTGCCTTCCTGGCGTTTAAGCGCGGCGACGAAGTCAGCGGCGTCCTTGGCGGGATAATCGAGCGTCTCCACTTTGGTGTCCTTGTATTGACCGATGCCTACGGCAAGGACATGCACTGTGCGCGGGGTTTCGGCCGTACCTTGCGGCTTTCCTTTCCATTGCAGGTCAATCTTTGTCGATGGCCCCGCCCCGTATTCGTTCTCAGCATAGAGTTCGAGGACGCTGTCGTGCGGCACGACAATAAGCGGAAAATCGCCGGTCGCCTCACCGCCGGGATCGAGCTTCGGCGTGTACGCCGCCGCGAGCTTGTGACCATCGTTGATGGCATGAATACCCAGGATCGGCTTTTGCGCCGGACCATGCAGCCGATAATGAATTGTAAGGTCGGTACTGGTGATCTCGATCGTTGGCGTTGCGGGGATGTCGATCACCGGCGGCAGCATCTCATCGACGCTGGCCGTCACGCCATCGCGCCCGCTTGTCGCCTTCAAGGCGAGGATCGCCGCGTCTTCGTCGCGCAGGGCCAATGTTTTGCTGACAATGTCAGGCCGCAGATACTCTTTGCTGAACTCGCCGACCGGATAGAAATCTCCCGCCTTGTCATGGCCGCGATTCTTTTCCCAACCGATCAGCGCATCACCGGCGACCGATGCCATGTAATAGCCAGAGGGTGTCCAGACGACCCAGCGCTGGCCGTGGGGATCGGGGAAAAGGGTAAGCAGCCATTTTCCGGTATC
>Ga0182024_10026725_pt1 | contig 10129 bp, 11 predicted proteins | sample P32metaG_FD_120480 | JGI IMG/M metagenome (GOLD analysis project Ga0182024, IMG submission 120480) | Permafrost microbial communities from Stordalen Mire, Sweden - P3-2 metaG (Illumina Assembly) | ecosystem: Environmental > Terrestrial > Soil > Wetlands > Permafrost | place: Sweden: Stordalen...
GCGGTTACTGTCCCCGGAATCAAACGACTTCACTGGTACCGCAATTAAAAGTTCACATTGTCCAGAATGGCAGGCACCCTTTCCTCTTGCCGCATGGCTGACACCCTCGACCTGATGCAGCGGGTGGGACACGTGATATGTGAGAGTAGATTGTTCGAGCACCCACTGGCTATCTGTCTGGGCAAGTGTGGGGAACCCAAGAACCAAGAAAGCTGCCAGTATCCTTAGCTTTTTATTCACGATCCCTCGCTAAAACTTAATAGATACCGACAAAATCGCGGCACCGTACGCTGCGGCCGTAACAATGGCCACGGGCCCATGGGCGCTGGCGATCCCGTGAACTTTTTCCCCTTTGCTTTTTTGATCGAAGGCAATGGCTCCGAGGATTGGAGTCAAGACCATACCCGGCCCATGAATCCAAGCCAAAGCTTTGTGGAATCGGATTTGGCCACGAGTTTGCGTCCCCGGAATTCTGGGCGCGCGAATAGCATAGTAGGCACTCATGAAATACAAGTCTCCGGTCACCGAGCCCAAAGCTAGATGAAGGTAGCGATCGCTCGAGCTGGTGCTCTTGCCGCCCGCACCAGTCCCCGCAATCACCGTGGCGGCCAACGGAATCGCGTCTATCAAACCAAGTCGCTGATGTATCTTGAGCATGTGAGACCGCTTGTTGAGCCTCGCTTGATCCTGGGCGCTTCCTTGCGTCTGAGTCGGAGAAAAACCAAGATCCCCGAGTGAAAGCACTCCGCCTAAAGTCATGTTCACTGTCTCGCCGGTGCGCGTGGCAATCGTCACTTTCACCGTGTTCGTGCTGTATCCGTCTGCGGAGACAGAAAGTTCGTAATCACCTGGGGTCAAATTCGGCACGTTGTAGCGTCCGCCTGAATCGGTTTGCGTCTCTGCAGATTTGTCGCTTGCTAGGTTCTTGAGGGAGACTTTTGCGTTAGGAACGACTGCTCCTGAAGGGTCGGTGATGGTACCTGACAGAGTAGCAGCCGGTATTTGCGCCCTCAATGAATGCGAGAACATGAGGCCAACCATTAGGGTTGCGAGCGCGAGGGCGAACTTCGCCATTTTTAAATTCATTTCAATTCTCCTCTAACGCCCACCACTGATCAGGAATGTCTTAGGCCAGAGTTGCCTCAAAGAAACGGAGCGCAAAGCGTTCGGATCGATGGTCACGCCCATCCCGTATGAGCGTGTCGGTGCGTCATAGACCGGGGAAATGGTGAAGCCACTTTTGAAGAATGTGTTGTCGTAGGAGTTCGAATGCTGCCGATACACATATCCACCCACGAGATATCCGATTGCTGATCCGACAATTACGTCGGATGGAAAATGATTTCTGCTTGTTACACGAGCGGCACTGACCCCGGCAGCGACAGCATAAAGGCCCAGATGAAGCCAGGGGTGTCCCAGTGTTTCGTCCGCGACCACATGCGAAAAAGCCCAAATTATCGTGGCATGTTCGGAAGGAAAAGAGCCGTTCGTTGTATATGAATTCGTACCGTCAGGCCAGAAACGTCCCTGCCCCGTTCCGACGTACGGGCGCTCGCGATTCGTTGTAAGTTTCAGAATTTCGGTAACAAGGCTTGAGTCTGCAATAGCCTCGAGCGACAGCACGCCCGTCTCGCGGGCCGTTTCGTTGTGTGTGAGTTTCCCAACTAAATAGGTGGCGCCAGCAATGCCGATCGCTCCATACGCACCTGCATTCGATAAATCATTACTTAATCGAATGCGGTTGGGAGACGTGCTGACCTGCTGCAAAGTCTGCACATCGTAATTGAGCGAAACAGCCGTGGCACCGGCCAGCGGCAAAAGCCAAATGGCGTCTTGCGGATGAAGACGTAGAGGGCTCGTCCAGATACCTGCTTGGTCGCTCAAGAAATCGTTTATACAAATTCTAAGCTGTGACACATCGCAACTGTTTGCGGTATGGCTGGGCTCATTGGAGGATGTACGTGCATTATCCGTCGAATTGGAAGAATCAGCGTTCTGTGATTCCGTACTTGCTGTATCGCCGGGCTTTCCTTGCTGGCTTTGAGCCGCTAACGGTTGGCACACAACGGACAAACACAACGCTACGATAACCCAGACGCACTGGTTGCGAAGAAGTTGAGATGAACAATTCACGTCCGCTCCCCACGCGCGGTACGAGGAACAATGGCAATCATGGCTATATTTCCTCGTGGCGAGATTTCAGATCAAAGAGTGTTGCGTAGATTGCCTATCGTCTACGGCGGAATACTATCAGCTGGAAATGGCGCAAGAATGTCGCGAGCATGACAAATTGTTCATCTTCGCCATGCGTGGGGGTTGGAACAGGTCAATGTGCTATAGTGGCGCCGCCTTTGGGGGGATGGCCATGTCGAGGCTTCGTTTCCTAGGGCCGTTACAATTGACGCCTCTCGATAGGTCCCCTAGTCAGATAGCTTTTGACAACCACAAAAAGGAGTTCCGTCGATGATGAGATTTGCTCGTTTCGTTTGCGTCGGCTTGCTTACGGCCGCTACAGGTATCGGCTATACAGCGCCACTTTCCGCTGCCTCTCCAAAACCCGCGGACAACGAACGGTTTGAGGTGGCCAGCATCAAAGCCGTACGCCCGAGTCTGGTAAAGACGATTGCTGCATTGAAAAAGGGAGACGCAGCTGAGGCCAAAGCGGACTTCGAGGCTTACGACTCCGGCTGGAATGGGATTGAAATGTATATCAATACCCGTGACAAGGCCATGTACAAGGAACTCGAACAGGACTATCAGGCGAAGATTGAAAAGGCGCTAGGTTCTCCGAATCCTGACACGGCCGCAGTGCTTGCGGATGCTCAGGCAATGCTCGGGAAATACGACGAAGCGATCAGCATGGTGGAAAAGGGCGAACCCCTGAACCCGCTGTATGACGACGTGGCCCGTTTGCGGATTGTGCGGTCTAACCTTCGTGAGGTAGTCCCCGCATTGATGGCTGGAGACGTGGACAAGGCCCGCAAATCCTTCGCGGCCTTTGACGACAAGTGGGACAGCATCGAAGATCTGATCAAGGCGCGGTCCGCCGATTCTTACGCTGACATTGAAAAGGCGATGATCCAGGTGGAGCAAGCGCTCATGCCGCAAAAGCCTGACGTAGACCAGGTGACGGGCCTGGTGAAGGGCATCATGGATAAATACAACGCGGTCGTAGCCGATATTACGAAGGATGCCCGCGGGCACTAGCGGAGGCGGGAATACTGGATGGCATTCTCCGACTGGAGTTCTGGACGTCTGGAGCAACTGCGCCGCTGGATTCTCTATGTGCTGGTGTTCGGTCTTCTCGGTACGGAAACAGAGCTCCTGCTCTTGGAACACTACTGCGAGTTTTGGCAGCTCGTGCCTCTCTTCCTGATCACGATGGCAATCGCGTCCGTGGTGTGGCACGCCATGCGAAATGACACGGCAAGCCTTCGCACCTTGCAGATCATTATGGTGCTGTTTCTGGTTGCGGGATTTGCCGGTGTGGCTCTGCACTTCCGCGGTGCCGCCGCATTTGCACTCGATACCAATCCGAGCATCGACAAGTGGGCGCTGGTCAAGAAAGTCATGCGAACCCAGGCGCCTCCGGTGCTGGCCCCGGGAGTAATGTTGCAGTTAGGGTTAATCGGCTTGGCGTATGCGTTTTCCGATTCGCTTATTAAAAGGAGCAGTGGGCATGAAGGCAAGACGGCTGTCGAGCGTAGCAATTCTTAGTGCTTTCCTCTTTTTAATCGTTTTGGCCCCCGCTGTTTGCGCCCAGGTGGGAAAGGGGCTGGCCGATCCGAACATCGCACCTGAGAGCGAGTTGCTCGCACTTCCGCATATGACAGCGCCAATCGTGAAGAGCCTGATCGAGAAAAGGCCCTTTATGAGCGTGCTCGATTTGAATACGTTTCTGCTTGGGCAAGGACTGACGGCGGAACAGGCAACCGACTTTTACCGCAAGGCTTTCATCAACATAACCTCGACACCGGCACGCGGGAAGAATTTGTGCTGATCCCGAATTCGGGCGTTCGCATGTCCCGGGAGTTTGCGGAATACCGCCCCTGGAGGAACTGGGCGCAATTCGATAAGGAAATTGGCAAGTACGTCGGACAGCAAGAAACGGACAGATTCAAGCAATATATGTTCATTCCCCTAAACTTGAATACCGCAAGCGACGAGGATCTCCTCGCGGTTCCGGGCGCCGGGCCGCGCATGGTGAAAGAGTTCAAGGAATACCGGCCGTGGAAGACGAAAGAACAGTTTGACAAGGAAATTGGTAAGTACGTGGGTCCGAAAGAAACGGCGCGGCTGTGGCGCTATTTCGTAATTCCGTAGCGACAGGAAATCTGGCTCAGGCCAGGTTCTTGAATTCCGGGCCAAAAGCGTGGCTGCCGTTACCCGCCCGCTGATAGGACACTCCGATACCAATGCGACCGAAACAGAGGCTGAACGTGCTTCAAATGTTCTCTGTGTCCTTCGCGACAAATAAGAGATCTCCCGATGCTGTAGGTGTACAAAAGCTTCAAAACCGACTTGCCGCGGCATACATAGGTTTAGTTCGGATGAATGGCTTCGGAACCAGCGTCAAGGTTTTCACCACTCCTCAACCGAAGGCGGTACCAGGCACCAAACGCTTCCTTCACTAGTTTTAAAATTGTCCGTCGATTTTGAGCAATCACCTTCACCCACGCGAAGCGGCCCATCATAGGGAAATAAATCCCACGAAAACAGAGACGTGAGAGGAGGATGTTGACGCGAAAACCCAATGGCTTAGTATTGAGGGAATCGACAGCGTGAGCCACTGCCTCTGGACTGTACGAATGCGCCCATCCGTACTTCACTTCCGCATGCGCTTCCGCGATGGTCATGTTCAGGGGCGTGTGGGCCATCTCAAATGGAATGAACTCCTGCCAGTGCTTCGGCCGAGTCAATCGCCCCGCGGCTTCGAGCCTTTTGTAAAGCGGAGTCGCAGGCAATGGAGTGAGTAACCCGAAGATGGGGAGCCCTGGCGGCCAAGTTTGAATTTCCTGAAGCGTCCGCTCCGCGACACCTGTGGTGTCGTTGTCCATGCCGAAAATGAAGGAAGTGATTGCATAGACATTGCGCCGGGCAAGCCTCTCAAGCACGGTTGCGTACTCACCCGGTTTGTTGAATCCCTTGTTTACGCTGGCGAGGTTGGTGGGGTCGATGGACTCCATGCCGATGAAGATCCACTTGCCGCCCGAGGCCGCAATGAGGTCCACGAGTTCTTCATCGCGCAACAAATTGGCACTTATCTGCGCAACCCAGTGGACCTGCGCACCAGCGGCTATAATGGCGCGTAGCAGCGTTTTCGTGCGTTTGATATTGATGGCGAAGTTGTCGTCAATGAAGAAAACGGCAATCTGACCGTTCTCGCTCTTTGCCCGAGCTTTCAACAGCAGCAGTTCATTCACCACACTTTGGTTTGTGCGAAACCGAATGGAGTCGCCGAAAAAGCCAGTTACCGTGCAGAACTCGCATCCAAAAGGGCATCCTCGTCCCGACTCGATCGGGATAATACGAAACGTGCCCCAGCCACTTCCGAGACGCCGGAGTATCGGTGTCGCTATTTTGGGAACCAAATTAAACTGGCCGAGGTTTATCGTATCCCAGGGAATCGACGGATATGGCTGGAGAGTAGGTTTACGTTCTCGGCCAAACTCATCCATCGGTGCATAGAGATCCTTAAGTTCGCCACGCGCGGCATCCTCGACGATAATTGGCCATGTTTCATCGGCTTCCCCGAGAGCCACAGCGTCCGCATGGCGCGGCCCGCCATTTCGACCGAGGGCTTCATCGGCCATCTCCGTAACGTGAGGTCCGCCCATTACGACCGGCACACCTTGGCACGAATAGCATCCGCTACGCGATACGCCTTTGCGATCATCCGGGTCATTGCGCCAATCCCGACAAGCCCGATGCTTTGTTCGCGAACGAACCGCGCGATATCTTCTTCGTCCATCGGTTGAGCGTTGCCATCGATCAGCAATACCTCATGGCCAGGTGGCGTCAGGGCCTGGAGAAGAAACATCCAGAGGTGTGGCATAAAATTCCGCGTCACACCATTGTCAGGGTTGTAGAGTAAAATTCTCACAGTGCCTCGGCTTCTTTTCCACTTTCCAGCGTGGAGTTGGACGGCAATTCTCGCGTTTTTTGTTCACACGGGCAGCAGTTCTGGCCGGTGTAGTGTGTGACTTGGGCGGAACTCTAATAAGTGGGTCTGAAAATTATCGTGAAAACTCGTCAGGACTGCCGATTGGAGAGCGCAAATCAAGATCAACACTTCCGAGCCACTGCTCTTTCATCTTGATATCGTATTGCCGGACTGGCTCCCCAATGATTCATTCGAAGAATTGGATGCGGAACGTTGTCAGCTGAAAATGACTTTTCTACGTCTGGGAGATGACGAATTGTTCATCTTGTTTGCGATCGCCGCTGACCTTGAATCGACGATAATCCGACCGAGTGGAATTGATCTGCTGACGTTAAAGTTTTTTCGCCGCGAGCCGATAAACTCATTGGAGGTGATTCAATGTGTTAACCCGGTTAGTGGAAGTGCGGCAGCGCAACAAAATGAACAAGTCACGAGCCTACAGCAAAATGAGAGCGTTCCAAAACAGCAATCTGCGATTCCTCAAGACACCGTAAACATTAGTTCCGCTGCGAAGGCCATGCAAACTTCATCTTCAGGTGATGTAGACCACGACGGTGACACCAAGTAAGAAAGAAAACTACCGAAGCTGATTGCCTGCGTAGTTGGGCCTTCGCGATGCTGCGGCAGAACGCGACTCGAACACTTCCCAGCAACGCTGATTCGAAGGACAATCCTGAACGAGGTGAGTTCAACGCCGTATTCTCTCGCGTTGGCGCCTCACCTTATTCAGCGTTTGTGATCCGCGCCATGCAGCGTGAAGATCCCATGAACCCGAACCATGGAGCACTCGGGTAACGCGACCTTGCCGTCGATCCGCATCGGGGCGAAACTTCACATCAGTAGTAAAATGGTCACTTTCGAGAATTTGTTTGTGCATGCGTTTGTCGCGCGAATCGTTTCCGCTTTTGCCGCTGGAGGCATCGACGACTATTTCTCCGGCCGCCTGGCCGGCGTCATGTGCACGGAACGAGAGGTTTACTACGCGGCGTAGGCCTAATAAGAGACTAGAAATCGTATTTTCTGGTGACGATTGTCAGTGGTGCCGTCGCCAGATCTTCGGGGAAGAGCTCTTCTCACCCGAGACCAGAATATAATCTGCTTCCGTCAAATGGGTTGAAGCACATTTGCAGGCAATGTGAGATTCACGACAGCCCCGCCTTGGGGGCGATCGAAAATCCTGACGGAGCCTCCGTGTGCCGTCACGATCGCGCCCACAAAAGCAAGGCCGAGACCATGCCCTTGAGATGTCTTCCCCTTCGCAAAGCGCTCAAATGCACGGCTAGTTACTTCCGGCGGGAAACCTGGGCCATTATCTTCGATCACCAGTTCTGCCGAGCCCTGGCCCTTACGTAGGCGAATGTTGATTTGACGTCCCTGGGGCAGGTGAGCAAGTTCATTGTCGAGTAAATTGCTTACTATGCGGTGTAACAAGTGCGCATCCGCATCCACCACAACATGGTCCTCCACCTCAATTAGCAATTGATGATGACGGTCAGCCATGGCCGGTTGGTAGAGATCTACAAGTTGAGTTACGACTGCCGAAAAATCAACCGCACTACGATTCAATGAGAGCGCGCCAGCCTGCGCTTCAGCAACATCCAACGTGGTATTCAACAAATTCAGCAGCGTGTCCAACCCGTCGATGGCTTCGCACACCGAATCGCGCCATCGTTCGTCGGGCTCATTAGACAGAACGGATTCAAGAGTTCCGCGAATAGAGGTCACCGGGCTTTTCAGATCGTGCGCAACTGCGTCCGTCACGGAGCGCAGCTGAGCCACCGAAGACTGAATACGATCCAGCATGTGATTGAAAGTCTTGGCCAGCCTCGAGATTTCGTCGGAATTGGTGGGTGCTGGAAGGCGTTCACCTAAATCTCCACTTCCGATTCTCGCGACCGTGTCCGTAATGCGTTGGACGCGCAGCAGGGTGCGATGAACGCTCAAGTACGACACAAGAAACCCCATCAAGACCGTCGTTCCCCACAGCACCAGGAAACGATGCGTCAATGTTCTGAGCAAATAATTGACGCCTCGACTTGACAGTCCCAGATAGATAGTTCTCCCATTTTCGTTTCTGGTTACCACGCGAAATGTTGTAGGCCAACCTTCGACTTTGATGAACTCTGGAATACCCGGAACAGGGTGGGACTGCTCCACCGACTTGATAAATGGGATTTCGGATCCCGGCCCGACCCAAAGCGGGGTCTTATTGTTGTTCGGATCATTTTCGAAAAAGAAAACAGAATTCAATCGTTGTCCGCGTTCATTTCGGTCATCCGGTACTTCTTGGGTAGCAAGCTCGGCGACTTCGCGAACGATGCGATTGTATAAATGATTTTCGGGAGTGGTAGCCGCGACTCTGGCAAGAACCTCCGCTTCGCCGCTGAGCCAAGCATCACTGCGCTCCTGCATAGCTTTCGCCACCAAGAAATAGACAATGGAAAAAGCTAAGGCCGTTCCAACGGCAAACGCCGCCGTCGTCCAAATCGAGATGCGCCATGCTGCGGTGGCCTTCAGGAACTTAGGCATGCTTGAGAATATACCCGACCCCACGGATAGTATGGATCAATGGTATCGAAGTATTGTGGTCCACCTTACTTCGCAGCCGGTAGATGTGAACGTCTACCACATTTGTTGCTGGATCTATCCGCATGCGCCAGACGTGATCGAGGATCATAGTACGAGTAACAACACGTCCCGCATTCCGGCAAAGATATTCTAGAAGAGCGAACTCCTGAGGAGTCAGCTGAAGCGGTTGATCGCCGCGTCGCGCTTCATGTCGTACAAGATCGAGCTGCAAATCCGCAGTCTGTAAATGAACAGGATCATTCTGCGGAGCAGACGTTCTGCGTAGAAGATTTCTTAGCCGTGCAACCAATTCCGCCACGGCGAATGGTTTTGTCAAATAGTCGTCCCCGCCCCGTTCCAATCCCTTGACTCGCTCATCCACCGAGCGGCGAGCGGATAAGATCAACACCGGAGCGGAAATTCCTTGCTGACGGCACCTCATAATCAAGTCTAGCCCGTCCATATCAGGGAGCCCGAGATCAATGACAAATGCATCGTGGATCCCTTCCAGAGCCTTTGATTCTCCAGCCATGCCATTCTCGGCTGTATCGACCTGATACCCGGCTTCCATTAATGATCGCTTGAGAAACTGCTGAATAGGCGCATCGTCTTCCACAACCAGCAATCGCATACGCTGCCGTCCCCTCCTTGGCGATTAAACTCTAACACCTGAACGTCTGGTGCGTGAAGTTTGTCAAACGTTGCCTTGGACTAATATTTGTTCCGTAGCGCCATGTGAGCGGATGTCTGGCAAGTGTTTTGTCACATAACGAGGTGAAGGTTCCCGAAATCATTTGCAGCGCTATTTGACAGCGCACATCCCCGTCTTGGTCGCGAAAATACGTCTCGCGATTTCCCCATGTCCGATCTGTCGGCGGCAGTCTGGGTAGTCAAGCCATGGCTTGCACAGGAACACGCTCACGCGGCCCCGTTCAGCAGCTCGAAAACAAACATGATCAATTGCTCTCGGACCAGGTCCATCAAACACCTTTATCATCTATCCCCTTGGCTGCAACCAATCCCACATGCAGCGGATGCCTGTATCTGTGCGCTTCCAGACATTCGTTGTTTTCAGCCCAGAGCGTGCTGTTCGCAGAGTTCCTTCCCGCCCTCGACATTTCTTTGACAACTGTGCTGATACGGACAGCGCTGACCGGTGCACTGTGGATATCTTCTGTGTAACAGCGTTGTGCGTCGGGCAACGTCACAAAGGAGAATCAAAATGAAGCCATCGTTAGTTGTAGGTATGCTCTCGTTGGTGCTGCTTATTGCCGGGTGCAACATGAGCCCAGCAGCGCCCATAGCAACGCAAGGACCAGCCGGACCGCAGGGACAAGCGGGCCAGACAGGCCAGACTGGCCAATCTGGGCAGCAAGGGGATCAGGGGCAGTCAGGACA
>Ga0182024_10026726_pt1 | contig 10128 bp, 3 predicted proteins | sample P32metaG_FD_120480 | JGI IMG/M metagenome (GOLD analysis project Ga0182024, IMG submission 120480) | Permafrost microbial communities from Stordalen Mire, Sweden - P3-2 metaG (Illumina Assembly) | ecosystem: Environmental > Terrestrial > Soil > Wetlands > Permafrost | place: Sweden: Stordalen...
AAATCCCAAACATGTTTATGCCGACGATCTGGATTTGTTCGGGCGCGGGTCGCTGTTCGAGCTTTTGTCGACGGCACGAACGGCGGCGGGAGAAACGACGCTGGCCGAATGGCTGCTGGCGCCGGGCGAACGAAATGAGGTGATGGCGCGACAGGCGTCGGTGACGGAACTGCGTCCGCGGGTGGATCTGCGGGAGGAGTTCGCGCTGATGGGCGACGATATTCGCGCCGCGGTGGATGCGAAAGCGCTGGCCGAATGGGGATCGGCGCCGCCGGCTCCGTTCTTCCCGGGCGCGCGGGTGATTGCGCCGGTGCTGGCGGCGGCCGCGCTGGTTACTTTTGGACTTTTCCTGGCGCACGTGGTGAACCTGGTGCCGTTTCTGATCGTGGTGCTGATCGAAATGGGGTTCAACATGGCGGTTCGCGACGCGATGCGTCAGGTGGCGGAATCGTTTGGCGCGCCGGCTCGGGAGTTGCGGCTGCTTTCGCTGCTGCTGGCCAGATTGGAGCGCGAACCTTTATCGAGCCAGCGACTGGTGGAACTGAAGCGGGAAATCGCGACCGAGGGACACGCCGCGTCGCGCGAGATCGCGCGGCTGCAGCGCATGGTGAATCAATTCGAAACGGCGCGCGCCAACGCGTTCTTCCGGCCCATCGCGGCGCCGCTATTGTGGATCGCGCAATATGCCATGGCGATCGAAGCGTGGCGTCGGAAAATGGGTCCGCATATCGGGCGCTGGATCGCCGCGGTGGGGGAGTTCGAGGCGCTATGCTCGCTGGCTTCGTTCGCCTACGAGCGGCCGCTGGCGTCGTTTCCGGAGTTGATCGAACAGGGTCCGGAGTTTGAAGCGAGCGCAATTACGCATCCGCTGATTTCGGCGGATGTGGCCGTTCCGAACGATGTTTCGATCGGCGGCGCGACGCGGCTGTGGATCGTATCGGGATCGAACATGTCGGGCAAGAGCACTCTAATGCGCGCGATCGGGCTGAACGCTGTGCTGGCGTGGGCGGGCGCACCGGTTACCGCGTCGCGACTGCGGGTTTCGTTGGTATACATCGGGGCGTCGATGCGGGCGAACGATTCGGTGATCGACAATCGCTCGCGGTTTTACGCGGAAATTTCGCGATTGCGCGACGTGGTCGACCTGGCGCGCGCCGGGCATCCGACGTTGTTTCTGCTCGATGAGCTGCTGAGCGGCACTAACTCGCACGATCGACGGATCGGCGCGGAAGCGCTGGTGCGCGGACTGGTAGAGCGCGGCGCGATCGGACTGGTGACCACCCACGATCTGGCGTTGGCGCAGATAGCCGAGACGCTGGGAGGGCGGGCGATCAACGTTCATTTCGAGGATCATCTGGAAGGCGGAGAGATCCGCTTCGATTACCGGCTGCGGCATGGAGTGGTGACGCGCAGCAACGCGCTGGAGCTGATGCGGGCGGTCGGGTTGGAAGTGTAGATTACCGTTTCAGCTTCTGGTCGATCAGGGGGCTCACGGTCGCCACGTCGAAAGAAGCATTCAGGCGCGCGCCGTCGAGGAAAAAGGTCGGCGTGCCCTCGACTCCCGCCTGGTCGCCCTGTTTCGCTTCGGAATCGACCCGGGAGCGGTACTTATGGCTGTCGAGGTCGGCTTGGAAATGGTTCATATCCAGACCTATTTCCTTGGCCCAGGCCAGGATCCGCACGCGGGTAATTGTGCGGAAATTGGCGTACATTTTGTCGTGCATTTCCCAGAACTTTCCCTGCGCCTGGGCGGCCAGCGCCGCTTCCGCGGCTAAGCCTGCCTGAGAATGCGTGTCGAGTGGGAATTGCTTGAACACCACTCGCACATCCTTCGGATATTTCGCCAGGATCTGCTTCACTTCGTCCACCGCTTTGGCGCAATAGGGGCACTGAAAATCGGAAAATTCGACGATGGTCACCTTCGCGTTCGCGGGACCTTTCATGGGATCGCCATCGATTGAAAGCTTCACCGGATCGCTTAACAAGGGCGGCGGCTCGCTCGCCATTTTGATCACGTCGGCGCGAATGATTTTTTCCGTTTTTCCGGCGGCGGCCTCGCGCACCACCAGGTCCGCAAGACGGCGGCTGGTGGCGCATTGCGGGTCGCCCACACGGCATTCGGCCAGTTTCAAGTTGCAACCACAGTTGCACCCCTCCGACCGGAGAATGGCAAGCGCCACGGTGCGCTGAACTTTTGTCAGGCCGGAGAGATCCACGCCGGGAAGGGTGGTGGCGATTTTCCAGTCGGTCTGCGCGAACCCGACGGTTATGAACAGAAATGGCAGAAAAGCACGTCGAATCGTCACTCTTCTATCATCTCACTTCCATTCCGGGTTCTTTCCCAGGCTTACCAGGTTCGCCAATAACCGGTAGGCGCCGGGCACTCCGGAGGGAAGCTGGCGGTACAGAGCGAAAGCGTCGTAAATGTAAAATCCCTTGCCGTAGCGCGCCAGCAGCAGCCCGCCTTTTTGCGGGTCCTGCTCGGGATCGTGCGTTTCCACCAGCGGCGTGTAGTGCGAATCCCAAGTGCGCATGAATCCGTGGCCGCGCTCTTCCACCCAGCCCTGGAAATCCGCGGCGGTGATTTTGTTGGGCCAGGCGAAGGCCGGATTGGACGGATCGAGCAGCGTCACGGGCGAGCCTTCGTCCACCACTTTCTGGGGATTATTCCCCAGAGTGAAGGGATATGGGCCGTAATCGTGATCGAAGTCCTGCAAATTATATTGGACGATGAGCACGCCGCCGTTTTTCACGTACTCCATCAGCCGCGCATTGGCCGCCCGCAGATCGCCGCGAACGGCGTAGGCGCGGACGCCGAGAACGATGGCGTCGTACTCACTCAAAGCGCCGTGGGTCAGATCGCTGGTGGCGAGAATGCGGGCGTTCTCTCCCAGATTGTCGAGCGCCTTGGCCACATCGTCACCGGTGCCGGGGAGGAAACCGATTTTCAATCCCGGCGCGGTCTTCACTTCGACGCCCACGGCCTTGTACGTCGCCGGCCGATAGTAGGGATACGGCCGCAATCCAGGATAGCCGGTGAGATGATAACCCTCGGTATACTGGCGGCCGTTATATTCGGCAACGGCAGTGACGGTGTAGTCGGCGGGCTTCACCAGATCGGGCGAAATGGAAAACGTGACGGTCTGATCCTCGCCATCGCGCGCGAAGGAAAAGGGAAATTCCGCGGGCGTGGCTCGCCAGCCGGCGGGAAGTTTCAAGCGCAGCACGCCCTTGGCGGGACCTTTTACATTGCTGTGAACGGTGGAGGTAAACGCGAACGATTTCGATCCCAGCGGCACCGCGCCGGCGGCTGGTGACACCCACACCGAAATCGCGGGGCCCACGATCAGCGGATTTTCGAGCACGCCGAATCCGGGAACGCGTTCGCTGGTCTGGACGACTTCGGAAACATCGAAAGGCACGCCTTTGTAACTCAATCGAGCGCGCGCCGCCAGCGGATAGGGAGCGACCGGCAGATTGCGATCGCGCGGATCGGTCAGGTCGTAGTAGGGCTGCTCCTCATCGGGACGGGTGAAATATGGCCGCGTCAGGCCCGCATCGGCGGGGACGGTGACGGCGAATTTCCACTGCGACTCCTTTTCAGAGGGAAGTTCGCCGGCGGTTGCGCCCTCGCTGCGAATCGCCCATTTCTTACCATCGAATGGCTCGACGTCGACCCCGGCGATGCTCAGCGGCTCCGGGCTCTGATTGAAAAGCGCAGCCTCAACGGTGAAGGATTGTTCGGGAATGGCGATGGTGAAGGTGGGCGCGCCTCCTCGTCCACCACGCGCGGCGGCGAAGGCGGCTTCGGTGGCCGATTGCGCCGCTGTTTGACCGCGCCCGCCGCGACCTGCCGCCGGATTTTCCGCCGCCACCGTGGTCTGAAAAGAAATCTCCAGCGCCGCTGCCAGCGCCATCTCGAACTGCCGCTCCTTTACTCCCAGTTCGAAGATCACGTCGCTTTTTCCAGGATCGACGAGGGAGCTCGATTGCACCTGCGCGATGAGCGCACGAGTCTGCTTCAATCCCTCGGCCAGACCCGGCGCGATTCCGGACGGACGGTCCACCTGGTAGTTATGCAGCGCATCGGCAGCGAGCTTGGCGATTCCCGCCAGTCCGTCTTTCAGGAATTGCGAATCACCCGGCGCCAGCGTGGCGATTCCATTGATCGAAACGTCGATCCCATCGAAGAAAGAGGTCTCATGGTCCGCTGCGTGGACCCGCGATCCGTAGCGGTGATACGCGCTATTCATTGGCGACGGCTGGGGAATCGCGCCGCCTCCGTTCTGGGTCTTCTGGAATCCCAAGCCCTCGCGCGCGATCTGCAAAAAAGTCAATCCCGCGGCCGGGGCCGGCAAGCCTTCGGGAATTTCGAGCGTCATCGCCGGCGCGCCCGCCATCAGTTTCTGGTTTACGTAATCGAAAAAACGCACCGGCACGAATTTGTCGATCGCGTAATCGTACATGCCATCCTTAGTGACCTGGAAAAACGGCACGCGCGCGTAAACTTTCAGCGGCGACCAGGGTCGCAAGCCTTCGCGGATCTGCTCCGGAAATTTGGTGGGATCTCCCGCCGCAACAAAGGCCTCCTGCGCCATCTCGCCGGCCATCTGATGATGGCCATGGCCGTCCGAGGCGGCGCCGACGAATACCGAGGTCACCACCAGCGGCCGCATCATGCGGACCACTCGCACCGCATCCGAAAGAACGCGGTCGTGACCCCACTTTTCGGTCGCCTCCTCGAGCGTCTTCGAAAATCCATAATCGACGGCGCGGGAGAAATACTGGTCGACGCCCATGTAGCGGTCGGCGATCAGCAGCTCCTCGGTGCGCGTCAATCCGAGCGCGTCGTAGAAATCCTGGGACATGACGTTCTGGCCGCCTTCGCCGCGGGTCAGCGTCATCAGCGCGGCCCGCGCGCCTTGCCCCCGAACTTCGTAGGTGAGCATGCCGCCGTCCTCGTCATCGGGATGGGCGGTGAACATCAGTAGGCTGGCGCGAGTCTGCAAGGCGCGAAGCCATCTGGCGAGTCCCGCCGCGCCGCGATCGGGCGCGACCGCCGTGGCGTCCACCTCCGGACGCGCGGGTTGGGCGCTCGACCGCCCCGCCCAAATCGCCAACAGAAATAAAATTACACAAAAGGCCTGAATCCGGAAGAGTTTCGTCATATCTAATGGTGCATGCGACCGGGATGTTCTGATTTACGCGATGCAGTACTTCTATGATACAGTAGCGGTCACGGGGTCTCAGAAATTTTAGGTCTTTGAAATTGAACTGGTTAGGGAGCTTCACCATGACTTCACGTCAACTTTTATTGGTAGTTTCACTCGCAACATTTTCATTACAAACATTCGCGCAAACCCAGGCTATTAATGGAAGTATTCGCGGCCGGGTGACCGATCCGTCGGGCGCGCCGGTGCCTGCGGCGGCGGTAACGGTCGAAAATATCGGCACTGGTTTTACGCGCGATGTCCAAAGCAACGACGACGGCTATTTCGTAATTCCAAACCTGCCCTTGGGCACCTACACGGTGACCATTAAGAAGGACGGCTTCGACACCCAGCGCCACCCTGGCGTGGTGCTCGATGCGGGAACCGAGGGTGTAATCGACGCACCGCTGAAGGTCGGCGCGGTTTCAACCACGGTCGAAGTAACCGGCGGCGCTCCGGTCATCGAACCGTCGCGCGTTTCGACGGGACGCACCATCAGCAACGTCGAGGTCGACAATTTGCCTCTGACTTCGCGCAATCCTTATAACTTCGTCCTGTTCCAGCCGGGCGTCAGCGGGCATCCGAATCCGGAGCTGGGCATTCCCCGCGTGGTGAATACCAACGGGCTCGACAATCGCGTGCAGTATCAGCTCGACGGCATGCCGGATACCGAGAGCGACCAGTACGGTCTGCGCCTGTTCGCCATTTCCGACAGCTACGTTCGCGAGGTGCAGGCGGTTTCGAACAGCTTCGCGCCGGAATTCGGCCGCACCACCGGCGATATTTACAATGCCATCACCAATTCCGGCAGCAACGATTTTCACGGCGAGTTCTATTTCATCGGCCGGCCGCCGGGATGGAGTGCGCGCCCCATTCTGCTGGCGTCGAATCAGGCCAACCCGGGAATCGATCTGCACGATTATTCGAGCAACGCCGGCGGGCCCATCAAAAAGAACAAGGTATTCATCTTCGGCGCCTACGAGCACCTGCTGCGCGGAACACCGGCGCCGATTACTATCACTCCCGCCAACGCGGCGCTGATCGGCATTCCGTCCTCGCAGCTGGTGACGCCGTCGAGCACGGAGCACGTGCAATTTTTGGATCTCCGGGTCGATTGGAACATCAATTCGAAGAACCAATTTTTCGCGCGGTACAACTATTTCCGCAATGAGTATCCGTTCAACACCAACGACGGCGGCATCAATGCCTTGGATGCGGCGTCCGATTTCCACGACCGCGCTCACGTCGGCGGTTTCCAGCTGCTGACCACCTTTTCGCCGACCGCGCTGAACGAGCTCCGCGCGAGCGAGCCCTACCGCAACGAGCATCACGTCCCGTCTCCCATCGATGGTCCCGGTCCGGTGATCGTGATCAGCGGAATTGCGGAGTTCAACGGCACGCCGTTATCCGCCGCGGGATCGCGCTTCGCCGAAAAAATCCCGAGCGTCGCCGACAATTTCACCAAGATTGTAGGCACGCATACGGTTAAAGCGGGTTTCTCCTGGCAGCAGAACAACGATAACCAGACCAGCGCCGTTTACAATCAGTACACCTTTCCGAACGTCGCCAGCTACCTGGCCGCCAAGAACGATACCACCGGCTGCACCATTTCCGGAATCACCAATCCGCTGTTTTGCTATTCGAGTTTTTCGACCACGCAGGGCAATCCCGGCGCGGCTTACAAATCGAATTTCTACGACTTTTTCGTGCAGGATAGCTGGCAACTCCGGCCCAACCTGCTGCTGATCTACGGTGTGCGTTACGATTATTACGCCGCTCCTCCCGCGCTGGCGAACGCGCCGTTCGTTTACAATCAGAGCTTCCACAATCCGGCAAATGACTGGGCCCCGCGGCTGGGTCTGGCGTACACCATCACTCCGAAGACGGTGCTGCGTGTCAGCTCCGGGATCTTCTACGACGTTCCGTCCACCAATCTCTGGTATGAGACTTATGCCAACGGTGGACTGGCGACGGGCTTCCAGGGCACCTTTACGCCGACCTCGACGGGGGCGCCACTGTACCCGAGCAATCCCACGACGGGCGCGAGCCTGGGAACTCCGACCATCTACGCTCTGACGCCGAACTACCGGACGCCGTACACCATTAATTCGAGCATTCAGATCACCCGGCAGGTGAGCAAGAATGACGCGCTGACGGTTGGTTATGTGAACACCGAGGCGCGCGAGCTGACCTTCATGCGCGACATGAACCTGATCAATCCGACGGGCACTCTGGCCGACGGCAGGCCGATCTATTCGACGGCAGTGAATGCCACGACGCGCCTCTATCCGCAGTTCAACGGTATCCGCCTGATGGACAGCGGCGCCAACGCGAACTACAACGCACTGATCGTGAACCTGAATCACCGCTTCTCCACCGGCTTTTCCGCCAACGCTTCTTACACCTGGTCGCACTCTCTCAGCGACGCGCCGGAAGTGTGGGGCTACGATCAAAGCCAGATGATTCAGAACCCCACCAATCTTCGTCAGGAGTATGGCAACTCGGTGATCAATCGGCCCAACGCATTTACCATGAGCGCGGTATTCATGCCGACCTACAAACTGGAGAATCGCGTGATGAACCGTCTGGCGAATGGGAACCAGTTGACTATATTGGCGAATATCTCGAATGGCGATGAGGAGAGCATCATCACCAGCACGAATCTCAACAACGATCCGGCGGGCGCCTGCGGATCGCTGGGATCCGGCGGATGTGTTCCGGAGCGGCCGCTCGGCATCGGGCGAGACACGGTCCGGACGCCGAACATTTACCAGATCGACGTGCGCTATACGCGCACTCTATTTTCCTTCCGCGAGCGCCTCAACGTGAAGTTCATCGCCGAAGGGAACAACGTGTTCAACACTCGCAACATCACCTCCACCAATACCGTCGCGGTGACCAATGCGCTGAGCGTGATCACTACGCCGCCAAACCTGGCGCCGGTTTCCTCGGTGCTCGAAGGCCGTCTTCTGCAGATCGGAATTCGCGCCGACTGGTAGATCGATAGAAACGCGGAGAACGCGCGTCCACGAGGGTGCGCGTTCTTACGATGTATAATCGTCGGTTCGGAAGCTCCGGCGTTCGAGCTCGATGGCGAAACAACGCACCACCTCCAGGAAAAGTACTGCAGTTCAGCCCAGCAAATTTGCCGACGCCGGCGCCTGGGCATGCCTGTTTCTGGCGACCTTCGTGGCCTATCTGCCCGCCATCCAGGGCGGAATGCTGTGGGACGACAGCAGCCATGTAACCGCGCCGGCGCTGCAATCGCTCCACGGACTTTGGCGCATCTGGTTCGACCTGGGCGCGACTCAGCAATATTATCCGTTGCTGCACAGCGCGTTCTGGATCGAGCATCGAGTCTGGAGCGACGCGGTCGCCGGCTACCACTTGACCAACATCGCGCTGCACGCTTTCGCGGCGTGCCTGGTGATGACTATCGTCCGGCGGCTGGGTTTGCCGGGCGCGTGGCTGGCGGCGTTCATTTTCGCGCTGCATCCGGCTTCGGTCGAAGCGGTGGCGTGGATCTCGGAGCAGAAAAGCACGCTCTCCGCAGTGTTCTACCTGGGTGCCGCGCTCAGCTATCTTTCCTTCGACCGGACGCGGCGCAGGTCTCAATATTTTCTGGCGCTCGGGCTGTTTGTGCTGGCGCTGCTGACCAAGACGGTGACCGCGACGCTTCCGGCCGCGCTGCTGGTGATCTTTTGGTGGCAGCGCGGACGCATCGAATGGCGTCGCGACGTGCTGCCGCTGGTTCCCTGGTTCGCGCTGGGCGCGAGCGCCGGGATTTTTACCGCCTGGGTGGAGTTTAAATTAATCGGCGCGAGGGGCGCGGAATTCGACCTGAGCGCGATCGACCGGATCCTGCTGGCCGGACGCATCCTCTGGTTTTACTTTGCAACGCTGCTATGGCCGTCGAACCTGATTTTCACCTATCCGCATTGGACTATCGACACTTCGGCATGGTGGCAATATCTGTTTCCGCTCGGGGTGTTGGCCGTCGCCATCGGGCTGTGGCGGATCGCTCGCGGGAATCGCGGGCCGCTGGCGGGATTTTTATTTTTTGCCGGGACGCTGTTCCCGGTGCTCGGTTTTCTAAACGTTTATCCGTTTCGTTATTCCTACGTCGCGGATCATTTTCAATATCTGGCGAGTTTGGGAATTATGGTTCCGGCGGCGTGCGGGCTCACCGTCGCGGCTCGCCGGTTTTCGCCGGGGATGGTGCCTCGCCTGGCTCCCGCGCTGCTGTTGTTGGTCCTCGGCGTGTTGACCTGGCGGCAGAGCGGCATTTATAGCGACGTCGAAACGCTTTACCGGGAAACGCTGGCGCGCAACCCGGCCAGCTGGATGGCGCATCACAACCTCGGAAAAGCGCTGGCGGAGATGCCCGGCCGGCTGCCGGAGGCGATCGCCGAATACCGGGCCGCGATCAGCATCAACCCCAATTTCGCGGAAGGCCACAACAACCTCGGAAACGCGCTGTCCAAAATTCCCGGGAAGTTGCCGGAGGCTGTGGCCGAGCTCGAAACGGCGCTGCGGCTGGACCCCGATTATGCCCGGGCGCACTACAATCTGGGCAACGTCTTTTCGCAAATGCCCGGCCGGCTTCCGGACGCGATGGCGCAATACCAGGCGGCGCTGCGGACTCAACCGGACCTGGCGGAAGCTCACAATAATCTGGGTAATCTCTTCTCACAAATGCCCGGAAAGCTGGCGCAGGCCATCGCCGAGTATCAGAGGGCTGTGCGCATCAATCCGGATTTTGCCGACGCCCATAATAATTTGGCCAACGCTCTGTCGCAGATGCCGGGCCGGACGCAGGAAGCGATCGCCGAGTGCCGGTCTGCGCTTCGAATCAAGCCGGATTTTGCCGAAGCCCACAACAATCTCGGCAATATTCTGTCGCAAATCGAGGGGCGAC
>Ga0182024_10026727_pt1 | contig 10127 bp, 9 predicted proteins | sample P32metaG_FD_120480 | JGI IMG/M metagenome (GOLD analysis project Ga0182024, IMG submission 120480) | Permafrost microbial communities from Stordalen Mire, Sweden - P3-2 metaG (Illumina Assembly) | ecosystem: Environmental > Terrestrial > Soil > Wetlands > Permafrost | place: Sweden: Stordalen...
GCCTGCCGCATTCTCCACCACCTTCACTCGTTGCAGCTCTTTCTGACTCATCGTCACCATTCCTGAGAGGGTGACAGAGTCTCGTTGCAGTTAGGGGGTGACATTATCTTGGAGCATCTACAGACATAGATTGGCGGCTACTGCGATGAACCGACTATATGCTACGATGATGGGTTGAGTTTAACTTCCTGATGTAACCAATCCTTGTTGGAGGAATCTTGTATGCGTAAGAGTTGGTTGGTGTGTGTGTTAATGGGAACGCTGGCTTGGGGACAAGCGCAGCCAGTGGCGCCTAAGGGGGAAGCGCTTGGCGCTCCGGCGCAGGCAGCTCCGGCTAATCCGGCGGCAGCTCCGAAAGAAGCAGCGCCGGCTGAAGTACCGATGACTGCGGCTGTGATTACGGTCAAAGGCGTTTCGTGCCCTGAGTTCAGCCACGCTGCGCCTGCGTCGACTGCCGCGGGAAAGACGGGCGCGGCTGCGGGAAAGACAGGTGCAGCTGCCACTGCCAAGAAGCCGACCGACTGCGTAATCACGCGGGCCGAGTTCGAGAAGTTGACCAAGGCTCTGCAGCAGGGGCCGACTCCGCTGAATGCGCAGCAGAAGCGCACGTTGGCGAATCAGCTTCCGAGCGCGATTGCCATGTCTGAGACCGCGAAGAAGAAGGGTCTGGATAAGACTGAAGGCTACACAGAGACCCTGAAATTCGTGAAGATGAGAATTCTTGCGCAGAAGATGCAGGACTCCGTGCGGGAAGATGCGGACAAGGTTCCGGACGCGAAGATTGAAACGTATTACAAGGACAATCCTGAAGCGTATGAGCAGTTCTCGCTAGACCGGCTGTTCATCCCAAAGAACAAGCAGGCAACGGCTGAGGAGAAGGAAGAAGCGAAGAACGAAGCCAAAGAGAACGAGAAACTGACGGACGAACAGCAGAAGGCCAAAGAAGCTGCGGACAAGGCGAAGCAGGAAAAAGGCGAACAGGAGATGACTGCGTTGGCCGAAACCCTGCGGCAGCGAGCAGTCGGCGGCGAGGATTTCATCAAGCTGCAGAAGGACGCGTTTGAAGCGGCTGGGACGAAGGTGGACAACCCGACGGTAAATCTGCCGAAAGTGCGGCGCACCGGACTGCCCCCGGCGCACGCGTCGGTGTTTGATCTGAAAGTTGGTGAGGTGTCCGCGGTGATCAGCGACAATGGCGGACATTACATTTACAAAGTGGTGAGCAAAGAAGTTCTGCCCCTGGATCAGGTGAAGGAAGAAATCCATTCCAAGCTGAAGGGCGAACAGTTGAAGTCGATGATGGACAAGTACACGAACTCGTATCAGGCGGTAACGAACGAAGTGTACTTTGGACCAGCGCCGCCGCCGGGACCTGCGCGTCGTCCGCGGATGACGCCTCCGGGAGCGCCGCAGGGAGCGGCACAGCCGGCCACGCCACCGGCTCCGAGCACGCCGGCGCAAGCTCCAGCCGCTCAAGCTCCGGCGAAGCCGAACTGACGTACGCCGAGCTAAATGGAGAGCGCTAAACCTGTCGTTGTAGTCACCGGCATCGCGGGAAACCTGGGCTCCAGGTTGCTCCCGCTGCTGGGAGATTTCTCGGTGATTGGGGTGGACTTGACTCCGCCCCAAACCGATTTACCGTTGCAGTTTGAGCAACTCGATCTCGGCCAGGAATCTTCCACGCGGACGTTTTACGAACTGCTGCACGAGACGCATCCGGTTGCGGTAGTCCATCTTGCATTTGTGATCGATGCGGTGCGCACGGGAGTGCTCGATACCGAACGCCTGTGGCAGATCAACGTGGCCGGCACTGCGCGCGTGATGGAAGCCATTACAGAGGCGAATCGCACCGCGGAGACTCCGATCCGGCAATTTATTTTCCCCAGCAGTGTTTCCGCGTACGGGCCCAGCCTGCAAGCCCCAGCCAGGGAAGAATCCCTGCTCGCGGCGCACACTTTGCCTTACGCAATTCATAAAAAACAATCCGATGAGGTGGTGCAACAGCGCGCGCCGGCACTGCGGGGATGCAGCGTGTACATTTTGCGTCCGCATATTTTTGCCGGGGCCAGCGTGGAGAATTATTTACTGGGAGCGTTTCGAGGCACTATCAATGGCAAGGGCGCGCGGGCGGAAAAAATGCGAAGCGAGGGCAAACGTCTGCCTTGCATGATGCCGCGCGGGCAACAGTATCTCGACAATAAGATTCAGTTTGTGCACGTGGACGATATGGCGCGGCTGATCGCGCACATTCTACATCGCGATCCGGAAGCGCAGCGGCTGACGATCCTGAACGTCGCTGGGCGCGGCGAGCCGCTTACGTTTGGGCGCTGCATTGAAATGGCGCAGGCGAAACTGGTGCGCGTGCCGGGAAAGTGGGCGATGAAGCTGGTGCTGCAGTACATGTGGAAGCGGCACATTTCGGCGATTCCTCCGGAGGCTCTCCCTTATATGACCGGCGAATACATTATGAACACAGACCGGCTGCGAAGCTTTCTGGGCGCCGAGTACGAGAATTTGATGCGCTATACGATTGTGGACGCGTTTGCCGATAGCGTGAAGAGCAGGGGTAGGGATTAGGGAATAGGGATTTACGTCGATGCCAAGCCAATCCCTATTCGCTGCTCCCTAATCCCTGACACCTAAGACCTGCCTTCTTTACTTCTTCCCTCGATACAATCCGGCGATTCCGAAGGTGTAGGGCGTCCAACTGGCTTCGCGGAAGCCGCCTTGGCGCATGCGGGCCAGCATTTCTTCCGGCTCCGGAAAGCGTTCGACTGACGTAGGGAGATAGGCGTAAGGGCCGCGAACTCCGGAGAGCATGGTGCCGACGCGCGGCAAAATCTGCTTGAAGTAGAAGCGGTACAGGTTGCCGATTACGCCTTTGGGTTCGCTGAAATCGAGGATGCCGCACTCGCCTCCGGGGCGCAGAACACGGGCGATCTCGCGCAGGCCGGCATCGTAGTCGGCGAGATTGCGGAAGCCGAAGGCTGAAGTTACCAGGCTGAAGTGCTCATCGGGAAATGGAAGGTGGAGGGCGTCGGCTTCGATCCAGCGCGGAGTGTTGCCGTTTTGTGCGACTTTGTCTTGCGACTTCGTGCGGGCGCGCTGCAGCATCGCATGAGAGAAGTCGGCGCCTAGAATCTGCGCGCTCGAGTTCCCTGCTTGCTTGCGCAGGGCGAAGGTCATGTCTCCGGTGCCGCAGCAGAGATCGAGCACGCGGGCGTCTGGCTGAGCGAGAATGTGCGCGAAAGAGCGCGCCGTGCGACGCCACCACAGTCGATCTATGTTAAACGACAGAACGTGGTTGAGCAGATCGTAGCGCGGCGCGATCGAGGTAAACATCTCGCGGACGGCACGTGCGGCTGCGTCAGGATTGTGCGCGCCTTCAGGAGCAGCGCCCAGTACGGGTTTAAGGGTTGTCGGCATTGTTGGCGCAGCTACCCGCGGTGCGACAAGCGGCGCAATTCTTCGACGGCTCCCAGCACGACGTCATCGGGAACGTCGGCGGCGATCTCTACTTTCCCGATTTCTCGCGGAAGAACGAAGTGCACCACGCCTCCCTGCGTCTTCTTGTCGGCCTGCAGACGCGCGAGAATTTTGCGGGCGCTCACTTTGAGTTCGGGCAGGCGGCCCAGGCTGAGCACGGCATCGGCGATGCGTCCGGCGGTCACACTGTCGGTGCGGCCAACGGTGAGAGCAATGTGTGTTGCGGCGATCATCCCCCAGGCAACAGCCTCGCCGTGAAGCAGGCTGCGATAGCCAGTTTCGGCCTCGAGCGCGTGGCCGATGGTGTGGCCAAGATTGAGAACGCGGCGCAGGCCGCCTTCATGTTCATCGGCGGAAACCACTTCGGCTTTCAACTTTACGGATTGCGCGATTAAACCTTCTACCTCCACTGGATCGCGTTTCAGAATCTGCGCGCGCTTCTGTTCGAAGCGCAGAAACAGTTCGACATCGCCGATGATGCCGCACTTGAGCGCTTCATACAGCCCTGCACGGAACTCGCGGTCGGGCAGCGTGCGCAGTACCTCGGGATCGATGAGAACCGTTCGCGGGTGATAGAAAGTTCCGAGCAGGTTCTTCCCCGCACCGAGATTCACTCCAGTCTTGCCGCCGACCGATGCATCCACCTGCGCCTGCAGCGTGGTTGGAACCTGCACCAATTCGACGCCGCGCATGTAAAGAGAAGCGAGCAGGCCGGTGACATCGCCGACTACGCCTCCGCCCAGCGCGATCAGAACAGCTTTTCGATCTGCGCCCAGGCGAGACAATCTCTCAGCAAGCGTTTCAATTGTCTTCAGTTTTTTCGCAGGCTCTCCGTCTGGCATTTGAATTACCTGCGGTTTAAAACCAGCAGAGACTAAAGAGCGGATCAGTTTTGTACCCCAGCGCCGCCGCACCGGCGCAACGGTTACGACGAACACCTTGCCGGCTTGCGGCAACAACTCCGCCAGCAAAGCTCCGGAGCGCAAGAGCAAGCCGTTCTCAATGCGGGCCTGATAAGGCCGGGGTTGGACATGGATAGTGACCTGCGCCATGGAATTCCATAATAGCGTATACGCGGTGCGGTTTTGATCGAACAGGCGGGAAAGTAGACCTTCGATTCGCTTAAGACGACGTGTCTTTCGCGGGGTAAACGACGGACGCCAGTATTGAGACCGCGAGCACCCCGGCGATTACGGCTAGAGTCACGTGGGTGGGGACTGGCATGTGATCTGCGGCAACCATCTTCAGGCCTACCAGGATCAACACCAGAGCCAAGCCGTAGTGAAGGAAGCGAAAAACTTTCATCAGTCCGGATACAGCGAAGTACATCGATCGCAGCCCGAGGATGGCGAATACGTTGGACGTATAGACGATGAATGCGTTCAGCGTTACGGCGAGGACGGCGGGGATGGAGTCGACAGCAAAGAGCACATCCGTGGTTTCGATCACAGCCAGAACAATCAGCAAGGGCGTAGCGTAGAGGCCCGGATTCCCTTTCCATCCGCGAACGAAGAAACGACCGCCCTGATAGTCATCGGTCACAGGAATCCAGCGGCGCAGAAGTTTTACTGCCGAGTTCCTGGCGGGATCGATTTGATGTTCGCCGCTGAATCCCAGGCGAATGCCGCTGTACATCAGCAGCGCTCCGAGAGCGTAGAGAATCCAGTGGAAGCGCTGGATCAAGCCGACGCCGGCAACAATGAAAACGCCGCGCATCAAGAGCGCACCGAGAACTCCCCAGAACAGCACGCTGCGTTGATGCTGCTCAGGCACAGCGAAATAGCGGAAGATTACAAGGAAAAGAAAAAGATTGTCCACGCTTAGGGAGAGTTCGAGTACATAGCCGGTGACGAATTCGAGAGCGACCTGACGGCCTTGCCAGAAAAAAATCAGCCCCGCGAAGGTGATAGCGAGGCCGATCCATAGGGCGCTCCAAGCCAACGCTTCGCGCGGGCGCACCACTCGGCCCTTGCGATGGAAGACCATCAGGTCCAGCGCCAGCATGCCTACGGCGAACAGATTGAAGAGAATCCAGAAGTAGAGCAAGGGCTTTCCTGCGAGGAATCGGTTTTACTTCTCCCGGCCGAGGTGTCCGTCCTGCCAGGCGTCCCATAAGCCATTGGCTTTGAACATTTCTACGCTATTCGTGTCGCGGATCGACTGGTCGATCTGCGCATGATTGAAGCGCGGGCCGATCTTTTCCGGAAGATTAGCCAGCGCGAAACTGAACTCGGCGGCTTCGGCTACGTGTTTCTTCAATTGCGCGAAGTCGACTTTGTCGTAGGTGTCGGAGACGGCGTGGTAATTTTCCAGATAGTTCGCCTCGTCCTGATCGGCGACAAACGTCGGAACGCCTTCCAACATGAAATCAAAATGGTCGGTGCCCCATTCCATGTCGGTTTTAATTTCTGTCAGGCCGAACTGTTTCAATGGCGCGATCAATCGCTTGGCTGCATCGACCAAGTCTTTGCGCCCGCCGTCGGCGAACCCGGTGGTCTTGCCGGTTCCTGAATCCCAGACGATGACTCCGGCTGCTCGATCGAGTTCGGGTCGGTGAGCGCGCGAGTAAGCTCGTGAGCCGAGCAGTCCTTCTTCTTCGCCGGAAAAAAGAATGAAGCGCATGGACCGGCGGGGCTTCAATCCAGAGGCTTTGATCGCACGCAACGCGTCGACCACAAGCGCGGCGTTGCAGCCGTTATCGAGCGCTCCGGTGCCGAGTTCCCAGGAATCGAGATGCGCTCCTAGGATTACAAACTCGTCGGGCTTTTCGCTGCCTTTGATTTCTGCAACTACGTTTGCGGTCTTGATCGCTCCGCCGATCTGGTTGGGGATACTCAAGTCAGCCCACACAGGGTGACCGGAGGCGAGCAGGCGGGCGATGCGTTCGCCATCTTCGCGCGTGACCAGCACCTGCGGGATGCGATCGATTTCGCCTTCGTTGGAATTGGTGTGGCGATAGAGGATGTCGTGCTCGCGCGTAGCCATGAACGCGACGGCTCTGGCTTTTCCCTTTACGGCAGCGGTAATCACGGGCGGCGCGTTCGAGTATTCGGCGAAGAGGTCTTCCCAAGTTTTAAGTACGACTGTGTGAACCAGCACGAGTTTTCCGGAAATTTCTCCGGCCTTGGCGAAGTCGGCGGGAGTGCCACTGCCGACATCGACCACAGGCACGTGCTTCACCGACGCGAGCGCCGGCGCCCAAGCGATCGAAACGCAGCGCACGCGAAACTCGACTTTGGGAATGTGCGACAGCTTTGGGTCGAGTGCGGTTCCCAAGGCGCTGACAGTCATCTCAGTCGCGCCCTCGGACCACGAATACGGAATGGTGAATTCCTCGGTGTGCACGCTGTCGGCGCCAGCATCCTTGAACATTTGCACGCCCCAATCCACTGCACGCTGCATGGCGGGCGTGCCCGGGACGCGGCCGCCGACTTCATCGGTCAAGCGGCGGAGGTTGCTCTCTATCGGCGAAGGTTGCAGGGCCGCCTGAATGATGCGGGCCGAATCGTCGGTGTCATTGGCGGGAGCTGGGGCTACACAAATTGCGCTTAGGGTTAGGCACAGCAATGACGCTTTCAGCTTTCGCATATCGGGTGCATTAGAAATGAAATTCAGAGAAAGAGCAAAAGCTTATCGCGGAGTGCGCGGAGAAATTCCGCGGAGATCGCCGAGAACTACTTCCCGATTGGATCGACAACTGCTTTGCCTATTAACTTTCTTTCCTCACTTCGGCGGCAGCGCTTCCATTTTGTCGAGAATACTGACGGTCTCCAGAATCGTTCCCCCTGCAATTTCCAAACTCTTCGGGCTTAGCTTGTCGACAGTATCCTGCGGAGTATGCCAGAAGACGTTGTCATAGCCGTAATCGAAGTCGATTAGATCGGCGGAGGGCACGCCGCGCTTCACAAATGGAAGGTGATCGTCGTCCACAGTCATGGTGCGCGAGAAGAAATGCGATTGATAGCCGAGACGCGTGGCTGCCTCGTATACCACTGCTTCGAGCCATGGCGTCGAGTTCGAGTCGCGCTCGACGTTTAGGTCGGCATCTCCGATCATGTCGGCCAAGAGAAATGCCTTGGTTTTCTTCAGAGTGCCATCGCCTTCCCATTTTTCTGCGAGGTGACGGATGCCGTAGAGGCTGTCGGTATCGCTCCAGGATTTCACAGCTTCTTCGGCGTCATCCCATACCAGCCATATGCTGTAGCCGTCGCGTTTTTTTCCGCGCAACTGGTTGGCAAATTCAAGCAGGAGCGCGCTCGATGAAGCTCCGTCGTTAGCGCCGATGTACGTGGTTTGGCGCAGTGGATAGTTGGTGTCGTAATGGCTGGCGATTACGATGATGCCGTCTTTGGCGCCGGGAAATTTGGCGATGATGTTTCTCGCCGGGAACTTGCCTTCGGGAGTATCCGCGGTGAATGCATCCTCTTCGATTGTGTCTCCCTTGAGATGGGCGAGGATGTAGTCTTCGACCTTCTTGTGATTTGCGCTCCCGATGGGGCGCGGGCCGAAGGCCACGATCTCTTTCACATACTGCATAGTACGGGCGGCATCGATGGTAGGCAGCGGGCCACTGTCAGCCGGAAGTGAAAGCTTAGGCAGAGTAAGGTCGGTGGGAGGATTTTGCGCCGGGGTCGGACCTGTGGCTGACGCCCCTGCTGCGCTGGCCTTCTTGTCCTGTTCGCACCCTGCGAATGCACCTGCGACGAAAAGCAATAGAGCTAGACAAATTATCTTCATCGATTTCATAAACTCAGAACTGCCGGCCATCGGAATAACCGTCTCTGTCATCCCGAGTGCAACGAGGGATCCTGGTTTTTGCCTGCACTCTCGGTGCTGCCGCCACGAGCAAACACCGGGATCCCTCGCTGCGCTCGGGATGACATTTCAAATCTCAAGTTGTCTTTTTCTCACTACGCGCGCGGCGTTGACTGGGATGAACCAGCCAGGCGATTCCGATACTCACGACGTACAACCCAAGCATGGGCGCTGCAAAGATGCACATACTCATAATGTCGGGGGTCGGCGTGACGATGGCCGCAACGATGAAAATCAACAGAATGGCATAGCGGAAATTCTTCCACATGAAGCTGGCGGTGACGATTCCCATCAGCGCCAGGAAGAAGATGAGAATCGGCATCTCAAAAATTAAGCCCATACCCAGGACTATGCTGAGAAACAGCGATGTGTATTCGCCGATGGTGATCATGGGCTGGAACTGCCGTCCGAAATGAATCAGAAAATCGAGAGCGCGGGGGTAGACGACTCTGTAGCCGAAGTATCCGCCTGTGGTGAACAAGGCGATGGTCGAAACCATAAACGGCACGACGTAGCGCTTTTCGTTGCGGTAGAGGCCGGGTGAGATGAACATCCAGACCTGGTAGAGCACGAATGGCGAAGTAAGGAACAGACCAGCGAGCGCGGCAATCTTCAAGTAAAGGTTGAAGGGTTCGGTGGGGTTCAGGTAAACGAGTTTCTCCGACAAGCCGTTGGCCTTGAGCGCTGTCATGATGGGCCGCTGCATAACATCGTAGATGCGCTCCACCTTCCACCAGCAGGCGCCAAATCCTACGGCCACTGCCGCAATCGAATAGACGAGGCGCCGCCGCAGTTCCTCGAGGTGATCGAGAAAGCCCATCGTAGGCATGGAATCGCGCTTGGGATCGCCGCCGAGAGCCCCGGCTAGGTTTTCAAACATGAGGTTCCTGCGCAGCCGGAGCGCTGTGCTCAACTGTGGGTTCAGGCAATGAAGATGGAGTTGGTGATGCGGCTGGATCCAATCCGGCCGGATTCGACTCCGGCAGATTCGACTCCGCTGAATTCGCAATCACTGAGTTCGCCGGCAACGGAGCGACTTCAGCAATTGGACCGGCCAGGGTGTCTGGCGGTTCATGCCTAGGCGGCGTGCTCGCAGGATTCACGCTCAGGCTGGTAAGAGTACCCTGCGGCGGCGCGGCCGGTGGCAGCACTGTCTGCGACTTCTGAACCTCAAGGTGGGCGATTTCGGTTTCGATCTGCGATCTGAACTCGTTCGAGGCACGGCGCAATTCAGCGAGCAGTTTCCCGGCCTGACGAGCCATCTCCGGCAACTTCTTCGGCCCAAAGAGAATGAGCGCCAGAAAGAACAGGAAGACGGTGTCCGAAAAACTCATGGCCACATCATAGATGCGAGAGGGCAAATGCGGCAATGCGCCGAAGAGCAACCCCAGGTTTGCAATTCAGCCGGCGTCCGTTTCCAGCAGCGTCAATGCGCTGGTTTCAGCACTACCGTACTGCGTTCATCGGTAGCGATAATGCGATAGAACTTTCTAAGTTCCTCAGCTTTATCGACGGGCACGCTCAACTCCTTGATCTCGAAAGTGCGCGTGTAATCCAAAACATTGCCTGTCACTACGGTTTTCGCGTGATAGCTGGCGAAGCCGAAGTCGGCGTCCACCGGCGGCGGCAGGTCGTCGACTACGTAACCGGCCGGAATCGTGATTTCAAACGAATCTGTATCGCGCGTCGGCTCTTCCAGTTCAATGGGAAATTTGCGCACCTCCTTGGTCTCAAGAAAGCCTTCTCCCTTACTCCCTAACACGCGGGGCCGTAACAGCAGCAGATCGCCCGCATTCTTGGCGTAGTTGTCCGATACAAACGAATAC
>Ga0182024_10026728_pt1 | contig 10127 bp, 9 predicted proteins | sample P32metaG_FD_120480 | JGI IMG/M metagenome (GOLD analysis project Ga0182024, IMG submission 120480) | Permafrost microbial communities from Stordalen Mire, Sweden - P3-2 metaG (Illumina Assembly) | ecosystem: Environmental > Terrestrial > Soil > Wetlands > Permafrost | place: Sweden: Stordalen...
ACCACGGCCTGGAAACTGCCCTGGGGCCGATAGCCCGCCTGCGCCTGCACATAGGTCTCATCCAGGGCGCGCTGGGTGGCGCGCTCGGCCTGCAGGGTCGGATTGCTCTGGTAGGCCAGGGCGATGGCGTCGGCCAGGGTCTCGCCGCGCGCGCCGGCGGCGGCGAGCAACCCGGCCCCGGCTACGGCGGCCAACCAACCGGCCCTCTTGGCTCTCGACATCCGCCACCCTTAGCCGCGCGCGCCCAGCAGGCGCCCGACCGCTATAGGCTAGGGCCGCCCCGCGCCGCTAGCCTCGGGCCTATTAAGCTTTCGTCACTTGCGCCTTACAGCGCAAAGCGGCGCGGCGCTTCGAATCCGGCCAGGACCGGGGGGGTGGAATCGAAGAGCGGCCGCGATCCCACCCCGCTTCCCGCATTCAGATAAAGCATGGCGCGGCCCACCGGCCCGTCCCGCTCCACCACGCCCAGGCGCCCGCCTTCGGCCAGCGCGGCGAGCCAGGCCGCCGGCGCCTTGGCCACCGCGCCTTCGCAGACAATGAGATCGTAGAGCGCGCCCGCCGGGATCGTCGCCGCGGCTTCCTGGGCCGTCACCGCCAGCCCCATGGCGGCAATGACCGCGCCGGCGTAAGGCGCGGCCATGGCCAGCGCCCGCTCCCCGGCGCGCGGGCGCAGGGCCTGGAGCAGCTTGGCCACGTCCCGGGGCCGCAGCATCCAGCGGCCCGGGGCATACTCGATCTCGGCGTCGGCGTAGGCGAGCCAGCTCTTGCCGGGCGGGGCGAAAGCCTCGCGCGGCACGGCGCGCATGGCTTCCTGGATGGCCAGATCGGTGACGTCGGCGGTCCGCACCTGACTTTCCACCATATTGGTGCGCGCGGCCGCGAAATCGACGGTCATTGTGTAGTCCCCAGGGCTGTCGTGGCGCCGCGCATATAGGTCCGGCCGCCGCCCCAAGGCAATCGCCCGGCCGAGGGGGCGCGGAGGGCGCGGTTGCCCGCGCGGCGCCCATCTGTTAGCCATCCGCCGCTCGCGCGGCCTGGTGGCGGAGTGGTTACGCAGCGGACTGCAAATCCGCGCACGCCGGTTCGATTCCGGCCCAGGCCTCCAATCTTTTTAATCACTTAGTCTGGACGGCAGCCGAATGATTGGCCAGAGTGAGCAGCAGGGTTGTCAAGGAGGATCGGCCGGTGAAAAATCTCGCCATCTGGACCGTTGTCGGCGTCGTTCTCGTCGCGGCCAATGGATCGGTTTTCGCCGCTACACTTGTTCCCACAGGCCAAAATTTCAAGGCAAAGGGCGGGATTAGCTTGTTCGGGCCGGATCTGGGGTCGGACTGTAACGTTAATTTCAAAGGTAAAGTCGACAACAAGGGAACCGGAGAGATCACTTACGCCACTTTCGAAACTACACAGGCTTGCACGAAAATTCGATCCGCCGGTTTGCCCTGGAAGTTCAAGGCTACCGGCGAGGGCGCCGGTAAGATCATGGGCATTTCGATCACAGCGCCGGGTGTGTTTTGCGGTCCGAGCAACATCCCCGTACAAATCAGCAGCGGCGGTGCGATCACGATCAACAACGCGGCGATGGCCGGCCACTGCACAGTGGCGACAATAGAAGGCCCCCTGCAAACCTATCCGCCAATAACGACGGCCCCTTAGCAGCAAACGCCCGGCGCCGCCCGCCCGGAGGCCGGGTCGATACTCTTCGACATTCGAGGTTCCTTGCGTGATCGCCCCCCGCCGGTCCCAGGGCGCGAGTACGCCAGAAGGAGGATCGGCTCCGCCGGTTCGGCCACAGGCTCACCGAGACAAGAGCAACGCCTAGCGGGCGCCAATCGCTAAAGGTACACGGAGAAGCATTGTGGTTTGGCCGCCAAGTCATAGCGAACCCGCCCTATGCCTGGTATCTCGGCGAGGGTTTCGATGGTGTTGTGAATAGCCTTGGAGGCTCAAGACATGTCAGGGCGAACCACTTTCACCGCCGAACAAGCGGTGCGTGCACAGCGCGAACTCAGAGCGGCGCTAGGACTGGGCGAGGAGGCGTTTCCTTTGTCGGCGTTCGTCGGAATGATCAGCGATGAAATCCAGCAGATGAGGGAGGCGGGCCGATCTGACCAGGAGGTGATCGACATCGTAGCGAAAGCAACGGGCTCGGAGATCGCTGCTGAGGATTTGGCGCGTTTCTACGCATCCCCCGAAGATCGCCGTCCACCGCCGTGATCGGCCGGAACGCTATCGCGCTCGCCCCAGCGCCTTGGCCACGTGAGACACGACACGGTCGAAGGGACGGCTTGCGGCAGATCGGCAGGTCGCCATAGCGATCGGTGATCGCCCAGGGTACGGCCCCGAAGTTCCGCCTACTGGTCAGCCCCGGTGGGAGCCGGGCGACGTACAATGTCCACTATCGGAAATCGCCCTGGCGCGGACCCGAGAAGCGGTCAGGCCGACGGAATCGTCAGGGCGTTCAATTCCCAGGCGATCACGACGAGGAACAGCAAGGCGACCGCGATGTTGGAAAACACAAACAGCAGCGCCATCCGGACCAGCGTTCCAACCACGCTGGTTCGGTAGACTCCACGCATGTGGGCGAACAGATGAACCGGCGCGGCCAGAACCAGCAGATCGGCCGCCGCACCTACGCCCGGAATCAGCAGGATCAGCCCGATGGCCGCGAACAGCAGGCCCATGAACGAAAGCGAGTGCATGGAAAAAATCGCGTGCTCGAACAGGAAAAACCGTCTCTGAAAAACAAACAGCAAGGCCAGCAGCAAGGTGGCGATCGGCAGGAAGATGATTGCGATGCGATGCAGCCAGCTGTCGATCGCCGCGCCAAATTCGCGCTTATGGGTCGAGGCATAGTTTACACGGGGCATCAGCCAATCCCCGAGAGCCTGGATTTTCGATCCGCTCCCCAAGGCCAGATGGGAGGGGATGGTCGTCGCCTGGGCGGCGACCGCGGCATGTTTGGGGTGCACAAGGTCCCGCACGCTCCCGACCAAGAAGAACACCACCATCACCACCAGGAAGAGGCGCAGCGGCGGCATCTGCGACGCCCGGCGACCGGCCAAATATTCGCGCGTCAGGGTGGCGGGCTTCAGGATCAGGCGCGGCAGGGTGCGGAACAAACGTCCGTCGGTATGAAAGATGTTCTCGAACGCCTCGACGATCAGGGAGGCGATCGAGCGGTCGAAATCCTCCGCTAGCTGGCCGCAGACGTAACAGTAGGGACCTTGCAAGGCAGCTTCGCAGTTGGCGCACGGCTGGCCGACGCGCGACAGATGCTCGCTGCGCGCCCTAGAGAGGCCGCCGACCGACGCCAGCGCGGCGATTTCTAGATCTCGGTCCAAGCCCCGCCCTCGCGCATCTCGCCAGTGACCCGCGCCTTAGCCATGTGCGCCAGCGGCGAAAGGACGACCGCGACAGGAATTTCTACGAACGGCTCCGCGATGGGGTTGGCCATGGGAGACACTCTAGAACCGTTCGCGGCGGGCGCCCACTGGGCTTCACGCCGCGATTCCCGCCCCCTCCTATCCGTGATCAAGGCCTTCGGCCTGAAGGTCGGCGCCGTCACAACCGCCAAGTTCGAACGCCGTGTGACGGAACTGGTGGCGCATCGTCTTCGGCTCCTGGCCATGGTTCACCCGATGCTGATCCAACCCAAAGGCCGCGAAATTCGGCGCCTCGGACCGCCGCGCCTTTCCGAGGAGCGAAGCATTCCATAAGGTGTCGTCGTATTCGTTCGTGCGGGGCAAACGGGGGTTATCAATGCCGGATAGAGTCGGACTTGCCGGACTGACGGCCGGGATCGCGGCTTCACTCGTGCTTTCGGGTTGCGCGTCCCTCGACAGCTTCGCCGGCCGGATGAACACCTACAACAACGAGGCCGAGCGCAGCCAGGATCAGTCGATCATGCTGAACGTGTTGCGCGCCGCCGATTACCGACCCCTGTCGTTCACCGATTTCCAAACCGTCTCGGCCACCGTTACGCCCTCGGCGACGCTGTCGCTGGCCGGACCGCTGGCCCAGAACGGCAGCCTGACGCCGACCACCGTCAGCCCCACGCTCGGACTCACCGGCGGTCCGACCATCCAGGCCGCCTACATCAACACCCAGGACTTCTATCGCGGTATCCTAGGTTCCGTGCCGATCACGACGATCGACCTGCTGATCCAGCGCCGTATCCCTTCCACCGTTCTCTTCAACCTGCTGTTTTCCAGGATCATCGTCAGGCAGATACCCAACAGCGAGGCGGACGGAGACGGCAAGCTGGAGGGACCCGCCGAGGTGTTCACGGCGGTGAACGACCTCGGCGGCAGGGGCGAAAAGCTGGGCGCCTTCCAGGATCTGGTCGAGGCGCTGGTGAACGAAGGCCTGACGACGGGGCCGGGCAAGAGCGAGGACGCGACATTCGGGGCGCCCGTCACCGACCTCGATCTGGCCGGATCCGACCTGATCGCCAAGGCCGCCGGCGCCGGGCTGAAGGTCAGGGAGGCCGACTGGTGCGAGATCAGCGCTTCGGAGGGCAAGGCCCTGCAACGTGAGCGCCGCTTCGACCTCGCGGGCGTAGAGGCCAACATCAAGACCGACTGCCAAACGATCGAAGACGCCGCCAAGCACCCAGAGGAGCCCAAGAAGGCGAGCGACGCGGCTCGCAAACGCATCGCCGTAGCGCTCGCCGCGGCGGACGCGCCGCTGGTTTACCGATTGGTCAAGCCGGGGGCGCCGGCCGATCCCCACTTCTGCCTGGCCTCGCCGCGATCCTGGGACGGCCTGACCCACGTGCACTCGGGCATCTGTCAGGTGGATGCGAGCACCTCGCCTACCCCGCCCGGCGGCGGCGCCTACAAGGTCAGGATCGCCGGCGGCGGACGCTCGGACGTCGGGCGTCTATGCGCGGCGCTGAACGAGGTCGCCAAGAGCGGCGAAAATCTCAATTGCGAGGCGAGCGGCTGGATCGCCAACGGCCTCGAGGTCGATCTGGAGCCGCGCTCCACCTTCGGCGTGATCTATTACCTTGGTGAGATCGAGCGGCGAGAGCGGGGGAGCGGACCCAATGTGTTCGTCAAGATCGGCGACCCGATGGCCGCGATCCCCCAAGGGCGTTGCACGGCTGCAAACCAGCCCCTCTCGAGCGACCCGGGCGGCTACGCATGCAGGACACTGTTTTATCTTCGCAAGTCAAACGGTTCGACCAGGGACTATCTCGCGGTCAGCTATGCCGGCGAGCGCTACGCGGCGCCCGACCGTGAGGCCGAAGGGGGTAAGACCAACGAGGTGCTAGACATCGTGAGCGAACTCGTCGCGCTCAACCGTTCGGCCAAGGACGCCCCAACAAGCAGCTTGTTCAACGTGGTTGGCGTTCACTGACGCGGCGGATCGGCCGTACTGGCGCACTATCGCCAAACATTGGCGTGGCGTAGAGCGAAGCGGTAGGCTGGACACCCGAAAGGTCTTGGTCATGTCGTTTCGCTGGATTCTGATCGGCATGGTCCTGGCGCTGTGCGCCTCACAAGGCGCGAGAGCGCAGGACGCGCGCTTCGGCAAGGTGAGCCGGGGCCCCGGGTGGGTCTATACGCGCCTGGGCAATCAGAGCGATGTGAAGACCAAGACGACCTTCGGCGTCCTCTTCGAGGGCGGCGGCAAGGACGTGAACAAAGCCTATGAGTGGATGTGCCAGCACGCCGGCAATGGCGATTTCCTGGTCATCCGCTCCACCGGAACGGCCGACTACAACCCCTACATTCAAACGCTGTGCCCAGGGATCAATTCGGTCTCGACCCTGAAGATCACCAGCCGCCTGGGCGCCAAACAGCGGTTTGTCGCCCAGACCATCCGCAAGGCCGAGGCGCTGTTCATCGCCGGGGGCGACCAGTCGGACTATGTGCGGTATTTTCAGGGGACGCCCGTCAGCAGGGCGATCGATGGTCTGGCGCGGCGGGGGGTGCCGGTGGGCGGCACCAGCGCCGGCAACGCGGTCCTCGCCCAATTCGCCTTCTCGGCCCTGATCAACACCGTCCAATCGGCCCAGGCGCTCGCCAACCCCTACGACTATCGCATCACCATCGACGATGGCTTTCTGTTTCTGAGCCGGCTGCTGGCGGGCATCATCACCGACGATCATTTCGTCACCCGCGACCGCATGGGGCGGCTGGTGACGTTCCTGGCCCGCATCGAGCACGGCGGCGGCGCCCAGCGGGCCTTCGGCATAGCCGAGGACGAAAACACCGCCTTTCTGATGGAAGCGAACGGCAAGGGGACGGTGGTGGGCTCCTCCACCGTCTACTTCCTGGGATCGCCGGGGAAGCCCGAAATCTGCCGGCCGGGAAAGCCCCTGACCTACCAGAACGTGCCGGTGTACCGGATCGACAAGCACGGCGCGTTCGATCTCGACGCATGGACCGGGACCGGGGGAACCGCCTATACCGTCTCGGCGACCGACGGCGTGCTCACCTCCACCCAGCCCGGCGGATCGATCTACTGAGGTGGCCAAATGGGTCGGGAATCGCCTCGACGTTGGATTGGAGGCCGGCGAGCCGAGCGTTTACCCCAGAGAGCGAAAATCAACGCGCCCTCACTTGTGGATAACGCCCATCTTGACGACTTCGAAGTTCGAGCCGGCGACTTGTCCCAGCTCGCCGACCAGGCGGCTGTTGTTCCAGCGATCGTCGGGGGCGCCGGAGATGAACCAGTTGGAGCCGTTGTCGGCGACCATCATGCCGTAGGTCTTCAGCGCCTGAAGAATGGTCCTGGTCTCGGGGCTGAAGCCGGCCGGAATCTGGTAGGACGCCTTGAGGCGCACCCGCATGCCCATGGGCGGCAGGTTCGGGCTGGTCTGGGTGGATGCATAATGGTTGGCCGGCAGAATGTAGGCCCGCCGGGTCGTGGCGACGGTGAAGCGCAAGGCGTGCGGGATGAGGCCGGCGGCGGCCTCCTCATAGCGCGCCAGGCCGGGGAAGATCGGCAGGCCGGCGGCGTCGGCGCTGGTCCAGCCGGGCTTGGCGGTGGGCCGCACATCGTCGGAGTCGAGGTGGAAGATGGCCCCCGCATCGGCTCTCCAGCTTCCGTCCGGTTTCGGATGGGCGTGGTACATTTCGTAGAGGCGGTTGGAGTCCTTGTCGATCACCAGGACATGGCGGTCGCCGCCGAAGGTCCCGCCGCCGGGCTTTGAGCCTTCGATGGGCGCGTCCGGCGGCACGGGATAGGGTCCCGGGTCGCTCTGACTGCGGTAGGCCTTGAGGTGAATGACCACCGGCGCCTGGGAAGAAGAGACGATGACATAGGGGATGCCGATGATGGCGTTGGCGTAGGTTCCGGCGCCGAAATCGGGGTGCAGGCCGGTGGTCAGGCCGATCGAGGCGATGAGATTGGCGGAGTTGGGATCCACCGGCGCGGCGCTGATATCGGTGTTCCAGGCGTTGTCGGCCGGAAACGACACCGCGCCGTTGAGATTGGCGTCGACGCCCAGATCGGCGCCGGCCATGTTGCCGTAGACAAGGGGCGGGGGGGCCGCCGCGGCGACGAGGGCCGGAACGAGCACCGGCAGCGACGTCGCGGCGAGGCGCAAGAGCAGGGATTTCATCGCGTTTAGTCGCGGCGCGCCGCGCTCCTTAAGGGCCGACGAAACGTTCGCCAAGAGTGTCACGCTAATCCTAACCCGCCAAGCCCCTTGGCTCGTCCCACAGGACAATCGGGTGAATGACAATTTTACCACGAAGCGCACGAAGCGCACGAAGGACAACATCAAGAAGATGAGATTGCGCTGCGCGCGAAGCGCTGGAGTCTGCCCTTCGCGCCTAACTTCGTGCCCTTAGTGTGCTTAGTGGTTGAATGTTTTTGTCTTTGGCGGCGATCGCCCGATCGACGCGCGTTCACCCGATTGCCCTGCTCGTCCCACCCGCCGCGCGGGCGCCGCAACCGTCTCCGAAGCCGACAGGTTCAGCCGGCGGGGCCGCCTCCCGCCAGGGCCCGCGCCCGCTCCCGCTCTTTCGCCACCGCCTCGCGCGTCTCGGCAAGGACACGGGCGGCGAAGGGATCGCGCTGGATCGCCGTCCAGTAGGCCCAGAGCTTGGCGCGCCCCTCGAGCGGGCTCGAGCCGCCAAACAGCGCCGGGGCCCATTCATGGGCGAGCATCAGTTGCGGAAGGAGGGCGCCGTCGGCCCAGGTCAGGGTCTTTCCGACCGCATAGCCCTCTTCGCCGATAAAGACGTCGAGATAGTCCAGGGCCCTCGCCACCGCGCCCATGGCCTTTTCGATCGCGCCCTGGTCCCACCGTCGGCGCGACTGGCCCGAGGCGGTGAACAGGGGAACCATGGCCATCACCAGATAGAAGTCGCACAGCCGGGCGATCAGCCGCACCTGCGCGCGGCCCCAGGGATCCCTCGGCAGCATCGGCGGATCGGGAAAGGCGTCTTCCAGATATTCGCAGATCACTTCGGATTCCGGCAGCGCGCGGCCGTCGTCCAGCACCAGGGTCGGCACGCGGCCGATTGGGTTGAGCCGCAGATAGTCGCCCTTGGCCTCGCCGCTGGAATGGAATCCAGGCGGCTCGATGATCTCGACCTCGATCCCCTTGACGTAGAGCGCCAGGCGCACCCGGGTCGGGAAGGGCGAGGCGTAGGTCTGGTAGAGCTTCATGGCGCCGAGAGCTAGCTGTGGCCGCGCGCGGAAGTCAAACGCAGGCAGGGCTCGGCTCAGCCGTCAATCATCCCTTGGCGAAGCCCTCACCACGCCGAGCCGCTTGATGGCCGCGGCCAGGGGACGCTCGGCCTCGCCATAACCTTCCCAGGCGGTGAGCTTTTGCACCAGGACCGGGACCGAGCGGACCGTGTAGATGGCCGGATCCAGACCCTTCTTCACCTGGCTCCAGGTGAGGGGCATGGAGACCGGCGCGCCGACGCGGCCGCGCGGCGAGAGGGGCGCGACGGCGGTGGCCATGCGGTCGTTGCGCAGATAGTCGAGGAAGATGCGCCCGGCGCGATCCTTCTTGGCCATGGTTATGAGGAAGCGGTCCGGCGCGTCGGACGCCATGACCTTGCAGAGATCGCGCGCGAAGGCCTTGGCCGTGGGCCAATCTATTCCCTTGGCCTTCAGCGGCGTGACGACATGCAGGCCCTTGCCGCCCGTGGTCTTGCAGAAACTGACCAGGCCCAGGTCTTCGAGGCGATCGCGCACCTCCCTGGCCGCGTCGATGACCACGTCGAAGGCGACATCCGGGGCGGGATCGAGGTCAAAGACCAGGCGCCCCGGCTCATCGGGCTTGAAGGGCTCGCAGTTCCAGGGATGGAGCTCCACGGCGCCGATCTGGGCGGCGGCGATCAGAGCCTCCATGCGGTCGATCTGCAGGTAGGGCTTGCGATCACCGCTGACCCGCACCTCGGTGAACAGCGCCGAGGAGCCGCGCGCGGCGTGGCGCTGGAAGAAGCGCTCGCCGGCGATGCCGTCGGGCATGCGGATCAGCGAACAAGGCCTTCCCTTGATATGACCGAGGAGCCATCCACCCACCGCCTCGTAGTAGCGGGCCAGGTCGAGCTTGGTGACCGGACGGCTGTCGCGGGCGTCCGGCCACAGGGCCTTGTCGGCGTGGGAGAGGGTGACGCCCATCACCACGGCCGAACCGCGCGGGGCCACCGTGGCGGCGGCCCTGGGCGCGGGTTCGCTGAGCTTGGCGGCCCGCGCCGGGACGGGCGTTTCGGCTTCCACTTCCCTCGCCGGCTTGTCCTCGCGCAGACCCTTGAACGCCGCCTGGCGGATGGCCCCGTCGCCGGTGAATCCGGCGTATTCGATCTCGGCGACAAGTTCCGGCCTGACCCAATGGACGCCAGCCGCCTTCCTGGGCGCCCCTCTGCCGGCGAACGGGCTCCGGTCGGTCTCCAGGGCGCGCAGCCGGGGCAGCAGGCGGGCCAGCTTGTCGCGGCCAAAGCCCGTGCCGACCCGGCCGACGTGGATGAGCTCGCCGTCGCGGTTGACACCGGCGATGAGGGACCGAAAGGCCTCTCCGGTGGTCGTCCAGCCGCCGATCACCACCTCATGGCCCTGACGGCATTTGGATTTGGTCCAGGCGTCGCCGCGTCCCGAGACGTAGGACGCATCGAGCCGCTTGGAGACGATGCCCTCTAAATCCATGCGGCAGG
>Ga0182024_10026729_pt1 | contig 10127 bp, 6 predicted proteins | sample P32metaG_FD_120480 | JGI IMG/M metagenome (GOLD analysis project Ga0182024, IMG submission 120480) | Permafrost microbial communities from Stordalen Mire, Sweden - P3-2 metaG (Illumina Assembly) | ecosystem: Environmental > Terrestrial > Soil > Wetlands > Permafrost | place: Sweden: Stordalen...
CTTTGAGATACCGCCGTAAGGCCTCGCGACGAGAGCAGAGCAGCGGCCGCAAGATCGTCAGGCCACCGATGGTGGTCTGCGACGACATTCCCACAAGCCCCGCCGGCCCTGACCCGCGGATCAGCCGTTGCAAGACGGTCTCCGCCTGATCGTCGGCATGATGGGCGAGGATCACGCCATCAAGATTTTCCTCAGCAACGACGCGGCGAAAAAACGTGAGCCGGGCGGCGCGATAGCGCGCGGACGGATTGGTTGGGACGGTGGCGAGCGTCGACTCGACCGCCCCGCGCAGCGCAATCCTCGCGGGCAATTTCAAGGTCGCCGCGAGCTGCCTGACAAATTCCGCGTCGTCGGTGCTGTCGTCGCCGCGGGTTTGGTGATCGAGATGAATGATGTGGAGCGAGAGGTCCGCTCGCAGAGCCAGGAGACGCAGCAGCGCAACGCTATCGGCCCCCCCGCTGACACCGATGCCCCATCGGCCGGGTCGCATCATCGCGACAGCCAGTTGCAGGGCACTTTGGATCATACCTGGCAATCGTAACGGGATCATAGGGTGGTGTCGTCGCGACCATTCGGGAGCTTCTGGCAAACCCGCCAAACGACAAGCGGCATTCATCCCCGCTTGCCGTTTGGCGTGAACCGAAGATGAGCACCAAAGCAAAACCCCTCCGGCATTAACCGGAGGGGCTTGATGCTTGTAAACTTTATTGCGCTGCAAAGCCTTGGAGCGGCTCGCGGGGTTACCGCAATTGCTGCCAGTATTCGCCCGGCATGTCCATGGCGAGTTGGAGCGCGCCATTTGCGCCGGCATAGAGCGGCTCCTCGACGACGGTGACTTTGCCGCCACCGATGGCGCCGAGGTTGTCTTCGATCTTCTTGCCCAAGCCGTCCATCTGGCCACCGCCGCCGGAGAGCACGACGTTGTTCTTGATGCGTTCCTGGAATTCGGGGTTGAACGAGCTGACCAGCTTCACGATGCCCTCGACGCACGGGGCGACGAGGAGCGTACAGGCCTCGCGGATTTCGTTGGTCACATCGTGCGGAGTCGGCTTGCCATTCACGGGGATCAGCACTTCGATCTTGTCCTTGGCGTCGTTCACGAAGCCGTACTTCTCCTTGAACGTCTTGCACATGTTCACGGTGAGCTGCGCATCGGGATACTTGGTCATGATCAGCTCGAACATCTTCTGGTCGATGGAGTCGCCGGCGATGGCGTAGCTGATTTCGTCGTCGTCACCCGGCACGGTGCCGTGCATCCGGCACAAGTCGGTCGTACCAGCACCGATGTCGATGACGATCACGTCCGCCATGCGACCGAGGCCGTAAGCCACGGTGAATGGCTCGGAGACGATCATCACGCTATCGAGCACTTCCTTGGCGATTTCAAGGATGGCCTGCTTGTTCTTGGTCGAAGCGCGGGAGGGGACGCCGATGACGCCGTAGAGCACTTCATCGCGGCCCGGCTCGATCTCATCGACGAGGTGGCCCAGCAGGTCTTTGGCGGCCTGCAGGTTTCGCTTGGAGAGGTCTTCGCCCCACTCACCTTCACCGGAGCCCTTGATGACGCCGGCTTCGAGCGGACGGTACATTTCAAGCGAAAGACGGTTGTCGAGGGCTTGCTTGCCGAAGATCACATCGGCCTTCAAGTGCTTGCGGCTGACCGGGTCTTTCGGGTAGCCGACGTAGCTTTCGACGGTTTTGCGCTTGCCGTCCATCGATACGATGGAAGATCGGCTGGTGCCAAGGTCGATGCCGAGCAGCAGCGCGTTCTCGACTGCGCCCGTGTCGTTATCGTTCTTCTGCGATTGCAGGATGGTCTTGCCCGATTGCGGACGCGAGGGCGAGATAGTTCCTTCGGCCATGACTGCGACTCCTGTGAGATTTACATTGGACGGGGCGCTACAGCGAGGGCACACGCGTCCGGGGTTTATTGACAGACTTCGGTTTCGGCCCGCGAAGGAGACGCCCTTCCGGGCAAATACGGTTCCTTACCTATACCACAATGCGGGCAATCCGCCAGAAAAATGCTTGTCGGAATGCAGGGTGGGTAAAGTTTATCGGTCATTCGGGAACCTCTGATCGGGCAGGGAACAGTTCCCTACCCTGTTTAGCGAGCCCGCTTGCTGGCCGTTCGACCACGTGAACGGCCCACAATCGAGCCGGATCGGGACTCGCCCTCAAACGCGGCTTAGTCCATTATCGTCCCGCGGTCATCAAGTCATTGATTCGGAGCTGGCAGAATCTCCATCCGATGCCCCACTACCCGCCGGTTCCGGCTCAGTATCGGGAGCCATGGCCATTTCTTCGTCCATCGGTTCAGGTGCCATCGCTTCGGCTCCGACCGGAACCTCTGTAGCGGGCGACGCCTCGGCCGGCACTTCGGGAACTGCCTCACCATTTGCACTCGGCGCCCCGCTGACGGCCCTGGCCAGATCGAGGTTGGCCTTGAAGATTTCAAGCAGCACGTCGTTCTGCGCCCGCTCCATGACGCTGCGGATGCGACGCCGGCCACCACCCCCGCCGCCCCCTCCACCACCGCCACGGCCAATATTGCGAGCGGCCAGGGCCAGGGAGGCCATAATCTTTTCCGCCTGCGCCACCACTGCCGACAGCCGTTGGATGGATGATTCCAACCCGCTCACATGGACCGGTTGGGCCGCGATCATCTGCGGAGCCATTGCAACCGGAGGAGGAGGAAGCGCTGGCGGCGCAGGGGCCGCCGGGGCGCGATATCCAGGGATGGTGTCGGCGTTGCGCTCGCTGGCGATGTTGCGATTGTCCGCGAACATCCCTTGAATGGCCGCCTGCACGCGCTGCCGGCTCGCGAGGGCGCTTTCACCCGTCTCGGCACTCTGGGCAAGCGACTGGTCCACCACCTGGCACACCCGCCGGCGGATCTTATCCCGATCGATGACCCAGACCTTCTTGCCGCGATACCGGTCGGTCAGATCGTCGAAGGACACCTGCGTGCTGCTGGCGTCAAAGGCGCTATCCAGCGCGTTGGCCAACTCCGGCGCGTCCGGGAGCTCTTCATTTAGATTGAGCGGCCTGGGATCCGGGGTGAGCGATTCGGTGACGATCGCATTATCAGATAGGGCTTTAAGTGCTTCATCGGGCAGGCTTGCCTCGACATGTCCCTCGACGGGACGGCCCGATTCGCGCATCAACCCGCGGAACAGATATCGCACAGTAGAGTATCCTTTACGAGGACATTGCCGGCCAATCCTGCGCCGACTCGAACCTGTTCCCCATTCCCTGCGACCGCCATGTCAGACGTTGCGGGCGGCCCAAGGCTGAAAGATCCTAACCGCTTTAGCCGTCAAAATCATACTGGACGACCGATCCATGATGAAATATTCGTCTTGCTCAGCCTGCCCAACTTTCCGCCAACTCACCCAAGCTGGGCAGACTGGGACCGGTAAATATTGTTGAATCGGAGTATTGCAAGCGGAAGCTTGAAAAGGCGCGGTCTTCACGGAGTGCCGCACCGAAAACGCGCGCCCTCTTACTCCCTCTCCCGGACGGAGAGGGGACAAGACTGGGTTCGCGGTGCTTTATCAGTCTAGCCGGAATCCAGCGCGTTGGCGGCCCACTTCCGGCATCGGCAGCAGGAATGACCAGACACCCAACGCAAGCACGATCGGTGCAAGCCCCAGCATCAACGCGGCCGACGAGCCCGTGAGCCGAACCGACAGTTGCAGCGCAAGCGGGCCCCCGGCCGAACCGAAGACGGTGAGAAGCTGAGCCGCCCCTTGGATCGCCCCCAGGTGCTTGCGGCCGAAGACCCGGCCCCAGCAAACGAAAAAGATCACCATGACAATGCCGCCGGCCAGGCCCATCATCACCGCGTAACCATAGACTAGGATCGGCCCATAAGCCGCCGGCAGCATGCAGAGCGATGCCGCCAGCAAGAGCATTGCAATCCCCATCAGCCGCCCAATCGGCCATCGATCGGCAAGCCAGCCGCCAAGAAAGTTGGCCAGCAGCCCGAGCAAGGTAACGATCGCGATCACCGACACCGCGACATGCTGCGGAAACCCGTGCTCGGCCAGCACCGCTTCATTGAACAGCATCAACCCGGTGGCGATCATCGCGTAGACCGACGCGCTGAGGGCAAAGGCCCAGAACGCGGAAGTTCGCAGCGCTTGGCCAAGAGTAAACCCGTCCTCCGGCTCTGATTCGCCGGTCTTGCCCGATCCGGAATCTCCGTCAACCGCCACGCCGATCGATTCCGGGCTTGCGCGAACGATCAGCCAACTCAGGACTGCGAATGCGCAAAGCGCAGCGCCGATGGCAAACCAGATTTCCCTCCACCCCATGTGCCTCAAGCCATATCCCATCAGCATCACGGCCACGATGAACCCGATGCTTGAGAGCACCGAATAAATACCCATCGCGGTGGGCAGTCGGCGCACGAACCATTTTCCAACGATCGTCAGACTAACGACCGAGAGCGCGCTCTGTCCGAACCCGCGCGTCAGGACGAGCGAAAATAACAGTCCGTGCGATCCGGTCACCCGGCTCATCCCCAGCACCGTCGCCGCCAGAGCGGCGACCACCGCCGTCAACACCAAGCGAACACCAAGCCGGTCGATGAGCGGGCCGCAGGCAAGACAAAAGCTCGAGCCAATCAGCGTTGCCCAGGCGTTGTACGCGGCAAAATCAAAGTGGCTGACGTTCAGGTCACGGAGCAACGGCTCGGTGATCATCCCCAACCCGAACGTCCGCCCCGGCAGCGTCGCAACCATCGCCGCCGCGGCCACAACCATGTTGGCCCAGCCATAGTAAAACCCGCCGCGGGCCTGAGCGGGTTCGCTGATCGCTGTCAGTTGAGACACGGATCTCCAACACGTTCTGCAAGTCCCCAAAGCTCGCAGCAATTTGCGGGATCATAGGCAGAGGAGCCGCGGCCGGTTCACTTGGCTGTCGTTCAGGGCATGTGCGCTCCGATGACATCGCTCACAGCCGCGGATCCACCGGCGCGCTCCCCATCGCCAGCACTCCAAAAACACATTCGTGGCCTTCGCAGAGCGGCTCGCTGCAGAGGGTCGCGGGCAAACTCCGGGGGGTCGCAGGGCACGAACGGGTTGAGATCCGTCGCGCTTGCCCGTCAGCACTATTTGGAGGCCTCCTCGACGGTTTTGATCTCATTAATCGTGAGCCCATAAAGCTCGTAGACGACGCCGTCGATTTGACGATCAGTGGAATTGATCTGGCCCTGAAGGGACTCCTGGTTGGACGGGGATTGGGCGGCCGCAAGCGATTTGTGCAGGGCGAGCATCTGGTCAACCAGCGCCACGACACGGTCGTGGGCGGAGTTGTCGGCTTTCTTGGTAAGGTCGAGGGTGCGAATTGGAATTGTTTTGAGCTGTGGCGGACCAATGCGAAGATATCCGCCTTGTAGAGCGTTCCCGCCATATGTAGTGGTGAAGTAGTAATTGACGAGTCGGCTGTTCAGCAGACCCAATAGATATCGCAAATCAAGCGTCGAAATAACGATGGAAGTGGACTTGGCGGCGAGCATTCGACCTCGCAAGTCGGGGGCGCACTCCAGGCATTTGGTCATCCCCGCAACGATCAGCTTCGGAGAGAGCGCCTGTTTGCGGCGAGTCGGAGGTAGCTTGCCAGTAGCTCGCGCCGGCACCGCCGGACGCAAGAAAGACCGGCCGAGATATCGGAGTTTCTCGCGTCCCCATAGCAACTCGTAGCGATCAATGGTGCCGCTGTTGGCAACTGCAAGATCTCCCTTGCCACAGGTTGGCATATCCCGAATCAACGATTGCATCGCATAGGCTTCGGAGACGGTCGCAGCACCGGTAACCTCGGCGACGGAGCCAAGCGCTGGGAACGAATCCGCCAATCGCTGGGCGACTCCATTTGTTCCCAAGGTCCCGAAAATAGCCCACGGCGTGAGCGGATTCGCAAAGTGTTTTGAACGTGACAGCTCGTGCGTTTCAATCGGATTAAGCCGCGATTCCGAATCAAGCAGCATTCTTTCGTATACCACGGTTTGGTCGGAGTTCCTCTCCCCTTTTTGCACGACATAGACTATCGGATAGACGGCCACCGGGAACACGGGCACGCGGGAATAGTCGCGAATCGAGAGCAGCTTATTTGCCGCGATGACGGCACGGGCGCCGGCAGCATAATTCGCGGAGCCAAGTTTATTAGGGACGATCATGCTGCTCAGCCCGCCGACTTTGCAGAGTTGGAGGGCCTTCTCCACGAATACACAAAATATATCCCAGTTGCCGCTCGCTGATTGATAATGTTTCGACAGATAGGCGCGGTCATTTGGAAGCCAAGTCGTCATCCACTCGGAATCGATATACGGCGGATTTCCGAGCACAGCTTCGAAGCCCCCGGATTTCATTATCGCAGGGAACCCCTCATCCCAATTGAACGGCCGCAGGCGCGATCGCGTTTCTTCCGGCAAGCCTTTCCACACCTCCGTGGCATAAATGTCCGTGGAAATGAGAGAGTTGCCACATCGGATGTTATCTCCCAGGTCCGGCAATGCCCGCTCGTGGAAAAGCAGCAGATCGTTGATCGACTGCGCCGACTCGCCTTCCAGGCATTTGAGCAGCACGGAAAGCTTCGTGACTTCGACGGCCTGGGGATCAATGTCCACGCCGTAGACGTTGTTGGCGAGAATTCGCTTTCGTTCGCGAATTGAAAGTACCAACTCGCCCCGCGGGCCAGGCCTGAGCGCGGGATTCCTACCCTTTGACCACTTATCTGGATTGTTGGCCAGATACCACTGCTGATGCCAATCGAGCAACGATTGATAGGTTCCAAGGAGGAAGGACCCCGAACCACACGCGGGGTCGAGTATGCGCAGTTTGGCGGCTTCGGCGGGTGTCTTTCCCGTCAGCAGCTTGCCGACGGTGTTCTGGACGATGTAGTTTACGATGTAAGTGGGCGTGTAATAGACACCGCCCGCCTTGCGGACCTCCGGCTTGGGCTCGATTTTGGCTTGGTGGCTTGCCGTCAGGTGAATGATGTTGCCGAGAAATCGCTCGTAGACGCTGCCGAGGATGTTGGCCCCGACTTCCTTGAAAACATAGGGGCTATCGGGGTAATAGAGGCGCTTAATGATTTGCTTAAGCGCGGCATCATCGACCCGAAGCCCGAGCGTCAACTCGTCCGGCGGTTCGTGGCGGTCCTTCTCTCGGCGGAAGTGAAATAGGCCGGAGTTAAAACGCTGATCGGCCTTCTGGAAAAGCTGGCGCATGCGCGCATATGTGTTATCTCCAGAGAGCAACGCCTGCAGTTGAAATGCCGGCTCGATACCACGGTCCTCGCAAATCCGCAGGAATACGATCCGGTCAATGATGCGTTGCGTGGCGAAATTGAGACCGGATTGGTCGAGTTCTTCGTTGCGGGAGGCCAAGTTACTGGCGAGCTTCTTGCGCCACTCCTCCATCTCATCAAGGAAGGCGTCGTCGAACTCCTGGGTACCGGACTTTTTGTGCGACTGGATGTAGCGATCGAACGCCCCTTGTTGGATGGCATCAGGAGAAAAGATTGAGGCGATCTCATCCCATTTCTCCGGATAGTCCTGATACCTGAAATACCACAAGCGCGCCGTGGATGCCTTTTCGAGAAACTTGGGCTTGACGCGGCAGTCGTAGACAGCGAGTTCCTTAAAATTTGTGAGGATTGACAGGGGTAGCCCAGCCGTCCAAGCGTAACGGCGGAGTTGGTAAGCCGCCTCCACGTCGGTGTAGATATTTACGGCCGGCTTCTTGGCTTCGAGGAAGAAGATTCGACGACCACCAATGCGGAAGGAATAGTCAGGCGATTTGACCGTTCCGCCGATCCGAACGGCGTCTTCGTGGACGACCTCTCGAAAAGCCTCGGCGTAGCCCTTGGTGTTATTGATGTCCCAGCCCAGCGCCTTGAACATTGGGTTGACGAAATCGATGCGCAGGTTGGTTTCGTTGTATGTGGGTGCCCTGTAAAGCTCTGACTGGCTCTCAAATCGGTCGATCAGTTCCTGGATCTCCGACGGCATTAGCACCATATCTGCGACATAATACGGGATTCTAGACGTCGATCCAAACTGAGCCTTTGGATCAGTTCTGGCAGGCGGAGATAGCGAAGGTAGAGAGCGTCCAAACCGAGTTTGGAAAGCAGCCCGGCCAGCTCGTCAAAGCATCCGTGGACGTCGCCGATGATGTCGAACGGCCCGGCATCCCACTGCCGATTGTTCCATAGCGGCAGCCGCTCGATTGATACCCTCATCATCACTGACCAGCCCCCGGCAAAAATCCGAGGAGATGACTTCCGTCACCTTAAAATGCTTCCGCGCAAACGTGGATTTGCCCGAGCCGGATGGCCCGATGAGCACGACGAGGGAAAGCTCGGGGATCGGGAAGGTCATCGCAAAAGTGGCTGCAGATCAAGCATCCGTGGGTGGCACCCGGCTTCATCAGGGAAAAGTCCGTGCTTGTCCGGCCACAGGGATGCCGGAGTGGTCAGCTATTGAAAAAACTATGGATCCGGATAAAGCTGAACCGGAACATGTTTCGCGTAGTGGTGAAAGTCGCGATCAGTCGTGAGCAAGTGTAAGCCGCGACCTTCGGCAAAAGAACATAACAGCATGTCGGTTGAGGAAGTGGTGATGCCTGCCGATCGACAACGGTTGGCAAATCGGGCCGCCTGTTCATAATCCGCGACATCGGGAGGGTCGTCGTCAAAAAATCGCAGATAATCGGCCATCTCATCGACCGCCCGCTCTTCACGCAATCCGCTGAGCAGTTCCTGCCGAACCACGCCGACTATGATCGCGCGACCGTCGGCGATCAGTTCCCGCATTACGCTTATTAAGCGGCGCTCAACGCCCGACAACACCTGCGGGCGCCGCCGGAGAAACAATGACCAGACGCATGTATCCACCACGACGCGCACTGACTAGTCCTTGGGGATCCGCTTCTTCCCGCGCCGGCGGTCCGCCTTGTAGTCCCAGGTGGGATCGAAATCGACGGTCCCTTCGAGTTTGAGAAATCGCAGCCGGCCCTTCATCTTCACATACTCTTCGAGGGCGGCAGTCACGGCCTCGCGCTTGCTCTTGTGACCACCGGCTTCGACTGCCTTCTCGATCAAGTCGTCATCCAGAGCCAAATTTGTCGCCATGCTGCACCTTCGCCTCATTCTACACATCAAATTGTGTAGACGCAAACCCGCGCATTCAAATTGCGAACACCGCCATCTGCGTTGGCGAACCTACCGCCGGATCTTCCACGCCAATCGCCTGGAATCGAACTGAATATCGAAACCGCTTCGCAACCGCGTTCGCCCACCCATGAAACTGCTGCCGCGTCCACTCGAAGCGATGATCCCTGTGTCGAAATTGGCCAGCCGGCAGCGTCTCAAAGAGCACATTGTATCCCACGTTTGGCGTCGTCACGACGATCGTTCGTGGTTTGGCGAACTCGAAGAGCACGCGTTCGAAGGCGGCAAGACGCGGCTCGTCGAGGTGCTCGATCACCTCGACGACTGCCGCGGCATCGAATCCGGCGAGGCGCGCGTCGCGGTAGATCAGCGAGCCGTGGAGGAGCTGGATGCGGTCGCGCTGTCGCTCGGGAAGTCGGTCGAGCCGGAGCCGCTCGGCCGCGATCTCCAAGGCGCGATGCGAGACATCGAGGCCGATGATCTGCTCGAACTGTTTCTCCTCCAGCAAGCGCCGCAGCAGGTTGCCGTAGCTGCAGCCCAGGTCGAGAACGCGCTTGGCGCCGGATTGCTTGAGCGCGGCGATGACCGCGTTCAAGCGATGCTCATTGAGGCTGATTTTGCGTTCGACCTGCTCCTCTTCGCTGGCCTGCCGTTCGGAGGATTCCTCCGCCTGCTCGGGATCGGATTCGCTCAGGCGCGCGAGGGCCATGTCGGCAAGGTGCTTTTGATGCTTGCGGTATCGGCGGACGATCTGCTCGCGCTCGGGGTGCGTCGCCAGCCACGGGTCGCCGTGGCGGAGCAGCTTCTGCACCTCCTCCTCGCCGATCCAATAATGCTTGTCGTTGTCGAGCACAGGCACCAGCACGTACAGGTGCGTGAGCAACTCGCGCAGCGTCAGCGTGGCCGACAGTTCCACCGTGAAGTACGGCCCCTCGCCCCACTCGGGGAAC
>Ga0182024_10026730_pt1 | contig 10126 bp, 9 predicted proteins | sample P32metaG_FD_120480 | JGI IMG/M metagenome (GOLD analysis project Ga0182024, IMG submission 120480) | Permafrost microbial communities from Stordalen Mire, Sweden - P3-2 metaG (Illumina Assembly) | ecosystem: Environmental > Terrestrial > Soil > Wetlands > Permafrost | place: Sweden: Stordalen...
CGCCAAGCGCTCGGTCATGTTCAGCTTCACGCAGACCGGCAACGCGACCCCGACCACGAAGCTAGCAACGGCACCAGAAGTCGCCGCCCAGCGGGCACCCCGCGGACCCAACACCTAGCCCACGCACAGTCCTACGCCTCAACAAGAGCACCGCCTCACGCGATCTCCGCAGGCTCCACCCGCCTGACACCTCCGACCGTTCAAACCTGCCCTGCGTACCGTTCGGCGACCCCGTGAATCGCAGCCCGACCACCAACCCCAAGGAGCCAGACACACCACGTGCACCACGGTGCTCTGGGCGGCCTCGGCAGCTAGCCGTCCGGCACGGAGGCTTGGCTCTGAGGCCTGGGCCCTGGACTTGGTCGAACCAGGCGAAGCACTGTCTCTGGCCGCGCAGCATCGACTCGGGGAACCGCCTCCCCGGCAGGCCTGGTCATGACCGTCGTAAAGCGATCTCGCCACAGTTGCTTGCTGTCGGCCCGCGCGAGCCGCATCAGGGAGACGACGACTGCAGTCCGCGAGCACCGCTGGCCTGTCTCCTCGGCGGTGAGCTGGATCAGCCTGTTCAGTCGCAGCGTCAAGGGAGCGGGAAGCCGGACGTTCGTCCGCCGCCGGAACATGTCGCCTGGCTTTCCTGGGGGCGGCGCGGGGCCGGCGGCAGGCGAGAAGTTGGATAAGGCAACGATGACTTGTGGATCCTCAGGCATGTGCAGGATCGCGGCCGCGATGATCGCCCGAGTGCCCGCCGTGGCACCGGGCGAGGTCCCGATACGGTAATGCCGCAACGCCAAGAGCACCTGCTCGCCGCGCTCTGGAAGCGAGAACAAAACGGGCCACGAGGGGCATGCCCCAAGTGGGATATCGGTCGGGATCTTCTGTGCGAGGGTGGTTCCGTCCATGACCGACATATACTAAATATTGCCGCAATATTGAAGTTATCGGGGAAATCATTGTCGTCGCGATACTCTGCACACCACAGCAAGTCTTCTTTTCGAGGTGGCGCGATGAGTCAGCAGCCCGTCTGTGCAACGGTCTCCGGAAGTTTCCGCAGGTCGATGGGTGCTGTCCAGGCAGCCGTCTACCGCCTCACCGACGCGGGTGTTCGGGTCCTCTCGCCGGCCGATCCTCGGGTGGTGGATCACTTTGGCGATTTCCTGTTCGTGGCGAGCGACCGCGTGCGCTCTATCAAGCTGGTGCAGAGCCGCCATCTCGCCGCCATCTCGGCATCAGATTTCTTATGGCTAGAGGCGCCGGACGGCTACATCGGTCAATCCGGTGCAATGGAGCTGGGATATGCGATCGCCCGCGGCGTGCCGGTCTTCTGCTCAGAGGTCCCGGGTGATCTGACGCTGCGCCAGTACGTCAAGGTGACTGGGGCGCCCGAGGAAGCGGCGCAGAAGGCGCGACGGCGGCCCACCCAAGGCGATCGCAGCGCTTACGACAGCGTGTTACTCGACCCGCTTCGGGTCGTACATGACGCCCACGATGATCTCGACGTCATCGCCAAGGAGCTGAGCGGACCGACGAAGCACAACCACGTCGCGTCAGATGCTGCTGCTCGGTTGGACCTCCGGGTAGCCCGTCCACTCCGCGCACGCTGACACCGGTGACCTCGTCCCCGGGACCGGACCCACTCCGGCTCCGCCCGCACGGTCTCCAGTTCGAGGACCTTAAGCATCTAAGCGAGTATCTCGAACAGATGTTGCTCAATGCGGATGCCTCTCTGAACTTTTTCCGCGATCCAATACGCGGCGGGTTCCAACACAAGGTGGATCCAGGCGTCGCACCGAAAAAGAGCTCGAAGGCGAGCACGTCAACTTGTCTCGCGTACCTGCGAGCCGCCGGAAAGCTTGTCGGACCGGATTGGGACAAGAAGAAGGCTCCACTTCGCGATTTCTTCATCAAGGACGAGTGGACAAGCGCCGAACTTGACGAGGACAATCCGTTCACGGTCGCGTTCTTGTTGGATGCCTTTGATGCGCTAGGTGGATTCGAGGGATTAGGCGACGAAAGCCAGTCGTTGGTCAACGAGAAGGTTAAGCTCATGAACGATGCGCTCGCCGAGAGTGGCGGCCTGTCGATCCCTCCTTTTCCGCCGACAGCGTTCCTGACGCATAAGGTCGTCCGCGTGCTCCGCCAGCTGAGCAAGCTGGAGCCCGAGGCCGCGGCTGCCGCATCCGAGTGGGCTTGGACCCATTTGTTTGAGGAAAGCATGCTGATCGCGGCTGATAGTCCCGACGCGGACTTCTTCGAGCTCGCGTATGCCGTGCTGACCGCCAGCTCAACCTCATTGCTCGACAGGATGACGCCCCGGGAGCGGCGACTACTCCAACACGGGATCGAGCAATTCTTCGGAGGGCAGCGTGACGATGGCACCTGGCCACGAAGCCGCCCACTTTTTCTCTACCCCACCATTGGATATGCATATTGCTACGACTACGAGCTCCTGGTCTACGCGCTGTCCGACCGCCAGATCGCCCGTTTCTTATTTCCACATCTCGGTGAGCTCCGGAAAGCCGCATGGGCGCTCGACTCGCGACGAGTTCCACTCGAGCTTCCCGCCACGGCTCGCCGTCCAGCATTCGGTTGGTCGTCCGAGCATCAGGCCCGGTCTTCGCAGGCGGAGTCGTGGCCGACGGCGTCTGTCTTCCATTTTTGTCTCGAACTTTCTCGCTTGGTGGCCGATGCGATACGTCGCGACGTCTTCGAGTACGTCGATGTTGTCTACGAGGAGCCACTACAGGAAGCACCGACCGTCCCTCCGCTCGAGGATCTAATGGACTCCGACGTTGAGTACGAAGGCGGCCGCGTTTCGTTCAAGGCTGTCTTCACCTCGAATTTTGTCGAGCCGCTAATTCGCGGCCGCGATGCTGTCCGAGATGGACGCCAATTCGAGAATCACGCCAAGGTGTCAGCGATTATGTACGGGCCGCCGGGCACCTCGAAGACCAGGATCGCCCGGATGATCGCCGATGCCCTCGGCTGGCCCTTGCTCGCTCTTGACCCCTCACACCTGACACGGCGCGGACTCGACAATGTCCACGCCGAGGCGGACTCGCTTTTTGGGCGGTTGCGATTCTGCGACCAGATGGTGGTGTTGCTGGACGAGTTCGACGAGCTAGTTCGGGAACGAGAGGCCGCCGGGGATCTAACGTCGCGGTTTCTGACCACGGCCATGCTCCCTAAGATCACTGCACTGCACGCTCGACGCCGAATCGTGTATCTCGTCGCTACGAATCACGTCGAGCAGTTCGATGCTGCGATCAGCCGGCCCGGCCGATTCGACGTGATCATTCCGGTGATGCCCCCCTCGGCGCAAGCAAAACTCGCCTCGCCGAAATTCGCTTCTCTCAAAGAAGCAATCCAAGTGCTCGACAAAGCCAAGCCAAAGATTCCCGACCTCACGCAGATCATTGGCGACCTAACTTATGCCGAGGCAGAGGATCTTGCCGAGAAGGTCGCCGGAGTTAAGAAAATCACGCCGCTTCGTGACCTTATTGACCGTGCGAAGGGGGGTGCCACCCTAAACCAGGCGGTTCTTGACAGTGATATGGCCGCGACGGTCGGGGCCACTGACAAAGCCTCAGAGATCACAGAGCCTGCTGACAAGCCGAAGCCCAAGCCCGAGACCTGGAAGGAGCGAATCGAGAGTCAGCAGTCAAAGATACGTGGGCTGGGCCTGTAGTCCGCCGGGATGCTTCTGCATCCGCGACGGCATATTCGTGTCGTCTCTACAAGTGGATGAACTGCCTGCCATCCGCGGCACACGCCCAGTACCCAGTCGGGTTGGCTCTTTGCCGCATCGTTTAGCCAGTTAGACACGGAGTCTTGAACATAGCGGGAGGGATCGGCCCGCAGCGGATCGAGGATCGGCATTCCTAGCTGTGGTCGGCGCTTGAGTAGTGGCAAATGGATACTCCAAACTCCGCGCGGTCTCGTCACCTCGGACGCAAACCGGCGCAGTCGCGGGGATGTCTCGCAAGTCCATCCTGCGAGCACCTCAATCGCCTCGGGCACGTTCTCGGCAATACAAGGCCTGAGGCTCAGCCACGCCCACTCACGGACAGCAAAGTGAGCATCGTCGGCGAAGGGTTGGATCAGTTGAAGGCGCCGGTCGAGCGGGAGCCCTGGCGCGGCGCCGACCGCCATCGCTGCCCATCCGCGCGTCGTGTCGCTCGGCCAGGTCGCCGCGGTGTACGCGACCTCGAGCCCTATCTCCTCGAGCAGCAGGCGTCCCCCGTTTCGCATCCGGACGACGAGACCCACCCCGCGGAGCTCGTCTGCTCGTGGTGCAATGTCTGGGAATTGGGTCGTGAGCAGGGTCCCCATGTCCATCGCTATCTGCTCCATGTGATTCGCCGATTGCGCTCCGTGCTCTAAGGCAGTAAGGACATCGAGAGGGACGTCACCGGGCCGCCGAGCGCCTCGCCGAGGTGAGTTAGGCATTCTCAGGATCTTCCTGAAGCCTCAGGCCGAGTCATGCCCCGGCGTCCATCTGCGACGGTAGCTCGCTGGCGATGGAAGGCCTACGCAAAGAGCCTTTTCACCATCGGAGGAACTGCTGCCGAAAATCACCGCGGTCACAGGCCGCCCCGTGGTCCGCGTCGAGGCCGACTCACGGGCCTCCACTGCGGGCCGCTTGGTTCCAGGGACAGCGCGGCGTCGAACGGAGTTCGCCGTCCCGGCTGTGTGTCCGCCGGGCGATGGGGTCCACGAGGTTGTCCTTCAGCGTCGTGCGTCAGGGGGGTCTGCAACTCGCGCAATACAGCCGGCGGTTCGGCTTCGCTCCTGTTCATCGCGCGACACAGGTTGTAGAGCACTCGATCGTAGATGCGTTGCTCCTCGCTGGGTGTGTTGTGCGCCCGTTCTCGGACGCTCGAAGAGGCCGGGCCAATGACGCGGAGTGTTGTACGGTCGCGGGCCCGAGAGAGCGCGGTGTACGCCCACTCGCGCGTGAACTCCTCTGGTCGGCCGACGACGCCCACCCAGATCGCGGTCGCTCCTTGGGCGCCGTGGCCGGTGAGCGCATATGCGTACTCGACGTGGCGTGCGACGTAGGCGAGGTCGAGCACCCGCTGCGCCCCGGCGGCGGTCTGGATCACCATCTGGTGGCGTCGATCATCGATGGCAAGGACTGTCGCGAGTGTGCCGTTGTCGATGTCGGCGAGTAGGTCGTTGCGCCGGGTGATGACGCGGTCGCCTGAAGCGTATTCGCGGTGGCCGACGAACACCCTGCGCTGGGGCAGAGCTCCGTCTTCTTTGAGTCGTGCGCGACCGGCGTGGTTGAGCGTCTCGCGGGTGTTGTTGTCGCGGGCGAGCATGACGACGCCGTCGGGTCCGTGCTCGTGACGGGCCGCGTGCCACTGCTCAATCAGCGCGTCGACCGCCTGAGCTTCATCGGCGCGGACGGTGATGGCGTCCTTCTTGTGCTCGAGATAGGTGGCGGGGCGGCCGCCGTGCAACGCCTCGAGCGCCTCGCGCTCGCCAGGGTCGCGTTGCCGGATAACCTCCCGCAGCTGCGGCCCGGGATGGCGGTCGGCGAGCGCAGCCAACCACCCGCCGGCCTGCACTGACGCGGGCTGCCCTGGATCGCCGACAGCGATGATCTTGGTTCCGACGCGCGCGGCGTGAGCGAAGATCCCGGTGGTGATACGAGTGGGCGCCATCCCCGCCTCATCGATAACAAGCACACTGCGGTCGGGGAATCCTCCGCCGCGATCGAGCTCTGCGAGCAGGGCGTGCATCGTTCCGGCGAGCACGCACGCGGTGCTGCGGAGTTCTCGCGCCGCGCGCGCGGTCGGCGCGGTGCCGATCACCACGTAGCCGGCGTCCCGGTAACAGCTGGCTAGCGTCGCGATCAATGTCGTCGTGCGGGTGCCGGCCAGGGCGGTCACGGTCCCGACGCCGTGTCCGCTGGACGTGTGGGCACCGACCGCGGCCGCCTAACCCTCATTCAGAGCAGGCTTCGGAGTTGCTGTCGCCTGGGCGACGCGGTCGCTCGGGACGACTCCTGATTGCTCGTTACGACGCTGCTGAGCGCCGTCGAGGATCGCCCGTTCGCACGTCAGAAGGCTCTCGGTCGTAAACCGCGCCTCACGATTTGCCACTGGCTCGAGCGGTATGACCGCCGAATAGCTCAGGTAGCGGTCAGTCGCGGCATCGAGCTGCGCAGCGGTTGCGCCGTCGGGGAACGAGCCGGCGATCTCCGCCAGCGCGTGCCGATGCGTGAACGTGTTGTGCATCTCGGTCAATCCGGAGGAGCCTGAGAGACGAGCGGCCACTTCAGCGAGATCCGGAGTCACGTTGACGACCGCCTGGCCGCGGATCAATGCCCCGATCTCGGCTCCGCCGAAGCCTTGCTCGGCGGCCCGCGCCCGTGCCTGATCTCGCCACTGGGAGCGGTCCGTGCGGGCAGCCGTGCGTTGGCGGGTCGCCAACGTGATCCCCTGCATCCGCTCCCGCGACAGCATCGCGGCGCTGGCGCCCGTCAGCTCGGCTGCCCGGTCCTCGATCTCAACCCGCCGCGGCGAGAAATGACGCAGCACCCGGTCAGGCACACGGTCAATCTCAAACAGCCCGCGACCAGCCGGTCGCCAGCTCACCCACGGCAGTCGTTCGCGCACCTCGCCTTGCAGCACCGCGCGATACAGCGCGCCGGCTGCGGACTTGTGCTCATATAGAGCGTGCGCATCAAGCGCGGTGTAGCGGCCAGCCGCCCGGGTCAGGTTCGCGACCACGACCTGGGTGTGCCGCTGAGAATCCCCGGCTCGGGACATGCGATGCCGATAAGCAGCGGCGACGAACCCGTCGCCGCGTACCCGCTCGGCGCCGCCCCGGCCGCGGCGCGTCCAACATGCCTCGGGCTCCAGGTACTCGCGCGCCTCCCCGATCGCCCGCTCATGCGCCTCCAGCAGCGCCGACAACACATCCGGCTCGGCGACCGCGAACAGGACGGACACGCTCTTGGGCGCCGAGAGCGTCAGATCGATCGCCGCGACCGTCGAGCATCGCCCCATCTCCCGCAGCACCGCTCCGTCCACGGGGCTTCGGCCCCGCATCAGCGACATCAACTCCTCACGCTCAACCACGCTGCCCGGCGCCAAGCGCAGCGCCCGCTCCGTGCCACACACCGCGGGCCTCGCCACGACCCTCGTAATAGTCCTCCATCCCCGGCAGCGATCTGACGCTCGTAGTACTGGAACTGACAGCGGTTCGCTCCGAGCTTCGCGATTGTCAGCACGCCCGACGCCTCCCGCGGCGCGGACACAAGACGGACACAAGACGGACACAGGCGCCAGACAAACGCCGGTCACCGGCGGTCCGTCACTCCGGCTCAAACAGGATTAGCTGCGGGCCAAAGACATCCTCGGTCGACCGGTCGTGGTCAGTGCTTCCCTCCTCAGGGGTCTCTATCGTGAAGATATCCAGCTGCTGCTCGACGCTCTTGGATGTGCCGCCGAGGAACGCCGCCGAGGTCACCGGACGAGGGAGCTTGTTCTCCTCGGGTGTGCTGCGGCACTGGTAGTCATGATGATGTTGGTTGGAGCGTCGCTGGGCGGGAGCGGCGCGTCGGCTTAAGTACACGAGGATCACTTCGGACGAGCCGATTCGGACCCTTCCGGGCTCCCTCCTAAATCATCGGACCACCCTCGAGCCCCCGCTTGACTCCCTCGTCGAGCGCGACGATCCGCTGCAGCGCGAGCGCCTCGGCGCAGGCGAAGAACCGCCCGCATGCGGCTCGCGGGCCGTGGTGGGCGAGCACGCAGTGCGCGAGCGGCTGCCACGAGCGTTGCGGCAGGGCGACCCGCCGTGCGTGCTCGCGGAGGATCTCGAGCCCGAGCTCGAGATGGCCGAGCATCCGCCCCGCGTCGCTTGGCATGATCTCGGCGGCATAGGTGAACGCGCGGGTGTGGCCGAGGTCGTGCGCTAAAGCGGCCGTGATCAGCAGGTCGCTGTTGAGCCGCGGGTGAAGGGTGCACGTCTCGACCGCGAGGGTGGCGACAGCCACCGTGTGCTCGAGTAGCCCGCCGAGGTAGGCGTGATGGCCGCTGCAGGCGCAGGGCGCCGTCCGCCACGCGTCGCGCAGCTCGCGGTCGGCCAGCAGCGAGTCGAGCAGCGCGCCGTAGCCGGGGTCGTGGACCTCGCCGGCGAGGTACTCGAGGAACCCGTCGAGCTCGTCGAGGTCGCGGTACGCGACCGGCAGAAACCTGCTCGCCGGCGTGAACCGGTGGCGGGCGATCTGCTCCAGGCGGATCTGTTGCTCGCCGTTGTAGGTGGTGACGCGGCCGCGCACGCGGACAACGTCGCCGCGCTCGAATCGCTCGGCCAGCTGATGTACGCGCTCGAACGCGCGCGCCTGGATCTTGGTCTGGCCGTCGCGCAGCACGACGACCAGGAACGTCACGCCGCTCGGAGGGTTGACGACTGCCTTGCGTGCGCACGCCAGCAGGCCGTCGACGCGCTGGCCGGATTGGAGCGTTGCGAGTTCGATCGGTAACGGCCCGGCCTGACGGCCGGGCATGGGGTGGCCTGCGCGGGGTCGAGCTCCCTTGGAGGGTGCCCGCGCCTCCCGTGCGGGCGCGATCGCGAGTGTCTGCTGCTCGTCGACCCGGTCGGTGGGGTGTTCGTTGGTGGTTGATGCGGTGATTGCCATGGTTGAGAAAGGGGTTGAGGTGGACGGTGGTTGTTGGTCGCTGGAGCTGCCGTGCACGCGGTGATACTTCGGGGGCGGCCGGGGTGGGAGCGTCGTGAGCGGCGTTCATTGGCGAGATCTGTTTGCGTCGGGCAGCCGCTCCCGATTCACGCGAGCCGCAGTGGCGGCGCGGACTGCTCCGCACGCTCGTCCGGCGGCTCGCCGTTCCGGTCCGCATCGGCTTGCCCGGATGCGGCTGGAGGCTTCGCCCCTGAAGTGGTCTGCGGCTCACGAACAGACACAATCTCAGGCTCAACGTCAGCCTGAGATACGCCTTCGACGGGCGGCTCGGCGCGATGCGACTCAGTCCGCTGGCTACGGCCTGGCACGCCCACCGCCGAGCACACCTCCGCCTCGATCGCCTCGGCGACCTCGGGATGCTCTCCCAGGTACGCCTTGACGTTCTGCCGGCCGTTCCCGAGCTTCGTCTCGCCGAACGTGAAGTGCGAGCCGGAGCGGAGGATCACACCGTGGGCGACGGCAACGTCGGCGAGGCAGCCGAGCGTTGAGATGCCGGTGCCGAACTCGAGGTCGAACTCGGCCTCGCGAAACGGCGGCGCCACCTTGTTCTTGGCGACCTTGACCTTGACGCGGTTGCCGACCGGCACGCCGCCGTCCTTGATCGTCTCAACGCGCCGGACCTCGAGTCGCATCGAGGCGTAGAACTTCAGCGCCCGGCCGCCCGGCGTGACCTCCGGCGATCCGTAGACGACGCCGACCTTCTCGCGCAGCTGGTTGACGAACACGCACAGGGTGTTGCTGCGGTGGAGGTCGGCGGCGAGCTTGCGCAGCGCCTGGCTCATCATCCGGGCCATCGCGCCGACGCTCTGAGCGCCGATCTGCCCGTCGATCTCCGCCCGCGGCGTGAGCGCCGCGACCGAGTCGATCGCCACCACCGCGAGCTCCTGCGAGCGGACCAGCATGTCGGCGACCTGGAGCGCCTGCTCGCCGAAGTCGGGCTGGCAGACCAGCAGCTGGTCGACGTCGACGCCGATGCGCCGCGCATATGAGGCGTCCATCGCGTGCTCGGCGTCGATGAACGCGCACGTGCCCCCGAGCCGCTGCGCCTCGGCCAGGATGTGGTAGGCAAGCGTGGTCTTGCCCGACGACTCGGGGCCGTAGAGCTCGACGATCCGTCCGCGCGGGACGCCGCCGATCCCGAGCGCGATGTCGAGCGACAGCGCACCGGTGGGGATCGCCTCGACGTCGTCGCGGATGCGGCGTTCGCCGAGCCGGATCACCGTCCCGGCGCCGTATTCCTTTTCGATCGCCTTCAGCTGGCCGTCGAGCGATGGCTTGCCGTTACGAGTCTGGGTTGCGGTTGGCATGGGTGCCTCCTGTTGGGTTTGGGGTTGGGTCGGCGCAGAGCGCCGGCGCGAGCTGGCCGCGGCCGCCCCGGCGCGGCGAAGATCGGTGAGGCAGCGGGTGAGCATC
>Ga0182024_10026731_pt1 | contig 10126 bp, 8 predicted proteins | sample P32metaG_FD_120480 | JGI IMG/M metagenome (GOLD analysis project Ga0182024, IMG submission 120480) | Permafrost microbial communities from Stordalen Mire, Sweden - P3-2 metaG (Illumina Assembly) | ecosystem: Environmental > Terrestrial > Soil > Wetlands > Permafrost | place: Sweden: Stordalen...
GTCCTGCCGGCTTATGGACTCCTTGATGTGCGCGCCGGGTTCGAGCATGAGACCTGGCGAGTGGAGTTCTGGGGACACAACGTCGCCGATCGGTTCTATACGACGTTCGCCCAACGGGTAACCGACACCATCATTCGCACCGTCGGCATGCCGTTGACTTACGGCATTACCGTCAGCGCGAAGTTATGACGCCCTGCCCTTGGAAATGCCAGAGGCGAAACGTCGCGCAAGATTGGATGCCTTTTTTTTTACGCCTACTGGAGGCTTAGTTTGTGAAGAACAAGATCGCATTGGAGGAACATTTTGCCATCGATCTCACGATCGATCAGTCGAAGATTTATGCACCACCGGTTGTTTGGGAGCGTCTGAAGTCCGCGCTCTTGGACATAGAGCAACAACGCCACGAGCGCATGGAGGAAGGGGGCACTGCCTTCTCGATCCTCTCTCTCAATTCACCCGGTACCCAAGGCATTCACAATCCGCAAGAAGCGATCACGGTGGCGCGTCGGGCGAACGATGTCTTGGCTGAGCACGTGCAGCGCCATCCGACCAAATTGGGTGCATTCGCTGCGTTGCCGATGCAAGATCCCGGCGCGGCGGCGCGCGAATTGGAACGCTGCGTCAACGAACTGGGCTTCCATGGCTTCATGGTCAACGGCTTCTCCCAAGTGGGGTCGGCGGACAATGCCACCTACTACGATGCACCCCAGTTCGCGGAGTTCTGGGATGCGGCGGCCGCTCTCGGTAAGCCCTTCTACATGCATCCGCGCGATCCGTTGCCGAGCCGCGAACCGATTTACGACGGATTTCTCTGGTTGACGGCGGCCACTTGGGCGTTCGCGGTCGAGACCAGCATTCACGCGTTGAGGCTGATGTCTTCCGGTTTATTCGATCGCCATCCAGCGTTGCAGATGATCCTCGGGCATCTCGGCGAAGGAATCCCCTTTAACATTTGGCGGGTCGATCATATCGTGCGCAAGGCACCTCGCGGCATTCCGTGCAAGCGCGATATCGGCGACTACTTGCGCGAGAATGTCTACGTCACGACCAGCGGGAACTTCCGCACGCCCACGTTACTGTGCACGATGCTGGAGATGGGCAGCGATCGGATCATGTACTCCGTGGACTACCCGTTCGAGAATCACGCGGAGGCATCGCAATGGTTTGATCATTGCGAAATCAGTGAAGCAGACCGCAAGAAGATCGGGCGAGAGAACGCGTGCCGGCTCTTTGGCCTCAAGTGACACTCGTTCGCGAGACGCGGTGTAGTGGAAATGACAGGAGAAGGTGATGGCTAGCACAGGGCTCGCTCAGTCGAGCGTGTGGAACGGCAAGATTTACAGCAACGGTTGGCGGAGCGCCGAGGGCGGCACTCTCACGGTAGCGGACAAATCCACGGGTGAGCGCCTTGGAGAGATTGGACGCGCTTCCGCCAATGATGTCGCCAGCGCCGCCTTGATCGCGCACGAATCGCAGCGCGCCTGGGCCGCACTACCCGGCCCGCATCGCGGCGACATCGTGCGCAAAGCCTCGCAGCTCGTAGTCGAGTACGCCGATGAGATTGCCGCTCAGATTGTGCGCGAGACAGGCTCGATCCGCCCGAAGGGACGCGCCGAAACCGCGCTGACCGCGCGCGAAATCATGGAAGCGGCCGCGCTCGCCAGCCAACCCACGGGCCTCATCACAGCCAGTGAATCGCCCGCTCGGCGCAGTATTGCGCGCCGCATACCGGTCGGGGTGGTGGGCGTCATCACCCCTTGGAATTCACCTTTCCTGCTGGCGTCTCGCGCCGTCGCACCGGCGCTTGCCACCGGCAATGCGGTATTACTGAAGCCCGACCCACAGTCTCCGGTGTGCGGCGGGGCATTCTTCGCGCAGCTCTTCGAGGCGGCTGGCTTGCCGAAGGGTCTTTTGCACATCCTCCCCGGTGGTGCGGAAGTGGGCGACGCCCTCGTGAAAGACGAGCACGTCAACATGATTAGTTTCACCGGCTCCACCAAAGTCGGACGCTCGATCGGCGCCACTGCGGGGGCTCTCTTGAAGCGCGTGTCTCTCGAGCTCGGGGGGAACAACGCCTTTATTGTCTTAGACGATGTCGACATTGAGGCCGCGGCCAGTGCCGGCGCCTGGGGTTCATTCTTCCACCAGGGTCAGATCTGCTTTACCGCCGGCCGGCACCTGGTGCATGAACGAATCGCCGAGGACTATGTCAAGGCGCTGGCTCGGCATTCCCAAGCGCTCAAAGTGGGGAATCCATCGACTTCCGAAGTGCATCTCGGGCCGCTTATCAACGAACGACAGGCCGCAAACGTCGATAGAGTGGTTGCCGAAACGATCGCTCGCGGTGCCCGGCTCGTAACCGGAGGCACCCGACAAGGCCTGTTCTTTACGCCCACAGTATTGGCCGGCGTGGCACCTGGGATGGCGGCGTTTGACGAGGAAATCTTTGGGCCGGTCGCCCCCGTCACCACCTTCCGCGACGATGCTGAAGCGGTGAGTCTGGCCAATCACACCGAATACGGTCTCGCCGCATCAATCCTTTCGGCGAATCTGACGCGCGCGCAGCACATCGCCGACCAGCTCCGCTGCGGCATCATCCACATCAACGACCAGACGATTCTCCACGAGGTCTACGGACCGATCGGCGGGCACGGCGTATCCGGCAACGGCTACAGCTACAGCACACTCACGAACGCCGAGCAGTTCACCGAGTGGCAGTGGATAACCTCGCGAGAAACGATCGCGCCCTATCCGTTCTAGCACACGACATGGACAGCACCGACATTGGAGCCCTGATCGACGGCCGACCACTCTCTGCCTTCCAGGTTCGTGTATTCGTGCTGGTCGGCTGCCTGGTGCTGATCGATGGCTTTGACGTCCAAGTGATCGGGTTTGTGGCCCCCGCGCTGTTGCGGAGCTGGAACCTCCCGCCCGATGCCTTGGGCCCCATCTTCGGCGCCGGCCTCTTGGGGATGCTCGTCGGCTCGGCGGGCTTGGGCACATTAGCCGATCGCATCGGACGGCGGCCTGTGCTGATCAGCGCCACATTCTTCGTCGCCCTTTGTGTCTTATTAACTGCGGCAGCGCGTTCAGTGCCCGAGATGTTGGCGCTGCGATTCATGACGGGTGTCGGACTCGGCGGCGTGTTGGGCAATGCAGTAACCCTCGCGAGCGAATATTGTCCAAGCGCTCGGCGGGCTTCGTTGCTGATGCTCATCTCTTGTGGATTTACAGCGGGCGCAATCCTCGGTGGATCGCTCGCCGCCGTATTGATTCCGCGCACGGGCTGGCAATCTGTCTTTATCGTAGGCGGACTCTTGCCGCTCGTCGTGGCAATCCTGCTCGTCCGAGGGCTCCCCGAGTCACTGCATCTTTTGCTCATTCGAGGCTCCGATCGCGCCCGGATTGACTATTGGCTGCAGCGTGTCGCGCCGGGATTCACGCTACCTGATACGAGAGCGCCTCAGGTCGCTGAAGCGGCCGCAAATGTCTCGTTTATCGACCTTTTTCGCGGCGGCTTATGGAGGCGCTCGTTGTTGCTCTGGGCCGTGAGTTTCGCCAATCTATTGAATCTATTCTTTCTATCGAATTGGTTGCCGCTGCTCGCCACACGCATGGGCTACAGCGATTCACTCGGCGTGCTCATGGGAACCACTTTGCAAGCGGGTGGTATTTTGGGCGCCCTGACTCTCGGGCGCTGCATTGACCGATTTGGTTTTTATAGAGTTCTCGCGCCCTCGTTTCTACTGGGCGCTGTTATGATTGCGGCAGTCGGCCAACCGGCTTTGCCAGTTGTCGTCGAATGCATGGTGGTTCTCTTCGCCGGCGTGGCGATCTTGGGAGGCCAGCCCGGCATCAACGCGCTGGCGACTTCCGTGTATCCCACTCAGCTTCGAGCGACGGGCGTCGGGTGGTGCCTCGGTATCGGTCGCGCGGGTTCGATCGTGGGGCCCATGGCTGCCGCTCAGCTCATCGCCCATAACTATACGAACGACATCCTCTTTATGTTTGCCGCCATTCCGGCGGCGATTTCTTCCCTGTTGATCGCGGTCATGGCCAAGACACAACCACGCCGCGACCCGACCCTCCTCGCGCCAGAAACTTAACTCTCGGCACCCCGAGTCTTGGTTGCCCCACGCCGCCCTCCCTAACGCATTGAAAAAATAAGGTCTTCGACAGTCTTTCCTTGCACGGAAGGAAACAATTACGCTAAGTCTTTCCCTGTGCGGAAGGAAAGTCTGAAATACGTCCTCGCTTCTTCGGAGACGCTTACCGATCAGCTGACAGCTGGGACGCCACGTCGGAAAGTACCGCCGTCCCTTCTTCTCGAACCGCGTCGAGCGCCATGGGATCCAGACCCAGCGCCTTGATGATCGTTGGGGCGACCTGCGTGGTCGTCGTGGTAGCCGAAACAGTCCTGGCCCTAAGGCGGGGGTTGGCCACCAACATCATGACGTTGGTATCGTCATGCGCGAACCCGCCGTGATCTCCGTTCATCGTCGTGCTGCCGGAATAGGTCACACCCACGTTCGGCGTCACGATGATATCCGGTGTGCGCGGATCCTGCCCCGGATCGAGGCCGCCCACGTTGTAATTCAGCCAAAGCGAGGGACCGTAGTAGATCTGCCCGAGCCCGATTGCTGCCGCATTGCTCTGCAGCAGTTCCACCGCTGTCGTCACGCTTGCACCGCGGTTCAGCCATAGCACCGACACATCGTCCTCTGTCGCACCGATGCCGGTCGTATTCAGTGGCGACTCCGAGAACGGAATGGTATTGCCGAGCAGCGTTGCAGGCGTGTATTTGCCATCAGCCACGTACGAGCTGGTGTCGATCGGCGATTCGCCATGCTTCGCCGTGATGATGAGCAGCGTGTCCTCATAAATGCCGGCGTTCTTCAGCGCACCCACGATGTCGCCGACCGAGGCATCTACGAACTCGATCTCCCGCAGTAATTCCGAACTCGGCAGAGCCGCTGCGTTTTGATAGCCGCCCTTGCCCACGCCCGGCTCGACGACACTTTGTCCGATGTATACGGATTGAAAATTCATGCCGAAAAGCGCCGGGGTCACGGCCCGGGAGCCGCCGTGAGTCTTGCCCGCAATCTGGTTCAGCAAGGCCTTTACCTTCAGTGCGTCGTAACACTGAATGTTCGCAAAGCTGCTGTTCCACGCGCCGCCGCTGGTGTCGCGTACCTTGGCGCAGGAAACGCCTAGCGAGGTCGTTATACCGGGCAACGCCACCACGTTCGAACTCACCTCGGGCGAATAGTAATCGTCCAAGCCTTTGCCGCCCGGGCCGCCTGCCATCGAATAGGATGGGTGCTTGTCGATCCAGGCCGTGTAGCCGCCCGCCGCGTGCACGACGCCGAAGATAGTGTTGGTCCGGATAAAATTCCAGGGGTACACCGGCGCACAACCTTTCTGCGGGTCGCGCACCAGTTTTTTCGGGTCGATCGAGGCAATGCCGGCTTCGGTCACTCCGCCCGGAGCACCGCCACTCAATTGCGTATCGTCGATATCGATGCCCTGATCGTAATCGGTCGTCGTTCCATTCGGTATGCCGTAGGGCGTGCAGGACCCTCCGGCAAGACCGGTTCCCGTCGTAGTCGCGGGCGCATCGAGCGATCTATCATACGCCACGTCGTAATACAGGCCGGTCGATTTCGGCGAGCCGCCGGAAACGAGAGCTGCCAGCCCGGGAAAGGAATCCGAAGGTTTCGAGGAAACGGCGGCCACGTAGTTGATTGCGCGAGTGCTCAACGCCGCCATGTTCGGGCAGTAAGGACTGCCGTCGTTGGCGCCCGCAATCCCATGCGAGCAGTTGTAGAAGTCCACCGCGTGCATGCCGTCGATGCTCAGCAGCAGCACATGCCTGATGTTTCTCGTCCCTACGGCGCTCGAATCGCCCGCCGTGGCGCAAGTCAAGGACGCCAGTGTTGCGCCCAATGCAAGCCCCACCTGGATCAGCTGATTTACTTTCATGTGGAATTCTCCTTTGGGGCGAGAACCTAACGCCATTTAATGACAGCCTGATGAACTTTCCACACCAAAGTTCGCCGTCCGCCTGGATTACCGCGGTCCGTTCAGCCGCTGACCCATGCATGTGCCTGGAACGCGGCTTCCAGCGGCGGTTTGGTGACGTTGGCGGTATAGTTGGTGATAGTCGAGGCGGCCACGACGGCAATCACCTCGAGCAAGTGATCCACACCGAAGCCTGCGGCAAGGAACTGCTCGGCGACCTGAGCATCGATCCGCCCCCGCGTTTCAATCAGCGTCCGGGCCAGGGTCGAGAGTGCGCCAAGTTTTCCCTCCTTCGGCGAGCGGCCGGCGCGGATCGCCTCAACATCGACCGGAGTCAGGCCCTCTTTAAGCGCGAGTGCAGAATGGAATGCCACAGCCCAGGTGCACGCGTTCGTGACCGCGTTTGTGAGGAGCAGGGTCTGGATCTGCGCCTCGGAGAAGCTCCCGCCATGAACTCGACCGAACAGTCCGACGAGGCTGTTGATCAGCACCGGCGATGTTGCCATGGTGCCAGCGACGTTGGGAATCATACCGAAGGCCGACTGCAAGTCCCGCAGTGCGGGCTTCGAGGTCTCCGGGGCGGAATCGATCGTGTAGACTGGAAAGTGCTTCATTTGCTTTGTCCTTGCGTAAAAGTTTGAGAGAACGCCGCGCCGCGGCCCACCTTTCGCGCCACCGGCCCGTTTGGCGTAAGCGCGCTGAGCACCGAATGCTCAACCTGGAGAACAATTTAAAGGCGGTTGTCTTGGCGGAATTGCCAAAAACCCCTCGCTTTTCGCCAACCGCTCATTCGGTGACAAAAATGCCGAGACGAGCTGCGGCCCGGCGCGCCGTTGCTTCACGCCGCGCGGTGATCTCCCGATACGATTGCCTGGCGTGCTCCAGAATCGCCGGCGGCGCGCGCTCCGGTGTGCCGCTGTTGAAGGGCGGCTCCGGCGCATAGACGATGTCGAGTTGAATAGCCTGCGCGACCTCATCGCCGCGCAATTCGGCGGCGAGACGCAGGGCACCGTCTATTCCCGCCGTAACGCCCGCGGCGAATATGTAGTTCGCGTCCATCAACACTCTCTCGTTCACGGGGATTGCGCCGAAAAACGGCAACAAGTGAAGCGATGACCAGTGCGTCGTCGCGCGGCGTCCCTTGAGCAGACCCGCTGCACCGCAGAGCAAAGCGCCCGTACATACGGAGAGAATGTAGCGCGAACCTGCGGCCTGCTTCTGAATCCAAGTGAGTACTTCTTGGTCCTCCATCAACGCTTCCTGTCCGAAACCGCCGGGTACGTGGAGCACATCGAGTTGGGGCGCCGCCGCGAGCGCCGCATCCGGGATCAACCGCAGGCCGTTGAGATCGAGAACGGATGCGCCAGTCTTGGCGTAGGTTCGGCAGGTCGAGTTTGGGACGCGCGCCAGCACTTCGAACGGCCCCGTCAGATCGATCTGATCCATTCCATCGAACATCAGCGAGCCGATCAGAAGATGGGTGTCGTCTGGAATCATGTGAATCTCCGATTCGATAATAGGGGTAGACAAGGTCAATCTATCCAGGCAGGATTGGCGGGAATGACAAAATCCCCTCGGTTCTCGCCAACTCCTGTTCGCGTAGTCGAATTGCTCGCTTTTCCGTTGGTACAGCTGCTGGACGTCACTGGACCGTTTCAGGTATTCGCCACCGCCAACGATCTCGTACTCGAAGCGGGAGGACGGCCACCCTACGACCTTCAGTTAGTGGCGCAAAGCGGCGCGCAGGTGACCGCTTCAGCCGGACTCAAACTGTCGACCCGTCCGCTTCCCCCCGCCGGTGCTGCGTTGGACACATTGATGGTGGCCGGCGGCCAAGGCGTCGAAGCGGCGGCGGCGGATCCTGTGATCATCGAGTGGGTGCAGACGCGAGCAAAGCGCGCACGCCGCATCGCCTCCGTCTGCACCGGGGCATTTCTACTGGCCGCGTCCGGTCTGCTCGATGGGCGCCGAGCCGCCACCCATTGGTCTTATTGTGCCGAACTTGCCCGCCGTTTCCCCAAGGTGCGCGTTGAATCCGATCCAATCTTCGTGCACGACGGACCTGTCTGGAGTTCGGCGGGAGTGACGGCCGGCATCGATCTTGCCCTTGCGCTCGTGGAAGAGGACTTGGGACCTACGCTAGCGCTGGCCGTGGCGAGATACCTGGTTGTTTTCATGAAGCGTCCAGGTGGGCAAGCGCAGTTCAGCACCGCGCTATCGCTGCAGGCGGCAGACGATGAGTTTGGGGCGCTGCACGAGTGGATTAACAGTCACCTGGCCGATGATCTACCGCTTCCCGTCCTGGCCGATCAAGCAGGAATGAGTGAGCGCAGTTTCAGCCGTCACTATGTCGAGGCAACAGGCCTTACCCCAGCCCGCGCAATTGAGCGACTGCGAGTCGAAGCGGCGCGGCGATTGTTGTCGGAATCCGGCCTGCCAATGAAGCGGATATCTCAGCGTTGCGGTTTCGGTGCGGAGGAAACGATGCGCCGCAGCTTCCTGCGGCTGCTGGCAGTCACTCCACAGGATTATCGCTCTCGGTTCAGGGCGTGATGAGCCTTCGATCAGAGCTGGATTTTGCTGCTACCGTTGATCGGGTGGAATCGTCCTGATGGAAGCGGCAAACGCGTCATGTGACGCGCGGTCTACCGGTTTTGAGACTACTTCCGCCGAAGCAGGGAGCGCGGTTAGATAATTCTCGCCCCTCCATCGGCGTGCCGGACGAATGGGGCGCGCGGTGAATCCACCGCCGCAATTAGGGCATACGTTGTCGAGTATTTGTTCCACGCATGTTCGACAGAATGTGCATTCGAAGGAACAAATCATCGCCTCGAGGGAATTGGGTAACAATTGAGCGCCACAGTTCTCGCAGGTTGGGCGAATTTCCAGCATGCGTGCAGTTCTCCACGTTTTGCATCTCAAATACGACGCGACCGATTCAAGCGAGCAAGCCCAGCCCAGCTACCATACACGCCATTGACATCCTCTCCGTCCTTAAAAGGCCGGAGATTCCTTCTGCAAGACGGCGATGTCCCGCCGCGAGGATGATTTGCGCTGCATTGACGTTACGATCATGGACCGCTCCGCACATACTGCACTGCCATCCTCTCATTCCAAGACCTTCCAGGCCTTTCGGGCCCGTACGGCTATCACACACGTTGCAGGTCTGGGTAGAAAACGCTTCATTGACTTCATCGAACCACACGCCTGCGTCAGCGCACTTGTACCGAAGCATGGTTCTAAAGGCACTCCACCCGGCATCGAGCACGGACTTCGCAAGTTGAGTCTTTGCAAGGGCAGAGGCATTTACATTGCCGACAACGATCGCACCGTTGGCTTTCACCAAGTCGGTGCTGAGCTTGTGCAAAAAATCTTTCCTCCGGTTCGCGATCTTGGCGTGAATCGCCCGGGTACGTGGTTTCTTTCGCGCCCGCTGCGCGCGAGCAAGCTTGGGTTCCAAGTCGCGGTAGAAGCGCTTAGCCTCGATCGGTTCCATATCCACGTCGCTAAAGGCTGCGAACTCTCTCAAGCCAAGGTCTATTCCGAGGCTCGGAATCGATCGATCCAGGATCGATTTCACAGACGGCTTGTTTCTCTCGCTTCCCGCGCTTTGGGCAGCAGGCACGCAGACATTCAGATACCAGCGTCCGCGGGCATCCTCGCTGAAATTACCCGCGCGCAGTTCAAAGTCCTTCAAGCCAAAACTATCCCAGAGCGAAAGCCAGCGTCCCGCGAAGTAGACCTGGCCCGCGTTGTATCGAATCGTTCTGACCTTGAATGGAATCCAACCCAACGAGCGGCGCACGCCGAAGCTTTTGCGCCAAGCGAGCCTGACTTTCCGATGCTGCCGGCGGCTTCGTGCGTATTGTTCTGCGATCTCTTGGACCGCTTGCACGGGCAGATTCAAGGCGCACTCGCCGCGTGTGGCACCCTTCAAAAACGGCCAAAAATCGAAGCCGGACAAAAAGCGCCGTTCACGCTCGAATACCTTCATCGAAAGTTCGTTGCAGTAATTAAAAACCGTGTTGACCTCGCGGGCCAAAGAAGCAAGCCAGGCCGCATGCTTGTCCTTGACCCGCATGCGCAAGACCCGGGTTGCGGTCGA
>Ga0182024_10026732_pt1 | contig 10126 bp, 9 predicted proteins | sample P32metaG_FD_120480 | JGI IMG/M metagenome (GOLD analysis project Ga0182024, IMG submission 120480) | Permafrost microbial communities from Stordalen Mire, Sweden - P3-2 metaG (Illumina Assembly) | ecosystem: Environmental > Terrestrial > Soil > Wetlands > Permafrost | place: Sweden: Stordalen...
ACGCTCAAAATTTCCTTGGAGAACGACAAAAACGGAAACATCACGGGCGTGACTTTCGTCGCTATCGACGGTCGCGGACGCTTGTTGAAGACGAAGAGGGAGATGTTGCTCGGCATCCAAGGGGTGCGGCCAAGTGGGGAGGGAAATGCACCGAAGCCTGGGCAAGCGGGATTTCCTCGGGTCACGGAAGCTTATTTCGCGCCTATCAATGCCTTCCAGCTCAACCTCGTGGGACCGTCAGGAGGACAGATTTTGTCATCTGGCGCGGGAACGATCACTTACGCCGCGTCCAGCCCCATGACGGCCTCGAACCAGTTTCCCAAGGCCGCCGATGGTCAATTGTGCGTCGCGACGACGACAGCCACTGCGGAACAAGCCAATACCTTCTATGCGGTGTTGCCCTCGGGTCCGAGCAACACGTTCACGCAACCGTTCGGTATCGCGCCGCCCGAACCATGTGCGGCAGGCGAGTTCCGCGTTTTCCCGAGCGAGTTGTGCGTCGGACCGGGCGCCAAGACGGTCCCTCCGCAACCACCAGTCCGGTAGTCGTCGTCGGGTTGTCATGTTTTAGGGCGCTGCTGCGCCGCACAGCCGATGTCAGTGATGGGTCCGCTTCGCCTCCATTGCGGGCACCAGGTTGCGCTGCCGCGAACCGCCGCTCGGGGCCAACTTCGGACTCTTGCACCGCTGCAAATTGCGGTTCATCCAATATCCCCTTACCTTCCCAGGATCAGGATTCGAAAGTTTTGCTCCTTGCCGGTCGAGGTCCGATCGTTGTTGGGGGCAAAAATCTTGTGCGTCTTCGGATCGACCGTCAAGCGCGCCGCTCCGGGCTCGGTCGCCACTGTCTCGAGAACGCTGTATTTGTCCGGAGCTTCCTGCTTGATGACCGTGATGGTTCCTTCGCCGTTGGCGCTGAAGACGAGGCCCGTCCCAGGATCGAAGGCTGCCTCATCCGGGTTTCCGCCGATCGGCACGGTGGCCACCTTATGACCATCGTTCGTATCGAGGACCACCATGATGCGTTCGGGGCGTGGGCCGGGCGGATTGAGCAATCGACGAAAATCCGGCCTGCATCCGACGAACAATCTCCCATTGCTCTTGTCGATGGCCATGGTTTCATTGTGAGGCGCTGTGCATCCTGCCGGCCATTGATCTGTGAGCGTCAAATTCCGGGCGTCAATCCGCTGGACAAGGTTCTTATCGATCAGGTTGACGAACACATGGCCCTTGTCATCCGACGCCGCGAATGCCGGTCGGGTGCCGAGCGCGATGGTGGCCAGCACCTGGCCGGTCTTCGCATCGAAGACGGTGGCATTTTCGCCGTCCTCGTTGAAGGTGAAAACCCGTTGGGTTGCGGCATCGTAGACGACCGCGTTCGGGTCGTTGCCGGTGAGCTTGACCTCGCCGATCCTTTCCAGCGTCTTGAGATCGAAGATCGTTGACGATCCGGCGCGCCCGTTGGCGGTGAAGCCGCGGCCCAGCTCCGTTGCAATCGCGACGAGATGGACCCCTTGGTAGGGGGTGGTCCTGCCGGGGAGTCCGATCCCGTAAGATGGATCGACTTCCGGAGCAGGGATCTTGCCGGCCAAAGCATTGGAATCCGCATCGAGAACGACGACCTCGTCTCCATGCGAAAAATAAACGCGTCGATTCACGCCATCCGCGGCGGCGTAATCGAAGTTGCCATCCCCGGGCGTGATCGGGACTGTCTGCAGGAGATGATATCCGTCGGCCGCCGCCGTCCCGGCAGCCACCGCAGTCGCCATGGTCGCGAACACAATCAGCAAGATGTTCATGGGTGTCCTCCCTCGTCGCCTGAGCACGCGCCATCCCGCATTGTGCCGGCTCATTGATAGGCGGAGTTGAAATCGTAGTCTCAATACGGAAGGCTCACAATCGGCGCTTTTCCGATTCCGCACTTTGCCACTCCTCGCTGTGCAGACTTCCCCGGCACGCGAGCCATCAGGGGAATGAGACCATATCACGCGCGGGGCAGAGAGAACGCACGAGCGCGGATTGATAGCCAGGCGCCGCGGTGCCGACCACATCAGGCGACGGTCCGCTTATCCTTCAATTGCGAGCGTCTTGCCGCACTGCCGCGAACCGCCGCTGGGGGCCAAAACCGGTCGAACCCTCTCCACCTGGGAATTGATTTGCCGTCCTCGCCGAGCTGCCAACGGATGCGCCAACCTTCCGTGTAAGCATCTGAGTAGAAGAACGTTCGGCGCGCATATGTCACGTCTCTTCAATGACGTCCAACGAATGCGCACAACTGATCTTTTGGGCTGATGGTGGCGTCTCTTGATCGCACAGCGGCATAAGAAGCAGCGCACCGAGGCTCAAAGTGGCAACACCAGCGCTGATGGGCGAAAGGAGGGTAAACGACATCGCCGAAATGACCGCGCCGAAGGCCGCCGAGCCTATAGCAGCGCCCAGATACAAGGCAGAATTGTTGAGAGCGAGAAGCAAATTTGACTGGGCGGGATCTACTAAGATCGCTTTCTGTTGCTGGAGCGTGAAAAGAGCGGCCATGAGTATTGCCCAGGCGATCATGTTCACGCCCGCGGCTATCAACGAAGAGCTCGTGAATTCGATACCGGCCAAGGCGCATATCAACAGCGCCAAGCAGGTTATCATTGGCTTGCGAGTGCCAAATCGATCGGACAGGACGCCGCCTATAAAGTTTCCGGCCACGGCGCCAAGCCCAAACAGAAGAAGTAAGAGCGGGACAACTGTTGCCGGGAGACTGCGGCGCAGTATTGCGGCAATGAACGTGTAAAGGCCGAAGTTGGCTATCGACCAAATTAGAAACGGCATTAGGGCAAAGACGGTTTGGGTCTTGGCTACCACTCGCAACTGATCACGAAGAGCGGGCGCAGCTTTTTGAGACCGGCTTTCCGGCACACCGGCCCAGAACATTGAGACGGCGGCAATTGCGCCGAGCACCGCAACGAATATTAACGAACTCCTCCATCCGCCATATTGGCTGAGAAAGACTCCGATAGGCACACCCAAAACCATTGCACTGGTGAAGCCCGCGGCTATGACCGCAAGATTTTTTCCCCTATTGCGCGCCGCGCCGAGAGTCGAGGCCAGCGCGTAAGAGGCCGGCGCGACGAGGCCGGCCGACAGTGCGGCGAGAATGCGTGACGCAAGGAGAAATACGAGGGTGGGAGACGCGGAGGACAACAAATTCGCAAGTGCGAATACGCCCAATCCGCCGATCAAGACGGTTGACCGCCGCCACCGAGCACTGAGAGACGAAACAATGGGAGACCCAAACGCATAGGCGATGGAGAATACCGATACCACTAGTCCCGTCGCGCCCACGCTGCTGGATAGGCTGGTAGAAATTTCAGGGAGCACGCCGGCGATGATGAACGCGTCCGTACCGATCGCGAACGTGCCAAGCGCGAGCAGAAAAGCGCGCCGATCGATGCCGCCGAAGATTCCTTGCCCTGCTGTCGGAAAACCCGGCGCCGCCTCTATTCGATCTTTCTTGCCGGAGGCGACTGCGACATCCGCTTTGTCCCGGGCCGGCGCCTGCGCGGTGGCCAAGCCGATACCTGCACTGCCGCCCGGCGCGACGATGCGTTTTTCACCGAGGATCATGGCGCACTCTTTCCTGCTGTCATGTTGGCTTATTTAGATGATCTCGCACTTGCCGCCAGCGCATTTCTGTCAATACATAGATGACAAGAGGTCATCATGGCGTTTGACAGCAGACTGCTCGGCGGCATCGGCGTCTCGGCTGCGGTCGTGGAAGCCGGCAATTTTGTCAGGGCTGCTGGGGCACTGGGACTCGCTCCGTGCGGCGTAAGCCGCGCCGTGGCGAGGCTTGAGGCTCGCGTTGGCGTGCGTCTACTGGACCGGACGCCGCGCGCAGTATCGCTCACAGACGAAGGCCGCCACTTCCATGCTCAAGCGGCGCCTCTACTAGCGGAATTGGAGGAGGCAGCATCAGAGGCGGCTCGGTCCGCTCACGGAGTTCGCGGCAAGCTCAGGGTGAATGTCGATCCGTGGTTTGCTCGATTGGTGTTGGCCCCGCGGCTCGCAAGCAGCTGCAGCAAAACGCCCCCTTCCTCCGATGCTGGCCGTCGTATATGGTGATCTGAGAACTGCCATGGGGCGTGCCGAAAGCCCTGTAGCGAATGGGCAGCGCTGATGCCGGCGGCGGGCGGGCAATCCGAAAATCAATCTGACACTCGGTCGGGGCACACGCTCGATTGAATGGCGCTGTGCTTTGCCGCCAGGAGCAAGCTATGCAACTTCTCCGTCGTCGATTTCTGCATCTGGCAGCGGGCGCTGCCGCGCTGCCGGCCGTTTCGAGAATGGCAGGGGCGCAGACCTATCCGGCGCGTCCCATAACCTTGATCGTGCCCTTTGCTCCCGGCGGACCGACGGACACGATTGCGCGGGTCGTGACCCAGGCAATGCGCATCTCGCTCGGTCAGCCGATTATTGTCGAAAATGTGGGCGGCGCGGAGGGCACGATCGCCACCGGCAGAGCAACGCGCGCTGCGCCGGATGGCTATACGATCAGCATCGGCAACATCGCTACGAACGTCCTGAACGAAGCCGTCTACTCGCTGTCATACGACTTCATCAAGGATTTTGAGCCAATCTCGCTGATCACAAATGCGCCGGCATTCATCGTCGCGAACAACGGATTGCCGGCGAGGGACCTGAAGGAATTGATCGCCTGGCTGAAGGCGAATCCGGATAAAGCGTCCGCCGGCACATTCGCGTCCTGGGGACGCCTTTTCGGCGCCTATTTTCAGCAGAGCACCGGCACCAAATTTCAGTTTGTGCCCTATCGGGGAGCGGCGCCCGCGATGCAGGATCTCATCGCCGGCCACATCGATCTCATGTTCGACCAAGCGGGCGATGCGCTCCAACAGTTGCGCGGCGGCAGGATAAAGGCCTATGCGGTTGCGGCCAACGCACGCCTCGAACTGGCGCCGAGCGTGCCTACCATGGACGAGTCCGGCGTGCCGGGATTCTACCTTTCGGTCTGGCACGGGCTATGGGCGCCGAAGGGCACGCCGAAGGAGATGATCGCCAGGCTTAATTCCGCTGCCGTAGACGCCCTGGGCAATACGGACGTGCGCCAGAGGCTCGCCGAGCTCGGCCAGGAAATTCCGCCGCGCGACCAGCAGACGCCGGAATTCCTGGCAGCCCACCAGAAAGCCGAGGCCGAGAAGTGGTGGCCTATCATAAAGACGGCTAACATCAGGGCGGAATAGGTCTTCACAACTGTGATGAAGTGCTCGGCGGAGCGCCATGCCGTACTCGACCTATTTGCCCGAGCACATGGGCTCGATCAAGCTCGAACCGCTAGGTCCGTTCATCGCCGGCTCGTTCGCCGAGCTGACGCTCGTCTATACGGCCGGCACGTTCGGCGTCGACGACACCGGCCTGCTGAAGATCTCGTGGCGGACCACCTCCGACATGAGCAAGCCACAATTCGACGACCCCCAGGGCGCAAACTTCACCACGGTCGAGGCCGGTAATGGCGCGACGCTTCAGGCGTGGTTCGACCGGCTCAATATCAGGCCTTATGCCAACACGCTGCTGATCCGGCTGGTGCGGGGCTTCCTGCGCGCCGGTGACACCCTGACGGTTCGCCTCGGCGATCGGCGACTGGGCTCGCCGGGCTTCCGGCTGCAGACCAACGCGGAGGCGCGCGTCGAGCTGAGAACCTCGGTCGATGCCTTCGCCACCTACGAGTTCTGCGAGCTGCCGGTGCAGCCCGCGTTCAAGCTGATCGCAGGACCGGCCGCGGGCTGGAAGGCGATCTGGCCGTCGCTGGTAGTGGTCGGCGAACCATTTCGACTGGCCCTCGTGGCCGAGGACATGTGGGGCAATCCGACCGCCGATGTCGAAGGCACCATCGAGCTCGTGAGCTCGCGGCCGGTGGGCGGCTTGCCGGGGCGGATCGAGGTCGTGCGGGGCGACGGTCCGCGCGAGATCGAAAATCTCGTGGTCCCGTCGGAAGGCGATTTCGAGTTGCGGGTGTTGGTGCAAAGCATGGAAGCCGCCCGCGCGAACCCGATGCGTGCGGTGAACTCTGCTCCGATCCGGCGTTATTGGGGCGACCTCCACGGCCAGAGCGGAGAGACCATCGGGATGGGCTCCGCAGAGGACTATTTTCGCTACGCGCGTGACGCGGCCTTCATCGACATCGTCGGCCATCAAGGCAACGATTTCCAGATCACTGATGCATTTTGGGCGAAGCTGAACCAGCTCACTGCCGAATTCGATGCGCCGGGCAAGTTCCTATGCCTGCCCGGATACGAATGGTCGGGCAATACCGGCATGGGTGGCGACCGCAATCTCTTCTTTCGCCGGGAAGGTCGGCCGATCCGCCGCTCGTCGCACATTCTGGTCGAGGGCGAGGCCTCGACTGCGGCGGTCTACACGGCCGATGAATTGTTCCGCGTACTCGAGCACGAGGATTGCCGGGTGATCGCCCACGTCGGAGGACGCTACGCCGACCTGAAATACGCCCACGGCGGACGGATCGAACGCACCGTCGAGGTGCATTCGAGCTGGGGCACCTTCGAGTGGCTGCTGCACGACGCATTCGAACTCGGGTACCGAGTCGGCGTCGTGTGTCACAGCGACGACCACAAGGGGCGTCCCGGCGCGACGCGTCCTGGCGCGTCGACCTTCGGGGCGGTCGGCGGGCTGACGTGCTACTTCATGCCCGCCCTGACCCGCGATGCGCTGTTTGAGGCGCTGCGGACACGCCGTCACTATGGCACGACGGGTCCGCGCATCTTCGTCGATCTGAAGGGTGTGTTCGCCGCGCCCGTCACCGGCTTCTCCGAAGACCCAGGACTGGGCGCGACGGCGGAAACTTCTGTCCGCGCGGCATTCATGGGCGACATCCTTCGTCCGGGTCTCGTTCCGATGACGTTGTCGGTCGAGGTTATGGGTACCGCACCGATCGACCGGATCGACGTGCTCCACGGTACCCGCGTCGCGAAGACTGTCCGGCCTTACGGAGCGGCTGATCTCGGTCGCCGCGTTCGAGTGCTCTGGCAGGGCGCGGAATATCGCGGCCGCGGTCGCGAGACGATCTGGCGCGGCAAGCTGATGCTGACGGGCAACCGCTTCACACGGTTTGCACAGGTCAATTTCCTCAATCCCGAGCTGGCGGTCCGGGAAACGGCCCCGGGCGCGGCATTGTCCTGGACCTCGGTGACGACCGGCAATCTCGCCGGCATCGATCTTTGGCTCGACGCGGCGCGGACCGGCGTGCTCCACATTGAAACGAGCGTCGTCTCCGGCACGGTGGAGCTCGCTGCGCTCACGAACGGAACCGCTACATTCGACGGCGGCGGCCTCGGCCGAACGCTTAGCGTCTACCGCCTGCCCGAAGTCGAGTGGGCGAGCCGTGTCGCCTTTGATCATATAGTCGGGTTTCCCGGCGGCGCGGACTTGCCGGTCTATGTTCGGGTGACGCAGGCGGACGGCAACCAAGCCTGGACGAGCCCGATCTATCTGATCGATTGAGGCAAGTACGAAGTCGGCCGGAGCCGATGCGCCGTATCGCGAAAATTCGCTGTTGAGGCCAAAGCGTTCTTCGCGAAAAACTGATCTGCAAAGGTCGCCAAAGCTGATGTCGCCACCGGCGCTGGTGACCGCTGCGGGTCACATGCAGCCGCGCCGCTTCGGCGCCGGCGCGGAAGGTCTGCCCCCGAAAGCCGCCCCGCTCGGTGTCATCTGCCGGCGTGGCAGTTCACCGCAAAAAAAGGACCGCTCTGGGAGCGGTCCTTTGCTTTCAACGTCGCAGCCGAGCGGAGTTTACGGACAAGCATGGCGCTTGCCGTCCGCGCCGAGATACGTCATGTCGCTCGCGTCATACCCCTTGAATTTTTCCGCGCAAGCTGACGCCGCCTTCGGATGATCGGCCGGATTGACGCCCGACGAGGCACCTTCGCCCGGAGCGCCAAAAGTCCTGGCTCCGCCGGTGTCCCCATCATTTTCATTGGCCGCAAACGCCACGGAAGCAATGCCGAGGGTGAGGGCCGCCGCGAGAGCGATCATCGTGGTCTTGGTCAACATTTCGAATATCCTTGGTTGGTTTGTTAGTCGGGTGCATCAACGACGGGGTACGGGATTAATGCTCTAAGTCGCAAGAATCGTGACGCTTTGAAGAATCCCAGGACAATTGCCCGCGGACTACAACGTTAGGGCGAGCCAATGGTTCCTTACTGGACCGAAGAATCCGGCGAAGACCAAGGAGTTGAGCGGGCTCTGGCGGGGCCGCATGCGCGATTAGGCAGCATCAGCGGGGATTTTCCAACCAGCCATAAGGGAGCTTGGCTGACGCGCTGGTGGCGCAAGAGCAGTGGTTGCGTCGGATGTAATCGACCGCGCGGAGAGTCAGGTTCGGCAGGACGCCGCCAGCAGAAACCCAGCAGCGCACGCGTCGCCACTGGCCGCCCAAAGAAAAAGGCCCCAGCGGTGGAGCCGGGGCCGAAGGTGGAAAGTGGTGACCAAAACCACGTCTGCAGGTTACGCCGCGCCGGTGGCGCCCACAATGGCCTTGCGCGGGCCGCTTGTGAGTCCGGCCTGAGCCGCGGCACAGTTGCGGTCTGCAATAAAAAAGCCCCATCGGGGGCTTTTTCAACGCTATCGGTCATGAACAGCCTCGCCAGTTTGCAGCCGGCGAGGGAGATGACGTACACTTTCATGTTTGAATCTCCCACAGCTTGCGAGATCAGTCCTAGCCGGCCTCGCTTGCATGCGTCACCCCCCGTGGCGAGGCTCTATGCGGCCACGGGTGCCAACGCCGCAGGCAGTTTCGTAGTGCGCTGCGGCGCCTTGTGGACCATCGTGTAGGCGTAATCCACGCCCATGCCGTAGGCACCGGAATGCTCGCGCACAATCGCCATCACGGCGTCGTAGCTCTCCTTGCGAGCCCAATCGCGCTGCCATTCCAGCATGACCTGCTGCCACGTCACAGGAACGACACCGGCCTGAATCATCCGCAGCATGGCGTAGTCATGGGCCTCCTTTGAGGTGCCGCCAGAGGCATCGGCCACCATGTAGATTTCGTATCCTCCATCCAGCATGGCCGAGATGGCGAAGGAGTTGTTGCACACCTCAGTCCAAAGACCAGAAACGACAACCTTGTTCCGACCGTTCGCTTTAAGGGCGTCGCGCACCTTCTGGTCGTCCCAGGAGTTCATGGATGTGCGTTCGAGCAGTTCGATATCCGGAAATACATTGAGCAGCTCTGGATATGTGTAGCCGGAGAACCCTAGGGTTTCGACCGTAGTGATCGTAGTCGGAATCTTGAAGACCTTCGCTGCCTTGGCCAAGGCGACTGTGTTGTTCTTGAGCACTTGACGATCGATTGACTGAACGCCAAACGCCATCTGTGGCTGGTGGTCGATAAAGATGACCTGGCAGTTCTGCGGAGTGAGGACTTCGAGCTTGGAATTGGACATCTTGGTCTCCCAACTTATGCCTTGGTGAAGGTGAGAAGGTCGCGTTGATGGTGGCCGCCTCGGTCGTCGGCATGCCGTGGGGGAATGCCCGTATTGCGATCAGCCGATACTGGTGGATCAAGCCGATGAGGTTCGGCGTCGAATTGAGCCACCAATGCGCAGATTGCAAAACCTCTCATTGGCTTGTCTCCTGGGTTCATGTGGATCGCGATGCTTTCGATATAGCCGCACGGGACGGCGGCGCGAATATGCTTTTCGGCAGCATGCAGTGTACGGCGCGCGGCGGCACCGATGTGTAGACGCTGCCGGTCTGGTCGGAGTACTGCGTGATGCGAAAGCTCGCCGCCATGCTGCACAGCGCATAGACGTCGCGCGGATCCATTTTGGCCGTGCGGCTGGTCCATTTGATCATGCCGCGCAGGCAGGCCACCAACGCCGCATCGAGCGAGTCGGCGAAGCCGAATCCGATCCAGTGCGTCGGAGTTTCCGCCATCGGACCGTCGAGCGGCACATTCTTGTGCAGCACGAATTGGATGCGCATGTCCTCCATTGCGGTCTCGATGCCGGTCTGATCGACCACGCCGTCGCCCTGCGCGGCCACAGAGGCGCTGGTCCAGAACAGCCCGCCACTGCGCTGCACCGGCAACAGCAACGATGTA
>Ga0182024_10026733_pt1 | contig 10126 bp, 8 predicted proteins | sample P32metaG_FD_120480 | JGI IMG/M metagenome (GOLD analysis project Ga0182024, IMG submission 120480) | Permafrost microbial communities from Stordalen Mire, Sweden - P3-2 metaG (Illumina Assembly) | ecosystem: Environmental > Terrestrial > Soil > Wetlands > Permafrost | place: Sweden: Stordalen...
GAGTTTCGGTCCCAAACTCTCTCTGATGTCCAAAAAAGCGGTGCTCCGCACCGCTCAGGATATCTTCGTCCTTGACAAAGCCTTTTTCCTTATCGAGGGGCACCCGTCCAGAACCAAGGACCGCGGTTGGGAGATGAAATCCGCCGGAGCTGCCAAGCTAATTTGGACAAGACTGAGATTAGCCCAGGATGCTAGTCCTGGGTAGGATTCGAGAGCACGAACCAGTCCCGCATGGACGGCTGAAAAGAACCCACGACGCAATCCTGGGTCTTCGAGACCGGAAACCCTTCGTCAACCCGTTCCTTGTCCACCAACCGTTCAGGCCGTGGGCACTTCCACCGGAACCGTGGGCGTTGCCACATCCAGATCCTTGGCAGGAAGAATCGGCTTGCCGCCGACGCCGGAAAGACGCGCGGCAATGCGGCGTGACCGTAATCTATCGGCCATATGCTTGGGTACATCCGCTGACTTGATCAAACTCATCTTGGCTCCATTGGAATGCCGTTACTGGGCTGAGTGGCTCGTCTGGAGCAGGAACCGCTAAAGGCGAGGAAACAAACTGCACTGCTATTAGTGTACGCTCGCCGCCGGGCTCGGGCGCTGCGCGGGGGTGGTTGCCGCCGCGGGCGCTTGTTTTTCCCAAACCATGGTGGCCGGCGGATCACCCGGGGCTCCGCCCACTTCCGTCATCGTCGAGCGATCCTCAGACACGGTGTACACCGACGTCGAAACCACGCTGCCGTTCAATTTCTGCACCAGCCGAAACGTGTAGGGCCCGGTGCGGATCAGCGATAAGCGAAACCCGCTCGGAATGTCGGGTCCCTCGACCGCCACTTCTTTGCCGTCGGAGGTGACCTCGCACGTCACCTTCATCGCCGGAATTTTCAGCACCAGCTTGTCCAGGCCTACTTCCTCGATGCTGAATTCATCCGGTGAGCTGAGCTTGACCTCGGTGCTTTTCCAGGCTCCCATCAACCCGTTCGACCCCGCTGTGCGCACGTACTCTGCGGTGTTGGTGTACAGATCTCCATCCGCCTTGACTCCGCTGGTGGTCACGGAGAGTTTCTGGCCATCCGTCGAGAGCTTCCAGCTATCGCTGCTCATCAACTTGCCGTCAGTCTTCCTATACTCAGTGGTCCAAGTGGTAGGGCTGGTCTGTCTCCAGATGGCAACGTTCCCCGAGGGCATGGCGTAATTCTTGCCGTCCACGCGGAAGGAGTAGGTAACACCCCCGGCCTTCAGCTCGATTGCCTCGCCTTGTGCTGGGCCAAACGTCATCGTGTCGCCGGCCAGCTGGCTCTTTTCCTGATCCAGCTTCCAGGTGCCTGCGAACGGGGTTTGCGCCGCAGCCGTCCCGGCGGTGGCAATGCTGATCAAAAGCCAGATCGTGCCCGATAAGAACCGTCCTGGTCGCATAGGACCTCCCTCTGCTCCGATTGCGGGCCAAGTAAAAACCGATAGCGAAGCGCTGCCACTGCCATTAGAGCACTTCTGCTGCCTGCTTGTGCGGGAAGGAACAGCTCTGGTTAATCGAGTGAATACGGGAGAGGAACCCGCTGGGGAAACTACCGGGAGGAGAAAACTAGTCGTCGTTGGTGGGTCGGGAATGGGTGAGCGTGGAAAGGGAATGCAGATGCAAGCTGCGCTTGAGGTCCGGACCGAATTCCTGGATCAGGTTGCCGATCAGGACTTCGCCCATCTGTTCATGGCCGAATTGAACTCCCTGTACCAGGGGACTGTAGAGATGGTGAGGGTACCAGTACGTGGAAACCATGCCCGAGCCGTAAGCGCCGGCGATTTGCGGCACGTCGAGTGTCAGCCTTCCGTCCTGGCGGTAGGTGGTGAAGGTCATCTTGAGGGCGTGGGCACTGCGGTGAAGCGTGCCGTCACAGTTGCAGACGCTGTAGCGCGGGTCGAGTCCGGCGATACCCGCTAAGCCCTCGTGAATCACGTTGCGGGCGGCGAGCTGGCCGTATTCGCTGGCGAAACGCCGGGTGTAGCCACTTCCGTCCGAATCCCATTTTGCTGGTGTATGCCGTACCTGATCGACCAATGCCCCTGCGGAAAGCCCAACAAAGGCTCCCGGGGACGCGTAGGTGTCGTTCCAGAAGAGTGTCAGCCGGTCCTGCTTGGTCAGCTTGGGAGCGGGCACGGGTTCGGCCGGCGGCTTCGGGATAGCCTGGCTGATTTCCGGGGTCATGGCCAGGCCCTGCAACAGGGAGTCATGGCCGGAGCCCGCCAGCAAGTCAGGCAAAAACAGGCCATCCGGCATGGCTTCGCTGGCCACCAGGACCGTCCCGGCGGGCACCGTCTGTGCCTCCAGCACCGGCTCAGCGGCCATGCCGAGCGTCATGATGAGAACCACCTGGCAGAATTTCATAACCCCCCGTCGGGCTAAAGACAGCGTTCTTGTGGCTGCGTCCGTCCCTTGAACGATGCGGGCTTCTGTCAGCAGCAAGCAAAGCATCGCAGCCGCCCAGGGCCACTGGCAAGCAAACTTCGGGCACGCACCCTTACGAAAGCGGCTTACTTGGGCAATCGGGGTATCTGCCGGTAACACGTTTTGGGCATAGGACTTGGCTAAGAAGGGACTAGCTCAAACCGATCCACGTCCACCAGGCCCAGGTCGGTGATTTTCAGGTGAGGAATGACCGGCAGAGGCAGAAACGCCAGGTGCAGGAAAGGCTCGGGGAGCCGGCAACCCATGGCTTCCACGGCCGCACGCAGGGCATAGAGGTTCCTGGCCACGGTCTCAAACGGCTCCAGGCTCATGAGGCCGGCAAACGGCAAGGGCAACTCGGCGAGTATCCGCCCGCCCTGGACCGCAACAAATCCTCCCCCCAGGGCCAGCAGGCGATTGACCGCCACCGCCATATCCTCGTCGCCGGCGCCCACCACGCAGAGGTTGTGACTGTCATGGCCGACCGAGGAAGCGAGCGCACCCTGGCGAAAGCCAAAGCCCTGGACGAACCCGCGGCCAATATTGCCGTTGCGGCCATGGCGCTCGAGCACGCAGATCTTGAGCAAATCGTGATCCGGATCGGCATGCCGCCGGCCTCCGTGGAAAGGCAGACTAGCCTCTAAACGCCGGGTCAGGATCTTGCCCGGGATGATGCCGATAACCGGCGTCGCCGGACCCGTAGCCGGCACGCCGAAAGCCTCCGCGGTGACCGGTGAAAGGTAGAGAGTGTTTCCCCCCGGGGGCTGGGGCAGCACTCGCCCCGCGAACGTGTCTGCCGTCACCCGCCGGCCGCGCCGGAAAACCGTGTGCACCGCGCAGCTCTCCAAATCATCCAGCAGCAGAAAGTCCGCCAGGTAACCGGGCGCGATCAACCCCCGGTCGGTGAGCCCAAAGCCCCTGGCCGCTGACCAACTGGCGGTGCGATAAACGGCAGCCACCGGCGCACCGCATGCAATCGCCCGCCGCACCAGAAAATCCAAGTGGCCCTCCTCATAAATGTCCAGAGGGTTGCGGTCGTCGGTGCAGAAGCCGAGAAAGGGTGAAGTGAATTCGTTGATCAACGGAGACAAGGCCGTCAGGTCCTTCGAAACCGACCCTTCGCGAATAAGCACTTGCATGCCCTTGGCCAGCTTTTCCCGCCCCTCAGCCAGGTTTGTGGTCTCGTGACAGTTACGAATACCGCAGGACAGATAAGCGTTCAGCCGGTGACCGGAGAGCAGGGGAGCATGGCCGTCGATATGCTGCCCGTGAAAGGCCGCCAGCTTCTTCATGCACTCGGGATCCTTGTTCAGTACCCCGGGCACGTTCATGAACTCGGCCAGGCCGATCACCTTGGGATGGTGGCGATGCTGGACCAGGTCAGCGGCGGTGAGCCGGGCGCCTGAGGTTTCCAGGTTGGTTGCGGGGACACAGGAAGACAGCTGCACCCGAAGATCGAGCGCAGTGTTTTCGGCGCAATCGAGAAAATATTGCAGTCCCGCCAGGCCGAGAACGTTCGCGATCTCGTGCGGATCGCAGATGGCGGTGGTCACGCCGTGCGGCAACACGCAGCGGTCAAACTCGCCCGGAGTTACCAGCGTGCTCTCGCAATGCACGTGGCTGTCGATAAACCCGGGCACGGCGAAACGTCCCTGGGCGTCAATCTCCTCCCGCCCGCGATAGCTGTCGAGGGTCCCCACGATGGTGCTGCCGCACACCGCGATGTCGCCCGACTCCAACTCGCCCGTCACCAGGTTCAGCACCCGGGCATTGCGGACCACCAAATCAGCCGGCAACCGGCCCATGGCCTGATCGATCTGTCGCTCCAGCAAATCTTTCATGCCACACATCTCATAAATAACCCGCCCGATTTAGTTTTCGTATTATAGGGTGAGCTTTCCCGGGCCAGGCTGTGACGGAGTGTGCGGTCATGTTGCAATCATTGACGGCCCGCAAAGAATGGAAGTTCTTCGCCGTCCTGCCCCAAGCGGCACCGGCTCTGGCTGCGGCCTGGTGGATCGTGCTGCTGCTGCGCGGCATCCTGCCGGCAGCTTTCGCGATCGCCATGGGCGTGCTCGTCGGCGCCGTGCAGCGGGGCCACTCGCTCGCCGGACCGCTGGCCTTTGCCGGCGCAGTCTTTGTCCTGCTCCAGGTGCTCAGCCCCATTCACCAGGCGCTCAGTGCCAATCTCGGCGACCGTACCGCGGCCTGGCTTTACGACCGGCTCACCGAGGCCTGTGTGCGCCCGCCGGGCATCGGGCATCTGGAAGATCCTACCCTGACCGCGGACCTCACTGTGGCCCGCGATTTTGACCTGGGCATGACGGGGCCCCCGCTCTCCATTTCCATGGATTTTATTGGCAATGGCTTGGTCGAGATGGTCGGTGGCATTGCTTCCGCAGTCATCCTCTTGCGCTACGCGTGGTGGGCTCCGCTGCTGCTGGCCGGCGCCTGGCTGGCCACTCATTGGCTGCTGCGCGAGAGCGGCGTTTGGCGCGACCGCCAAAATCCGGAAGTGCGCGCCGCCCAGCGGGATGCTGACTACGCCTACCGGCTCGCCGTCGATCCGCCGGCGAGCAAGGAGTTGCGGCTGTTCGGCCTTGCCCCCTGGACGATTGATCGTTTCATCGCCCGGCGCACCCGCCTGCACCAGCTGCAATACGCCGCTACCCGCCTGCGCGAGCGCCCGGTGATTTGGAGCCTGCTCCTGGTGGTCTCGGCCAATGTGATTGTCTTCTGGTTGTTGGCCAGCGACGTTGCCCACGGCCGCATCTCCCTGGGCGAAGCAGTGGTCTACGTGCAAAGCGCGATCGGGGTGTCGATGATCGCCTTCGGCGGATTCAGCTGGGCACTCGACGGATCCTCAGCCCCGGTGGCCGCGGTGCTGCGCCTGGAGCCGGCCATGCGTCCTGCCGGCGCGCTGCACTCCGGGAATCGACGCGCGGACGCGGTGCCGGCGAAAGAAATTCGTCTGCACGACGTCAGCTTCGCCTACCCGGCCGTGGACGGGGCCGCCGCCACACCGGTGCTCGAGCACTTCGATCTCACCATTCCCGCCGGGTCGTCCCTGGCCATCGTGGGCCAGAACGGCGCCGGCAAGACCACCATCGCCAAGCTACTGTGCCGGTTGTACGATCCGCAGTCGGGCGCCATCACCATCGACGGCACTGACCTGCGGGAGTTCGATCTCGCCTCCTGGCGCACGCGGGTCACCGCCGTGTTCCAGGACTTCCTCCGCCTGGAGTTGCCGCTACGCGAGAACGTGGCCCCGGCAGGAGCGCCCGACCAGGCCGTGCTCGCCGCACTCGAGTCCGCAGGCGCAGCCAACCTGGCCTCGCTCGATACCATCCTGGCCCGCGGATACACCGGTGGCACCGACCTGTCCGGTGGCCAGTGGCAGCGCATCGCGCTCGCCCGGGCATTGGCAGCGGTCTCGCTCGGCGCCGGCGTGGTGCTGCTCGACGAGCCCACAGCGCAACTCGACGTGCGCGGGGAATCTGAGATCTTCGATCGCCTGCTGGCCGCGACCCGGCATTGCACCACCATCCTGATCTCTCATCGCTTTTCCACCGTCCGCCATGCCGACCGCATCTGCGTGCTCGAGCATGGCCGAGTCATTGAACTGGGCACTCACGATGAACTGATGGCGCAGGCTGGCCGCTACCGCACCATGTTCGATCTACAGGCCCAGCGCTTCCATCTTCCCGAGCAGGAGGGCGTGACCTATGATGCCCTCTCCTAAAACAGATCCCGGGCTAGAGCCTCTGCCGCCGGCGCTCCAGTCCATGTGGCGGCTGTGCAAGCTGGGCTATCGGCATGAGCCCCGCCTGATGATCGTGTCCTTTGCCCTGTCGCAACTCGCCGCGTTGCCCGATGCTCTGCTCGCGTTGTGGTTGTGGCTGCTGGGCAAAGGCGTACTCCAACACCGCACCGCATGGATCGAGGTCGCGGCCGTCGGCCTCGGCGTCTCCACCGCTGCGACCTGGTTTCTGCGCACCGTCAGCACCCGGGTGCAGCGTCGCTTCCGCGACAAAGTGACCATCGCGCTTGAGTCTCATGTGGCCCGGCTGCAGGCCACAGTAGAGACCGTGGCCCACCACGAGCGTCCCGAGTATCTCGACCGCCTGTCCATGTTGCGCAACCAGGTGTTCGTGCTCGACCACATGTACATGTCTCTGTTTTCCACCCTGGGGTGGATCCTGCGCCTGGGCGTGACCATGGCGCTGCTGGCGTCCATTCATCCCGCGCTCTTGCTCCTGGCCGTGTTCGCCATTCCCACGGTGCTGACGTCGGGCTGGCGGCCGGCGGTCGAGCGAGCGGCCCAGGAGCGGGGAGCCCAGAGCAATCGCCTGGCGCGTCATCTTTTTACCATCGCCACCACCGCGGCGCCGGGCAAGGAAGTGCGCGTCACCGGCATTGGCGAGCGCTTGGTCACTGACCGCAGGGCCGCATGGGATCGCTGGTATGTGCCCGTAGCTGCGGCGCGCTGGGGCTCGGCCTGGTGGCTGGCGCTGGGATGGGCGATCTTCGGTTTGGCCTATGTGGGCGCGGTGGTTTTCGTCTCCTCCTATCTCCGCGCGCCCGCCAGCTCGGTGCTATTGGTGCTGGCCGCGGGGGCGCGGCTATCGGGCTACATTGGCGCCACCGTGGGCGAGATTGGATTCTTGCGCGGATTCTGGATGGATGGCTCGCGGCGTCTGGCCTGGCTCGAAGACTACGCTGCTTCCGTGGCGGCGAAGGGCGATCTGCCGGTTCCTCAGACGCTGCAACAAGGCATCCGCCTCGAGCATGTTTCTTTCACTTATCCCGGGACCTCACGGGTGGTGCTCGACGATGTGTCGCTGACGTTGCCTGCGGGTGCGGTGGTGGCCATCGTGGGCGAGAACGGCGCCGGCAAGACCACGCTGGTCAAGCTGCTGGCCAAGATGTACGAGCCCTCTTCGGGTTCCATCCTGGTCGACGATACGCCATTGTCGCGCCTGCCGGCCGCAGAGTGGCGGGAACGCCTCGCAGGAGCGTTCCAGGATTTCTTCCGCTTCGAATTTCGTGCCGGCCACACCGTCGGTCTCGGCGATGTCCCGCGTATGGACGACGAGCCCGCTGTTTCCACCGCTGTGGATCGAGCCGGCGCCGCTGACGTGGTGGCCCGTCTGGCGTCGGGGCTGGATACCCAGCTCGGTCCCACCTGGCCCAATGGGACGGAGCTGTCGTTCGGCCAGTGGCAGAAGCTGGCTCTGGCTCGCGGCTTCATGCGCGATCAGCCGCTGTTACTGATTCTCGACGAGCCCACGGCTGCGCTCGACGCGGAAACCGAACACGCGTTGTTCGAACGTTACGCCGCAGCCGCAAGGGGCAACGACACCAGCGGCCGACTCACGATCCTGGTCTCCCACCGCTTCTCCACCGTGCGCATGGCCGATCTGATCGTCGTGCTCGACGGATCCCGGCTGGTAGAAGTAGGCACCCACGATGAGTTGATGGCCAAGCGCGGCCAGTACGCGGAGCTATACGGCATCCAGGCCGCGGCCTATCGCTGAGCCGCGTTTTATTTTTCCTTCTCCAACTCCACCACCATCACCTCAATCGGCTTATCCCCTGCGTTGACGTCGGCGTGCATGGTGCCCGGCGGGTTCATAGGCAGCCAATAGGCCTTCCCAGTCTCCCAAACGTGTTCTTCGGATTTGCCGTGCGAGTCCACAATCTTCATCGTTCCGCCGCTCAGCGCAATGATGACCCGAGGATGCTCGTGCCGGTGCATGGTAAGCGGCGCATTGGGCATCACCACCGACTTCCAAACCTTCACGTCCTCATTCTCAAACTGTGGGAATCGTTGCGTCTGCGTGGCGCTATTCTGCGAACGCACAACGCCGACCGCCGCCAAAACCAAGACCATGATTACCACTCGGCGAACCGAGAACCTCTTCATTGTTGCCTCCAGGCGAGACCTCATTTGCACTGCGTGTAGCAAAGATACAAGCCGATGACATCGCTCATCCGCTAACCCCTGGACGGGTGCCCCACGTTCGCCCAAGCGTACTCCGGATTTCCTGTCGAGCTTTCTGGCGTTGTCGACCTTCATGCGGCTTTCCTTAATGAAAGCCGCACACGCGGATGTTGGTGGCGCCCCGTGCAGGAAATCCGGATACGTGGGCCGAAAAAGAGGGGGCGAAGCCCCACGAACGCTTTTAATTCTGGACGGCGGAAGTAAGTGCCGGGTGCCCCACACCCCCGATTTCCTGTGAAGCTTCGTGGGTTCCGCAAACTTCATGCGCCTTTCCTTAAAGAAAGGCGCACACTCAGTCTCGTCTTGTGCAGCGTGCAGGAAATTCGGGGCATCTCGCTCGTGTTTCGCGAGATGTGGGATACCACAGCACTAGATATGTCACCTGTGAACCCCACACGAAACCCGAGGTGGAAAGAAGCCCCTCTCACAGCGCAAGCGTAAACTGACACTTGGCAAGGTGCCCATGACCCTCACCCCCGTCACCCGAAAACTCCGCTCCTACCAACGCCGCATTCGCCAGTCGCGCATGGTAGCCCGGGCCATCAAATCCAAACACCACCCCATCCTGGCTCACATCATCCCCATGCGGCGCTGCAATCTCTCCTGCGCCTACTGCAACGAGTACGACAAGGTTTCCGATCCCGTGCCCACCGCCGAGATGCTGCGTCGGATCGAACTACTAGCCAATCTGGGCACCGGCATCATCACCATCAGCGGCGGAGAGCCGTTACTCCACCCTGAACTCGACGAAATCATCCGCGCCATCCGCGGTCACGGTGCCATCGCCACCATCATCACCAACGGCTACCTCCTGACCCCAGAGCGAATCCAGCGGTTAAACCGCGCCGGCCTTGAACACCTACAGATCTCGATCGACAACGTGATGCCCGATGAGGTCTCCAAGAAAAGCCTGAAAGTGCTCGATCGAAAACTGGAATGGCTGGCGGAACACGCGCAGTTCGATATCAACATCAACTCCGTTCTCGGCGGAGGCATCCCCCATCCCGAAGACGCCCTGACCATCACCCGACGAGCCCTCGAATTGGGCTTCGAAACCACGGTCGGCATCATCCACGACCACAGCGGCCAACTGGATCCATTAAAGCCAAACGAGCGTGCTGTCTACGATCAAATCCTCGCCGAACGCAAGCCGGCCATGTTCGCCTTCGCCTACGACAACCTGTTCCACAAAAATCTGGCGCTTGGCCAAGCCAACGACTGGCAATGCCGCGCCGGCAGCCGATACCTCTATATCTGTGAGCAGGGCCTGGTGCACTACTGCTCCCAGCAACGGGGATACCCGGCCATTCCCCTTGAAAACTACACCCAGGTCGACCTGGACCGCGAATACTCGACCGTGAAGCCCTGTGCGCCGTTCTGCACTGTCTCCTGTGTGCACCGCGTGGCCATGCTCGACCTGGTGCGTAACCAGCCGCGCGAAGCCCTGACGCGTTTCTTCCCCCCGGCAACACCAGGAGGGCCGCCGCAACTTCCGGCCGGCATCCATGTGCTGACCGCAGTGTTTCTGCCCCCGGCGGATGGTAAACCGCAAAGCCCGGCGCAGAAGATGGTGGCTGGCGCAGCGATGAAAATTTTCGGCGTCAAATAAGGTAAAGCGAACAAGCCAGGAAGACCGCGAGCGCGGTCGCCGCACCCAGCAGCACGTCCAGCGCATAGTGATA
>Ga0182024_10026734_pt1 | contig 10126 bp, 7 predicted proteins | sample P32metaG_FD_120480 | JGI IMG/M metagenome (GOLD analysis project Ga0182024, IMG submission 120480) | Permafrost microbial communities from Stordalen Mire, Sweden - P3-2 metaG (Illumina Assembly) | ecosystem: Environmental > Terrestrial > Soil > Wetlands > Permafrost | place: Sweden: Stordalen...
CATTGTTGGCGCTGGAAAAGGCCATCAAGGCCATGCGCGGATTGCTAGACGAGCCATGGGATGAATACCTGGCCTGGATTGACAACGAGTTGAATCGACTTTGGGAAGTCCGTGGTGCATTTCCTGGCCTCGGTGCCGCGCTACATGCGTTTGGGCTTCCTCACGGTAATCTGCTCGCCTGGCACCTGATGGCCGGAAGCGAGAAACCAGTTGATCCGTGGCCTCTTCTGACAAATGCGCTGAATGACCCAAAATCTCTTCCAGAGTATCTGCGGCAAGGCCTCGGTAAGACCCAGCAACAAAAGTGGGAAAAACTGAAGGACGAACGGCGAGCTTTGATAATGTTGATTGCTCGCTTCAACCTGAGCAACGACCAAGCCCTGCGCTGGTTTCAGGAAATAGAACGGCTTGATGCGAACATCTCGGTGACAGATGCGGAGATCCTATCCAATCCATATTTGGTTTACGAACTTGATCGTCTGCAGGAAGATGCGATTGCTTTTTCAGTGGTTGACCGTGGCTTGTTTCCGCCTGAAAGCTTACGCAAAGACTTTCCTCTACCGGCTCCTAGCCTAGTAGATGAGGCGATTGATGAACGCCGGGTACGCGCTGTCATGATCCAAACGCTAGAGGAAGGTGCAAGCGAGGGGCACACCTTATTGCCTACGAACTGGCTCATACGCCAGGTTCGCGCGCGCCCAATGAAGCCGGAATGCCCGCTAGATGCTGACACGTTGCCAATCGTTGAGAGCTTTCTTGCGCCGCTTATGGTCAAGGTCGAACTGTCTGGTAACGACAGTGCGTTGCAATTGGATCGCTATGTAGAAACATCGAAGCTGATCAGCGAGGCAGTGACTAAGCGAAAGAATGGAAAGGCTAATGTTGGTGACTTTGACTGGGCCAACTTGGTAAACATCGCTATCGACGGCAGCAAGAAAGTCGTTCCTAGCCAGAACGATTTGAAGGCGCGTAAGGAGAAAGCCGCTGCGCTGGAAGTTCTTTACCGCTCCCGGATTTCTGTTCTGATGGGCTCCGCCGGTACTGGCAAGAGTACCTTGCTAAAGGCGCTGTGCAGCATAGACATTGTGCGCAATGGAGGCATCCTCCTGCTGGCTCCGACCGGCAAGGCGCGCGTGCGGCTGGAGCAAGCTAGCGCCATGAGCGGCCAGGGCAAAACGGTAGCGCAATTCCTCAATAAATTACAACGTTACGATGGAAGGACCGGGCGATATTACGTCAACTCAGAGGCAGAGAGGTCATCCGCCCACAAAACGGTAGTGATTGACGAATGCTCAATGCTGACGGAAGAGCAGCTGGCAGCATTGCTTGATGCAGTAAAAGGCGTTGAGCGACTGATTCTGGTTGGCGATCCGAAACAACTGCCACCCATCGGAGCGGGGCGACCTTACGTCGATATCGTGAAATACCTCACACCGGATAATGCCAGCAGCCTTTTCCCAAGAGTCGGACCATGTTGCGCGGAATTGACTGTGATGATGCGCCAAACAGCCGAGCAATATGTGCGCGAAGATGTATTGCTTGCCAATGCCTTCGGCGGTTCATCAATGGATGCAGGAGCCGACGAGGTGTGGCACACGGTAGCAGCAGGACAGACGCCTTTTGTAAAGCTGGTGCGGTGGAACCAGCCTGATCAGTTGCAGAAGTTGCTTTTGACTGAGCTTGTGCAGGAGTTGGGGTTAAAATCCGCTGATGACGAAGCTGGTTTTGAAGAGACGATAGGTGGCGTTCTTTCTGAATACAAGGGTGAAACCAATGTTTGGTTCAACACCCGGTATCAAGATAGGGCTGGCGCATCGGAGAAAGCAGAAGAGTGGCAGATTCTCTCGCCGGTCCGTCAAAATCAGGCAGGCGTCCTTGCCCTGAATCGTGCAATCCAATTGCAATTTCGCAAACGATTTATCGACCTGACGGTACGTACAGGATTCCAGAAAAAAATCATTCCAAGCCCGGCTGGGCCGGAAGGAATTATCTACGGTGACAAGGTCATCAATGTTTCCAATAGCAGCCGCCGCAAGACCTACCCTGATAAAGACGACAGGTATGTAGCTAATGGCGACATCGGGATCGTGACAGGGCATCGTGTCACGAAGTTTAGGCCGGGGAAGCCAAAGGAAATCGAAGTGGAACTGGCTTCGCAACCTGGCTTTTCTTATAAGTATTACTCAGGGGAGTTTAGCGGCCAAGAAAGCACACCACCCCTTGAACTGGCTTACGCCCTCACTGTTCACAAGACCCAGGGAAGCGAATTCGGCATAACCTTTCTCGTCGTGCCTGACCCGTGCAGAGTATTGTCACGCGAAATGCTTTACACCGCCTTGACCCGGCACAAAAGAAAAATAGTGATTCTCCATCAAGGTGATTTCAGGAACTTGCACCACTACAGCAGTGAGCAGGCTTCAGAAATTGCTCGGCGCATGACAAATCTATTCAGACCTTCTCATCCGGTTGAAGTGCGTGTTAGAAATACGTCGATTTTCCTCGACAAGAACTTGATCTACCACACGGAGCGCGGCGACCTTGTGCGTTCAAAGTCTGAATGGATCATTGCCGATAAACTCCATGCAGCCGGTATTGACTATCAATATGAACAGGCCACGCTTCTCGACGGCATAGAGCGCTTCCCTGACTTCACCATCGTTGATGATGACAGCGGGATCTCATGGTACTGGGAACATAACGGTATGCTCGACAATGATGAATATAGGGCTAGGTGGAACCGAAAATTAACAGCTTACCGCCGACAAGGTATCTTGCCTCATGCTGAAGGCGGCGGACCAAACGGCACTCTCCTGACAACCGAAGAAAAGCTCGGCTCCGGGCTCGCAGCCGTTGAGATCAAAAGCAACATTGACGCAATTCTGGGAAAATAGGCGGCATACGTATATGGCAGGTTCAATCCTCGATACGCTCAATATTCCCCGGGACCTCACCTTAGATTTTCTTGCGACGTTCTCTCGGTTTGAATTTGCGCTCAAGAAAGCGGGTTACGTCGAGGGGGATGAAAAAAACGTCTCGCCTGCCTGGGACTCCTTTGCGAACGACGTGGCAAAACTGGAGCCGTCCGTCCTGACTCAAACGCTCGCATCATGCCCATATTTGCAACAGCATCCTCCCCAGAAGCAGATCCTAAAGGAGGGAAGATTGCAGTGGGCTGTACGGCAGGGGACATGTGGTTCTGCAATCGGTGATGTTCTCCTTAGCGTTCGGACAGTGCGAAATAACGTCTTCCATGGCGGCAAGTTTCCAGATGGTCCTGTATCGGAGCCTCTTAGGGACGAGCGACTTATCCGGGATTGTCTTGCATTGCTAAACTCCCTGCTCGATTCACCGTTACCAAATAGCGTTGCGCGTCACTTTAAGATTGAATAGCGTACTCAATACTTCACATGAAATGTAGGGCTATCCTCAGGCCTCGTCTTCCTTCGATCATAGAGCCTAGTCGTAGAGACGTTCGCATGTCCCAGCTACTCCTACACCTTTGCGATGTCCGCCTCATTTGAAAGCGCGTTTGTGGCTGCCATCGCCCGTATCGAATGCACAGCTTTTGTTTCCGGCAATTCATCGTTCGGGCGACGCGACCAATACACGACCATCGTACAGTCGAAAACAGCCCAAATCGACCTAAACCATCCCAAAGCGACTTGCCCATAAAGGCAATACCGTCAATAGCTTCCGCTGATTCCAGATGACTTAGCTGCATTGCTAGGCAGCCCTGAAAAGGCCGGCGTCGGCGGTTCAATCCCGTCTCTGGCCACCACATTCTAAATAAGTTAGCTGTAAACTAGAGAAACCCCCAAAAAGCCTTCTCACCCTTGATAATCACGGGTGAGAATTATTGCACCGTTCCAGACGGCGCAAAAAACGCTGTCAGCATATCCCCTTGGGCGGCCATGCGGTCCGCGCTTCGGCTATGTGCATAAATTCCGAGAGTGGTTGCGACGTCTGCGTGGCGGAGCAGCGTCTGAACTGTCTTGGGGTCTTTCCCCTGCTGGACAAGGTACGACGCGAGACTATGCCTTAAGGTGTGAAACCCAAATCGAATGTCATCCCCGTCCTTTATGACACCCGCCGCCATAGCAGCCGGTCTCAAGTGATCCTCTACGAGCATGTTGGCGACCCGAGGCTTCTTCCCTCTTAACTTGAAACTGGGAAAGACCCAATTGCTTTCTCCACTGTAGGGCGTCGCCTTTTGCCATGAACCCATGTGGCTCGCGAGCACAGGGTGAAGAGGTACCGCTGCTTGCGACGCCTTGCTCTTTGGCAAGCCCTCCCTTCCGGCCGTCCAAGTGCGTCTTACTTGAATCACTTGGGCGGCGAAATCAATATCGCCCCACTGCAACCCGAGGCACTCACTGATTCGGAGCCCAGTGATAGCCGCCAGCAGCATCAGTGTGCTTTCCGGCTCCGGTATTCGAGGCACTCAGCAACGAAGGTGCATATCCACTGGGAAAGCCGTGCCCCTTTGCAGAAGGCGGCTATCAGTAGATGCGCAATATTGAAGCTGCGGCGGCATTGGAAACTGCAAATGGCCCGGAGTAGCGAGTGATCCTTGCATACCCAAAATTTTCTGATTCGAGAACTGCCGACACCGTTGCGCTTGTAAAGGACAAACTGGCTGTCAAGAATCAGCAACGAATCTTGGTATGTGACTATGTGAGTTGGCCGAGAAACTCATGCGCTCGCAGGATGAGACGGCAAGCGGCCTGGGGCGACACATGGCGAGGCGGCTCCCTTAAGTTCAATCGCCGAAAAGCAGCGACTCAAGTAATGGTATACACTGAGCGAAAAATATTAGTTTCCCGCTCACTTTCCGGAATACGCGAGAGCCCTTTAAAATAGCCGCTCTTTCGGGCATTTTCCGATGGGGTTTTCCGCTCACTTCGTCGCGCCCTGTCTTGAGCCTGCGCATCTGCGCCTGTACCATTGTGTCTGGAGCATTTTGATCGATGACGACAAGTGTTGCTACCAAAACGAATTACAACCTGGCCCTTCCCTTTTATCAACGCTCAATGGCAAACCCAGACGGACTGGCGTTGCTCGTGGGGGAAGAACGATTTTCCTACGGGGAGTTGGGGGATCTTGCCAGACGAATCTCCGGTTGGATTGGTCGAAATCCAGCCAAGGTCTCAGATGACGAGGACTCGGGTAAGGTTGGAATTCTCGCATCCCGCACCATGGAAGCCTATGCGGGAATTTTGGGGACCCTCTGGTCGGGCAAAGCCTACGTGCCCATCAGCCCCCAGACCCCTGAAGACCGCTTGATCCATATCCTGCGCACGGCCGAGCTTGAGGCGCTTATCGTCGACAGCGCTGGCCTGAACCTCCTCTCGCACCGCGTTCTCGATGCAGCGCCTGACCGAATCCTCGATCGCCACGGCTCAAAGCCTTCCCAGACCGCTCTCGGACCTCGCGAGATAAGCTTTGACAGTTTTGCGGAATTATCGGGCGAAGGGCCCGATCAGCCCGTACACGTGCCTGCGGATGCTCTCGCCTACATCATCTTCACTTCCGGCACCACCGGCACTCCCAAGGGAGTGATGATCGAAACCGAAAGCGTGGCTATGTATTGTGGCGTTGTGCAGGATCGCTGCGAATTCCGTCCTACGGATAAAGTCTCGCAGGTGGCGGAACTGACGTTCGATAACTCCATCCTTGACTTGTTTGTGACCTGGGCTGCCGGCGCTGGACTTTACGTTGTCCCCGCATCTCAACTGATGGCTCCCGCTAAGTTCATCCGCGATCATGAGTTGAATATCTGGTTCTCAGTCCCTTCGACAGCTTGCATCATGGATCGCTTGAAGATGCTGAAGCCCGGTTCCTTTCCGTCCTTGCGCTGCTCAATTTTCGCAGGCGAGGCGCTGCCGATCTCTACTGCCCAGGCATGGCAGACCGCCGCTCCCAACAGCGTTGTCGAGAATTTTTATGGGCCAACCGAAGTAACTGTAGACTGCCTCGCACAACGCTTGGAAGATCCCCCAAATGTCACCAGGAAACGCGGATCGCTTGCCATCGGCAAGCCATTCCCAGGGATTCGCGCAGGCATTGTGGATGCAAATCTCAACTTCCTGCCGCCCGAGGAGGAGGGGGAACTGGTTGTCTCGGGTCGTCAACTGGCGCGTGGATACTTCAAAGACCCCGAACTCACGGCAAAGCGCTTTCCCACGTTGGACGGACAACGTTGGTATCGCACCGGAGATCTGGCTTACCAGGACTCCACAGGGACATTTCACCACCTCGGCCGCATCGATAACCAGGTAAAGATTCTCGGCAACCGGGTCGAGTTGGAGGAAGTCGAAGCGCATTTGCGCGCTATCGTCGCAACAGACCTGGTGGCCGCGGTGGCTTGGCCTTTGGACGGCGACCGCGCCACAGGCATCGTCGCCTTTCATTGCGCGCCGGGAGTTACCCGCGACCAGGTCCGCGAGGGAATGCAAAAGCGCGTACCGGGTTACATGGTCCCCCAGCGAGTGCATCAGTTAGACGCTTTGCCGTTGGGACCGACCGGCAAGATTGATCGAAGAGCTTTGTTCCACATGCTTGAGGAGAACCTGGTTTAGCCGCCCCGATAGGCTGCTCGTGAAATGCCAGGGCTCATCCCCAGTTCCCAGGCGCCAATCAGCATGCAGCGGAGAAACTGATACCCTAGTGAGCTATGATGCAAAAGCTCAGCCTGCCTGATGGCCTGACTGTTTTCTCGTTGAATAGCGATGAAACGCGCTTTGTCCACCGCGAGGTCTTCGGCGCGCGGTGCTATATGCGTCACGGCATCGAGTTGCACGACGGGGATTGCGTATTCGATGTAGGCGCAAACATAGGAATGTCGGCACTGTTTTTTCATCGCGAACGTTCCGGCGTCCGGATTTTCGCGTTCGAACCAAGTCCAGCGGCAAGCGAGTGCCTCAAGGCCAACGTAGGGCTACACTCTATCGACGCCCAGGTTTTCGAGTGCGGTTTGTCTCAGGAGTCCGGCACTGCGGAATTCACCTTTTATCCCGGGAATACGGTCCTTTCCGGCTTCCATGCCGATCTGGAAACCGACCGCGGCACCACCAGGACATTTATGGTGAACAGCGGCTTCACCCCTCGCCATGCGGACATGTTTCTCGGCTCAATGTTCAAGAAAGTGACATTTCCCTGCCCATTGAGAACGCTTTCGGAGATCATTGACGAGCAGAGGGTCGAGCGCATCGATTTGTTGAAAATTGATGTCGAGAAGAGCGAAAGAGAAGTCTTGGCAGGCATTCGGCCGGAGCATTGGAACTTGATCCAGCAATTGGCCATTGAGGTCCATAATGAAGCGGGCGGCCTTGACGAAGTGCGGCGGCTGCTTGCAGAGCATGGCTTTCAGGTAGCTGTTGAACAAGATCCTCTTCTAAAAGGAACTGCCCTCTTCAACCTGTTCGCCACTCGGCAACAATGACGATCGCGCCGATCAAAAAGCTGCGTGTTCGATGCTCGCAAGCAGCGCCAGCGAATCTACACCGCCGCCAGCCAAGCAGGGCATTGCGTCGACCAACACAATTTCAACAGGCACCGTATCTTCCGCCAGTTTTTGTTTGCAATGCGCAAGAAGTTGATTGACCAACTCGTTTCGGAGCTTCCCGCTTCCCGGTGCATTGGTCAATCGAACCAACGCGGAGGCCTCCAGCTTTGGCCAGTCAATCGCCGGCTTACTCATCCTATGCAACGACGCTATCGGCACAAAAAATACATCGAAACTCCCGTCCGGCCGGCAAGCCGCCCAACTCAAGTAGACCGCGAATTCAAGTCCCTCCGCCATTAGGTCAATGCAATCCTGAGGATGAATTCCTTTGGCCACATATTGGTTGTACTCGCGCCGCAGTTTTCCAGCGGTCTGAGCAGCATCTGCGCCCTTTAGCGCAGCAAGCGCCGCCAGATCCCTTTCATTTCGTGCATTTCGTATCCGCATGATGCCGTGGCGCTCGTTTGGGTGCAGTCTCAGCATCGAGCGAATCTCATCCAGCGTCCACATTTTTTCTTCCCAATCATGAAACTCATCGCCGCTTGAAGCTTCCGTCTCGCCATCTACATGAAGGATCGCGTCATACCGATAGTGCGTCATCTCGTTGTCAGCTCGGCCACAACGAGGCTGTATCTCCACGCGCGACAATTTTGGAAACCGGCTCTTCAAAGACAGGAAGTATGCGGGGGAAACCACCAGTTCCTGTTCTCTCTCCATCCTTCGCAGAATGCGATGACGCAGATCTTCTGCGCTGGTCTCATCCGCTGCTTGAAATGTTTCGACCGACGCTGCGAAAGCCGGCAAAAGATTCAGGTTTCGAGTGTCCCCAACAAAGACATGCCCTCCGGGCTTTACCACGTGAATAGCTTTTCCCAGCACGGACGTCAGGTAAGTAGCGTTGGGAAAATACTGCACAACGGAGTTGAGCACAACGGTGTCGAACGAATTCTCCTCGAGCCCATCGAAATCATCCGCCCTTCGCGCTTGCAACTCGACTCGATCCCTGGCAGCAGGGATCGTTTGCAATTGTTCGCGGAGCCTGGCCAGCACCACTCGAGAAAAATCCACTGCGACATACCGCTCGCAGTGCGGAGCAATCCGCAGTAATGGCATCCCGGTTCCACAGCCGATTTCATATACAACCCTCGGCGCAAGTTTCAGAATCTCCGCGACCGTCGTGTCAACCCACTCCCGCATTTCGTCGGCGGGAATTGGTTGCCGCGTGTACGTGCTATTCCAGCCGATTGTGTTGAATCCGGCAGGAACGGATGCAACTTCCTTCGTGAGTTGGCTCAGCTCGCAAGCTTTTCGCCATCTGTCAACGACGGTTGCTCCCGCCAGTTCCCGTCCGAGGACATTGTCCATGTAGGAATCGGTCGGCACTACAAACGCCCTGTAACCATCAACGCAATCGCGAACGACGGCTGCCTCGCGCACACCGGGATGCGTCTCTAATACGTCGATGATTTCTGATTCTCGGCTATTGCCTTTTGGCGCTCCGTTTTGCATGTCGCCTCTCCGAAAATCAAAACCCGCGTTCGTATAAATTGGCCCTACAAACTAACTAGGCTTGCCGGAAGTCTGGGTCATAGCGTAAATGGCATCGATGCTGTCGATTTGATCCTTGTCAAAGCCAATCACTGCAAAATCGATCCCGAAATTCTCTTCAAGGAACAAGACAATCTCCACTGCGTCAATCGACTGAAGGCGGCCGCTCAGCAGCAGGGAATCGTCATCCGCGAGCGGCCCATCATCGCCGTTGTTGATCAACAGGCTCTTCACGAATTCATGGATCTCCGGTTTTCCCTTCATCGATGTCCTCTATATCTGAATCAAGAACAGACTCGCAAAAAATCTTAGATGCTCCGTAAGCGGATACATTCTCTCTGATGCTTCAAATACACTGAGCAGGCAATAAAACAGACCCACACCAAGCGCGGGTAATAGGTGCCCACGAAGAAGGCCGGGATGTCGCGGCCCCCGCTTTCGCAGTTGAGAAATGCTTAATGCCGTGGCCAGAATGACACAGTAAAACAACAATGCCTGGTAATTTGCGAGCGCTTTCCATAGTCCGTCGTCTCTGATGATCTGCCAGTCCCGCGTAAAGTGAAAGAAAGCGTTGCCAAAGAAGGCAGCCGCGAATGTTGCAAAGGCCATCCGCATCCGCCGGTGCCCCTTCCAGTACCTTAGAAACGTTGGGTAGAAGAATAAGTCGACGAGTAACTCTTTGAAATAGTAATAGAAACGATTGAAGAATTCTGAAATGGTTGTCGAAGACAGCGGCCGATAAGTGTTCCGCAACGCGTTGAATCCAGCCATCCGGCAACAGGCGATGATTCGGTGCCCCATAACTGAGATGCTGAGGATAAGCTCAAAAAAGGCGAGTATCAGGCATTCCCACCGTAAGTTCCAGGCCACCGGAGTTCGATGCACACTCATCGCCAGCGCTTGATCCAGCGTCGGAATCATCAAATACCCGTGAAACACGCTATTCCATAACACTGCTGTCCGGCTACAAGTCGAACAAAATCAATTGGTTGCTTATATCGCCTAAGTCGTTATCGGAGTCGGATGTCTGAGGTGCCTGTAAAATGGGGGTCTTCTCGAACAGAGTTATGCTGA
>Ga0182024_10026735_pt1 | contig 10126 bp, 13 predicted proteins | sample P32metaG_FD_120480 | JGI IMG/M metagenome (GOLD analysis project Ga0182024, IMG submission 120480) | Permafrost microbial communities from Stordalen Mire, Sweden - P3-2 metaG (Illumina Assembly) | ecosystem: Environmental > Terrestrial > Soil > Wetlands > Permafrost | place: Sweden: Stordalen...
CCAGAGGTTGCGAGGACGATGCGATGTGATGGCGAACCGGTCAGACTGGGGATGAGGACAACCCGCCGAATGTCGAGGGCGTCACAGCCCGATAAGCAGAATGGGACCTAATCCGTGCATACCATCAAGGCCAGCGGTCACGTACACCGCACCAACAGGCCGAACACAAGACTGCACCCGACCACCACGCCAAACCATCAAATTAATCCTTGCAATGCGGGAGCCATCCACACAGGACATTCCGGTGCGGGCGCCCGCAATCCCATCTTGGCCGCGGGTTCGCGCCGCAAGCGGCCAAGGTTCAAAAAGAGGTGTTTTCGGCATGGCAATGAAGATCCCCGCCCTTTTTCTTGGTCATGGCAATCCGATGAATGCCATTGGCAGCAATCGCTATACTGAGGCATGGCAGTGCCTGGGACGCGACCTACCACGGCCGAGCGCCATCCTGGCGGTCTCCGCGCACTGGTATGTCTCCGAAACCGCCGTCACAGCCAGCCCTGCGCCGAACACCATCCATGACTTTGGCGGATTTCCGCCCCAGCTTTACCAGGTGCAATATCCCGCTGCCGGCGACCCTGCCCTCGCGCTGAGGGTGCAGAAGCTGCTTTCGCCCCTGCAAGTCGGGTTTGATGTATCCCGGGGTCTCGATCATGGCACTTGGTCCGTGCTCTGCCACATGTATCCCGAGGCCGATATTCCAGTCGTCCAGTTGAGCATTGACGAAACCAGGCCCGCGTCATTCCATTTCCAGCTTGGCCAGCAACTCGCGACGCTGCGGGATGAAAATATCCTCGTTCTGGGCAGCGGAAATCTTGTGCACAACCTGCATGCCTATGCTTGGGGTCGGCACATGCCCGAAGCCTATGATTGGGCAGCCCGCTTTGAGAACACGGTCAAGGCGCATCTGCTGGCTGGGGAGACCAACCCTATAATCCATTATGAAACCCTGGGCGCCGACGCTGCCCTCTGCATTCCCACCCCGGAGCACTATCTTCCGTTGCTCTATGTGCTCGGCGCGCGTCAGCCGGGCGACAGCATTCGTTTTTCGGTGGAAGGCGTTGATGGCGGGTCCATCTCCATGTTGGCGATGCAAATCGGCTAAAGCCGCAAACGTCTTCCGCCGGAGTGAACGTCCGCTATTGGCGGCGGTCATTCGAGAATTGGATATTTTGCAATGCGAAGGCCGCCGTTTTGGCCCCCCGCCACTCCTCTGGTATTGGCTGATGTATGTTTGGCCTCGCACAATGCGTGTTAGGCTTGGCCTCAGTGGGCAGGCAAATTTACGAGAATGGCATTGTTGCGCAGAATATCCCCGCCTGCCAGGCCTGTCATGGCCCGCGCGGCGAAGGCAAAGGTGCCATCCCAAGATTGGCGGGCCAGCATGCTGATTATCTCAAGACACAGATGTGGGTGTTCAGTTTTCAACTGCGCGAAAACGATATCATGCACCCGAATACCAAAAACATGCGGGGTGATCAGATCGATGCACTCGCTTCTTATCTTGCTGCAAATTAGCCGCAGGCCCTGACAAGGGCATCGCTCAAGATCAGATCAAAATGAGCCGCTTTCATCGCACCGTTCCTTCAGTTTTGGCGGGTGCGCTGCGCCAGAAGGTGATGATTTCGTTCGCAACGGCCATTGCCTGTTCGCTCGCCCCCTTGGCGCAATCCTTAACGTTCGAAAGCGGCACATAGGCCTGCGGCGGATACAGCGTATCGAATTGCTTGCAGGCCGCGTTGGCCGCCTCGCCGATCCGCGATTTGAGCGCAGCCGCGTCTGCCGGGTTGGTCAGGTCGAGATCGGCGTAGCTGACTCGGCGCTGAATGGAGATATACATAACTGGCGTGCGAATATTGGCTTTCTGTTCCCTTGTTTGCACCAGGTATGGCGCGACGACGGTAATTTCTTCGCTCGGCCGTTCTGCAGCCGGCTGGGCAACAGATGCGGCGGACAAAGCCAGAATTCCCAAGGCAGCAAACAACAAATTGGTCCGCTTCATAAATCCTCCAACCTTAAAATCATTTATCGATGAAATTTGTTCTTTCCGGCCGCAGGGGACATTGATTTGTATCAACCCCAGCGTAGCGGTCGGCCATGCCTGTTTGCGGTCCCTGATGCGTTGATCCTCGCCCAACAAGCTGTGCAGACAAGGGCGCGGGCTTCCACCCGGCATTTCCTACAGATAGGGCAGCAAAAGGCGGGTGGCGGCGTTGCGCAGGAGCACCCAGGCCGGCTTGGCTTCGTCATCATGGCCGAATTTGCGCGCCTGGCGCAATTTTGCGTCGATGAATTCGTCAAGCGCCGCCGTCAGGTCCGCGCCATAGCATTCCAGGTCGAATTCGAAATTGAGGCGTAGGCTACGGACATCCCAGTTGGAGCTGCCTATGAGACACCACTCGCCGTCCACGGTTATGAGTTTGGCGTGATCGAAGGGTGGCGAGCCAAGATAGAAATTGGGCGCGGCGTAGGTGAAAAACCGCAGATGTGCTTGCATCGCCCAATCGATAAATATCGAATCGCCATGTCGGGGAACAAGAATGTCCACCCTCACACCGCGCAGCACCGCCTGCATAATCGCAAATTGTAGCCGCTGCTCGATCAGAAAATAGGGCGTGACGATGCGGACGTGCTTTTGGGCTTGGGTAAGTGCTGCTCCCAAGATTGCTTCGATCTTGTATATGTCCGCGTCCGGTCCCGAAGGAACGCCTCGCGCGAACGTTTTGCCATTGGGTTGAAGCGCGGGCCACCATGCTGCCTGCCGCTCCAGATTTTCGCCGGTCGTAAACGCCCAATCCCGTGCGAAGGCGGCCATGACTTGGCGCACCACGGGACCTTCAACCTTAAAGTGAACGTCCTCAACCGCCCCGTCCGCCGCCAGGCCCCTGGTATACTCGACACCGATATTCATGCCGCCCATGAAACACAGCGCGCCATCCACGATCAGCATTTTGCGGTGGTTACGCATATTGAGAAACGGCATGCGCCAGGGTATCCAGGTATGAAGAAAGCGGGCCGCCGGTACGCCGGCGGCTTTGAGTTGCCGCAGCACCTTCGACCAGACATAACCGCTCCCGACGCTGTCAACTAGCACGCGCACCTGAACCCCACGCCGATGCGCGTCCACCAGCGCCTTCACGAATTCCCTGCCAACGCCGTCCATGCGAAAGATATAGGAGGCAAGGGCTATGCTGGATCGTCCCCCTCGCATGGCGGCGAGCATTTCGGGATAGGCGGTTTCCCCGCCACGCAACATGGCAATGTCATTGCCGGCAACCAGCGGGGTTCCGGTAATGCGCCCACCGATCCGGGCCAGCGACAGGATATTGGCCGCACCTCCCGGTTCGGCGACAAACGAGCTATTTTCGCCCAGCGGGCCGTCAATTCTTTCAAGCTTCAGCGCGCGGCGAGAAACCCGGTTGATTCCAAAAAAATAGTAGAGGAGCGCCCCGACGAAGGGCGACAGCCACGCGACAGCAATCCAGCCAACGGCACTGCGCACGTCGCTTTTTTTCAGCAACACATCCGCGGTCACGGTGCCGGCGCAGATGACAAAAATGCATGCGATACCCAGCGGCAAGAGCTGGTCTGGCCTCGCAACCTGCAGGAATGGGAAAACTGCTGGAGTAATCGCCCGGACAGGCACGACAAACCTCGCAATAAGGAACCAAAATCATATTATCGCGCGCCGGACGATTGGCTTTGCGGCAGATCAAAGCGTTGGGCCCCGAATTGCATAAATCTGTGCAGGTATCCAAGGATGGGAAAATGAAGGATTATCCGGCAATCGTCAGCAATATTTCCGGCAACCTCAAGGTTCTGCGGGCGGGCGTTGGCGCGACCGTGCAGGGGTTTTCGGCCATGGCTCAGGCGGCTCTGAAACCGCAATCTCTGGACCGGAAAACCAAGGAGCTTATCGCCCTGGCAATCGGTGTGGCCACGTGTTGCGACGGTTGCATCGGGTTTCACGCCGAAGTGCTGGTGAAACTCGGTGCCAGCCGTGAAGAGGTGGAAGAAACGCTCGGTATGGCCATCTATATGGGCGGCGGGCCGGCGCTGATGTACGCTGCCGACGCGATAAGCGCCTATGGTCAATTTCAGCAATTGGCGGCCGCGGCGCCAGCCCTTGCAGTGGGCTGAGACAGATTGAAAAACACGTCACCATAGACCAGGCACGACATGTCTGATTTGCGGCAGTACAACGCCAAGCGTGATTTCCGTATCACCGCCGAACCGCATGCCGGCACTCGCGACGAAAAAGGCCCGAATCGGCGCTTTGTCGTGCAGCGCCACGAAGCGCGCAGGCTGCAATACGATCTCAGGCTGGAGTTGGGCGGTGTTTACAAATCCTGGGCTGTAACAAAAGCTCCCTCGCTCAATCCCGCCACGCGACGACTTGCCATTGCCGTGGAAGACCATCCACTGGCCTATGGCACATTCGAAGGCAGGATTCCCAAGGGCGAGTATGGCGGCGGAATTGTCCAGCTTTGGGATCGCGGTCACTGGACATCGGGGAACATGGCCGCGCCAGCCACCGCGCTGCGCAGGGGGCATCTGGGATTCGTTCTGCACGGAAAACGCATGAAGGGCGGATGGGCCTTGATTCGCCTGCAGGGAAGCCATTGGCTGCTGGTGAAGATGAAGGACATGCAGGTCCGCTCCGGTAAGGGAGATGTCCTGGGCGGCTTTCGTACGTCGATCAAAACGGGCCGCACGCTGAAGGAGATCGCCTGCCGTGAAAAGACCAAACGCCAGACGAAAACTGCCCCGCGCAAAAGATGAGGTTCAAATCGCGGGTATTACCATCACCCATTCGCACAAGGTGATGTGGCCCTCCTCAGGCGATCATCGCGCCATTACCAAGCTCGACCTTGCGCGCTATTATGCGAAGGTGGCGCCGCGTCTGCTGCCGCATATCGCCAGGCGGCCCCTCTCAGTCGTGCGCGCACCGGACGGCATCGCGGGCGAAAAATTCTTTCAACGTCATGCGCTGACTGGAACCAAACCCATCAAGGTCAGAGGGCAGGCTGGAGCATTTCTTGGCGTAAGCGGAAGAAAGGGCCTTGTCGCCCTGGCGCAGGCCGCCGTCCTCGAAGTGCATCCCTGGGGCGCGCGCCAGGATGATCCGGATACGCCCGAGCGCATTATCTTTGATCTTGATCCGGGGCCGAAGGTAGATTTTTCAGGCGTCATAGAAGCCGCCAAGATTTTGCGCACGCACCTTTCCGCCCTGGGATTTGTGCCTTTTGTCAAAACTACCGGCGGGAAGGGTCTGCATGTTGTGGTCGCGATCAAGGCCAGCAAGTCGGGTGCGCCGAGCTGGAAGGATGCAAGAAATTTCGCAAAGGCGGTTTGCCGGTCCCTGCAGAAGGAATTTCCCGCCCACTATACGGCCAATCCGCTGAAGCGCGCGCGCAGCGGCAAGATATTTCTCGACTATTTGCGCAACAGCAAGACGGCAACCGCGGTGGCGCCCTGGTCACCCCGGGCCCGGGCCGGTGCGCCAATTGCCGTTCCGCTGTCCTGGAATCAATTGCGCGCCGGTCTCGATCCGGGAACTTTTACGCTCCTGACCGCGGGGCGCCTTCTTTCCCGGAATGATCCCTGGGCGGCCCTTGGCGCATCCGCCCGCTCGCTTCAAGGGGCACAGAGGAAACTCGACAACAAGGCGCGATGAGATTGTAACCCGGACTCATCCGGCCGCGCGTGATCAGGGCGTCAATCCGGTGCCGACCCTGCTATTTCGTAACTCGCGAGTTTGAAGAATTCCTCCATTTTGCGGTGGATTGTCCGGTCGGAGCAATCGATGCCTGCGGCCCTGAAGTCGCTCTGGATTTTTTCGAACACCGGGTCGTGTCCTTTGCCGCGCATGCCGGCATTCGTCATCTCTTCAGCGTAGGCATGCGCTCCGGGGCCGGCGATTTTCATCATATCCGCGGCCCATTGGCCGAGAAGCCTGTCCCGCTGGGCCAGAACCTTGAAATGGGTTTCCTGGTCATGGGCCCATTTGGCTTCGTAGGCTTTCTCACGTTCTTCGAATAACCCGGACATGAAGCCTCCACCGTCAGTTTTGAGCATTTTGTACGATCCAGGCGCAATCTTATTGACGCGGATCAATTCCCTCTCTTGTGAACCGCCAATTCCTGCGCTGGTCCCCGTCAGCAACCCTCCATGGTCGACACTGCTATTTCCCCCGAGATTTGAGCAGGGTCAAGGACCCGGAGAACGGTGGCGCCAAAATAAACAACATTGGAAGGAAAACACCCACATGATCGCCCTGGAAGATTGCATTGCATTGTGCGGACTTACAGAACAGGAGGTAGATGCCATAGCCGAACACGAGCATGTTCCGGAAATTGCTGCGGCTACCTTGGCAAGATATCTATTGGAATACCAGGACGGGCCGGAGAAGATTCGCAGAATGCTTGTTGACGATATCCGCGCTGCATCAGCAGCTGGAAATGCCCGGCATGCGGCAGAACTGACTTGGGCCCTTCATCACTTCATGACAGCCCATGGGCTCGGGACTTAATGTCGGCCGAAGGGTATATGCGCAATCATGTTGATGCGATTATCATTATTGAAAACTTCCGACATTTGCATTTTAAACATCGCAGGACGTCGGACCGGGAGCGTTGATCTCAATCAACTCGGCATTTGACAAGGCTCAATGTGTCCTTCGTGGGACTTTTCCAGAATACCGTAAAAGGAAACATCCATGATGGATTTTCGCCTCTGCCGAGTTTTGCCGGTTCTCCTTCTGATGGCAGGGGCCGCTCAGGCCCGGCCGCTTCCTGTTTCACAGCCCCCTGCAGAGCAAAAGCAGTTGCTGCCCGCGCTGAAAGACCACCCCGGCCCCGGCGGTTATGGCAATCCTTTCCTTTGGAGCTGCCTCGCCGACCTGGCGCATGGCTGGCTCAGCCAGGGCGAACGTGCCTGCGGCCAGGCGATCGCCTTTGATCCCAAAGATCCCAACGCCTATGATTTACGCGGCTATGCCTATCTCATTGAGCGCCGCTTTGAGCTGGCCGAGGCGGATTTTCGCGCCGCGCTCAAGCTAACCCCCAAGAGCGCCCAGGACCTGGCAGGCTATGGCCAGAGTCTGACTGGGTTGGGACAATTCGCCGAAGCCGTCACCCAATTTTCCAAAGCTGTCGCCCTGGCGCCGGCCAACGCCGCCTATCGCAACGGGCTATGCTGGGCGCGCGCGGGCACAGGAAAGAATCTGAAAAGAGCGCTCGCCGATTGTAATGCTGCGCTGCTCCTTGTCCCGGGTACACCAGGTCCCCTGAATAGCCGAGGCCTGGTCGAATTACGCTTGGGCCGCTTCAACACGGCAATCACTGACTATACCGCCGCCTTGGCGGTGCGACCGCAACTGCCGCCCGCCCGTTTTGGCCGCGGATTGGCGCATCTGGAGCTTGGTCAGATTGCCGCCGGCGGTGCCGACATTCTGGGTGCGCGCAATGCCGACCCGGAGATTGACGCCTTGTTTGTGCAGCTCGGCGTGCTGTCTCGGGAATGTGGGCAGGGCAAGCAGCAATGCCCGGCGGGTTTCCCGCCCGTATCGCAAGCGCCGGATTATCGCGAAATGGCTGTGGTGCTGAAAGACTATCCGCAAGAGGACAATTTTTTGGCGATCGAAGCCGGTCGGTTGGAGGTCATGGTCGATCAAATAGCGCTGGTATTGCGGGTTCCGCAGACCGGCGAGCATGATGGAACCATGGACAGACAAGATATGCCCGAGCGCCTTTCGACAACGGCAGCCCGCTTTCAGTTTCTTGCGCCTTTGGCCTGCAGCCGGCATATCTCAAAGACGGCCTGCGGCGTTTGGCACCCTTCCTGGATAAAGGCTTCTCAGTCTGATCTCGGGGCGGTGGTGGATGAGTCTTATGCGCATATCAGGCCGGTATGGGCGGCCTTGTGCGCCAGTCATGAAAATATCTGCAGGACTGAATAGTGGCATATCATCACCGCGCGGCTTGCTCCAAAGCATCCGCCGCAGCCTGGTTGGCTCGGTCGAAGGCAGCGCGCGTTTCCGTCAGGGCGGTCATCATGGCGGACCAAGACTGGGTACCTGCCTGGCCGAATTTGCGCAGCTTTTCCTCTGCCGCGGCGGCATCAGCGATCATGCGCTTCACGTTTTCTTCGACTTCATTTCGGCGTTCGGCCGCGAATTCCATGGCACAGCCGTTGAGCCCGGCAGCCGTGGCGCGCCACGATTTCAACTGGGCATCGGCCTGGAGTCTGAAGGTCGCCCGCTGCTGCTCGACCTGCTTGGCGAAGGTCTCGACATATTGGTTAACCTGCGCCTGGAACGTGCTCCACTCGGATTCCAGTTTTGCTTTTGCGCTGGCCAAAGCGCCTTCGCCGGCTTCCGTCTGCTTACTGACGGTATTCCGGAAATGGTCGCGCCTTTCGCGCAGCTCAACGAGTATTTGGCCGGCCCTAATGCGAGCATCAAGCTGGACGTCGCCCAGCTTGGCCTCGAGCGAGCCGAGGGCGGCGTCCATCTCGTCCAGACGTTCCGTCGCCCAGTTGAAATAAGGGTGCATCTTGCTCTGCATGGGAATTTCCTCCTTGAATTTGAAGTGCTTTTTAAAGGGGCCCGCGCTGCATCCTGTTGATCCGAATCAAATCGCGATCGCCAATTTTCGGGGATTTCAGAATGGGGAATTGCGATGGGGCATCGCTCAAACGATTCCACGTCCGCGAAATTGGACTCCACATGAACAGTTGGTTTGGCGAGAGGTCGTATATCTCCGTAGAAAACGAATCTATCTTGGAAGATCCGCCATGCCGCGCCGGGCGCGGCATGGCGTTTCCTTCAGATATGGTGCCAGGCGGAAATCAGGATATCCGCCGTTTCCATAGCGTCATCGGTCGCGACCTTGACGCAGTTCTGGTTGGTCACCGGGACATAGACCGCAGGCGGATATTGATTCTCAAGCCGCTTGCACAGGGACTTGGCCTCGTCTTGGATCCGCGTTTTCAAAGTCGCCGCGTCCTGGGGCTTGCTGAGGTCCAAGTCGGCATAGCTCGCCGTGCCCAGAAGGGAAACGTCCAACAGCTTGACGCGAGGATTTCCGGTGGCCACCGGCTTTTCGTTGATGAGATATGGCGCCACCACGGTGATGGTCTCCGTGGGCGTGATCGGCGCAGGCTTGACAGTGTTCTGCGCCAAGGCGGCGGTGCCAGCCGCCACAAGTCCAGCGGCAATAAGCATAAGGGATTTGGCTTTCATGATGACTCTCCAGTTGAAATAACCGATGGGAGTTTCGTCTTCCCGCTTCCCGCGGCCTTGAGCCTGATCAATCGCCAGAAATATTCTCGGGTTCGGGCTTCGAGCCGGATAAGGGCGGCCGATGTCGGCACTAGAGATAGGCTGGCGCGGGCTCACGGTGTCGCGAACGCCTGCATTTCTGCTCTCCGTGCAGCCTGTTCCAGACCCTCGGCGGCGCGCCGCATTACGTCACCATAGTACGGGTCAGTCATGCCATCGGCCCGCCGCCGCCAGTGAGCCGCGACAGCCAATAGCTTCTCCGCATAGGTATCTTTGGAGAATGACTCATTGTCCATCTGAGATTAACGCGGAAATACAAGCATAGGCGCTTTGATCTGGATCAAGGTCAGGCGCTCGGCTGCATGAAAAATCACGGCGTAGTCTTGAGGGTTGCTGCCAGCCCGCCCCTGCCGCGATCTGGAGATTACAGATTAAAGGCCTATCAGTTCAAGCTGGTGGGCCTTTTCTCTGCGAAGCCCAAGCTGGTTGCGAGAAAGACAAGGCGCCATGGCAAAGGAACAAATCAACTATAAAGAATGGTGCATCGACTTATGCATCGAGGGGAGCGGTTGGAAGGCGCTAATCTATCGTCCCCATTCAGTCTTGCATGAAGAAACTATCCCAACCGGGCAGGATCGTCATGCCGTGATCGAAAAGGCTAAAAATCTCATTGATGACTGGCTAGAACGTTAGTTTTGGAAATGCACAATCATGTTTCTTATGTTGCGACGGCATCGCCCGGCAAAACCGCACCGGGCTGGGTTCAATTCTCGATATGAGGCTGTTCGTGGAGAACCAAATTCAATAGAGATTTGTGAACTTCGATATGGCCATTGTAACTGATAA
>Ga0182024_10026736_pt1 | contig 10124 bp, 11 predicted proteins | sample P32metaG_FD_120480 | JGI IMG/M metagenome (GOLD analysis project Ga0182024, IMG submission 120480) | Permafrost microbial communities from Stordalen Mire, Sweden - P3-2 metaG (Illumina Assembly) | ecosystem: Environmental > Terrestrial > Soil > Wetlands > Permafrost | place: Sweden: Stordalen...
CGAGGACCTCGGGGGTCGCGGCGGGTCCGTTGCCGTCGAGGAACTTGGTGAGATCGAGATCGTCCATCACTACCTACAAAGCGGCGGGCATCACGGTTCGCGTATCCGAGTATTCCGATTTGGCGGCTCAGCCTGCAAGGGCGTACACGACGCTGACCTGGACGCTGATGGGCTGCGTGCCTCGCTCGAGCGGCACTGAAGCCGCCGGCACGTTTGCGCCGAAGCTGACATTGCCGTAGTTGTACGTCGGCTCGGCGTTCTCCTGGTCGGTGATCTTCTCGATCGGCCCCAGCTTGACTCCGGCGCCGGCGGCCAGCTGATCGGCCTCAGTGCGGGCGTTGTCCATGGCCTGCGCCCGTGCGGTCGCCAGCAGCGTCGAGGTGTTGGCGATCGAGAATGAGATGCCGTACAGGCTCACGTTGTTGCCAACCGAATTGGCGGCAGCATCGAGCGCCGATCCGGCCTCAGACACCTGGTGCATCGTGACGTCGAGGTCGTCGTCCACAGAGAAACCCGTCACGTTCCCCGAACTGTCCGTGTTCGTGTAGATGTCGAGCGAGGAGGTCTCCATCCCCGAGGCGGGCACGCCTCTGCCCTCGAGAGCGTGTTCGAGAGTCGATACCTGCGAGTTGTTGTCGGCGAGCGCTGACGTCGCTGTCGCCCCGGTCGTGTGGACACCGATCGTGAAGGTGACAGTGTCGGGCGTTCCCTGCACGGTGGCCGCACCCGTCACGGTGATCTCGGCGCCCGGTTGCACGTTCGGGCTCTTGGCCGAGACGAGGAGGACCCTTCGGATCGGGCGGTCGACGTGGGTCTGCCTCGGCACGCTGAACCCGGCCGCCGCCCCCGCGACGGCGAGCGCGACGCCGCCTGCGATCAACGTGCGACGCTTCAACGCGCGCCGACGCATCGCACCGGCCTGAGCGCCTCGTGGTGCCTCGTCCACCCGTGCAGTGCCGTCTGTGCGCGCAACCGGCTCGGCCTCGATCTCATCCATCTCAATGACCTCCGTGGGGTCCATCCCGGCGAAAGGAAACTCGCCTCTTCGACAATGCAAAGCACCGCCGGGCTGTGAACGCGTAGGTGGAAAACTCAGCTCGGCAACGGTAGGTACATCGGTAAGTGGTGAGGTCAGCATGCGTCCATGCCACTTGCATCCCTGCGCAGGCCGCATCCCGCCGCGGAATTCGCAGATGACGAGCAGCTCGGTCGGGAGCCCGATGACCTGCGTCGACGGCCGGAGCGAAGGCCCGCGCGCCCAGAGGGCCGACGCCCAATGCTCGCCGCCATAGGAGTGCTCGTCGTCGTAGGTTGTGCCGCGCTGGGAGCAGATGTCGCCGCGCGAGTCGATCACCGCGCTGGTTACCTTTCCGTCGCGACCTATGTGCCGCAGGGCTCGGTGATCGTTCCGGGCGATCTCGCCGTCGTGAGCATGACCTCGGCGAGCGGCGTGAACGTCATCCCGGCGGCTGACACGCCTTCGGTCCTCGGGAAGCGGGCGAGCGAGCCACTCGAACCGGGAAGCATCCTCGTGCCCAGCGAGCTGAGCGGAACGCTTCCGCTGCCCGATGGGGACGCGCTCGTCGGGACCAGCCTGAGCACCGACCAGGTGCCCGCCGGGCTCACACCAGGAGCTTCGGTTCTCGTCGTGCCGAGCGGACCGAACTCATCGGTGTCGATCGGCTCGTCGAGTCCCAGCGGCACACCCGGCGTGGGCAGCTCGGCAACCGACGGGCCGCTCACAGTCGGGACCGTGTACGCCATCGTCCTCCCGCCCGCCGGCGATCAGACTGCCTCGTCCGGGGGCGAGATCGTGACGCTCGAGGTCCCGAAATCGGCTGCGGCGGAAGTCACGGCTGCAAGTGCAGCCGGCGATGTGAGCCTGGCCGAGCTCTCCGCAGAGGGTCGGTCGTGACGCTCCTGACCGTGTCAACAGTGAAGGGCGCTCCTGGCGGGAGCACGGTGGCGCTTCTCCTCGCCAGAGTCGTCGCGGCCACCCTCGTAGGCGACGGGACATGCGTCCTGGCGGAATGCGACCTCTCCGGTGGCGATCTCGCTCCCCGTCTCGGACTGCCCGCCATTCCGGGTGTGGCTTCGCTCGCACTCGCGGCCCGTCATGGCCTCACCGTCGAAGTACTGCTCGCTCACACGCAGGCATCCGACTGTTCTCCACGGCTGAGGGTGCTGCCCGGCGTCGCCGGGCCCGAGCAAGGGATGGCACTCAGTTGGATCATGGGCGATCTCGGACAGGCCTTGGCGGATCCCTCCATCGTGGCGGTTGCCGACCTCGGGCGTCTTCGCGGCGACGTCGACGACAACGACCGGCTGCGGAGGATCGCGACGGCGAACCTCCTCGTGACGAAGGACGACGTCGCCTCATTGCTCCATTCGAGAGCGGCCGTCGAGACGGCCCGGCACGCCGGAACCATCTTCGGAATCGTCCTGACCGGCGAGCGGACCCGACGGGTTTCCCAAGTCTCGGGAGCGATCGGTGCCGAAGTCGTCGGGGAGGTGCGCTTCGACCCGAAAGCCCTTTCGCTCGTTCTTCATCCGAGGCGTCCTACAACCCGGACCTGGAAGGCCCTGCGCTGTGCCCGCGGCCTGATCTCCGACGCCGAAGCGATCGTCTCCAGGCTCAGCGGCCCCGACTGTCCCCTGGAGCAAGACTTTCGAACCTCGGCGCTTGCCGGCGGCGGCACCGATTCGCCGGCGCGATCGGGCGTCACCGGCCGTGCCCGCCAGCGGGCGGTGCTCGTCGGATGAGGGAGCTACGGACCGAAGTGCCCGGCCACCTGGACCTCACGGTGATCCGCCTCGCGAGGGAGATTCGTGCGGAGGTCGCTGAATCCCTGGCAACGAGAGGTGTGACGGCCCGCGACGATGAGCGGGTCGACGAGACCGGCGTCATGCAACTGGCACGGCGCCTCGTCGCTCGCGCCCTCGACCAGCGTCTCGCCGGCATACTCGCCGCCGGTGGCGGCGCGCCGGCGCCCTTGCACGAGCAGGCCGTTGCCGAGCTCGCCATGGCGATGCTGTTCGGGCTCGGCGTTCTTCAGCTGTTCGTGGACGATCCGGAGGTGGAGAACATCGACGCCAACGGCGCAGAGCGCGCATATGTCACCTACGCCGACGGCATGAAGCGGCTCGTCGGCCCGGTGGCCGAGAGCGACGACGAGCTCGTTGCCACGATCCGAGCAGCGGGAGCGCGCTTCGGTCTCGCAGAGCGTCGCTTTGACAATGCCCAGCCGGAGCTCGATCTCCGTCTCCCCGACGGGAGCCGCCTGTCAGCCGTCATGAGCGTGACGGAGCACCCGGTCGTCGACATCAGACGGCACCGCCTCACCGATCACAGCCTGGCCGACCTCGTGGCACTCGGCATGCTTGACGATGAGCTGGCGTCGTTCCTCGGCGCGGCGGTCCGGTCGAAGCACAACATTCTCGTTTCGGGCGCCATGAACGCAGGCAAGACGACGTTGCTGAGAGCTCTCGCGGCAGAGATTCCGCCCGATGAGCGGATCGTCACGATCGAGCAGGCGCTCGAGCTGGGTCTCGATCACCAGACCAAGCGCCATCCGGATTGCGTCGCCATGGAGGCCCGGCTGGCGAACATCGAAGGAGTCGGTGCCATCCCCGTCGCACAGCTCGTGCGCCGTTCGCTTCGCATGAACGCCTCCCGCGTCATCGTCGGCGAGGTCCTCGGAGACGAGGTGATCCCGATGCTGAACGCCATGAGTCAGGGACGGTCCGGGTCGATGGCAACCATCCACGCCGACTCGTCGGCCGGAGTCTTCCGGCGGCTGGCCTCCTACGCCGTACAGGCGCCAGAACGTCTCCCACTCGAAGCGTCGAACCTGCTCATCGCCGGTTCCATCCACTTCGTGGTCCACGTTGACGTCGTCGACGCGCCCAATCACGACGGCTCTCGGTGCCCGTCGGCGCGGCGCCTTCGCCAGGTCACCTCCATACGCGAGGTGGTCGATGCCGAGGGATCCATGATCGTGTCGAACGAGATCTACAAGCCTGCGGCGGACGGTCGGGCGCGCCGGAGCGCGCCGCTCCGGGACTCCACGGCCTCGGCCCTTGCCCGCAACGGCTTCGACGTCCGCCGCTTGGCACCTGCGAGGTCACGATGATCGTCCCCTTGATGGCAGCGATCGGGACTCTTGGCGGGGCCGGGGTCATGCTCGTGGCTGGAAGCCTGGGTCTCGTTCCGCTTGGTATCGGAAGGCCTTCGAGCCGGCGCGAGGTGTCGAGAGCCGGAGACTCAGGCCGCTCGTCGGCCGGGGCACTCCCGCCACGCCGGGACCTGGCGATCGCCGGCATCGCCGGCATCGTGGCGCTCGTCGTCACCCGATGGCCCGCGGCGATCCCGCTCGCGATGCTGGCTGTGCTCGGGAGCAAGGGCATCGGCGGCGGGGCGACACGCTCGACGGTGGAACGGCTCGAAGCGATCGCGGCCTGGACCGAGATGCTGAGGGACACCCTTGCCGGCGCAGCTGGGCTCACCCAGGCCCTCGTCGCAACTGCTCCCATCTCCCCAAGGGCGCTGCGCCCCTCAGTCTCAGCCCTGGCAGCCCGTCTCAACGCGGGCATCGCCATCGTGCCCGCCCTCGCGCAGCTGGCTGAGGACATCGACGACCCGGCGGCCGACACCGTCGTGGCCTGTCTCGTCATGGCGGCGTCCGAACGGGCACAGCGCCTCTCCGATCTACTCGGTGCGCTTGCCGAGACGACGCGCCAAGAGGTGGCGATGCGCCTCGGGATCGAAGCTTCGCGAGCATCGGCGAGGACGGCTGTGAGGATGATCACGGGTTTCTCCTTCGGGCTGCTGGCGCTCATGGCTGTGTTCGCCCGGTCCTACCTGAGCCCGTACCGAACCACCAGCGGTCAGCTCGTCCTCGTCTTCGTCGGCTGCGTCTATGGAATCGGTCTCTGGCTGATGGCGATCATGGCTCGCCCGAGGCCCTTCGCGCGCCTGCCGATCACCACCTCGACGGTCCACTCATGACCACAGACCTGGCACTGCTCGGCCTCTGCGCGGGACTTGGCATCATGCTCGCGGCGGCAGGGATGACGTCGCGCCGCCCATCTCTTCTCGCTGAGATGAGCCGGTACGATCCGAGCGCCCTGCTCGTCGGAAGTGCCGGCATCCGCGACGAGGCGGCGGCCGCCGGCGCTCTCAGTGCGATCGGGACCTCGCTCGACGGTCTCGTGGCTGTGCTCACGAGAGCACCGCGACACACTCAGGACCTCGCCATCACGAACCGCACGCTCGAGCGTCATACGGCTCTGATGGCCACGGCAACCCTTTTGGGCATCACAGCCCCGGTCCTTCTCGCGGGTGTCCTTGCCGCCCTCGGCTGGCATGTGCCTGCGGGCACGGTCCTGCTTCTGGCCGGGCTGGGAGCTGTCGCCGGGATCGCCGTGCCGACGCTGGAGCTGCGTCGCTCGGCCACTCGTGCCCGTGAGCGATTCGTCCGCGGGCTCACCTGCTGGCTCGAGCTCGTCGCCCTCGCTCAAGCGGGCGGCATGGGAGTCGAGGGTGCTCTGGACGCCGCCGGATGGATCTCGCCCGACCCCGCCTTCTCACGGATCCGACACGCCATGGAGCGGGCGCGGCACTCTGGCACGACCCCCTGGGACGAGATGGGCCGTCTCGGGACTGAGATCGGTGTCGACGAGCTCGACGAGCTCGCAGCCAGCCTGGGTCTGGCGGGGACCGAGGGCGCCCGGATCCGATCGAGCCTGACGGCGAAGTCCGCCTCGCTCAGGCGTCGCCAGATGTCCGACGCGGAGGCGCGCGCCAACTCCACCACGGAGCGGCTCTTCCTGCCTTCGATCGTCCTCATGTTGGGGTTCATGGTGTTTCTCATGTACCCGGCGGGAGTCAGCCTGGCACACGTCCTCTGAAGCTTCCCGTCCAGCGGGTCGTCTCGCGCGATCGGTCGCGCCGCGCCGCCACCACGCCCGGGCCGGGCGTCCAACCCCAGAAGGGTCACAATGCTCGAAACCGAAGTCATCAAGTATGTCCTCCACCTCCTCACGCGAAGCGCAGCGGAGGGTCGGCTCGCCTCGGATCGTGGAGACGTCGCCGAGAAGATCGTCATCGTGGGCGTCTTCGTCGCTCTCGCCATCGCCGTCGGCGTGCTCGTCGCCCATGCGGTCACCGGCGACGCCACTCGGATCGCTCACCAGATCGGCGGGGCTCCGTGATCGCTCGACCACTTCGTGCGATGGCCGATCTCCGGCCGGCGAGGAGAGCCGCCCCGGGTCGGAGCCGGCTCGAAGATCGCGGATCCGAGACGCTCGAGATCATCCTGATCCTGCCGGCGCTGATGGCGCTCGTGGTCCTCGGGCTGCAGCTGGCCATGTGGGGCCTGGCAGCTCATGCGCTCAGTCTCGGAGTCGCCGAGGGTGGCGCCGCTGCCCGGGCGCAACCCCGGAGCGATCGAGATGCCGAGACGATCGTTGCCCGCGACGTACACGCCATCGCCGGCTCGCTCGTGGGCTCGCTCAAGATCGACGTGCGTTCGTTGCCGGACAACTTCGTCGCCGTCTACGGCATAGGGGAAGTGCCAACGATCTTTCCGGGCCTCCGCCTCCGTGTCTCCGCCGACAGCGCCGGACCCGTCCAGGGTTTCCGTGCCGGCGGGTGACCGGCAACGAGGAGACAACGCAGAGGAGAAGTCACCAAATGAACCGCCCGAGAGCACTCCGAGGCTCTTCTCGTCGACGGCGCCCGCGCGCTCGAGGCGGCCCTGAGGATGGCTCCGCCTGCAGTGAGCTCGTGCTCTTGACACCGTTGCTGATGGCGGTGGTGGGGGGTTTCTTCTTTGCAGGCCGGTTGGTGCTCGCCCGTCAGGACGTCGACGACGCCGCTCGCACCGCCGTACAAGCTGCGGTGACAAAGCCCGATGGGCCGGAAGCGAGCGGCCTCGCGGGGCTCACGACCTCGATCGTTCTCGGACCGGACGGCGGACTTTGCAGCCGCGTGTCCACGACGACCGACACGTCGGACTTCGTTGCGGGCGGAACGGTGTCGGTGCGGGTGACATGCGTGGTGCGCTTCTCGTCGTTGGCCTTCGCCGGAGTGCCGGGCTCGGTCGGGCTGAGCGCCAGTCGCGGAGCCATTCTCGAGCCATACCGAGAGATCGGACCATGAGTCCGATTCCGATCTCCGGCCGCCATCGTCTGGTCACCGACCGAGGATCTGTCACGCCATTCGTCCTGCTCGTGTGCGTATGCCTCGCCGCGCTCCTCGGGCTTCTGGCCGAGGGAGGCTTGGCCTTGAGCGCTCGAGAAACCGCCGTCGCCGAGGCCGAGCAAGCTGCACGCGCCGGCGCCGCCGTGCTCACGCCCGGCACTGTGCGTGCCGGGCGCACCTCGAATGGAGGCTCGAGCGCCATCGCCGTCGCCGAGTACCTCATGGCACTGAGCGGGCACCCCGGCACAGCCACCGCCGCCGGCGGCGTCGTGACGGCGACCGTCTCGCCATTTCGTGTCAGCACACCGCTGTTGGGGCTGGCGGGCGTGGGCTCCATCAGCGTCACGGCCACGGCTAGCGCGAGAGCCGTGGCGGGTTGAGATGCGGTCGAGTACTGCGGCGTGTGGCCTCTCCCGCAATCCCTGCGCCGGCACACCCCTGTCCGGCGCTCTTACCGTCTCAGTGCTCGGGCTCGCCATGGTGGCTCTCCTCTGCGCGCACGGCCCACCGAGTCGATCTGCGCACGCCCTCGCGTCCCTCCTCCGCTCTCCTGCACGGCACCTGGGAGACCCAAGCCTGCAGAGCGTGCTTCTCGGCATGTGCTGGGTCGCTTGGCTCGGTGCTGTCTTCACGGCGACGGGCACGGCGGCCGGCGTGGCGGCGAGGACGATCCGCCGGCGCTCAGGACTTGCGCCCTCGAGTGTGCGGTCTGCGACAATGTCCGCTGTTCCTGCAAAGGTTGATCTAGGCCCACCAGCGCGGCGTGCTCGGCGCGATGGCGGTCGTATCGAAGCGCCACGCCCTCGATCGAGAGCTGAGATGCCCTCACGCCGAACCGGACCCGACCACGACGAACCCCACCGGCCCGATGAGGTGCCACTGATTGCCGCGGACCCTCCCGGCGACTCGGCGCCGGCTTTGCAGCCAGGAGCTGCGACGACGACGTCAGTTGCCGCCAATGTGCCGACAGGCGTCTCGCAGGTGGCGGTGGCCTCGACGGTCGTCGCCTCGGTACCGATTCACCCCGAACCGTGGCCGCTGCTCTGGCCCGGTCCCCTCCCGTCGGCAACTCCCGCTGGCCATCTCGAGGATCCCGAGTGGAGCCGGCTCCTCGTCGGCCTCGCAGCCGGGTCGGCGCCGGATGTGGAGCTGCCGCTGGCGTGGCGCCTAGGCCCGACAGATGCGGCGGCGTTCGTCGAGACGGCCTCGTCGCCGGCACCGCCCTTCAGCCCCCATCAGTGTGGGATCGGCTGGTCGATCACAAAGGACCCGCGCCTTGCCGACTCGCTCACGCCGGCGGACGTGATCCGTGCGAGCACACGCTCCGGCCTGGTGACGATGTGGCAGGACGACGCGTCGCGTTGCCTGCTCGATATCGTGGCGGCCCGCTCGGTCGCGCTCGAGGGACCGCCCGTGGCGGTGGGCTACACGCTCTCTGACATCGTCGTAGAGCTCGCCACCCGTCGATGGTCGGATGTGGCGGAGCTCTATCTCGTCGGTTTGGGCCGCGAGATGCACGGGCTCGAGAACGTGCGGTACATCCCGACGGTCGGCGATGCCTCGGCTCTCCTCTCGCGCGACCGCTTCGACGCCGCTGGCGCCCGTTGCTTCGTCGTGGCGCCCATTCGCGCCTCCGAAGGGCGAGAGGCCGAGCTCCGGCGTCTGCTTCGGGTAGCGGAACTGACGCCGGCAGCAGGAGTGATCTGCTGCGACACAGCCGTCCAGGCACATTGCACGTGGCACCTTTCCGCCCACCGCCGGACCCTCCGGGTCGAGGTGAGAGGGCGTACGGGTCCTTCCGACGTCCTCACCCCGCAACGATGGGTCGAGCGAACCGGCGTGCGCATGCGGCTCGCCGTTCGGTCCGTGCCGGCAACGGCGGCGCCCGGGGGCGCCGGCCTGGAAGCGGCGCCCCGCGCCGCCGGTCTCGGAGCCGCGTCGGCAGGCGTGCCCGGTCTCGGAGCCACGTCGGCCGGCCGCAGGGCCCTCGGGGCCCCGTCGCCCCGCCTGGCCGTGCAGGACGCCAAGCGCCGCGGGGCGCCCGGCGTCGACGTCCTCGTGCTCGGTCCCGTCCAAGTCGAAGGAGGCAGCGAGAGCTTCGAGGGGCGGCCCCTCCTCACCGAGCTCGTCGTCTACCTCGCATTTCATCCCGAGGGGCTACTCGGAGAAGCATGTGCAACTGCGTTGTGGCCCGAGCGGCGCGTGCCTCTGCAAACGCTTTCCAACCGGTTGCACGAAGCACGCCGCGCCCTTGGGACGACGGGGAACGACGGTCCCCGACTGAAGCGGACGGACGGGCGTCACGTGCTGGCGCCCGATGTTCGGACGGACTGGTCGAGCTTCATCGCCTTGACGGGACCGGAATCCGGGCCGGCGAGCTGGCGTCAGGCGCTTGCGCTCGTGCGCGGCCGACCGTTCGAGGGTCTCGCAAAGGGTGATTGGGCGGTGTTCGAGGGCTTCGTCGCGGTGATCGAGGCGGCCATCGTGGACGTCGCCGCCCGGCTGGGCGAGCACCTGCTCGAGGCGGACGATCCCTTGGGTGCCGAGTCGGCGCTGCGGCGCGGGCTTCTCGTGGCGCCATGGGACGAGGGTCTCTACCGGCTCTTGATGGTGGTAGCCGACGCAAGGGGCAACCGGGGCGGAGTGGAATCGGTCCTGCGATCGCTCGGTCAAGTGCTCGATTGCTCGGGCGATCCGCTCGACGCGGTACATCCCGAGACGGCGGCGCTCTACCGGCGCCTGACGGGCACCCGCCGTCGGGCCGGGTCCCCTGAAAGGACCTGAGGCGGGATTAGCCTGCGCGGAACGCGGCGAAGCTGAGCGAAGGAGGCGCAGGTGGGGATTCTGGACAAGAAGCGCATCGTGATCACGGGCGTGCTGACGGACACGTCGCTGGCCTACTCGGTCGCTCGGCTGGCCA
>Ga0182024_10026737_pt1 | contig 10124 bp, 10 predicted proteins | sample P32metaG_FD_120480 | JGI IMG/M metagenome (GOLD analysis project Ga0182024, IMG submission 120480) | Permafrost microbial communities from Stordalen Mire, Sweden - P3-2 metaG (Illumina Assembly) | ecosystem: Environmental > Terrestrial > Soil > Wetlands > Permafrost | place: Sweden: Stordalen...
GTTGGCTTGCGGCAGGGTCATCACCGGCCCGTAGCAGACGACGGCGTGGCCGCTGGCGGCGAAGTACCAGCGTCCCGGTTTGGGATGCTGGTCCATGTGGCCGGACGGCCGACGTTCCGGCTCCGCGGGCTTCGCAACCGTCATGCTGAACGTCATCGTGCACGTCGTAATGAAAAGACTAAACAACAAGGCTAGGGTCAGGACCTTCATTGCTGTAACCTCTTAATCGCGTCCGCAAGTCTCTTCCGCAAGTCACGTTACAATCTGAAACCCGCGTCTTGAGACCTTAATTGCTAAAGTGAAATCAAAGTTCGGCGCTGATCTCCCAAATCCGAAGCAGGCATGGGCGGAACCTGGTTCTGAGGAGCGTGGCTGCGAGGCTTGGCAAATTTGCCTGCCCGGCTTTGGGAGTGATGCTGCGGTACTGCCTGGGTTGACGGAGTCTGGGTCGACGGAGTTTGGATTAATGGACCTTGCCCGTGGGTCGACGGGGTTTGAGTTGAGGGTTGGGTTTGGCGCTGGGCTTGAGCCTGGGCGACTTGCATCTGGTGCAAGGCTTTGCCCTTCATAGTCCATAGCTCTGTGCTGTCGATCTGCAACACCTGAATCAGCTTGCGTTGCGATTGGATGGTCACGCCCTGCTCAACGATGAGCAGAGTCATCAAACCGTAGGAGGCCAGGAACACTACCGTGAGTAAAGGTAGAAGGCTTCCCTTCTTCTTCGGAGCCGCAATCGTCATCACCGCTGTGTTGCCGAACAAAGTAGTCAAGCGCCACCCCTGTATGCCAGAAATCGGCAGGCACATAGGAGATTGCAGCTTGTAAGCCAATGGGGGGAGTACAGGGAAAGCATTGAAATAAGTGGAGTTAAGGGCGGTGCAGGGTTGCCTTAGGGCGGCGTCAAGTGCAATTCAATGCACATTATGAGCAAGGGTGAATGTGCAGCATCAAGCAGAGTTCGTGCCCTTTATCACGGTGCAAGCTTATTTGAATCCATCCGACGCTTGGTGTTGAACCCCAAAACATCCTTACCGATGGAATGTAGCTGGTCAGGACCCCACTCGGGGCGGTGTGAGCAAAGCCTGAAAGCGCCAGTTCAGCACATCGGCGACATAAATGGTTTGATCGGGTCCGAGAGCCATGAAGTGAGCCCACCCGAACCGACCGGGCTTAAGGCCAAGCTCGCCGAAGGCGCCAAGGATCTTGCCGTTCTGGTCGATTTCGATGATGCGATCGTATCCGCCGTCGACCATCCAAATGTGCTGGTCTGGCGTGATCAGCAGACCGTAGGGGTAACCGATGCCGGTCCATTGCTGGATGAATTTACCGTAGGCGTCGAAGACCTGGATCCGCTCATTTTCGCGATCGCCGACTTATACGCGGCCCTGATTGTCGACGGCGACGGCGTGAGGCAAAATTAGATTCGCCGATGCCTGCGCCGAATTTTCCCTAAGAGTTGATGTAACTATCGTAGCGATCAAACTTCACTGCGCGAGAGTTGCCATAGCCATCGCCGACGTAAATGTCGCCGTTCCTGGCGAAGGCGACATCAGCGGGCTTGTGAAACTGCCAGTTTGCTTCTGTGCCAGTATTGATTCTGCGAGGACGAGCAGAACGTTGCCGGCAGGGTTGAGCTTGAGGACTAGATGATTGCCGTCGTCGATGGTCCACAGATTGTCGTCCGAGTCCGCGCGCAGTCCCTGCGGGTGGGAAAAGCGTCCGTCACCGAGGCTCTGAACGAAGTTGCCCTTCGCGTCATATGCGGCGAGCATCGGTTTGGTAAGTTGGAATAGAAAGATGTGTCCTTTGGAATTTACTGCCACAGCGGAGGCTCGCCTGCAATCGTTGCTTTGGGAAATTTTAAGAAATTCGGGACGACGCGGTAGGGGAGTTCGGGGACGGCTTGGAATTGGGTGGCGCTCGCGAGCGGCGGCTGTGGGGTGGCGCAAAGTGCCGCGAGTGCGGTGGAGGCGAGCGCGACTAGCAGGAATTCATTCATATTCCATTTGTCGCCAACCAGAACGAGAAAGGCTTACTTACCGCCGAGCAGAAGTTTGGCGATGGTTGCGAGCTGCATGTTGGAGGTGCCTTCGTAAATCTTGCCGATCTTGGCGTCGCGCCAGTATTTTTCGACGGGATAGTCTTTGGTGAAGCCGTAGCCGCCGTAGATTTCGATAGCCAGTGACGTGACACGCTCGGCGACTTGCGATGCGAAGAGCTTGGTCATGGCGGCTTCTTTCACGAAGTTCACTCCGGCATCTTTCATGCGGGCGGCGTTGTAGACCATGAGACGGGCGGCTTCGATCTCGGTCGCCATCTGGGCGATCTGGAACTGGATGCCCTGGAAGTCCGCGAGGGCTTTGCCGAATTGTTTGCGCTCCTGCGCGTATTTAGCGGCGAACTCCCAGGCGCCACGGGCGACGCCGATCATCTGCGCGCCAATGCCGATGCGTCCTTCGTTTAAGGTTTCGATGGCGATCTTGTAACCTTTGCCAGGCTCACCGAGAACGTTTTCTTTGGGGACGCGGCAATCTTCAAGAATCAGTTCGCAGGTGGACGAGGCGCGGATGCCAAGCTTGTCTTCTTTTTTGCCGACGGTAAATCCTGGGAAATCTTTTTCTATGAGGAACGCGGTGATGCCTTTGTATCCGGCGGAAGGATCGAGGGTGGCGAAGAGCACGAAGAGGCCCGATTCTTTGGCGTTGGTGATCCAAAGTTTGCGGCCGTTGATGACGTAGTTGGTGCCTTTGAGTTCGGCGCGAGTTTGCAGCGCGAAGGCGTCGGAGCCGGAGCCGGCTTCGCTGAGGGCATAGGCGCCGACGGTTTCCGTGGCCATCTTGGGGAGATAGCGCTTCTTTTGTTCGGGATTCCCCCAGCGCAGGAGCGCGTTATTTACCAGCGTGTTTTGCACATCGACGACAACTCCGGCGGAGGCATCGACGCGGGACAGCTCCTCAACGGCCAGAATTGCTTCGAAGAATTTGGCTCCGCCGCCGCCGTATTGTTCGGGGATTTCGATTCCCATCAGACCGAGCTGAAAAAATTCATGGATGAGAGATTTTTCGAAGATTCCTTTCTCGTCCATCTCTTTGACTAGGGGACGGACTTTGTCGTCGGCAAATTGACGGATGTTATCGCGGAAAAGGATTTCGTCTTCGGTGAGGGCGGTGAGAGGCGTGGGGACTGGGGATTGGAGGGTCTCGGGCATAATTAATACCTTCAGGCGGAATGAGTGGCGAACTTGTGATTTTAGCAGAACGAAGAGTGATGGTTTTGGCTGAAAGTCTTTTAACACCGGGGACGCAGGGTACACAGAGGAAGGCCGTCGGTCGATTTTTGGCTGCGGCGTGCATGCACTAGCTTCAGCGCGCTGGCTTGAAGGATGCGCTTGATTCGGTTGAGGGTGCGGAAGCAGTCCTGCTCCACCTCGACGGCGTCATCCCGAAGCCCCCGCGTTTTCACCAGCGGGCGAGGGGTCTCGCGCGGAACTTTACGGCTCGTTCCGACATGCGAGATCCTTCGCTCCGCCTGAAAAACGTGCGCTCTCGGGATGACGCCAGGTATAGGACTGAATCGCAGGGAGCGGATCGAGCTTGGCTCGATGGACAGCCGAGGGCGGCTGTCCCCACAATGCTGCCGAAAAGCACTACGTGCGGCGGGTGTGTACCAGCTTCAGCGTGTCGGCTTGGAGGATGCGCTGAATTTGGTTGCGGGCGTGGACAGACCAGGGGCCCGTGGTGTCGAGCTTGATATAGGCCTGCCAGTGCTTCAGGGCCTTGCGAGGCTCGCGAATTTTTTCGTAGGCGAGAGCTAGGTTGTAGTGCGCGTCGGCGTAGGTGGGGGCAAGTTGGACAGCCATTTTATAGGTCTGTATGGCCTCCTGCACGCGGCCGGTTTCGTCGAGAACATTTCCCAAGTCGAAATAGGCGAGGGCGTAGCGCGGATCGGATCGCAGGGCAGCCCGGTAATGTTTTTCGGCCAAAGCGAAGTCCTGACGGTTGTAGTAAAGCGTTCCCAGGTTGATGTGCGCGGCGGCGTGGTTAGGCTGAAACTCGAGGGCTTTCTGGTAGGCAACAAGGGCTTCGGTTTGGGTCGCAGGATCTTCTTCGAGCGCGATGCCGCGGGCGAACCAGGCGGCGGCATCGTCCTCACGCGGAGCGGCTTCTGCCGTCGGAATTGGGGCACTGCTCACGATCTTTTCGCGAGCGGTGAAATCCATCACGAACTGTCCGGCGATAGGCTCTAGCAGCCTGCCTTCGTGACGGAAGGCGACCCGATGATGCTTGGTGGTGGAGGAAGCGCCCGCTTCGACCAGCGGATTTCCCATGCCGGAAGCCTGCTTCTGCATGGCTTCGAGCGACTCGCGAATCACGGCGGGACGCACGCGCATGGCACAGAGGTCGCGGACTTTCTTGATCTTCAGCAAGTCGGAGAAGGAATAGGACGCCGAGGCGACGATAATGCCCGCACGCTCCCAGCTCGCCAACTGGCGCGGAGTGAGATGGAGAATTCTGAGTAAATCAGCTCGACTGTACAAGGCGCTCACAACCTCTCACGCCGGCTCTTAGGTAAAGCTGCCCGCGCAAGAATATACCCGCAGCCATTATGCGCAAGTTGCTACTTAAAAGGCAACTGTAAAAACTTGTGGAACTCTGTGGAGAACCTGGATAATTTACATGCATCGGAAATGGTGCAGTCGAGCTGCGCTCGACCAAAACAGCCGAGGGCCGGCTGTCTCTGTGCTAGACCGCGACGGCGGCCTGGTATTCCTCGTAAGTGCCCTTGAAGTCGGTGATCTTGTGGTCGCTTTCGAAGTGCCAGATGCGGGTGGCGACTTCGTCGATTAGATCGTGATCGTGGGTCACGAGGAAAACGGTTCCTTGATAACGCTGCAAGGAAATATTGAGCGCATTGATCGCTTCGAGATCAAGATGGTTCGTGGGCTCATCGAGCACAAGCACGTTTGGCTTTTGCAGCATCAGCTTGCAGAAAAGGAGGCGCGCGGCTTCTCCGCCAGAAAGAACGCTGGTGGATTTGGTGGCTTCATCCCGGGCAAACAACATTTGACCGAGGAGGCCGCGAATCTCTTCGCCCACAGCGGCGGGATTCCACTGATGCAGCCACTCCAGCGCGGTCGTGCCGCCTTCGATGAGGCTGCGGTGGTCCTGGGCAAAATATCCGATGGAGGCTTCGTGTCCCCAAATTATCTTGCCGGAGTCGACGAAGGGACCGTCGTAACCGCTGGTCTTGCGCAACTCGGCTTCCGGAGTGGTTGGCGAATTCGCCAGCAGGGAGTTCACCAGCGTGGTCTTCCCTGCTCCGTTGCGGCCCATCAGGGCGATTCTTTCTCCGCGCGTAATGCTGGCGGTGAAACCGCGAATCACCTTCTTATCACCGTAAGCCTTGCTGAGGTTCTCGACTTCGAGAATATGTTTGCCCGAAGGGCGCTTCTGCTCGAATTTGATGTAGGGGCGCTGTATGTTTGATCTGGCCAGTTCGGTTACTTGCAGGCGTTCCACTTCTTTGCGTCGGGACTGCACCTGGCTTGAACGCGTGCCGGCAGAGAAGCGCGCGATGAATTCGTTCAACTGCGAAATCTTTTTTTCGCGCTGTGCGTTTTGCGATTCAATCTGAGAACGCACTTGCGTCTTGGCAAGGACCATTTCATCGTATGATCCGGTGTAAGTGATGATAGTCTCGTAGTCGATGTCGGCGATGTGGGTGCAGATGCTGTTGAGGAAGTGACGATCGTGCGAGATAGCGATTACGACGCCGTCGTATTCATTTAGAAAGCCTTGCAACCAGTGGATCGAATCCAAGTCGAGGTTGTTGGTAGGTTCGTCCAGCAGCAGGGCTTGCGGATGACCGAATAATGCTTGCGCCAGAAGGACGCGGACTTTCTGTCCGCCTTGAAGTTCTCCCATCTTTCTGGCGTGAAGTTCGTCGGGGATATCCAGACCTTGGAGCAAGATTGCGGCATCACTTTCAGCGGTGTAGCCGTCTTCTTCGCCGACGATCCCCTCGAGTTCGCCGAGTTTCATGCCGTCTTCGTCGGTCATGTCGGGCTTGGAGTAGATGGCATCGCGCTCCTGCATGGCGGCCCAGAGGCGCTTGTTGCCCATGATGACGGTGTCGATAGCGGAGCGGGCGTCGAAGGCGAACTGATCCTGACTTAACACCCCAAGCTTCCGGGGACGAACGACGGTGCCTTTCTGCGGGTCCAGTTCTCCGCTGAGCAGCTTCATGAACGTGGACTTGCCGGCGCCGTTGGGGCCGGTGAGGCCATAGCGCTTGCCCGGCGTGAACGCCACAGAGACTTCGTCGAACAGAATTTTGGCGCCGTAGCGCATGGAAACATTACTGACTGAAAGCATGATTTCGAGTTTCTCTTCTTCTGGGCTTCTTCAGGGAAGCTTCTGCAAGAAGCTTTCTTCTGGAAACTTTTTCTGGAACTGCGGGGAAATTTCCGCCAAAACGGTACGCAGCTGGTAGTCAATAGAATATCATGGCGCCGAGCTTGAACTCTCAAAACCAGGCGTGGGATTGTCCGATCCAAGCTGCCGAGCCGCGCTCAGGAAGGCTTGGTTCTGCTCAGGAGTACCAATTGTCACGCGAATGTAATGGGGCGCTCCCCAAGCCTCCAGCGGACGCACCGCCACGCCTTCATCGTGCAAACGTTTGGCGAATGCGCTGGCATCTCCTCCCACATCGCAGAATAGAAAATTCGCCGAGGTGGGAACCACGCGGTATCCCAATGTTTCCAATGCTCGTGTGAGATCTCGAGACTGTATGGCATTGTTCTCTACTACGCGTTGAATGTGGACGTGGTCGTCAAGCGCCGCCAACGCTGCTGCCTGCGCCACCGACGAGACGGAAAACGTATTGCGCATGCGCGCACAGTATCCCATCAAGTCAGCCGCGCCCAGACCGTACCCCACGCGCAGACCGGCGAGCCCGTAGGCTTTAGAAAATGTGCGCAACACCACCACGCTCGCGCCCTGACTGAGATAATCCAGCGACTTCGAATAGGTCGCTCCCCGCAGCGCTGCGAAGTGCAGCGCAAATTCGTAGTAAGCCTCATCCAGCACGACCACGACATGGCCTGGAACCTGAGGCAGAAACCGCTCCACTACCGCTGCTTCGAGCATCGTGCCGGTTGGGTTATTTGGGTTTGCCAGAAAAATGATGCGGGTCTGCGAGTCGACTGCGGCAAGAATTGCTTCCAGATCAAAACTGTCGTTGCGCATGGGTGCTTCGATCAAGCGTGCCCCCGCAGCCCGCACCGCCATCGAATACACAACGAACGAGCGTTCGCTGGTCACCGCATTCAGTCCGGGGGCGAGCAGCGTCTGGCACAGCAGGCTCAGCAAGGCGGTTGATCCGGCAGCGACGAGTACCTGTTCCGGTGGCACCCCGTGATGTCCAGCCAACTTCAGACGTAGCCCGCTGCAGTCGTCGTCGGGATAGGAGCTCACCTGAGCCAGCGCGCTCCTCATGGCGTCGATGGCATGCACCGAGGGCCCAAAGGGATTTTCGTTGGAATCCAGTTTGATGAGCTGCGAAGAGCGCTCCTGCGCCGCATGTGTTTCGCTCGGAATACTCATCGCGCCCAGGTCGCGGGCCGGGTTGGAAAGAAGATCGAAGATGCGGCTCATGCCTGCCGCCCATCATGCCATGGAACGCTTCGCTGCCGCCATCGGTTTGTTGCACACAGTCCGCAGCCGATCGACCTCGACCTCGGTCAGCGCGCGAAATTTCCCCGGCGGAACATCGAGGGTAAGCGGTCCGTAGCGGACGCGCTTAATCTTCTCCACGTGGTGTCCAACCTTTTCAAACATGCGCCGGATCTCGCGATTGCGGCCTTCGATTAACGTGACCTCGTACCACGGATTGTTGGCTTCTTTCACCAGTCGGATGCCCGCTGGCGCAGTCCGCACTCTCCGCCCGTCCTCGGTCTCGATCGAAACTCCGCCGCGCAGTTTTTCCAGAGACTCTGCGCTCGGCACTCCGGCAACTTTCACCACATAAGTTTTCGACACCTGCGAAGCCGCTTTCATCAACTTGTTTGCCAGAGCGCCATCATTGGTCAGAAGCAATAAACCTTCGCTGGCATAATCCAGCCGCCCCACAGGATAAACACGCCCCCTCACGCCGCGGATTAATTGCATCACCGTCGGCCGTTTTTCTGGATCACTAACCGTGGTTACGTAGCCTTTGGGTTTATTCAACAGCAGGTAAACGTGGTGCTGCGCGCCCTGCAACAGCTTGCCATCAACGCGTATATGATCGTTGTCCGGGTCCGCCTTTGTCCCAAGTTCTGTGACCACTGTGCCGTTAACCTTAACGTGGCCTGCACTGATCAACTCCTCGGCTTTGCGTCGAGAAGCAATCCCAGCCGCGGCAATAATTTTTTGCAGACGTTCAGCGGGCATGTGTGCGAAGCTTCCCAGCTTCCAATGACGTGACTACTCTTTCCGTGCGGCGGACTCTGAAACGGCTTCTGCGGATGCCTCGGCTGAAGTGGTAACTTCAGACGCCCGCTCCTGAGAATTCGAATTACTTCGCGCCGCATCTTCCACCGAAGTCAGCTCTCCCTGGAACGATTCGGCTACGAGCTTCTCGAACTCTTCCATGCTCGGCAGTTCGTTGACATCCTTCAAGCCGAAGCGCATCAGGAATTCCTTGGTGGTCTTGTAAAGAATCGGCCGCCCGATTACTTGTTTCCGACCGGCGGTGGTAATCAGCTTGCGATCCAGCAAAGTCGCAATTACTCCGCCAGAATCGACGCCGCGAATTTCATTAATCTCCGGTACCGTCGCCGGCTGTTTATACGCGATTACTGCCAGCGTTTCCAAAGCCGGCAGGGACAATCGAATCGGCGGCTTCAAACTCTTGGCAAAGCTGCGCACCATTTCATGCTGCTCCGGTTTGGTCGACATCCGGTACCCGCCCGCGACTTGCCGAATCTCGATCCCGTGGTCCTGGCTGCCGTATTCGCCTACCAGTTCCTCCAGGCAAGAGCGCACCCGTGATTTGACCTCAACCTCGTCGCCCGCGCCCTCGGCGATCACGGATTCCTTGACGAGTTGCACCATCTGCTCGGTTGTGATGGGAATCTCCGCCGCGTAGACAATGGCTTCGAGTTGAGCTTTAAGACTCATAAGATCTGATCTGACAACCGAATACCGGCCGCTGCTGCGTTACCGCCAATCATCGCGCACCGCAGCCTGCTCAGCCATCATCGCGTCGAATCCGGTATGCTTGCGCACGGCGATTTCTCCAAACAACTCGTCCTGCCGAACTTGAATCGCCTGTAGGCGCACCATTTCGAGCAACGCCAGAAACATGCAAACTAAGGCCTGGCGCGACGGCACGCGCAGCAAAAGCTGCTTCAACCGTATGGGACGTGATTCCAACGCCAGCCGCCGCCGCAGATAATCGATCATCTGCCCCACGGTCACGGTTTCTTCGTTGACATTAATCATGGGGCGCGTGCGCACGCGCTCCAGAATTTGCTGAAAAGTTTTGACCAGATCGATCACGTCAGCAGCCATCTCGGGTTCGGTACCTTCCGCATCCATGAACTGCTTCAACGCCGGATTCGTCAGCACCGCATCTTCAATCTGCTGCTTCTGCAAAAGCATCTGTGCCGCCGATTTAAATTTCTCATGCTCCAGCAACCGGTTGACCAGCTCGGTTCGCGGATCTTCCAACTCCTCCGCCTTCGCCGACGGATCGCGCGGCAGCAGCATCTTCGACTTGATGTGAATCAGCACCGCGGCCATATAAATAAAATCAGCCGCCACATTCACATCCAGCTCGCGAATCTTTTCCACGTAAGCCAAATACTGCGCCGTGATCCGTGCGATTGGAATATCGTAGATGTCGATGTCCTGCTTGCGGATCAGATCGAGCAGTAAATCGAGCGGACCTTCGTACACGTCGGTCACCGAAATTGCAAACGGAGAATCGCTTTCCTCTTTCTTCTCCGATGGCTGATCCGATTTCCCCGCAGGCTTAGAGTGCCCAGATGGATGCACGACAAGCGCCGGCGCAACCGCCTTCGGCGCGCCGTCCGTGGAAGCAACCGGTCTGTCTTCCATCCTACTTTCCATTGTCCACCA
>Ga0182024_10026738_pt1 | contig 10124 bp, 4 predicted proteins | sample P32metaG_FD_120480 | JGI IMG/M metagenome (GOLD analysis project Ga0182024, IMG submission 120480) | Permafrost microbial communities from Stordalen Mire, Sweden - P3-2 metaG (Illumina Assembly) | ecosystem: Environmental > Terrestrial > Soil > Wetlands > Permafrost | place: Sweden: Stordalen...
CGGAGCCGATGGCGCTATCTGGTCGCCCGACGGAACCAACATCCTCTTTACCTCTGCTGTCTATCCCGACTGCGGTGGAAAAGAGGAAGAGGCCGATGCCTGCAACCGGCATCGGGACCAACAGCAGGCTGATTCGCTGGTGAAGGCAAAAGTTTTTACCCAGCTGCTCTTTCGCCACTGGAACCAATACACCGGCGATAAGCGCAGCCATCTTTTCCTGGTCGCCACCGCCGGCGGCGAGCCGCGTGATCTCAACCCAGGGGTTGACCATGACATACCGCCCTTCTCCTTAGGCAAACCCGATGCCTATGCCTTCTCTCCTGATAGCAAGGAAGTCGCCTTCGAATGGGACACGGATGCGCTTCCCGCTCTCAGCACGAACAGTGACATTTTCACGTTGAGCCTTAGCGATCCCAAAGCCCAGCCCGTCCGTATCTCAACCAGCCCGGGCGGCGATTTCACACCACGCTATTCGCCCGATGGCAAGTACATCGCGTTTCGTTCGCAAGCCCGGGCAGGGGATGAGAGCGACCGTTTCCGCCTCATGCTCTACGACCGCCAGAGTAAACAGATCCGCGAAGTACTGACCGGCTTCGACCGCTGGGTCCAGGATCTCGCCTGGTCTCCGGGTGCGAAAACCATTTATTTCACCAGCGGCGTCAGCGGAGAACAGCCAGTCTTTGCGGTGGAAGCAACCGGCGGCAATCTGCGACAGATCACGGACCTGGGCACCTACGGTGACCTGCATCCTATGGCTGACGGGGAAAGCCTGGTCGTCACTCGGGAGACCGTTCGCCAGCCTTCCGAGGTATATCTCCTGCGGCAGGGAGGAGAATCGCCGGCGGTTGCGGCCGGCAAGACCATTGCCCCTCGCAGCCTTGCAACCGAGCGTCAGATCAGCCACCTGAACCGCGCGTTGCTCGCGCAACTGGAACTGCCGGAGATGCAGCACTTCTGGTTCCTAGGTGCGCAGCATGCCCGGGTCGAAGGTTTTCTGATCAAGCCGCCCAACTTCGACTCGCAGCAGAAATACCCGGTGAAATTCCTCATGCATGGAGGTCCGGAAGGGGAGTGGGGCGACTCCTGGAGCTATCGTTGGAACCCTGAGTTGTTCGCAGCCAGCGATTACGTGGTCATCATGATCAATCCCCGTGGCTCTGTCGGCTACGGTCAGGTCTTCATCGATGGCGTGATCGGGGACTGGGGTGGCAAGCCTTACATCGACCTGATGCGCGGCCTGGATTATGCGGAGGCTACCTACCCCTTCGTTGACAAGACGCGCGAGTGCGCTCTGGGGGCTTCCTATGGCGGCTACATGGCCAACTGGATCCTCGGCCACACGGATCGCTTTCGCTGCATCGTCACCCATGACGGCATGTTCGATACCGAGGGCGCCTATGGCGCGACCGAGGAGCTCTGGTTTCCCGAGTGGGAATTTCGCGGAGTTCCTTGGGGCCGCACCGGGAACCGGTCCAATCGCGAGCTCTACCGCCGTTGGTCGCCCGCGCTTTTCGCTGCCAACTTCAAGACGCCCACCCTGGTGATCCACAGCCAGCTTGATTATCGTCTTGACCTCTCCCAGGGCATCGAGCTCTTCACCACGCTCCAGCGCAGGAATATCCCATCGAAAATGCTTTACTTTCCCGATGAAGGCCATTGGATACTGAAGCCGCAGAACAGCCGCCTGTGGAACAAGACCATCAGCGACTGGTGTGATCTCTGGACCAAGCCTGTGGGATCGCAGCCGTAAAATGCTCACATGCCTTTCCAGCCGCGGAAGAAGCCACAGCCGCTCGACGAGGGAGCGCTCTACCAGTACGCCGTCGGAGCGCTCGCCCGGCAGATGCGCACTGTGGCCGAACTCAAGCGGCTGATGAGCCGCCGGGTCGAGGAGGGAGAAGCGGGGGAGAGCAAGATGGCGGCGGTTGTCGCGCGTCTTGCCGAGCAGCACTATCTCGACGATCGCGCCTTCGCCTCCACCTACACTCGTTTGCGCCAGGAGAATCAGAGCTTCGGCAAGCGCCGGGTGCAGCAGGAGCTTACCCGAAAAGGCGTTCATGCCGAGCTGGTTGCCAGTACTCTCGAGACGGCCTACGGGCAGGGCAACGAAGAGGAGCTTGCACGACGTTATCTCGCCCGCAAGCGGATAGTGAAGCCGCTAGACGACAAGGAGACCGCACGCTTGATTCGCCGGTTAGTGACTGCCGGCTTTTCCTTCGCCACCATCTCGGCCATTTTGAAGAACTGGGAGATCGATTGCAGCGAAGCCGATCTGGCGCTGCCGGAAGATGGCCACGACGAGTAATCCCACGCATCTGCCTTTAGGAGAGGGGCCGGGTGCCCCACGTTCGCCGTGGAAGGTGTGAAGAAACCTCGCCTGAGGATTCCACCAAGGAAGGCTTCTTCACACCTTCCGCGGCGTACGTGGGAAGAAAAGACGGGCGAAGCCCCACCCTTGATTTTGTCATAGTCATGAAAGCTGTTGGAGGCGGTAAGCGCGGCTGAACCGTCGAGGGAAAGCAATGGAAAAAAATCGTTTTCGTCCCACGTACGCCGGTGCGAACGTGGGGCACCCGGCCGCTTTTGCGAAGCGTGCGGGGACTTAGTGCGCATAGTGCGCTTAATGCGCACACTTTCCCCCGCGCCACTGTGCTCCACTTCCAATCCTGCGATGCCGCTGGCCAGTGAACAGGAGAAATGCTCTAGACTTAGGGAATGCAGTACCGCTCTGGCTCTGAAATTCGGGAGGCCTTTCTGCGTTTTTTTGCGTCGAAGGGGCACCGTCGTGTCCATTCCTCCTCGCTGGTTCCGGCGAATGACCCAACGTTGCTCTTCACCAACGCGGGTATGAACCAGTTCAAGGATGTATTTCTTGGCGTGGAGCGCCGTGACTACAGCCGTGCCACCACTTCGCAGAAGTGCGTTCGCGCCGGCGGCAAGCACAACGACCTCGAAAACGTCGGCTTCACCCGCCGCCACCACACCTTCTTCGAGATGCTGGGCAACTTCAGCTTTGGCGACTACTTCAAGCGCGATGCGATCGCGTTCGCGTGGGAGCTGGTTACCTCGCCGGAATGGCTGGGTATTCCCGAGGAGAAGCTCTACGTCACCATCTTCAAGGGCGAGCAGGGCGTGCCCCGCGATGAGGAGGCGTTTGAGCTTTGGCGGGCTCAGGGTGTTCCGGCGGAGCGCATCCATGAATTCGGGATGGGAGACAACTTCTGGGCCATGGGAGAGACCGGCCCCTGCGGCCCCTGCTCGGAAATTTTCTATGACATGGGTCTGGCCGCCTCGGAGAGCGGAGAGGACAAGCCTTTCGGCCAGGACGATTCGCGCTACGTGGAGATTTGGAACCTGGTCTTCATGCAGTTCGATCGCGACCAGCAGGGGGAGCTCAACTTGCTGCCGCGGCCTTCCATTGATACCGGAGCAGGGCTTGAACGTATGGCGGCGGTGCTCCAGGGCAAGATCTCAAACTTTGAAACCGATCTTTTTACGCCGCTGATTGCCCGCGCCAGCGAGCTTACCCAGACGCAGTATCAGGATGGCCGTGCCCCCACGGATGCCTCGCTGCGCATCATCGCCGACCATTCTCGTGCCGCGACGTTTCTCATCTCTGACGGCGTGCTGCCTGCCAACGAAGGCCGCGGCTACGTCTTGCGCAAGATCCTACGCCGGGGCATCCGCCACGGACGAACGCTGGGGCAGGAAGATTCGTTTATGTATCGGATGGTCGACGCGGTTCGTGACCAGATGCAGGCTGCCTACCCGGAACTGGCCGAGAGCGCCGACCGCGTCGCCAGGGTGATCCGCGCCGAAGAAGAGCGTTTTGGAAGGACGCTTGCGCTGGGATCGAAGCAGCTCGATGCCGCCATCGAAGAGACTAAGAAACAGTCTCGAGACAGCAGCCCGACGCTGCAGGGCGCGACCGCCTTCCATCTCTACGAGACGTACGGTCTGCCACTTGACTTCATCGTGGATGCAGCCCGCGACCAGGGCATCGATTTCGATTTGACCGGCTTTGAGCTCGCCCGCGCCGAGGAGCAAACGCGCGCCCGCGCCTCCTGGAAAGGGGGATCGAAGGCGTCTGCCAGCCCGGCCTTCCGCGCGCTGCCCAAGACACTTTTCGAAGGGTATCGCCAACTCACCTCGCAACATTGCGAGGTGCTGGCGATTGTCAAGGATGGCAACGGCGTGCCCCAGGCGAATGCCGGCGAGAGCGTCGAGATCGTGCTCGATCACACCTCGTTTTATGCCGACTCCGGCGGCCAGGTGGGGGACACGGGCTGGCTCTACTCTGACGACCACAACACCGTCGTCGCCGATGTTCTGGGTTGCGTGCAGCCGGTACAGGGCGTCCGCTCGCACAAGGTCTATCTGCGCCAGCCGATCGAGCTGGGCAGCTATGTCGATGCCGTGGTGGATACAGAAACCCGTTCTGCGATTCGCCGCAACCATACCGGCACCCACCTGTTGCACGCCGCCTTGCGCGAGGTTCTGGGCAAGCACGTGAAGCAGGCCGGCTCGCGGGTCGATCCTGAGCACCTGCGCTTTGATTTTTCCCACTTCACCGGCGTTGCCGACGAAGAGATGGCGGACGTGGAAGAGCTGATCAACCGGCAGGTTCTCGCCAACAGCAAAGTCGAGACCCTGGAGGACGTGCCCATCGATGTCGCGGTGAACGAGTATCACGCCATGGCGCTCTTCGGCGAGAAGTACGGCGAGAAGGTGCGCGTAGTGAAGATCGGCGACTTCTCTACCGAGCTCTGCGGTGGCACGCACACCGGGGCCAGCGGTGAGATCGGGGTGGTCAAGCTGCTCAGCGAGGCCGGCGTATCCTCTGGCGTTCGTCGTGTGGAGGCGGTGACCGGCCTTGGCGCCCTGGGCGAGTTCCGGCGCGGGCTGGAGGTAGTGCAACTCGCGGGGCAGTTCGCCGCACCAGAGCATCATTCTCCTGCCGACGCGCTGCGCAGCAAGCTTTCGTCGCAGGAAGAAGAGATCAAGAAGCTGCGCCGTGAGCTCGACCAGGTGCGGATGAAGTCTGCTGCTTCCTCGGTCGCCTCGGCTGCCAGCCAAGCCGTTGATGTTGACGGAATCCAGGTGCTGGCGCAGCGGGTCGACTCGCTGGAGCGCGGGCAGTTGCGCACCCTGGTGGACAATCTCCGCAACCAGCTCGGCTCGGGGGTTGTGGTTTTGGGTTCGGTGCAGGGGGACGGTACGGTCGCCCTCATCGCGGGTGTCACCCGGGATCTGACGGGCCGCCTCCCCGCGGGGAAAATCATCACCCTCCTCGCGCGGAAGGTCGGCGGCGCAGGTGGTGGCCGGCCGGACATGGCAGAGGCCGGAGGCAAAGACGCTTCCGCGCTGAACGCAGCCTTGGCGAGTGCACCCGAAATAATTCGCGAACTGCTTGGGAAGACTGCGCTTAGCGTTTAACGTTCTGCGTAGGGTAGCGAAAAAGAAACCGCAGATCCCTCGACTGCGCTCAGGATGACAAAGGTTATATTCGTTTCAGACCATGTGGGTTGGTCACGCAGGCAGGGTGAGCCACGCGTTTGCCGCTTGCTAGCCCCAACCTTGTCATCCCGTCCGGCAACCTATCGGTTTGTCGCCAACCTAACCTTTGTCATCCCGGCCGCACCCCGGATTTCCTACTACGCGGCACCAGAGATGGCCTCGTGTGCGGCTTTCATTGAGGAAAGCCGCATGAAGTTCGCTGATCCCACCAAGCTCGACAGGAAATCCGGGGAAGTGGAGGGATCTGCAGTTTCCCTGCTGACTCTGCAACTTTCAAGGTTCATCCGGGTATCTGAGCCGGTATCCTTCGTTGCTGCCCGCAACTTGCCGACCTATAATCGGGTTAGCTTTGGCGTGCGGGACCATTTTTCCTGTGGCTGCAAGACAACAGACATTTGTGTCCATGCCGGCGCGACGCCGGGCAGGAAATGGGTTCAGATCCGCTTAGGCAACTATGCTCCATGCCGCGCGTTCGGTCCGTGCGTTTTGCTCTCCAAGCCGCAGAACGCCGGCTTGGCTGGACCGTGTCATCTGGGGCGCGATTTTCCTCCTGACCGTTTCTGTTTATGCCAGTTCCACCGGCTATGAGCACGCCGAGCGCATGCGGGAAGCCCTGGACGCTCGCCCCGAGTCCCAGCGCAGCCGCCTCGAGTACAGCCGGGTTCTCTATACCTTTCGCGCCATCTACCACGACGATCCTGCATCGCCCAAAGCTGATGCCAGCGTCCTGGCTGTAGCCGAGCTGCTGGCCGAGGAAGGCCGCGTCTTCTCTGATAAGAAACTCCTGCACGACGCCATCGGCCAGTATGCATTCCTGCGGCTCCAATATCCCGCCACCCGCTACCGCTTCTCCGCTCTTCTCTCCGAGGGTGAAATCTACCGCCGTGACATTGGCGATCGCGATCAGGCGAAGCAGAGGTTTCAGCTATTTCTGGCCAGCTACCCGGAGAACCCGCTCGCCGAGCAGGCTCGCATCGAGCTGAACGACATCATCGCAGAGGAGCATGCAGCGAAGCGCCAGGCCCAGCGATCTACGGGACGGAACGCTGTTCTGACCGCGGCCAACCGGACTCAGCAATCCCTTGCGTCAACGCAAATAGCACCCGCGATGACGCCGCCGCCCATTCAACCGCAGCACGCCCTCGCGCCCTCGCGCCCTCCTCCTGCGATGACGCCGCCGGCCATCCAGCCAAGTCCGCCGGCCGAGTCCGTGAATGAGAACGCACCCATCGCATCCCCGCCGCCACTGCCCCCGGGACACGTCTCGCTGGTGAGTGGCATCCGCCACTGGTCCACGCCCGTCTATACCCGCATTGCCATCGATCTGCAAGATCAGGTTGCCTATCAGGCGGCTCGCGTTCCCGGGCCTGACCGCATCTACTTTGATCTGTATGGCGCGCGCTTGGAGCCGGCGTTGAACGGCAGGTCCGTCGAGGTCATCGATGACGGCTTTCTCAAACGCATCCGTGCGGCGCAGTTCTCAAACAACGTGACCCGGATTGTGCTCGACGTAAGTTCCGTATCCGACTACTCAGCCTTCCTGCTCCCCAATCCATGGCGCCTCATTATCGACGTTCATGGCCTTAAGGCCGGCGCGGCCCCGACAACGAATTTGGCTAGCCTTCCTCCAGAAGGAGCTCCACGCAGCGGGAGCTCCAGCACGAAGTCTCTCTCCAGCCAGCCAACCACACCCCCGGCCGCGCCTTCCGCCGCCGTACCACCGCCCGTAGCCACCCAACGACAGACCACGGGTACGGGAGGCGTAACACCCGCCGGGCATCGGTCCGGCAGCGGGCCGGTGAATGAGATCGCCGCGCTCGACCAACAGCCGGATCGCATTCGGGCCACGGATCGTCCCACCACCGGCCCGATCGCAGACTCCGTTGCCGGGACGGTCCAGGCGCCCCAGGCGGACGACGGTTCCCTGGCTTCCACCACCACGCCCCTGGGAATGAACCGCGGCCACAAGAAGCCAAGTCCCCTTCATCCGGCGGCCTCAGATGTCGCCGGGGCGGATGACAATCTCCCCCCGGCCATGCGCGAGGCTGAGCCGACCGCCGCCGGCGAGCGCTCTCTAGTGCGCACACTCGGCCTCAAGATCGGTCGCATCGTAATCGACGCAGGCCATGGCGGACATGACACCGGCACCCTGGGACCGGGCGGCGTCGAAGAAAAGGAGATTGTTCTTGATGTCGCGCTGCGTCTCGGCAAGCTGCTCAAGCAGCGCCTGGGCGCCGACGTGATCTTTACTCGCGATAACGATACCTTCATTCCGTTGGAGACCCGTACGGCCATCGCCAACAAAGCGCAGGCCGACCTCTTCCTCTCCATCCACGCCAACTCCAGCTCCGACTCCTCCGCGCGCGGCGTTGAGACCTATTACCTCAACTTCACTACCTCGCCCGACGCGCTGGAAGTAGCCGCCCGTGAAAATGCCGTCTCTGATGAGTCCATCCACGAGCTCTCCGACCTGGTGAAGAAAATCACTCTCAAGGACAAGATCGACGAATCGCGCGAGTTCGCCGCCGATGTGCAGAAGTCGCTCTATGACGACCTGGAAGAGGGGAACCCGGGACTGCGCGATCGCGGGGTCAAGAAGGCTCCCTTCGTGGTGCTGATTGGCGCCAACATGCCCTCCATCCTGGCCGAAATATCGTTCCTCACCAATACAGACGACGCGCGCCAGCTGCAACAGCCTGCATACCGCCAACGCATTGCCGAGTCGCTCTATCGCGGCGTCGCAAGATACATCAGCGGCCTGAGCGGCGTTCGTCTGGCACAAAGCCTGGGCCGTCCCAACGGCAACTGACATCGCGCAGATTCCGTCGCTGCGGTGTTAGTCTTTCAAGAGGTGCGTATGCCCCGTGCCCTGCGCAGTCCGTTTTCTCTCCCCGTCCTTCGCGCGCTTCCGGCCTCGGTTTTCTTGCTGTCTGTGCTGGTGTTGCCGGCGCTGGCCAAGCCGGCGGCCCCTTCCACTCCGGCCCCAGCCGCCCAGCCTTTGCTGCCTACGGACTTCGCCGGTTGGAGCCTGAGCGCGCCCGCTCAGGAAAGCAACGCTCCCGAGGTTGCGGACGCCGCGAACGCCCCGGTCCTCAAGGAATACGGTTTCCAGCAGCTCTCCTCAGGGCACTACGTCAACGGGGATAACAAGCTCAGCCTCCGCGCCATCCGTTTTCGGGATGCGAGCGGCGCCTATGGCGCATTCACCTTTTACCGGCGGCCCGGCAGTATCGAGGAGCAGATCGGCCACGGCGCTGCCTGGGATGGCAGCCACGTCTTGTTCTGGGCCGGCGCCACCCTGGTGGACGCCACCTTCGACAAGGTCACCGCCATGTCTCCGGCGGAGCTGCGGGAGCTGGCCAAGGATCTTCCCCAGCCTGCCGGCTCGGCCAATGTTGCTCCTCCTTTGCCCGGCTATCTTCCCCATCAGGACCTCGCTCCTGGTCAAACCCACTACTCTCTTGGGCCGGAAGCCTATTCCCGGGGGGGTGGAGTGCTTCCTGTGGCGCTGGTGGACTTCGCATCCAGCAGTGCCGAAGCGGTCACCGCCAACTACTCGAACCGCGACGGCGAGGGGCAGATAACGCTCCTGATTTACCCTACCCCGCAGCTGGCAGCGGCGCACTTGCGTGATATCGATGCCTTCCTCAAGGCGGGGAACAGCCAGGCCACTTGGCCGCAGCCGCTTGCTGAGAGCCATTCCAGCTCCCTGCTCACCCGCCGCAGCGGTCCCATCGTCGCTGTCATTACCGGATCGCTCCCGGCCGCCACAGCACACAAACTCCTCAACCAGGTCAACTACCAGGCCGACGTCGTCTGGAACAACCCGCAGGGCTACGTGAGCGAGGGATCCAAAGTCGCCCGTCTCATCCTGGGCATCTTCGCCTTGGTCGGGATCCTGGGTGGTTCCGCAATCCTGCTGGGGCTCTTCCTCGGTGGGGGCCGCGCTCTCTACCGGGTTATGCGCGGCAAGCCCGCATCGGCTTTCCAGGAAGAAACAGAGTTCATCCAGCTCCATCTGGAAGACTAGCAAGCCGATGGGTGCGGGCCCTTACTGGGAAAGGAACGGGAAGGACCTGACCTAGGGGGTTACTCTTTTCAACGAGTGGATTTCGTTCGATCAACTTGAACCAGAAGGAGTGCAGACAAACTCCTAAGTGCTCAGGTTGCAGCGGCTTGGGGCCGTTTTTCTCCGGCCATCTGCGGAGCAGCGCTTGCGCGTCGTTAAAACCAAGATGTCGGCAAACATCTCATAATAAATAACTTAATGGCTTCTTGATTTTGCCTTGACACCCTCGGGAGCCGACCATAAGATTTCGCCAGAAAGTTCTGATGGCTTTGCCTCCGTTGGAACTATTCTCCCTAAGAAGAGGCTGCCCTGTTGCCGGGTAGCCTTTTCGTTTTCCGGGGTCGGTCTGGAGTTACTCATCGGTGCGCCTCGTACGGGGTGACAATGCCGCGTGGAACCCGTTGTCTTTACGCGTGGCCATAGCGTAGATACAATCCGGAAAGATACGTGCAACGCAGGCACGCCGACGTAGCTCAGTTGGTAGAGCAGCTGATTCGTAATCAGCAGGTCATCGGTTCAAGTCCGATCGTCGGCTCCA
>Ga0182024_10026739_pt1 | contig 10124 bp, 9 predicted proteins | sample P32metaG_FD_120480 | JGI IMG/M metagenome (GOLD analysis project Ga0182024, IMG submission 120480) | Permafrost microbial communities from Stordalen Mire, Sweden - P3-2 metaG (Illumina Assembly) | ecosystem: Environmental > Terrestrial > Soil > Wetlands > Permafrost | place: Sweden: Stordalen...
CTCAACGCGTCAGGTACGAACCGTCTTCGAGGGCTGCCCCGGCGCCAATGATGTCGTCATTCTGCCGGACTCGACCAAGGCATTCGCCGCTTGCTCCGGTGGCCACCAGATTTTAGCCATCGCGCTGGCCCATGCCGCGCATCCCGGCCAAAAAGATCAGGTCGCGACCGATCAGGTCGAATCCCTGCTGGATGTTGGCCGCCAGCCGGTCCAACTCGCGCTCAAGCCCGACGGCGGCGAGATCTTCGTTTCAAATTCACTCAGCGATTCCATCTCCGAAGTGATTACTGGGACCGACGACGTACTGGGCGCTTACCTGATGGGCGCCGATCCGGTGCGCGGCCTTGTTTCTTCTGATAATTCCCTGCTCTATGTAGGGAACTTGCGCTCGCAGGAGGTCACTATCTACGCCATCGACGATGGCAAACGCACAGGCTCCATTCACGTCGGCGACGGCCCATCGGCGCTCGCCTTCTCGGCTTCCGGCCATCTGCTATTTGTCGTCGATGCCCGCTCGGGTGACGTGGCCGTGGTGCGCACTGCCTCGCATTCGCTTTTCACCGTGCTGCCCGCAGGCCGTAGCCCCAACGCGATTGCTGTGAAAGCCTTCAGGCTGCCTTAATTCTCTGCAACGGTCGCTGAGATTCGATTCGCGCGGTGCCCTCCGAAAGCGTGTATCGTGCGAGTTCCCGCGAGGACCTCGCCGCTGTGCAGGACGCCTTTTGGTATCAGGTATTCAGCTCCGGCATTCAGCGGAATGTGCAGACCATCAACGACGAGGGTATAGCAACCCTGCACTACGATCATGTACTCGTCGAACTCATGCGCATGCGCGGAGGAAGACGCTGTTTGACTGCACGTCCAAAACGCCATCTGGTTCCCGTCCGCTCCGTCGAAAACGTATCCCTTCACTCCGGATGTTGCATTGTTCGCGGTCGCGATCCTGTTTGCCGCGTGCTTCATGAACATAGGGAAATCATTCATGACGGCGATTCTAGCACCCACCTGATGCCCCGGCTGGCCCGGTCTGCGACGATGCCTGTTCCCTGTCCACTGCTCGCCGTTCACTTCTGTCCGTTGAATCGCGTCACGCTGAATTGGGCCCCGGCAAACAAGATCAGGCCCGAGATATACGCCCAGAACAGCAATCCCACCGAGACGTAAAATGGGCCGTAGAGCGCCTTGAGATCCAGGTACGGCAACACCGCGACATAGATATTCTTGGCCAGCAGCCAGATGACTCCGGTCACCACGGACGTCCGCAGCACGTGGCGCGCGGGAATCCTGCGATTGGGAAGGATCCAGTAGATCGAAAAAAAGAACAGAATGGACGCGATGCCTGTCGAGAGCGCAAGCCACAGATAGCTGATTCCCTCAAAGAAAAGGTTGTCGGTGTGGTGAAAGAACAGCACATCGAGAATCTGCCGCTGCCACGTGCTGAGGAGGATGCTCACCATGGCCAACACCACCATTAAAATTGCAAGGCCGAATGCCACCATCTGATTCATGACGTAGTTTCGGCTCTTGGTCACGCCCCAAGCCTGGTTCAGCGCCACCTCAAGCGGGAGAAAGATTCCCGTGCACGAAATCAGAATCATTACCAGCGAGAGCCATTGCACGCCCTGCCGAGATGCAGCTGCCGCAAGGCTGGCCGCAACCCAATCCTGGTTTGACGGCAGGAAATAGTGCACCATTTCGCCGACCACGCGCACCATCATCGACGAATGAAAGACAGCCCTCGACAGTGTGTAGAGCAGCACAATAAACGGGATGAACGAGATGATGGCGTTAGCCGCCACGCTGAAGGCATAGGTATGCACTTCGCTGTCGAGCAGGTAGCTCAGCACCGGTTCGCAGCTCCGGCGCAGGCGATACCACTTGGATTGGGTAACCGGAGGAGCCGGCCCTACGGCGCATACGGTTTGGGCCGCCGTTTCGCCGACAGTACGGGTATCTGCGACTTCTACCACATCTGAAACTTGCACCAACGGCGTCTCCCTCAACGAATGGCTTTAGGGCGGGCGCCTCAAATCCAAACTCCGCCGACTGTAATACCTTTCTTTAAGAATAGATGCATTCACCCCTCGCCAATGATGACGAAAGTTCTCAATTCAGGGGCGCGATCGATCTTCCCCTTGGCGCGAAAGCCGAGGCTCTGCTGCCTGAAAATCTGCCCCCGGAAAGTTCGGCATCTTTGGGCGCCATTTTTTCCTGACACGGAGCATCCGCACTCCTGCAATCGCCTGCGCCGCGAGTCGACTATGGACCGGTATCGCAGACTCAGCACTCAGGGACGGGGAACTGGGCAATCACAGCGTAGATGAGTTCCTGCATCAGCCGTATGTCATCGTCCAGATGTTCCAGCGACAAACGAAAGCCGTCAGCCCTTCTAGCGGCTTCCGTAGAAGGGCAGGCGAGTTTACAGAGACTCATTCGCAGGTGAGAGTGATAGGCGCGGACGGATTGATCAAACCTCTCAAGAATGCCGGCGGCCTGCGCCATCCGGACCTTTGAGTTTGTGGCGAGGACTTTCAATATCTCGGTCGATGTCCTTTCGGCGGTGACGTTCACCACAAACAGGCCAAGTTGCTGCACCCGCCGCGACTTGTCAAAGATGGGGAAGCAATAATCGAACCAATAGCCGATCTCTGGAGTGTCACGCACATGGCCCACAATCCAAGCGGATCCTGGCTTGCCTGTGCGCAACACCTTCTCGTAGGTTGGTTCGATCTGTCGTGCAAGTTCACCCACGATTTCGCGTGTGCTCTTTCCAATGTGTTGTTCCACTGGAATCCGAGTCTCGCGCGTGATGGCAGCGTTGAGTGACTCCCAGCGTGTCTGCGAATCCAACAATATGATGCCAAGGTTCGAGGCGCGAACGCCCGCGACGAGCAGCTCTTTCATGTAGTCCAGGTTCTCAAACCTGCGAGGGTTCCTGTCTCCCATTCGATTGCGGCCTCACAGGTTGAGATTCAGGAACGCCTCTTAACGTTTTTTCCAAACATATAAATGATTATCGTCCGAAATGCTCGATATCTTCAGATGCTGTGAGGCAGCCGCGCGGAATACTGCCGAGCGCAAGTCCTTGGCTGAAAAGTCTCCGAGCGGAACCTTGAGCGCGGTATCGCCCGAAAGATCGGCTAACTCTTTCAACACCTGCTGCATGAGTTCATGGTGCTTGCCATGCCGTCTCTGCCTCAGGCTGGAGAGAGGAACTTTTTCAACCTCCGGCTCTCCCACCGCTTCCCTCTTCGTTGGACTTCTTACTTACGTCCATGCTATGAGTCTAAAGCAATAACTTGGTATAAATTCTTTATAAGTCACATAGTAATGTGATTGAACAAAGTGTTCACGGCAAGAATGAACTCGTTTGCTTACTCGACTACAGTTCCTTAGAGATGCGTCAGGATGCCGCTCCGACGGACATTCCCGCTCGAACCGGCACCTTGATTACGCTGGTCGACGACGACAGCCCTTTCGGGCTTCCACCAGCAGAATTCTGAAAGTAATTGGATTAGTCGTCCACACTTTCTCGTCCGCAACGAACTTCCATCCATATTCCGGCGGCGGGATCGCCGACCATGTTCGCCATAAATTCGCCTATCCTGAGGAATATTTATTAAGTACTAAATAAGCGCAAAAGAATCACTAAAGAATATGTAAAAGAGTCCTCCAATTGCGCTACTATGTCCGGCGTACGACATACACCCAACAGGACGGCCATGACAGAACGATGCTTCAAGAAGAAGGACTCAAACCCTCCGATCTGTGGCGTGCACAATGTTCTGCTTGTACTTGGTGAAACTCCGATTGACCCGCTCGCCCCTTATCTCGGACGCGTCACCTGCTTCACTTGCCCCATCAGTGAATTGGTGGTTCACGATTCACATGGGAATTAGCCGCGAGATTCGAACTGATCGGCTAGCTGAAGATCATTGAAATCGCGCTCCACCATCGTGATGGAGCGCGAATTCGGTCATCACGGCTTTCCGGCTTCCGCCCGTTGCGAAGCGTTCGCTAGCAAAGGGCCGCAGGAGTGTGTGCATTGGTCGCGGACAGAGCACGCGTTTCCCTCGTTTCCGTGGGGGTTCACCGTGCCGAGTCACCAGGCGGCGGTTTCGCGTGGAGTACCGGTATTTGAGACGCCTTACCCGTATGTCTACCTCAACGAAGGCTTTAGGGCAGCCACCAAACAAAGAGGGTTATGCTGGCCTTTTTCTTAGAAATAGACGGAATCGGTCCTCGATTGCAGTGACGAAGGTTCACAGTATGGGGCACGGTTCCACCCATTTTCTCCTTGCATCCCCATTCATTTCCTGCCATAACTGGAGCACGGCGCGCCGGGAGGCACGCAGGTTCTCACCAATGGAAGGCCGTTCGACTTGGATGTTTTGGTTCTTGACGAGCACAACCTCAAATTCGGTAGGTCAACGAGCTGCCGCAGCGCACGGATTCACGAGTGCGTGGGCGGCTCGCGGTGTTTCTGGGCTTTGAGTCTCCCGACACGCCATGCGTTTTCTCACGCGATGCGTGCGGGCGTTGTGCCGGCTAAAAGAGAAGGAGTGAATCGATGAAGGAACAAGGTGTTGTGAAGTGGTTCAACGGGGCAAAGGGCTACGGTTTCATTCAGCGGTCGAGCGGAGAAGATGTCTTTGTCCACTTTTCCGCAATTCAGGAAGAAGGCTATAAAACCCTGAACGAGGGCGAGGCCGTCGAGTTCGAGTGCCAGCAGGGCCCCAAAGGCCTAAGCGCGGCCAATGTGATGCGCGCTTCCTAATTTTGCTTTCGCGTTTTACTTTTGCTTGGCCGTGGTTTGAATCGGCCGGGCGTTGCCTGGGTTTCGAGCTTCCATTTACCGTCGGACCCACTTACAAATTGAGCTTCTTCAGCGCCCACTGAGCTGCTGCGCGCAAGCCTTCGTCTGCCGCGCTGGCCCACTCGCGCAGCCGCGTCGCAGATTCGCGCACGCCGCTGTTTCCCATGGCAATGGCGATGTTGCGCCTCAACCCTGCGAACCCGGCGCGACGCACCGGCGAGCCGTTGAAGACGCGCTCGAATTCGTGTTCGTCCATCGCCGCCAGAGCCTCTAGTGCCGGATTGACAAGCTCGGCGCGCGGTTCCAATTCGGGGTCCGCGCTGATGGGCGCTTTGCGATTCCAGGGGCAGACATCCTGGCAGATGTCGCAGCCGAAAACCTGCCTTCCCATGCCTTCCATCAGTTCCGGCGCAATGGGGCCTTTGTGTTCGATGGTCAGATAGGCGATGCATTTTCTTGCGTCCATCTGGTAGGGCGTGGCGAGCGCATTCGTCGGGCAAGCGTCGATGCAGCGCGTGCAGCTTCCGCACCGGTCAGGAATTTCAAGGGGGACCTCCGGCGCCGTGGGCGCTTCTATCTTTTGGACAGGCATCGAGGTGAGTAAAACCGCCAGAAATCCAAACGACCCAAGCTTGGGATGAATGAGGCAGGTGTTCTTGCCTGTCCAGCCGAGCCCTGCTGCGGTGGCCAGAGACCGCTCGACCACCGGCCCGGTATCCACATAGGCGCGGGCTTCAAATGCGCCGAAATCCTGATGGAGGCGGTCCTCCAATGCGAGCAGCCGCTTCTTCAGCACCTTGTGATAATCGGAGGGCCGCCGCACGCCTTCGCCATCCACGCGGCTGGACCAGGCATAGCGCGCAATCCATCCAGCCTGCCTGTCTGCCGGGGCAATGGACCGCGGCGCAGCGGAGTTATAGTTCGCCAAACAAACGATGGCCGATCGTGCCCACGGAAACGGCGTACCAACCTTGGCACGAACAAAATGTTTCCTCTCCTCGTCCATGCGAGTCAAATAGGTCATGGAACCTGCACGTCCTGCTTGCACCCACTCGGCGAATCGTGTCGCATTGCGCGCTTCATCGGCGTATGGCAGTGCGACCAGCCCGGCCTCGCTAAACCCCGCTTCGTTCGCGAATGCGCGTGCAACTTCGATTGTCAGGTCAGTAACCGTTTTCTCAATCCCCGTGCCGGTTTTGTTAACATTCAAGGGAACTTCCCCGTTATAGCTGCGTACCTATTTGCAACATGTTCGATAGCGGACGCCAGGATCACAACCGGACACCCGAAACCGCAAACCAGCTTGGACGCAAAGCGTGCATCCACTGTGATATCAGCATATTCCGCCACAGGCTAGTTTGGCAGACCGGGTGCAACTTCAAGGTCAGGTAAAAGCCGATTTCGTCAGCTCCTCCCCTTGAAACCTGGAGTCTGCCGGAGTCCACAGGAGGTACTTATGAATGGCATTCTTTCCCATAACCCGACGCGGAACGAGGACACACTGCTTATCCCGCCCGGGGAGCTACACGAGCTGGTGCGCGGCCAGGAGCAGGGCTTTGTGGAGCGGTTGACGCCCCTGGTGAGCAGACAGAGCGTGACCCTCGACCTGACGCACGTTGAGCGCATTGACGCTGCCGGCATCGCTGCGCTGATTTCTCTCTACTGGTGCGCCGATACCGCGGGAAATCGATTCACCGTGGTGAATGCATCCGCGCACGTGGCAGAGATTCTGGCCCTGGTCGGATTGGACCGCATTCTGGTCTCACGGAATGCGGCCCCCCGCCCGCAATCCGAATGCTGCTTTGCCGAACCGGCCGCATAAGCTTGCCGTTCGGGCAAACCTGCGCGGCGGTAGCGCGGGTGGTGCGGAATCATCTCGATCGTCCCCGTTGGAAAATACAAACTTTGACAATTCAATCCAGATTTTCTGGTAATACGCCAGCGTAGAATCGCTCCTGAACTTTCTCCGGCTTTGGGCCCTCTGATTTCTGAAAGTGAGCGTTCTTCGTGCGCGGATTTTCTCTTTTCTTCTGGGCCGCCCGTGTCCAGCTCTGGATCGTCCTTGCTGTCGCTTTGTCGGCTGTTCCGGCATGTGGGCAGGATGCGGATTCGGCAAAGCCATTTCTCGCCTCTGTCTATAGGCATTATGCGAATCATGGTAAAGGGATTGACTTCACTGGACCCAAGGCCCGAGGCGTCTTCGACTCCTCGCTGATCGCTCTGCTGCACGCGGACCAGAAAGCCGTGGGACCCAACGAGGTGGGCGTGCTGGACGGCGACCCGATCTGTAGCTGCCAGGATTGGGATGGAATCTGGGATCTGAAGATTACGGTTGAACTGGAACGCGACGGGCGCGCAAAAGCGGCGGTCTCGTTTGCGCTGTTTGCGCCCAGGGCAGGAGGGGACCCAAATCATCGCTCGCTCGAAATGACGCTGGCGCCCCAGGGGGCCCAGTGGCGCATCTGGGACATCCTGGACAAATCCGATCCGAAGGCTCCCTTCGATTTGCGGGCAGAACTGGAGAAGGAAATCCGCACGTCGAAGCAGAATTCGAAACCGAAGAACAACCGCTAAGAGTCACCCTGCGGATTTTGGTGCGAGGTTCGGCTTTGTGCGGTCGCCGACGTAGAAACCCAATCAGTTTCAGTGCCTTTCCCAAGGGCTGTGACGATGAGCACATGCAAGTGTATACTTGCGGCGCTATTTGTTATTGCGAAATTGTTTGACTCCGCATGGCGCAGTCAAAGTGTGTGAGTGACTGCACGCGCTTGGTTTTTCACCCGAACTTCCTGCGAACGAACCGAGCCAACCTGCCGTCACCCTCTCTGGGCGCCGTAATTGCGGATTACTGGTCCCTTGCGACAGCATTTGTCGTCAGGGGCGAACATCCTACACGGAGGCTTCATTCCATGGCGCGTGCAGTACTGGATCCGCAACTTGCCGACAAAGCAGGTTCAACCTCAAAGGCAGCTACAACTCAATACGTTTACTTCTTTGGCGACGGCAAAGCGGACGGCAATGGCCGTATGAAAGATGTGCTCGGTGGCAAGGGCGCCGGCCTCGCTGAAATGACTAATGCGGGCCTGCCCGTCCCTCCAGGATTCACGATTCAGACCGAAGCCTGTCGCGAATACATGCGTGGCAAGCTCAGTCACCAGATTGAAGACGAGATGCTCACAGCTCTCGAAAAGCTCGAAAAGCTGCAGGGTCAGAAGCTCGGCACAGGCGAGAATCCCCTGCTGGTTTCCGTCCGCTCCGGCGCCAAGTTCTCCATGCCGGGCATGATGGATACGATTCTGAACCTTGGCTTGAACGACACCGCCGTCGAAGCGCTAGCGAAGCGCAGCGGCAACCCGCGCTTTGCCTACGATTCCTATCGCCGCCTCATTCAGATGTTCGGCGACGTCGTTCTCGACATTCCCAAAAAGAAGTTCGAGCACATCTTCGATGGCGTCAAAGCAGCAAAGAAGGTCAAGTTTGACTACGAGCTCGGTCCCGACTCGCTGCAGAAGATCATTGCCGAGTACAAGAAGCTGGTGAAGAAAGAGACTGGGAAGGAATTTCCGCAGGACCCGCTGGTGCAGCTAGTCGCCGCGCGAGATGCCGTATTTCGCAGCTGGCAGAATGAGCGCGCCAAGACGTATCGCCGTATAAACCATATCGATGACTGGCTGGGCACAGCTGTCAACGTGCAGGCCATGGTGTTCGGCAACCTCGGCGAAAATTCAGGCACGGGCGTCGGCTTCACCCGCAATCCTGCAACCGGCGAGCACATGTTCTTCGGCGAGTACCTGATGAATGCGCAGGGTGAAGACGTCGTCTCGGGAGTGCGCACACCGAACCCGATCAGCGAACTCGAGAAGGCCATGCCCAAGGTCTACGAGCAACTGAAAGACATCACCCGCCGCATGGAAAAGCACTATCGCGACATGCAGGATTTCGAGTTCACCATCCAGGATGGCAAGCTCTACATGCTGCAGACCCGCAACGGCAAGCGCACGGGCCTGGCCGCTGTGCGCGTCGCCATAGACATGGTGCGCGAAGGCCTGATCACGCAGGAAGAAGCCATCTTCCGCGTCGAGCCGAACCAGTTGTACGACTTCCTGGTTCCGCGACTGGTTGAAAAAGGCGAGAAGATCGAAGTCCTCTCCACCGGCCTTCCGGCATCCCCGGGTGCGGCAGTGGGGCAGATCGTCTTCTCCGCGGAAGATGCCGTAAAGTATCACACCAACGGCGCCTACAAGTCCGTCATCCTGGTTCGCGGCGAAACCACGCCGGAGGACATCGCCGGCATGGAAGTGGCATCCGGCATCCTCACATCGCGTGGCGGCATGACTTCACACGCTGCAGTCGTCACCCGTGGCATGGGCAAGTGCTGCGTGGCCGGCGCTGGAGAGTGTACGGTCGACGATACCAAGAAGGAACTGCGCGTCAAGGGCCACACATACAAGCAGGGTGATTGGATCTCGCTCGATGGCACGACCGGACGCGTAATTGCCGGCCAACTGAAAACACTCGACGCGCAGCCTGACGATCCGGATCTGGTGAAATTCATGAGCTGGGTCGACCCGGTTCGGCGGCTGCGGATTTATGCCAATGCCGACATCCCGCGTGACGCCAAACAGGCTCGCACATTCGGCGCGGAAGGCATCGGCCTTTGCCGCACTGAGCACATGTTCTTTGCAGAAGACCGCATCGAGCACATGCGCACCATGATCCTTGCCGATAACGAGAAGGACCGCCGCATAGCGCTGAAGAAGCTTCTGCCTATGCAGCGCGCCGACTTTGTGGGTCTCTTCAAGAGCATGGAATCGCTGCCGGTAGTCATCCGCACAATCGATCCCCCGCTCCACGAGTTTCTACCCAAGCGCGAGGATTTGCTGGTCGAAATCCAGCACCTTGAAGACACCAAACCCCGCTCGCCCAAGCTCAAAGCACTGCGCCCGTTGCTGGCGCGGGTCGAAGAGTTGCACGAGCAAAACCCGATGCTAGGGCTCCGCGGATGCCGTCTCGGCATCACGTTCCCCGAGATCACTGAAATGCAGGCGCGCGCGATCTTTGAGGCCGCGTGCATCGTGAAGAAAAAGGGCGCCACTCCGCATGTCGAAATCATGATTCCGCTCGTCGGCTCGATTGAAGAGATGCGGAACCAGACTGCGATCGTGCGCAAGGTCGCCGAAGAGGTCTTCAAGGAAAAGGAAACCAAGGTCGACTACATGGTGGGGACCATGATCGAGCTGCCGCGCGCGGCCCTCACCGCCGACCAGATTGCCGAAGAAGCCGAGTTCTTCAGCTTCGGCACCAACGA
>Ga0182024_10026740_pt1 | contig 10123 bp, 6 predicted proteins | sample P32metaG_FD_120480 | JGI IMG/M metagenome (GOLD analysis project Ga0182024, IMG submission 120480) | Permafrost microbial communities from Stordalen Mire, Sweden - P3-2 metaG (Illumina Assembly) | ecosystem: Environmental > Terrestrial > Soil > Wetlands > Permafrost | place: Sweden: Stordalen...
AGATAAAAAACATTGCTCCCCTCCTCGCCGACGGCCAGACTTTCGACCGCCTTTTCCGCGATCTTCGCAGCGTCGTCGGCCGACTTTCCGTTGCTGATGGCCGCTTTGTACGCGTTCTTTCGGATTAGTTCGCTTCCTTGGTCGAAGTAAGGGTTTTCGAACCACACCTGGTCGCCAGGGAGGAGATTGTCGCCGCCGCTGCGACACTTCCAAAGCAATTCCATCTCCCTCTTCGTCAGTTCGTTTGGATACACTTTTTGCCCGACAAGGTCGTTGATGGCGGCCAGTCCAGCGTTGTTCCCCGTGTCTTGAAAATACTTGATGTATGCCCGGGCAATGAGGAGCGACGAATACTTATAGCACCATATTCTCGGGACGGGAACGCCGTCGTTGTCGTGGACGATCCACAGGTCGGAAATGGCCTCCGCGGCGGTTTGGTTCGCGGCCACTACGTAGCCTTCGTTCGATAGCGTCCAGAATAGTGGGTTGCGAGCCTCGGGATTGTCGTCATCAGGAACGCCGACCGTGCCGGTCAGCACGGCTTCGACGGCGTTGAGTCGCACTTGCTGTTCCGCGCCCGAGAGCGACGACTTCGCCAAGCTGCTTCGGGCATTGTCGAGTATCCGCCGTTGCTGACCTGTCAGTTTGACAGTCTGCCGAGACGGCCGAGGAGCGTCGTTACCCGGCTGCGACGGATTTGGTTTTTCGGGCTCCGCCTCGGCGGTCGGCCAGCCCGCGGCAATGGAGAAGACTGCGCAGAGAACTCCCAAGACTAGGGCGACGAGCGGACTTGCGCGACCGCATTGCCGCGAACTGAAAAACGAGGTTTTCGCCTGTAGCAAGGCCGCTGATGCGGGAAAGCGTAGCACGTTGGACTTCATCGTCAGTCCCTTTAGATTGAGGTTCTCGGGTGGCGGCAGTGAAAAGGAGCCCGAAGTCCGTCGGTTCCTTCGGGTCATTCACCGCCGGCGCGGAATGAGGCGTTCTAATCGGGTACTCGACAAACCGGCCGACAACCCGCCACCGATTTTCGTCCGGCCTAGCCAGAGCATTAACCCGGATTATTCCTATGAGCCTGAAGCGCTAGCGAAGGAGCGTGCCGCGAGGCGTCCACCAGCGGTATTCCTTCGCTGGCGCGTCAGGCTTGTGTTGCTCGCAGTTTTGGCGCGCCTTGCGTTCCGTTTTCCGTTCTGCTAGTCACCACGAGAAGCTGATCACCCGGCATAAGGCGTCCGCAGCCTCTTGTCGTGTGAGAAACGAGGCGGGAAGGAAACGATTCTCCTTATCCACCTGCATGAAACCCGAACGGAGCGCCATGAAGACCGCCGCGCGATCCTTCACGGGTAAGTCGGTCTCATCCTTCAGTGGAAGAGGATCGGCGGGCGGACCTTTAATTCCATTCCGCTCGGCAAGGCTGATGAACGACTGGGCCGCGTCAACCCGTGTCACGCCTTCACTTGGTCGAAACCGACCACCGGCGCCCAACCTCATCAGTCCAGCCGCGACCACTTGAACAAATTCTTCCGCCCCTTCGCTCGATGGAACGACATCCGTGATTCTGGGCAAATCTCGGCGCGGCGTCGTCAAATACGCGGACTGGACGAGAGCATTCGCCAACTCCGCCCTCAAGATGGGTTCTGCCGGGCGCAATTGATGCCGGTCATTGGCCAGCAGAATGCCACGAAACCAGAGGCCTTCCAAGGGGATTCGAGCTGGGCCCGAGGGCAGGTCGATGGGTAGCGCATTCCGCGGATCTTGCTGGGTGTAGACGATGGGACTGATATCGAGCCGCACGCCGTCAATAGCGTTGGAGTAGAGATGGTCCACGTAGCCTCCATAAGCGACGGTTTGCTCTGTCTTGGCAAAAGTGAAACGATATCCATGCCCGAATCCCCGGTTGTACCGAAGCGTGATCCCCTCCTGCTTCCGGCTGGAATTCTCGGCGAGCCCCAAGAAAAATGCCCACTGCACAGCCCCCGGACCATCGATATCCGCGATCAGGTGATTCCCGTTGAAAAACTGCGATCCTTCTTCGATCGGTTTCTTTTCCGGCCGGATGGTCGCTACACCGGTGGTGGGATCGAAAATGTCGCCGGCTTGCAGGCACGACAGACGCACGCCGGAGGTGCGACACCCGAGGGGGCCATCGTTGCATCGTGCGTTGGCCGTATCGACAATCGTCAGGTTTCCCGTGCCGACGACCTCGATTCGGCCATCGTGGGAGACGAGCATTGCCGTGTTCTCGTCGATTCCGAATCCGAAGCGGACGCGTTCCTCGATCAGGGCCCTGGCCAGGCGTCCGAGTCGTCCCCGCTGCTCGCTGAAGTGCGGATCGACGATTCCCGCTCGAAAGAACCCGAGTCCCTCGGTGACCGACATCCCGCGATAATACCCATCGTGGTGGATTCCGAAGTCGAGGGCGTCCATTCCTTCATCCAAAGACTCGTCAGGCAGCGCCGGCATATCCAGCATTCGGGTGCTCTGCATGGAAGCACCGGCACTTGTGCCCGCAATCACTCCGCCGCGGCGCCACATGTCCTTCAATGCCAGCAGCGCCGGAGTTGGGGCGCCATCCGGCTTTAGCAGGGCGCGGGTGATGCGTGACTGATCACCGCCGACGAAAAACGCACCGGTCGAACTGCGAATCTGGTCCACCACCTGGGGGCTGAACGCCTGGCGATTGGCGTTCTCTGGCGTGAGGTCGACGATTGTCAGGCGGTCGCGAGGAACGCCGTAATGCGCGAAGATCTCGCCGGCCTGTTGCGCAGAACTGGCGCTCTTGGAGGCACATTGGAACAGGGCGAATCTGGCGCGCTCACGGCCCCCGGCGGATTCGATTATTCGCTGGAACATTGTCGCATTGTCGGGCCGCAATCCGCCTCCGATGATGAACAGCGTTCCGGCCGGCGGATTCTCATCTGCTTGCAACAGACATGCATTGCCCAACAATCCGCCGAGCAAGAGGCAAACAACTATTGGTCGCACGATCGAGTCCTCCACACTGTGATACATTGCGTCGATGGAACCGATTGCCGAGCACCAGCCAATAATCTCCTTATCGCCCTTGCTTTACCTTCCCGGCCTGGACGAAGGAAACGTCGGCGACGACGGACGCTCGAATGGCGTAATTGGTGCGGCTGGCGTAGTAGGTGTGAAATGAGCAGTCGGTTCAGCTTGAACTAACCATGCGGGCGCCGGAAGCACCAATCCAAACCATTTTGCACTACTTTGGCGCTTTGTGAACCTCTTCTACTGCCTTGTGAACCTCTTCCACTGCGTCCGGAGAGAGTGCAAGCAATTTGCGTTCGATCTGGCTGCGCTCTTCCGCGGCGTCGCTCATTTCGTCCAGGGTGACCGTACCAGCATTAAAAGCGGCAGTAACCGCTGCCACGAGGAAATTGGCATGCTTGAGAGCAAGTTTCAGTTGTTTGGTCGCAGCAGGATTGTCGGCTTGGGCCAGAGCGAGATTCGCCCGTGCCAAACAGAGGTCGCAAGCGGTCTTCTCAAGTTTGTCGACCTCACCGCCTTTAGCGTTCGCGATATAGAGGGCGTCAATATGGTTGTAGGAGTCTGTCCGAAAGTTCACCGTTTCACGCAAGACTTTGATGTCCGCCACTGTGCCAGGTTGTCCGAACTGCTCACGGTCCAGCGCGATTTCGGCATCCAACCTGGCGGCCTTGGCGGATAAATAATCCGTTGACGGCGATTTGCCCTTATCGCTCAGTTCCTTGACGCGGACTTCAAGCTTGCTCAACCACCGTAAAACATTCTCGCGCGCTGTGAGCCGCTGCGCAGGTGTCGTGCTGACATCCAGCTCGGCTGCCGCGAGCCGCTGGATTGAATCGAGCGCCGATGCCAGCGACCCTTTGCCGGCCAAATAATCAGCGATAGCGGCTTTGCTCAGTTCCTCCAGTGCCGCGTGCCGGGCTGCGAGCAGTCGGTCAGTCGCGGCGGCGTGCGTGGCCAACTCGGCTTTATGCGACGGGTCGTCTTGCAGCTTCGCGGCGGCTTCGATTTCATTCGTAACCGGGTCTTCATCCGGAGTGACCCGTGGTGCTGGATCGATGAACGGTGTTATCTCCGGCGGCGATTGACGTGATGGCGGCGGCGGAAATGGCGGCGGTTGCGGCGGTTCTGCCCCCCAGCAAAGAATGGGGGCAAGCGACAAGGACAGCGTCAGCAGCGAGAATGCAAAACGGTTCATGGAATGGTCCTTTCGTAAAAAGATTTGGAAGAGTGACTGCGTGCAGATCAGAATTGCCTTGCACAGCCACACGACCGTAGTGATTGCCATATCTTCGCCCGATGCAGGGCATTTTATCGTTTGTCAGTCGAATTGGTTGCTTTCCTCACAGATAGCTAAGCCACCATTTGTCTTTGTGGCTCCTCTTGTAGGCGTCGAATACTTTGCATAGGGGATATAGCGCTACGACCACCCCGATCCACACCGCGTAGACAACCCATAGGCTGAAACCAAATCCCTTCAATGCCGGCGCGTCTGATACCCAATCGTCCAAGATCATGACGCGCCAGCCGAAACCCGATAGCTGTGCAAAGACCATGGCGACGAAATGGATCAGGTAGATGTGCAGGATATAGAAGAAGAAAGGCACCCTGCCGAAGGTGCAGAAGTAATTGACCGCTCTGCCTTTTAGAGTTTCGCTATGTGCCAAAATGACCAGGGACGGACCCAATGTCATCAGAAGGTACGATAGCGACGGAGGATACTTATTGGGGTCCAAGAACGACATCAGCGAGCTCGAAATCGTATTGTAATGTGTCCAGGGCGCTGAGTCGCCGTAGATGTTTATCCCCCGAATGATGATGAACAGCGCGATCGCGGCGAGTCCGATAATGTTGAGCGTCTTTCGTCGTTTGCCGCCGTCATAGGATGTATCGTAGAGCGAACCAAAACAATACCCCAAAGACATCACGGCTATCCACGGCACGATAGGATAGCCGACTATCAGATGATAACCGTGTGAATGGAAGGAACCTCCGTCATGGATCACCGCCCACAGGAAGCTTCCGTCACAATGCACTCCGTCGAGCAGATTGTGGCCGAACATTACCACGCAGCTAAAGATCAATATGGCGGTCCGTGGCATATAGACCAATCCCGCCAAAACGATCATGCTGATCCCCAAGGACCAGATCACCAGGAAGGAAAGCGTTCTGAAATGGATATCGAATAACCAGGCAAACTCGACGACGGTCAATTCAATAAAAACCAGCCACAGCCCGCGTTTCAATAGAAAGCCCGAGAGCTCGCCAGTGGTCTTTCTTCGGCCAACCATGTAGGCCGACATGCCCGCCAGAAAACTGAATGCAGGCGCACAAAAGTGGGTGATCCATCTGGTGAGATAGATAGCCCATGTCGTATGCATCGGGTCGGTCGGGCTGTAGAAAAATGCTGCGGCATGGAAATAGTCCCGCGTATGGTCGAGCGCCATGATCACCATGACAAGACCTTTCAGCAGGTCAATGGAGTCGACCCTGTTTCGAGCGGCGGTTGTCATGTTGGGCCAATTCAGAAGGGAATATGTATTTGTGTTGGCATTATGACCGGACTACCCCTCCTGCTTGTCGGAACATCTAATTCTAGTGGCTTTGCAGCACGATTTCGCTGCTGCCGGCGCGGCCGCTGGGGCTGGGGATTTCGAGGTGGGGGTGCGGCACGCCGCGCTCGTCGAGCCGGGCCACAATCGTGTCCCAGCGGACCATTCCTTTGCGGTCCACGGTGAGCCGAAGCGCCCAGCCGGTTTGACTTTCGTCGTCGTGGAAACCGTTGAACAGAAAATTGCCCAGGCTGTAGACGATCAGATGGCCCTTGTAATACGCGGTGCCTTGGGTGACGTGGGGATGGGCGCCCACGATCACGTCGGCCCCGGCGTCGATCATTCGGCGGGCGAACGTTTTCTGCCGGTCGTTGGCCGGCTCATGCTCCACGCCCCAGTGCAGGAAGGGGATCACGACGTCGGCCTTATAATTGTCGCGGGCCGCTTTGATGTCGGCCAACACTTCGTCTTCGTGCTCGCTCCACGCCACTCCCGGCAGGTTTGTCTCGGCTTGGAACGACCGCGAGAACACCTCGCAATAGCCGAGTAGTGCGATGCGGATGCCGTTGCGTTCGACGATCCATGGCTTGCGGGCGTCGGCCTTGTTTCGCCCGCCGCCGAAGTAAGGCAGACCGGCTTTCTCGAATCGCTCGCACTGTTCGACGAGCGCCAGCTTGCCAAAATCGCCCGAATGGTTGTTGGCCACCGTGAGAGCCGTGAAGTGCTTTTTTAGGACGGGGATGCAGCGTGAATTAGCCCGAAATTGAAACGCCTTGGGGACCGGCTCCCCCTTCTCGGCGATCACACATTCCAGATTGCCCACCGCCACGTCGGCCTCTTTCAACAATCCGGCGAATGGCTCGAACGGGTCCTCGCCGCGCTCGATCAAGCGGCCAGTTTCCTCGTCTTGAGCGACCATGACATCGCCGACAAAGATCAGCCTGGCTGTGGCCGGAGCGTCCGCGGCCCGCGTCACCAACGGCACAAACAACAAAACACAAATCCCAGCGATCGTTAGCCAAGTCGTCTGCACGGATCGAGATGCTGATTCCATTTGGGCTCCTCCAGATTCGGCCAAGAAGTCGCACGGGCTCCAAATATGCGTTTCGGGCCGTTTGCTGCGGTTGCGGAATGGCGCGTTTCAATGGGGTACTCGACGAAACGGCCGACAGCCCGCCACCGATTGTTTTCCGGTTTCGCCAGAGGGTAGAATCGAGGCGATGCCGCTTTCACCGCGAAATGGGAATGATTCTTGATGGCCAACAGCAGTGCCGACGCATCGATCACGCAGTGGATCGCCGACTTGAAGGACGGCCGGGAGACCGCCGCGCAAGGCTTGTGGGAACTCTATTTCGACCGGCTGGTCGGGCTGGCCCGGACGAAGCTAGCCGCTGCGACGCGCCGATCGGCCGATGAGGAAGACGTGGCCCTCAGTGCCTTCAAGAGCCTCTGTCTCGGCGCCGCGAAAGGACGGTTCAGAGAACTTCGCGACCGGGATAATCTTTGGCCGTTGCTGGTCGTGCTCACGGTTCGCAAGGCCCAAGACCTGGTGAAGCACGAGCGGCGGCAGAAGCGGGGTGGAAACCTCGCCGCCAGCGCTCCTCAGCCTGCGATCGATATTGAGAACTTTCTGAGTCGAGAGCCGACGCCCGAACTGTCGGCCATGCTGGCGGAGAATTGCGAACGGCTGCTAGAGAAATTGGACCCGGCCCAGCGGCAAATTGCCCAGATGAAACTGGAAGGTCATGCGAACGCGGAGATCGCCACTCAGTTGGCGTGCGGACTGCGAACCGTCGAGCGACGGCTCGATTTGATTCGAAAATCGTGGGATCATTTCGATCAACAGGTTTGACAAAATGGTCGAAGCCTCTCGTCCGGATGGCAAAGCCTTCAGCGATCCCCGCGAGGAGTTGTCGCTTGATGCGGCCAGGCGGCAGGATGTGATTTGCGAACAGTTCGAGCAAGACCTGCGAGGATCGAGCGCTGCTGCAATCGAACACTACTTGAACGGCACCGCCGGCCTGGAGAGGACCGCCTTATTGCGTGAACTGCTCGCGTTGGAGTTAGAGTATCGAGCAGCTCGTCATGAACAAGTGCGGCTGGATGACTATCTGACCCGTTTTCCCGAAAATCGGGAAGTGCTCCGACTGGCGTTTGTTGAACTTGCTGCAAAATCAGCCCCACCCGGGTCGGATCCAACGGCTTGCTTTACGCCGATCGCCAATTCGAAAACTTCGTTGCACTCAATCAATTCGAGTGCGATCGCGATCGAATCCTCGCCCTCCATTTTGGCCGACCATCCCGAATATCGAATCCTCAGACGCCTCGGTGTCGGGGGCATGGGGGCGGTTTATCTTGCCGAGCACCGCATCATGCAGCGCCTGGTCGCGCTGAAAGTCATTCGGCCGGAAATTCTTGCCAACGACGAAGCTCAATCGCGTTTTGACCGGGAGATCAAAGCGGCTGGTCGCCTTCATCATTCAAACATCGTGACCGCCTACCACGCCGAACGGGTTGGGGCAACCTTGATCCTGGTGATGGAGTATGTCGAAGGAATTGATTTGGCGCATCGGCTTGCCGAGTGCGGACCACTCCCGATTCCGCAAGCTTGTGAATTCGCGCGGCAAGCAGCATTAGGCTTGCAGCATGCCCATGAGTCCGGTCTGGCGCATCGCGACATCAAGCCTCAGAACCTGATTCTGACGGGCGAGAATCAAATCAAAATCCTGGATTTTGGTCTCGCACACTTTGTCAGTGAAACAGGCCAAGCGACCCAAGCCGGGACGATATTGGGAAGCGTCGATTACATGGCGCCGGAACAAGCGTCCGATGCACATTCGGCGGGGATTCGCGCCGATATATATAGTCTCGGCTGCACGCTCTACGAACTTATCTCTGGCCACCCGCCATTCCCGTCCGGATCGCTTCTTGAAAGGCTCAAATCGCATGCCGCCGAATCGCCGCCGCGGATCGAAAGTCTGCCCATCGAGCTTTGGTCAATTCTAAAGCGAATGCTGGAGAAGGATCCGGCTCGGCGGTATCAAGAGCCGCGAGATGTCGCAGAAGCCCTGAAGCCATTTTGCCAAACGGTTGAGGGATCCGCGGAAGCGAAACGGCCGGCTCCGAAACTGGTGGGCCGCCGGGTAAAGCGACATCGCCGCGCGTCGCTTATCGGCTTGTTCCTCGTCGTGCTGGTCACCGCCTGGTGGCTCTTCTGGAAACCGCTGGTCCCAGACGTTTCTCCTAACGCACAGAGATTATACGATCAGGCCGTTTTCCAGTTGAGCCTACGACGGGTAGAACCGACGAAAAACGCCATCAAGCGGCTGCAGGAAACCCTTGAGATTGCCCCGAATTATTTGAAAGCGCGGATCGCTCTTGCAAATGCCTACAATCTTCAGGGGGACTATGGTTGGGAGATGCCCGACGAAGTGTTCCCCAAAGCAATGGCTAACGCGTTAAAAGCTATTGAGGCGGATCCACGGTCGTCGGATGCGCATCTCGCCATGGCGTTCGCGATCAATGCCTACGACGACGATTGGCGGAAGGCCGAAGCGGAATATCAAAAGGCCTTCGACCTCGACCAAAAATCGGTTGACGCTCATCACTGGTATGCTTGGTTTCTCGTGCAACAGGGACACCGAGATCTTGCGGAGGAGGAGATCAAGCGGGCGGCGGAATGGGGTGCGTCGCAGGTTGTCGTAATCGCCAACGTCGGCCGGATTCAGTATTTCGCAGGATCGTATGACGACGCCGTCGCCAGCTTCGAGCAAGCGATCAGTTTAGACCCTGGATTCGCCAAAGCGCGTTTAGATCTAGCAACGACCTACGTCGAACTCGGCAAACTCGGCGAAGCGCTCGATCAGTTCAAGCTGATGCGCGATCAAGGTCTCACCGAAGACAATCGCGACCTGATCGCCGCTCGCGCTTATGCATTTGCGCGATGTGGAAAGCCGCGCGAGGCGAGAGAGCTTCTTACCCAGCTTGAGGCTCTCGCGACTGCAAAGCCGCTGGCGTACGATATTGCGACGATCTACGCCGCCCTGGGGGACAAAGATACGGCATTCAAATGGTTGGAGAAGACATTTGTTCAACATTCCCCCTGGAGAGTCTTCGTGAAGATCGACCCTCGCTGGAACGGTCTTCGCGGCGACGAGCGATTTAAGCCGTTTCTCAGGCGGGAAGGTTTTTGAGCCGGCGGCAGCGGCAATCCCCGGAGAATATCTTCGTCGCAGTTGAGGCCACTATTCATCGCGCACACGAAGCGTCAGGCTATTTCTTGCCCGGCGTCTTGTCGGCGGAGGGGGCTCCGCCATAGACCCGCACGTAGTCGACATACATATCGGCCACGCCGTTGTATCGCGATAGATCGACGGGCCAGCCGCCGCCGGTCGCAAGATCGATCAGAAAGAAGAGCGGGCGCTGCTTCGAAAGCGGGAAAGTCGCGTGGCGGCCGACTTCGATGTTGTCGCAATAGTAGATCGTGTCGGTCTCGGTGATCTTGCAGCCGTAAGTGTGAAACGTCGTAAGCGTTCACGGATTTTTGGGTAAATCGGTATTCGAGG
>Ga0182024_10026741_pt1 | contig 10123 bp, 13 predicted proteins | sample P32metaG_FD_120480 | JGI IMG/M metagenome (GOLD analysis project Ga0182024, IMG submission 120480) | Permafrost microbial communities from Stordalen Mire, Sweden - P3-2 metaG (Illumina Assembly) | ecosystem: Environmental > Terrestrial > Soil > Wetlands > Permafrost | place: Sweden: Stordalen...
CTTGTTCATTACGTCGGCGGCCGTGTAGCCGAGCATCCGCTCGGCCCCGACATTGAAGATCTGAATAACACCCTTCGCATCGGTGGCGATGCTCGAGAAGTTGGCACTGTTGAAGATCGCGCTTTGCAGGGCCCCAGCCTGGAGAAGCGTCTCCTCCGCCAGCTTGCGCGCGGTGTTGTCGACGCCTTCGGTAACGTTGATCTGCGCTCTTGTCTCGGCGTTTCCATTAGTCATGGTGCGACCCCGGTAACTTGTACTCGTCCCACTTAACGGACAGATCACGCGACTTAAAAACTAGGCTGCGAGCAGGTATTCAACTGAGTCTTGGAGCTGATATGGCGTGTATGGCTTGCAAAGGAATTGTGCACCCTCAATAAACTGAGCTTTCATTTTGTCGGTAATGGAATTGCCAGTCGTGTAGAGCACACGCAATTTCGGCCGAAGCTCGATGGCCTGGTATGCAAGTTCACACCCGCCGAAGGCCCGTGTCTTGAGATAGATATCGGTAAAAAGTGCGTCGATGTGCTGAGGGGAACGTAGGATCGAAAGCGCCTCGTCTATGTCGCAAGCCGAGAGTATCTCATGACCCCAGTCTCGAATCATCGATTCGGCTAATTCCCGAATGAAAAAATCGTCTTCGACGACAAGGATCACTGCCATTTCGGAATGCCCTCTGCCGCAAGCACGGCTTTTTGGCTGGGGCGCGTTGGGCCGCAGTGTCGCGTTTGCCGTTACGGGGGCACAGACCATAGCGCGCCTGGCCCAATTTGGTTCCAGTTGGAATCGATCTATTCTCGGTGCTGTCAGGCAACGACTAAACTTTCTCCGTTTTGGGGCAATATTTGGCCCCAAACAGGAGAATGCCCAACCAACGGGAGTGCTCCACACGGGGCATTCTCCGGCGGCGCAAACTATGCGCGGGATGCAACTAGTGGGACACTTTGACCAATGGCAAACTACCTACCAGCCCATAATCTGTTCGCATGATAAGGAAGAACACTGCGCGTCGAACAATTAAATTGAAGGCGGATATCGAATATCAAGTTGTCTGGAGTGAAACTGCTGCTCAATGGGAAATCCACCGGAATGGTGTAAAAACGAACGCCTCACGACGGAAAAAACAATCGGCGATCGATAGGGCGATCATTGCCGTCCTATCTGAGTTGATCTCACCGGAAGCAAGGGCTGTTGTCACTTCATTGAAGGAGGGAACCATCCAAATCGAATGGGCAGGTCGGTCTCCTCCGGGCCACATGCCACCCTCATCAAACTGCTGCCGGCAGAGCATCATCTGAGCTCCCTTTTCCTTTTCCCCTCAGGTTAAGAGGGTCACTCAACAAGTTCAATCGCATGGGCCGTTTGACCGGATTTGGCTCCCAGCGCGTCGGCATGCACCGTATCGGCGTTGCCGTGAACCACGATCCCAATTCTACCTCGCCTGTCTCGTTCCGAAAAAACGTCACCGATCCCGATTATGACGAGACCTGGGGCGAGGGCATTGATATTTGGCATAATCCCAACGCCAAATACCCGCTTCACCCGATGCTGTTTCCCGGCGTCTCTCATCACCGCCTTCTTCCCGACGGGCAGGTGCAGAGCCTGACGCCGGAATGGCACCCTTTGGCGTCCACCACCATCTACGCGATTCCGAAGGGTGAGCAGTAAAAGGCCGCCAAAGCCGTCAGCCGCGCCGTGGCAGCACTCGACCCGGAAGATCCCGTGTCCGCTAGGCGACCGTTCGAAAGATATTCTGAAACCGATTGATATTCACAAATGCCTCTGCAATTGGTATAAGCTTCTGAAATGAAACTGTTTTCCTTTGACGCAAGTCAAAGAGAAGGCCTGTCCCCGCAACCACCGATACCGACACTCCCATAGTTTTCACTATGGGAGTGTTGTTTTTTGTAGGCTTTTCAGCGGCCTGGCGCTCTGTCCAAGCCAGAATATTTCCAAGGTCGCCAAAAAGCGTCGCTTCTAGTTCGCCGCGGCCGTTGCCCGGGCGCAACACAATCTTCTCAATTAGGCAACGCAAGGCCTCGGCGGCCTCTGCCCGGTCTTCCGGGGTGTTGAGTGCCTCGGTCAGCCGGACGACCCGTTTGGCATACACGCGCGCCGCGCTGGGGAGCATATCGGGAATATCGGCAGGTGATTCCGACAGGAGGGTATTGAGTTCGGCCTTCCGGGCTTCCAGGGCGTCCATCGCCTCCTTCATGGAGGGTTGGAACATCCCAGCCTTGATGGCTTCGATTATGCCGTGGATTTCCTTCTGGACCTTCACCAGCTCAACTCGCCATCCATCTCCATTCGCCCGCCGCTCCCGGTTGAGGCGGTTCATCTCTTCCGCATAGGCCTCCATGGCATCACTTACGACTTCGGGAGACATCATCCGGTCCTTGAGTCCGGCGAGTACCCGGGCCTCAAGCTCGGGCCTCAGGATCGACCGTCCGTTCGTGCAAGTTCCCTTGCTGATGTGCGTCGAACACACGAAGCGATCCGCTCCCCGCAGGGAGTAGGACCCTCCGCATGAGGCACAGAATATCAGGCCGGACAGCAGTGATTTGGGCCGTCGTGAACCATTCAGGCGGTTTTTGGCGTGATGCTCACGAATGGCTTCCGTGACATTGTTGTACTTTTCGGCGATTTTCTCGTGTCTCGCTCGTACGGTGTGCCAGAGAGCATCGTCCACGATTCGCAGGTCTGGGACGTCCGTCACGATCCAGTCCGATTGCGGGTTCAGGCGCGACACACGCCGGCCAGTGGACGGATCTTTGACATAGCGAAGGCGGTTCCAGATCAATCGTCCGATGTAAAGTTCATTGTTGATAATACCGGTTCCGCGCTTTACGTGTCCCCGGATCGTCGTGTCATTCCAAGGCTTCCCGTCTGACCCACCGATCCCTTCCTTGTTCAGGTCTTTGGCGATCGTACGCGGAGCCTTCCCCGCCGCGAATTCGCAGAATATCCGCCGGACGATCTGCGCTTGCGCCTGGTTGATCTCGCGGTCGCCTCGAATGGGCTCGCCCCGCGAATCGATCTTCTTGACGACGCGATATCCGTAACAGAGCCCCCCGCCATTTTTTCCCTCGACGACCCGCCCCCGGAGCCCACGGTGCGTCTTCGCAGCGAGGTCTTTCAGAAACAGCGCATTCATTGTGCCCTTGAGACCGACATGCAGTTCGCTGATTTCGCCCTCTGCGAGCGTAATGATCGGCACGCCGGCGAAGCGCAGATGTTTGAAAAGCGTCGCGACATCGGCCTGATCGCGACTAATGCGATCCAGAGCTTCCGCCAGGACGAGATCGAACTTTCCGCCTTGCGCGTCCTGCACCAGAGCTTGGACGCCACGTCTCAGGATCATACTCGCGCCTGAAATGCCCGCGTCATTGTAGCAGGCAATAATGTCCCAGCCTTCGCGCTTCGCCCGCTCGCGGCAAACGCGCAATTGATCTTCGATCGAAGCCTCGCGCTGATTGTCCGAGGAATAGCGGGCGTAGATAGCGACGCGTGTCATAGATTTCTCCGATCACAGTCGCATTGATTTTACCACCAATTGGCGGCGCGTGTCGCTCATATTGAGCGGTCTACGAAATTATATGTTTCCCATGGTCACGATCATTCGGATTCAGCGGGAGACTGTTCAAGCGCAGTGTCCGGTTTGCGAAATTGGTCGCGTGCCATTTGGCGGCCAATGATTCTTGCTAGCCGTTTTACGGCCTCATCGATTGGATCGACGACCGATGGCAAATCGGGTGTGCTTGTCGGACCCCGAAATTCAAAAACGATCTTGTTGATCTTGCCGGCCACCGAAAGACCTTCGTCGATTTGGCCGCAATATCCAACGCGATCGATCTCTGCAAGAAAAGCCCCACATGACCGCAATGCGGTATTCGGCGGTCTTCGAGTGCACATAGGCGGGACAGGATCGAACGGTCTGAGTAAGTCTGGAGACATTCCGGTGGGCCGATCCGAAATGGTGATTCAGGTCTCCGGATATAGGCGTGGGAACAAGGCTTCGAGCGCTTCGTCCGGGAAGCGTAATGACACCGGGGTCTTTGGGGTCGCGGACGCCAGTAAGCCTGCGTCAATCGCATCGTTGAGGACACGTCTAGCGGTCCGCTCCGGAAGGCCGGTGATTCTCTCGACGGCACCACGTTCGACCTCTCCCCGGATAAGCGCCTCTTCCAGTATGTTGGCGGTTTGCGGCTTTAGAGTTTCGCTTTTCTCGACATAGGTTCTCAGACGCTTCGCCAGCGTGTCGATCTCAAACAAAGAAGACATAAACCTCACCTGATCGAGACAGACCGAAAGAAACCAATGGGAGAATTCTTTCAACGCCCTTTCGGAGAGGTTCCCGCGACCGTCCCTATCGCCCTGACGCGGCATGTCCGCGTGATCCATCATTCGCTTGTAGTCGGTTCGACTTTTTAATCCGCGAGCCAAGCCGCGGGATATCGACCACAGCCCGTGCGCATCGATACCGGCATAGTAGCTCATCGCATGGCTCATCAGCCGGCTGACACGTCCATTGCCGTCGGGAAATGGATGGATGTAATTGAACCGATGATGCGCCGCAGGAATCGCGAGAATGCGTGAGCCTTTGCCCATTTCCCCGAGCTGATAGTGGTCCTCAAAGTATTTCATGAAGGCCGGCACGCGGTCACTGGAAGGCGGGTGGTGCTGTCCCACCTCAACGTCATGCTCTGGAAGAGATCGCCATTCTCCTGGGGCCATGACAAAGGATTTCCCGGCACCTTCAATACGTAGCATCGCATCAGGCGCATCGCGGTAGAATTCGCGATGAAGCCAGCGAATGAACCCAGAATTCGCAGGTTCTTCGAGATTGCCGGCTGCGCCCAACGTATCGATGTCGGTCTGAACTCGGACATGAGCAGCGGCTTCGATCTGCAAATTGCGCCGCTCCGGATTTTCGTCGAAATCGCCCATCAAGGCGCGGGCGATATCGCGAGGACGCGTGTTATGACCTTCAATCAGGTTGCTGTAGTAGGTGTTCATGATCCGTACGAGATCGGCCAGATTGGCCGCCGTCGCAGGGTGCAACCGTTTGCCCAGGCTCGCAGCGGCCGACGCCAGTTCGGCGATCACATCGGTGATCTCCGGACTAACGTCTTCGAGTTTCGTCGGCTCGATCCGTGCAGGCGTTTCCGGCGACATTTGGCCGATCTTTCATCTGTTTAGGTAACTGATATAAATAGATAAATATTTGACAATGGTAAAATTTGGCCGGTCTGTTGGCCGATCTTCTGGCGGACGGCTCCCAAAGTCAAATAGCTAAGTTTGGCCGATCCACATCAATGATATACTACTGAAATTAATAGTATATTTTCTCCGCCGGGCGGATTTTGGCCGGTCGATTGGCCGATCTTAGATTAAGTCTCGGGTCGTGGAGCCCTGGGAGTCCCAGTTTTAAGGAATTTCGGCTCGATTGTTGCGAACAGTCCCGTCCGGACAAACCCGTGTCCGACTCTTCTAACTGTCGGGTGGTACTACCGCGGCGGCCCTACGTCGCCCTGCTCCGTCGAGACGGCTTGATCAGGACCTCTGCCGATATTCCCAGCTTTGTGTGCAGTTGCCGATACGCCGCAACCGCCGCAATGAATCCGGCGAGCGCCGCAGCAAACCCGGTAATCCGGCTCGCCTCGGCGGTATCAACCGCCTCGTCGAGCCAGCCGGGATGGTCCTTCAAAATCTCCCGCAATGCGGGAAGATCAACAGTTGGGTGGGGCATGACAGGCTCCGCAATGCAAAAATGCGGGGACCAGCCAAGCAGCAGGCGAAATGGCGTAATAGGAAAATAGTTTCGTCAAATGCAGGCTAACAGCGTCGCGGGCCTACTCTCGCCAGCCAACGCCACCAGCCGCGACTAAGCGGCCTCTACAACAACCGACATATGACCCGCTTTGCGGCGAGGCGCAGGCGTGACGGTGACTTTCACGTCCTGCCCGAGAATGGTCAGAAATTCCATCAACCGCCCGACGGAAACCGACACCGGCCGGAGACGCATGAGGGCAGACACTTGCGCCTGGGTGGTGCCAAGTAGCTCGCTCGCTTTCGCCTGTGTAAGCCCGCGCGCCTTGATGAGCCGATAAATCTGGACGGTCAATTTGGCCTTGAGAAGCTCCTGCTCGGAATTTGGCAAGCCAAGGTCTGCGAAGACGTTGCCGCTGCTAACTTCGTGGTCTTTCCTCATGGCTAAACTTCCTTGGTGCGCTCGGCATACAGGCGTTCGGCTGTCTTCAGCCGTTCTCGGATGAGTTCGATCTCTTGCTTCGGCGTCTCAATGCCGCGTTTCGATTTCTTCTGAAACACATGCAACACGTAAACCACCGTCGCAAATCGTACCGTATAAACCGCGCGATAGCTGCTGCGGTCGTGATCCTCAATTAACTCCAGAACGCTCGCGCCACCGAACCCTCTGAGCGGTTTGGCGTCCGGCGGGGTTTCTCCGCATTGGACCGCAAACAACCCGACACCGAACGAGCGTCGGACAGCGGGAGGACACCCCTGTAGCTGCTTTCTACTTGACCCGACAAAAACAAGCTCTTTGGCGTTTACGTCATCGGTCATCTATTTATACATATATTTGTATAGTGTCAAGGGGCGAATCCCTCTATTCGGAGGGCAAGCGACGCGCTTCTAAGATCGGGTCGTCAAGATTGATTTCATGTGCCGTAGGATCGTTCCGATGCTCGGTAAGTCCTTCGCATCAAACTCGGAGGCGGCCATTCTGTGCGCTTCAAATACGAGTGCGCTGTGCTTAATGTCAGGATTGGCGGCGTAAAGTTCTCGAACCAATTGCACAACACGCTGCCATCCCGGTTTGCGGGGCCGCCCACGTTCCGCATGATCGGATTGATCGCCGTCATCCGTTTCAGAAGCCGGTACGATGGGGGCGTTTGCCGGAAGCGCAACATCTGTCAAGAAGCTCGGAAGCTCGTAATTCCTGGCGCGCATCCTGTAAAATCGCGCGCAACATTGACCCCTCCCTCAAAGTCTAGCAGCGCATTGATCTCGTTACGAAAGATGGAGATTCCCCGCGACGAGTTTCGCGTCCAACCGTGACCCCACCTCAGTTGCGGATTGGGGCGCGTTATCAATGAGATCCTTGAATATTGGGAGGGGTCACGGTTGGACGCGATTTCACATGCGCGGCCTTGCATCCTCTGGAGGCCCGCTGCGCGCGGTGGCTCTTGATGACCCACGACCGCCTCCAGCAGCCGGACTTGCCGCTCACCCAAGAGGTACTGGCGGAGATGTTCGGCGTGTCGCGTACCTATGTTACGCGGATAGCCAGCGATTTGCAGAAACGTGGGGCGATTGCTTACCGGCGGGGCGTTATTCGAATCGTCCGCCGTTCCGTGCTCGAACAGACAACCTGCGAATGCTACGGACTGGTGCGCCGACACTTTGACCGTGTATTGCCCGGTCTCTACCCAACTGCGGAACTTTAGCCCGGTTGACGTTTTCTGAAAGCAGGTTGCAGATACCTCGCATGAAGCGAGCACAGGAGATCGTTGGAAATCGGCTGCTTAGGGCATTGGCTCCGAGGGATCGACTTTTGCTTACAAAAAATCTTGAAGCTGTGACGTTAGAGGATGGGGCGGTGTTGTTTGAGCCAGGTGAGGACGTCATCAGTGTTTATTTTCCTGGGCTTGGAACAGTCACGTCCTTGATCTTGAACCTTCGGGATGGCGCGACGGCGGAAGCGGCCTTGATCGGGCAGGAAGGCGCGGTCGGCGGCATCATCAGCGGGGGCGACAAGCCAGCGTTCACGCGCGGTGTGGTGCAGATCGGTGGCCCGGCTATGCGGCTGGCCACCAATGCCCTGGAAAAGGCAAAATTGCAATCCCCAACCCTGCGCGATCATTTTGCCCGGTATGCCGACTGTCTCCTAGCCCAAGCTCTTCAATCTGTCGCATGCAACGCCATTCACGACCTGGATGCACGTTTGGCGCGATGGCTGCTGTCTGTGCAGGACCGCATCGGGAGCAACGATCTGCATCTGACGCAGGAGTTCATTGCGGAAATGGTGGGCGTTCAACGTCCATACGTCACCCGTGTGATTGGTATTCTGGAAAAGACTGGCGCGATACGCAAAAGCCGTGGAACTCTCACTGTGGTAAATCGCGGCAAACTAGAACGACAAGCCTGCGAGTGTTATGCCTATCTGCGACGGCATTTTGAGCGCGCGTTGCCCGGAGTCTATCCCAAGGTCACTAACTAAATTCCTCCCGGAGCAACTTCCCAAAGGAATCCCGCGAGATAATAGTTCGACAGCGGCTCCGCTCGATGGCCAACCCGCCAGCTCGCTTAGCCGATCCCAGTTAGTAGCCCCTTGAGTTTCGTCTCTACAGACCGTCTGCGCTCCTTTTTTGGTTCGTAGAGGCCCTGCTCCCACGCTTGGAGGGAAGGCAAAGGCAGCTGGAGCGCCTCCGCTATAGGGCACTCTTACAGTGTGGATTTTGGAGGCTGATCGATCCCTAGGTCATCATAGAGCTTTGCTAAATCCTTAGTTTTTTTGCCCGCTAAGTCCTTCTCCGCAGCCAATTGCTCCTCCTCAATTTTTTGCGTTTGGCAGACTGCAATCGTGCAGTCGTCGCTAAAACATTCGTCATGATTCACGGGGCAATGAACGGATTTCATACGGGGAAGCTTCTCTCTAATAAAGTATCAACAATGAGATACTAACCCCATGACCAAGGCGAATATCCGTAGGAGGCTTTTTCTCAGCCATTAAATCCTCCATCTTGCGAGTATATGAATATGGCCGCCAGACTTTGAACGGCGGGCTAGTGTGAAATTGTCTCGGCACGATCCAGGTAGCTAGTCAATTCACCCACCCACTTGCGCGATGCTTCGGTGTCGACACTCCCGGCGGCCCGCTCAATGGCGGCGCCGATATCCGTAATGGCTTGAAATCCGAACATGCCCCCGGAGCCGTTCATCTGGTGCCCCAAATATTCCACAGTCTTAAAGTCAACTCGATCCAAGGCATCCAGGATCGCGGTGCCATTTTGCCTGCAGTTCTGAAGATACGCGGGAATCTTTGCCGCAAATCTGTGGCCCGAATAAACAGGTATCGCGGCCATCCAGCTATTTTCCTCTTTTGGTGACGGAAGCACGCCTATGGAGTACTCCCTGATGGCTCGCAACAGCACATCTTGTTTTATCGGTTTCGTCAAAAAAGCCGTGCACCCTGCCGCGAGACACATTTCGCGATCTCCCTTTAAGGCAGAAGCCGTCAGTGCGATGATTGGTGTGGGCGATTTATCGTTAGCCTGTTCCCACGCTCGAATTGTCCGCGTCGCAGTCAAGCCATCCATAACCGGCATTTGCCGGTCCATCAGGACGAGGTCGTAATGTCCGGCCTTAAACATCTGACAGGCGATGGCCCCGTTCTCGGCAATATCAACGTGGTACGGCGTGTCCTCCACATAGGCCACCGTGATCGTGCGGTTGTCGGGGGAGTCCTCCACCAGAAGAATGTGTAGTGCCGGCAGCGGCAGCTCGGCATCCGTGCCAATTGGCGCGACCGACCGCCGCGTGGGATCTGTCCAAATTTCGAACGGCACGGCGAAAGAAAACACGCTGCCCTTCCCGAGTTCGCTTTCGGCCCCGATGTTTCCACCCATCAGCTCCACCAGGCGCTTGGAAATCGTGAGCCCCAACCCAGAGCCCCCGAACCTGCGCGTGGTGGATGAGTCCGCTTGCGTGAATCGCTCGAACACACGGTCCAATTTCTCGCCCGGAATGCCGATGCCAGTGTCCGAGACCGTGAACCGCAAAGCAGTCGGTACGGAGGAATTCTCATCCGGCGCGACTCGCAGGGACACTGTGCCGGATTCCGTAAACTTGATTGCGTTGCCGACCAAGTTGAGCAAGACCTGGCACAGCCGTGTCGGGTCACCAACTAGATCGGTGGGCGTGCCCGGCACAATCTCGCACACCAAAGTAAGGCCCTTTTCGTTCGCCTTGACCGCCGCCATTTCCGTCACTTTCTCCAGCAACTCGATCAACGAGAAGCCAGTCTGCTCCAGTTCGAGCTGCGAGGCTTCGACCTTGGAGAGATCGAGGATGTCGTTGATGAGATTCAGCAGATTGTCGC
>Ga0182024_10026742_pt1 | contig 10123 bp, 13 predicted proteins | sample P32metaG_FD_120480 | JGI IMG/M metagenome (GOLD analysis project Ga0182024, IMG submission 120480) | Permafrost microbial communities from Stordalen Mire, Sweden - P3-2 metaG (Illumina Assembly) | ecosystem: Environmental > Terrestrial > Soil > Wetlands > Permafrost | place: Sweden: Stordalen...
AGCAGACCAGCCGCTTGCAGGTCCACGCCAATAAGACCAACCTTGTCCTTTAATTCAACGACTACGCGTTCGGCAACCCGTTTGCCAACGCCACTTGCTTGTTGAATGAAAGCCACGTCACCGGTGGCAATTGCCTGTTTTACGGCCTCACCCGAGCCTATACTTAACACGTTAAGCGCCATCTTAGGACCGACCCCGTTCACGTCAAGCAGTTTTTCGAAGAGTTGTTTGGTATCCCGGCTTAAAAAACCGAAGAGATCGTGGGCCTGCTCGCGGATATGCTCATAGATGTAGAGCTTGGTTTCTTGATCAATGCTCAGACGGCTATAATCATCGGCTGGCACTAGCAGGCCATAGCCGACGCCGTTGACATTCAGTACAACGAGGTCAATTAGCTTCTCACTCACCACGCCATTCAATGTTGCAATCATTCTACTCCTTATTATGTCATAGCCGGGCAACTATGCGCATGGCGCTTTAGGCCCGAAAGGTCATGGAATGGGTGATGGCGGCAGCCAAAGCATCGGCACAGTCATCGGGCTTCGGGATAACTTTAAGCTGCAAAATAACCCGAACCATCTCTTGGATCTGTTTCTTTTCGGCTCGGCCATATCCGGTTAGCGCTTGTTTGATCTGCAAAGGCGTATATTCGTATATTTTAAGACCAGCTTGCTGTCCAGTGAGCAGTACCACGCCCCGGGCTTGGGCAACCGTCATAGCAGTGGTGACATTTTGAGCAAAGAATAGTTTCTCGACAGACATTTCCTGCGGCTTTGTTTGGATAATAATATCCGTCAGCTCTTCAAAGATGGTCTGCAGCCGTACCGCGTCATCCTCTTTGGCCGGTGTTCGGATCACGCCCGCATCGACGAGCTGGGATTTTCCTCTCGTTACCTCAATGATTCCGAAACCAAGAATTGCAGTTCCGGGATCAATACCGAGAATTCTCATAAGCTAGCGGCAACTTCTTCGGAGATATCGAAATTAACGTGCGTTGCACTGACATCGTCGAGCGCTTCGAGAGCATCCATCAGGCGCATAATTTTACCAGCCGTAGCCGCATCGCTCACCTGCACAGTGTTGTTTGGCACATAGGTGAGTTCGGCATCGGTAATCTCTAGGCCACTGGCAATGAGCGCATCCCGAACTTTGGCGAGTTCTTTGGCGTCAGTGTAGATAATCGAGGCGTCATCTTCTTCTTGGACATCCTCGGCTCCGGCGTCAAGCGCTTGGAGTAATACATCGTCGCCGGTAGCGGCAACCCGTATCATGCCCTTATGGTCAAAATGGAAGGCCACGGCACCCTTTTCGGCAATACTGCCGCCATGCTTAGAGAAAGCGAGTTTGACATCCGGGTAAGTGCGGTTGATGTTATCCGTGGTGCATTCCACGAGGATTGCAACACCACCGGGACCATAGCCTTCATACATAAGTTCTTGGAGTTGGGCAGCATCTTTATCTTTAACGCGGTCAATGGAGCGTTGAATATTAGCACCAGGCATATTGGCAGCCTTAGCTTTATCGATGGCCAGTCGCAGTGAAAGATTCGTATCAGGGTCGGTACCGGCACGAGCCGCTACGGCAATGGCATTTCCGAGTTTGGTAAATACCGCACCACGGGCGGCATCTTTGGCACCCTTTTGACGTTTAATTGTTGACCATTTGCTGTGACCGCTCAAACGATTTGCTCCTTTGCTTATTGTCGGTTTCTATCTGTTATTATAGCATCTTTTGTGAGGGTCTTTGATGCGGACATAATTACCGCAGCTGATTTTCAAATTCCGTCCAAACGACAAGCCTAATAACCTGATATTATAAGTCAATGCATGGTTGGCAAGATATTATCTTAGCGCTGGGTTCGCTCGTACTTGCTGCCGCGCTAATTCCGTCTATTATGAGTGCTCATAAGCCGGCTCTATGGACGAGTGGTTCAACCGGGCTTGCACTGGCTGTTTTTGCCGTAACGTATGCTTCGCTATCACTTTGGTATGCGACGGTTACCACTGCTCTATCGGCTTTACTATGGGGTGTTCTAGGAGTACAAAAATTTATGGAGACTAACGACAAAAAATGACGTTCATTCAAAACCAAAAAGTCAAAAAGTCAAAAAGAGTAAGTAAAAAACTCCGCATTGGCTTATTCATAAGCCTAATCGTAGTAGTGGTCTTGGGCGTCGTAGCTTACGCGTATTTCAATATTCTGCCGAATCAACAGGACAAGCAATATTTAACCGCCATAAAACCTGCCTATAATCAGCAGCGAGCGCAAATGCAGCTGGCCTACAAATCTTATAGTGGATCAGTCTTTACGAGTAATGGCCCGACACTAGCAATTGGCAGTCAAGAGTTAGCCTCTATTAACGCAATTATTACAAAAGCCAATACTCTTACGGGCGCACTGAGCGTCAAAAATAATCTTAATATTCTGCCCGGAACTCAAAACTTTAAGGTGGTCAAGGCAACCAATGTCCAGTACACTGCCATGCAACAATATATTGACGACAGTAAGACATTTCTTGCTAATTATCAGGCCGCGAGTAAATATGTTGGTCAGGTCGCACACATTGAGAACTCGCTGCAGTTAGCCACCTTTTTTGCCGAATTAAATACCATCAACCAAGCGACTACTGACACTCAGTTGTTGAGTGCCACAACCGCCGCCACGGTCGACTTAGGTGATGCCGCTATCGCCCTCCACGCATTGAATCCACCCTCTGATTTTCAACCAGCTAATACAAGCTTGTCGGCAAAATTGAACAATGCTAACAACGCACTGCTTGATATCAGCTCCGGCATAACCGGCGAGGCCCCTGAGCAGATTGCTAATACTATTATTGGGATCGACCAGGTCGCCAGTCCGTTACGAGGGCTTTCCAATACCACTATTTCTAGCGGACTCCCGACCAATCCTCTACTTTATGAGGATATACTCAAGCTACGAGGAGAGCACCCGCTCGATAATTAGCGGAGACTACCCTGCTAAAAACTCACTTACCGTCGATCGAACTATGTCGTTATCGACGAGTCTCACGGTCATATGTCCGACTGATTCTGGCAATACAAACCGAGTATTATCTAAACTTGTATTTTTCTTATCCCGAGCGATGTAGCGCATAATGTCTTCTATGTCTGCCTTGCCCTCATAACGGATGGGTAAGCCAAGTGACCGTAGAAGACCCGTTTGCCTCTCAGCAAAACTTTGCTCGGCAATACCTAAGCGCACTGCGAGTTGCGCCGCATACGTCATACCTATACTAACGCCTTCGCCGTGTAATAGTTCGGTGTAGTCACCCGCCGCCTCAAGACCGTGGGCAAGCGTATGACCATAATTAAGCAGAACTCTACCGTCGTCAATTGAACGCTCCTCGGGATCAGCGACAACGATATCACTTTTTTGCTTGACGCAGCGGGCAATAATTCTGCAAACTGCACTATAGCTAAACGGTGAGAGTTCCCGTACCTTACGAGCATCGTATTCCAGCTCTCCGAAAAAGCGTTCATCCAAGGCAGCGTACCGAGCCACTTCACCGAGACCTTCCGTATACACACGCCTATCAAGGGTCAGCAGTACGCTGGGATCAGCAACGACAAGTTTAGGGTGATAGAAAGTGCCAATTTTATTCTTACCACCGTGATCAACTGCCGTTTTACCGCCAATGGATGAATCTACCATGGCCAGAAGTGTCGTGGGAAGTTGCACGAGTGGCATACCACTGTGGTATATAGAAGCACTAAATCCTGCCAGGTCTCCAACTACGCCGCCTCCGAGGGCGAGAATTGTGTCATCACTATTCGCTTTACGAGCGGCTAACTCCTCAATGAGTTGGCGTGCCCGGCCCAGTGTCTTATTTGATTCGTTGGCAGCTATCACCAATGTCTCAGCATGAATACCAGCAGCATTTAAGGACTCGCTGACCCTATCGCCATAGCAACGCTCTACGTTAGTGTCGGTAATAACGAAGGCTTGCCCATCGCTCAAACCTATTTCATCGAGGTATTGTGGCAACTTGTTCAACCCACCTGTTTCGACAATAGTACGAAAGGTTTGATGTGTTCCTTCTATAGTGTTGGATTGATCTAATAGTGCCTCTGCCATATATCTCCGTTAAGAGAACAATATGGGGCTCATCTGTTCACATTGCAAGTATAAGCGATATAAAAGACCATGCGTAAGACGGCAGCTGTACCAGAATCACTCAGATCGAGAGGGGCGTGCCAGATGGACTCCAGTTACTCGCTCGAGCGTCAACTTCTGGCCATCACAAGCCAGTACGATGTAGGCCGCATTATCAAAAGATCTCGGGGGCAAAGCAGTTTCCTCGGCATAACCAAGCTTAACCAGTGTTGCTCGTATGCAGCCAGCGTGGGTACTAACTAAAACCGTTTTGCCGGCGTGCTCACGAGCAATACCTTGCAGTGCTTTTAGAAAACGAGCATACAATGGGCCATTACCTTCAACGTAATCGGCATAGCTATGCTTCCAGCGTTCCTCAAGCGGTAAAGTTCCATACTTTTCATCAAACTGCTTAATGAGATCAATCCATTTATCATTGGAGCCGCCCTGCAGTTTACCGGAGTTTCGTTCCCGCAAATCAGCTAATTGATGCTCCGGTGAAACTGGTTTGCCAGAGATAATTGCAGCCGTTTTTGATGCGCGTTGCAAATCAGAACTATACACAGCATCAAAGTGAATTTTACTAAGGACCTGCTTGGCTTCTTTGGCTTGCTGCACACCGAGTTCGCTGAGTGATGAGTCCATTTGGCCGGCACAGATATTATCTCGATTAGCCTCGGATTGGCCATGACGTATAACGTACAAGGTACAGAATTTCATTCTTTAATAATACGCTATGCGTCACTGCCGTGGGGTTAGTATAGTAAGTTTATAGTTTCTCTTTTTGATATATATTGCCCGTTTATAACTTCACCTTTTTCTGTACGCCTTGAGACAGTTTGGGGTGAGGCTTTGTATATTCTCCATGCCGCATTACCCAATACATCACTTGGTGACTTAATCATAAACTTTGCTTCTTGAATATGTTTAGACAATATATTTATCGCAGGAAATGCTTCATTTTCACTTTCTAGTTGCGTAACTGTGGCTTGCATGTAGACGGCGTCGATATTATTTTCAGGAGGAACCGGTCCATATATGACAATCGAGACATTGGAGTTATTTCTTATATTCTTAGAATGTTCTGATTCTTTATATGATGTCCAGTACAAGTTGTAACTATTATCATGGACATAAAACACAGGTGTAATCCAGGGCTTACCTTGGGCGTCCACAGTTGCAATTGTCATATGAATGTTCGTATTAATAACCAGCTTTGCCTTGTCTGATGCTTTCATGAACAAAGTATAGCAGAAGGCAAAAGTAAATTACCTCTGTTTAGGCGTAGCGATTATGGGGGGCCGTATGTGAGGCTGTTGCAACTCTATTTTGCGAACTTGTTTTGGTATGCTGGCTCAAAGGTCTCCTTCTAAGCAAACGATTTCTTGGTTGAGAAAATTACATTCAAAACATTAGCCTTGCGTTCCAGCGCGGTGACTCCAATAGCTACGGATGCACTTACGAAACAGAGGGTGTCAAGGATTAGCATATGATCAGAGTAGGTTGCCTCAATAGCCCAGACACCTACTACCAGTGCTATAGCACCCGATACAATGCGCAGCCATACATGACGAGGTGGCCGGGTGGTCAGTTGTAACATCACTACAAGAGCTAAAAGTCCCCGAATGTATTGGTACGTTGAACCACCTGAGGCAAGCCAAAAATCGGGATTTTGTGGAAATAATGATGTGGCGAAAAGCAGGATAATCAAGCTAACCAATGCAAGAATCAGTAACAGCTTTCCCATGCAACCCTCCATATTACTTATCGTTTATGAAGTATAGGGATAGCGACGATTAGAGTATGTAAGAATTGTTACTAGTAAAATAATTTTTGTAACAGGTCAAAATTATGGATTTTAAGTACTGTGGAGGGCCGTGTGTGATGCTATCTCAACTGAAATTGTAGAAAATAGCTTTATCATAGTGTTCTAGCCAGTAATGTCACAGTAATTACCTGCAACCGTAGGAACAACTGATTTTTTGTCGAATATAAACGACTTACCTGGAATAGATATTATATTTCCAGAAGAAACTGTTCCACAGCCAACAGGTACATTGCCAATATCGTATGAATAATGAACACCGAGGTCTAAGAGAAAACTTTGTATTGTTGCGGATTGAGAATTATAACAAGGAACACTTGCTGGTCCGTTAACTGTGTCTGAAAAGGAGGGACATTGTAGTTTGGTAAGGTAGTTTATGGCTGCATGCCTTTGGTATTGATGCCAGCCCACACCCAATAATAAAATCGCTATTACAATTGCTAAGCTCAATATTTTAATTCTATATCGCTGAAAAATCTGGCTCACAAGAGTCAGTATAACAAATATATAAAACGCTTATGCTTTGGAGGGCCGTGTGTAACGTTATCGCAACTGAAATAAAACAGTCAAAATTATTTATCTGCAATTTACCATAAAAATAGTTGCGTGGTGCACGTAACTTTGTTATAATGGAGCTATGAAACGTAATCTCACTATTCAATTAGATGAAACCACCATAAATGACGCTAGGGTTATAGCGGCGCGGCGATCTATATCAATCAGCCGTTTAGTTAGCGAGCAAATCAGTGGAGCAGCTGCACGGGAATCAAGTTATGAAAGAAACAAAAAGCTTGCCCTAGACAGACTCGTAAAGGGCTACGATTTGGGCGGTGGTAAGTTTCCCAAGCGTGATGAAATTTACGAACGATGAAGTTTCTAGACACTAACATATTAGTTTACGCTTACGACACAAGGGGAAAGACCAAGCACAAAAAGGCTCAAAACATTTTGCTGGACTGCTGGAATAGCCGCTCTGGCATAGTAAGCACGCAGGTACTTCAAGAGTTTTATGTTACGGTTACGAAAAAGCTTCCTAAAACAATTCCGGTACAAGAAGCACGGGAGATAGTAAAGGAACTATTATCATGGTCGGTCTATGAGATAGTTCCTGCCGATATAATTGCGGCCTCAGAATTAGAGGAACAGCTTAAGTACTCTTTCTGGGATTCTCTCATTATTACAGCTGCTCAAAGAGCGGATGCCAATATTCTATATAGTGAAGACATGCAAGATGGACAACAAATAGGAAATCTGAAGATTATTAACCCATTTCAATAGGTAGTGAAGGGTCGTATTCATGGAAACCCCTCTAAGGTGTAACTTTACCAATAATATCTTTAAGAGGTATTGGTCCTATATATCGAGAGTCTAGTGAATTTGATCTATTATCGCCCAATATGTAGTACATATTTGGACCCAATGTCACATCTATGTTACCGGCTGTGACAACCTTAGGAGAGAGAAAAGTATCGGGATTAAATCCATTTGGATACTGTGTATTGTAGACGAGTACCTTGTTGTTACTGATGGTAATTCTCTCACCCGGCAAGGCAATTATTCTATGTATTAGCTTGCCTGATTTGGCATATTGCTTTACGAGCTTATTTGAGCTACTGTATTCTACTATATCTCCCCGTTGTGGCAGCTGGCCTTTAGCATATGGGTGGACCCTTACAACTTGTCCGGCCTGAATAGTAGGCTCCATTGACGACCCTACGTCCCTTATGAAGGTTCGGTGATAATTAACATAGGAAATTACGCCAAAAATTGCCACGACTACTACTATGAGGACTACGGTTGCAGAAATTAATTTCTTCATGAGTTCAGTATAACAAGGTGCTTTCAGTAGGCATCACTAGGTGACGCTAAGTTAATTGCTGGAAGTCATTGCAATAGTTTGAGGTACCGGATGTCGTTCTCCCCACGCTTTCCATTCTGAAGGACCTTCAGTGGGCGGCATAAAATCTAACATTTCTCCAAGCGTAGTGTGACCTAATATTTCGGCAGCTATAAAGTCTGCATTGATTTCCCAATCTGAGTTCACATAGGCAGCGTAGTCATCTCCCTCGTGTGGATTCAGGTGTTCACCTTCAAGTTTGCCATAGAATCTTTCAAAAAGTGGGTCTTCTTGTATAACATGCCCTAGCTCATGTCCGAATGTTACAGCTTTAGCTACTGTATCTTGTAATTCAAGTTCCATACCTAATAAATCAGGCCGTAAGTGGAATCGCTCCATTACACGTGAGCGCATGCGGGGAGTTATCACTCCTTCTTTAAGGCCTATATGTAAACTTGGTTCACCATTGACTGCTCCCCCCGCCAAAATGTCAGAATCTTGATCAAGAACAACAGACAAATCTCTTAAAAATTGGAACCCGGGAAAACAATTAATAGCAGCTTTGTAAGCGTCTGCATGTAATGGACTAAGATACTGCTCAAATATAGCAGTTTTTCTGCCTATGATTTCTCTGTTAGACGTTGTTGCGGTGCCAGCCTGTTTTGGTGTTTCAGACATGATAATATAATATCATAGTTTTGACTAAAAAACAAGTGGAGGGCCCAGTGGGACTCGAACCCACGACACCCTGCTTAAAAGGCAGGTGCTCTAACCAGCTGAGCTATGGGCCCATATTATGGGCGGGCCATCAATGACCGATGAAATAACTCCTTACATTATCCGTTTTTCGGGCAAAAAGTCAATTAGCCGCCGTGCTTGCTATGCTTACCGCTTCCTTTTGGACGCTGGAGCCATAACACGCTCAAGCATGCCAATGCACTGCCGCCAACTATCACGTCTTGAACGCGAGTAATTTGGCTCCAGAGCGAGGTACTGATAATGTCTTGAGCGGTGCCGAGCGGAAGTAAGGGTACAACGAGTAGCGCGCCGACCAGGCCCACACCTGCCGCCGGCAGTATATTAAGAATCATTTTAGAGTTACCTTTGACCGTATGTATCATGATCGCCGCCGTAACCACCACTGGCAACAGCAGCAGTCCGATTCTCCAAGTATTGTTGGTGGGATTAATCGTTGCTTTTACGTGCGCGGAGGATAGAAGGCCTGACAACGAATTAGCATCAGCGACTACAAACTGAGCGAGTACATCGCCGAGGCAGAGGCTGAGAAAAACAAGTGTCGCGTTTACTCGAAGTGCCACAATTAAGGCGACTGGCAGAATTATGATGCAGGCCAGCATAATAGTTGATGTCATATTCTTAATAATACCATGAGCACAATAGAGACGCTTCTCTTTAGTTGATCTCTTTTTTAGGCACCAATTTTATCTTTGCGCCGTCCGGCTTTGTGCGCCTGCTCAACGTACTCTATAACCTTTTCGGCAACATTCTGACCGGTCACCTTTTCAATGGCAAAGCCGGGGCTGGCATTCACTTCAAGCACCAAGGGGCCGCGTTCACTGCGCATCATATCGACTCCACAGATACTGAGGCCCATAGCCTTGGCGGCTTTTTGAGCCGTTTTTCGTTCTTCAATAGTAAGCTTGACCTTCAAACCCTGGCCACCTTGGTGTAAATTGGAACGGAAATCGTCATCAAGACTTTGACGAATCATACTGGCAACCACTTTACCGTTCACCACAAAAGCTCTGATGTCGACACCAGCACTCTCTTTAATAAATTCCTGGACGAGAAAGTTCACGCCTTCAACGTAGAAAGCCTGCATTACCGCCAGGGCTGCTTTGGGCGTTTCGGCGAGTACCACGCCATTGCCGTGAGTACCCCGAGCTACTTTAATAATAACGGGCGCACCACCCACTTGCTCCAAGACACCCTTAAAATCGGCTGTTTCCCGAGCAAACACCGTTTTTGGTATGCCTACTCCAGCTTTAGCCATAATCTGCATACTGCGCAGTTTATCTCTGGTGCGGACAATGGAAATAGCCGTTGTGGCGGTGAAAACGTTTTGGGTCTCAAATTTCCGCACAATTGATGATCCATATTTGGTTAAGCTGGTGGCAATACGCGGGATAATAACATCAACATCACGTATTTGGTGTCCTCGATAATGTACCTGCGTATTACCGCTTTCGAGCGTGACAAAACACTTGGCATAGTTAATCACTCGTACCTCATGGCCACGCTTGAGCGCTTCTTCTTTCAGCCGCTTGGTGGAATAGTTGTCGCTGCCTTTGGATAAGATAACGATGCGCACTTCGCTAAACCTCGCT
>Ga0182024_10026743_pt1 | contig 10123 bp, 10 predicted proteins | sample P32metaG_FD_120480 | JGI IMG/M metagenome (GOLD analysis project Ga0182024, IMG submission 120480) | Permafrost microbial communities from Stordalen Mire, Sweden - P3-2 metaG (Illumina Assembly) | ecosystem: Environmental > Terrestrial > Soil > Wetlands > Permafrost | place: Sweden: Stordalen...
CTCCTATGACGCGACGGATTCGAGGTAAGCGCGCAGACGATCGAGCGTGCGTTTGGCCTCTCGCTCGGGCATTCCGCCAACGAGCGCGCGGCTGAGGAGCGCTCCGATCGGTCCGAGCGGTGGGCGGAACTCGTTGCGATAGTCAAAGCGCGTGCCCCCGTCTCCAGCGGCGCTCAGGATGTATTCCGTGCGAGCGCGCGAACGTGCCGGACCACGACCATCCCACACGGCTCGCTCGCAGGGGCTGCAGTCGACCAGCTTCCAGTGAACCTCGAGGCTGACTCCGCGCAGATGGATCTGCTGGTCCATCTCATAGCCCACGCGCGGTGGCCCGCCATCGGCGTGAGTGAGCCCACGGTGAATCGTGACCCAGTCGGCCAGGCGGTCGGGATCCATGACGATCTTCCACACCTGCTCTGCAGACGCGGGGATGTCGATCGAGGCTGTGACGAGGCTCATCGGCGGCGGGAATACCGTAGCTGGTGGGCATCCGGCTGGGCGTGGCGGTCGTTCACCGTGCGGCTGGGGAGACAGTTCACAGGGCTCGAGAGACAGTTCACCGTGCGAGGAGGGGAATCGTTCATCGTGCGGCGAGGGGCTCGGATTCCTCCCACTCGCGCAGCGCGTGCTCGACCGCCGAGTCGAAGGAGTGCAGGTCCACGTTCAACAGCTCGGCCGCGCGATCGTCCGCCGCCAGCAGATCGCCCTGGAGGCTCTCCATCAGGGGCAGCACCAGCTCGGGGTCCTCGGCGGCGATCGCCGCGACCAGGCGCGCCGCGACGGGCGTCGCGTTCACGCCGAGCCCGAGCACCGGCCGCCGCACGAGCATCTCCTCGGCGATCCGGGAGATCACCTCTTCAAAGGTGAGCACGTCGGGTCCGGCCACATCTAGGGAGCGGCCCGCCACCGCGGGAACGGTGGCCGCGGCGAGGAGCATCTCGACGATGTCGCGCTCGTCGATCGGCTGAGTATGGAAAGAACGCCAGGCGGGCAGGGTGAGCACCGGCAGGCGCTCGACAAGGTGGACGAGCAGGCGGAACGAGCGCGAGCGCGCGCCGATCACGATCGAGGCGCGTAGGGCGACCGAGTCGGGGATGTCCCGGAGCAGGATTCGCTCGACCGACTGGCGACTGGCGAGGTGACGCGAGGCGGCACGATCGCGCGGGAGCGGCCCGCCGAGGTAGACGATTCGTGTGACACCCGCGCGCGAGCACGCCGCGGCGAAGTTGCGCGCGGAGGTTTCCTCGCGCACCGCAAACGAGTCCTGGGCGGCGGATCTTGCCGGTGAGCTCGGCGGGGAGGATGCGGATGGCTCCATCGAGTGGATCAGGTAGTAGGCGACCTCGACACCGTCGAGCGCGGGCGCGAGCCCCGCGCCGGAGAGGACGTCGCCGCGGAGCACCTCGACCTCGGTGCCGAGATCGCCGCCGCCATCCGGAGACGTTCCCTCGAGCGCCGCGGTCACCCGTGCGGGGTCGCGGCCGAGCGCGCGGACGGCGTGCCCCTCACAGAGCAGTCGTGGGACGAGCAGCGAGCCGACAAAGCCGCTCGCGCCGGTGACGAGGATGCGCATCTCCGGAGATGATGACGCCCCGCGGCAAGACTTCCGGAAAGTGCGCAAAAAACCGCTCGAACGTCACGAGATAGCGACTACTGCCGCCTGTTTGTGGATAGGAATTGTTTTCTCTGCGATTTGCGGGATGGCTGTTGCCCGGCCCTTGAGCGGGTGGGCGCACGGTGCTTTGATGGTTCGGCCGGTCCGTCCACGAAGAGCCGAGACGCGAAGGGGGAAGTCAGTGCCGACGAAGCAGAGCAAGCGAGCGCCGAAGCGCTCAGCGCGGAAGGTCACCTGCGAGGACTGCTACTTCCACGCGAACCTGCTCTGCGCGCTGGAGCTGACCGAGCCCTGCTCGACCTTCCGTCCCTCAGAGGCCCAGTTGCGCCCACCACAGCAGCTGCGGTTCGTGTTCCGTCAGGAGCGCCGCTCGCGGGCCGCGTGGGCGTTCCCCTCCGCGCAGGAGCAGGCGGCACTACACACCTGACGACATCTGCCGCGCCGCTCCACTTTACTGGCTGTCATGAGACCCACGGCTCCGCTGCCCTCCGCATGGCGTCGCGAGGCGCTGCGCACGAATCTGTGGCTGGTGCCGACGGTCGAGATCGTGCTGGCGGTGGCGCTGTTCGCCGGCACCTACGCACTGGATCGGGCCGCCTACAACGGAACGCTTCAGCTGCCGTCGTTCCTCATCAGCGGCACCGCCGATGCGGCCCGGCAGATCCTGACCGCGATCGCGGCTGCGGTGATCACCGTGGTGACGCTCGTCTTCTCGATCACGATCGTGACGCTGACGCTCGCCTCCACCCAGTTCGGCCCGCGCATGCTGCGCAACTTCATCCGCGACTGGATCACGCAGCTCACGCTCGGGAGCTTCGTCGCGACGTTCGTCTACGCGATCCTCGCGCTCGTCTGCATCGGTCCGGGTGCTCACGGGGAATTCGTTCCCCACCTGTCGATCACGGTGACGATGGCGCTCGTGGTCCTGGATGTCGCGGTGCTGGTCCTGTTCATCGATCACATCGCCAAGTCGATCCAGCTGCCGCAGGTCATCGCGAGCATTGCTCATGACCTATCCCGGGCGATCGACGCCGAGACCGAGCTGCCGGCTCCCGGCTCGCTCGAGGCGGGGCCGTCGCTGTCGGAGATCCTCGTGCGTCTCGACGAGGACAGCGGCGTCGTGCGAGCGCCCGGCAGCGGCTACCTGCAGTACGTGAGCATGCACACGCTGATCGACATCTCCTCCCGCAGCAACGCGGTGATACGCCTGCTGCACCGCCCCGGGCACTTCGTCGTCGAGGGCGAGCCGCTGGCGAACGTTTGGCCTTTAGCGGCCGCGCCCGGGGTCGCGCGTGCGCTCGGCGGAGCGCACGCGACCGGCCCGCACAGGACGCTCACGCAGGATCTCTCGTTCGCGGTCGATCAGCTCGTGGAGATCGCCATTCGGGCGCTCTCCTCAGCGGTCAACGACACCTTCACGGCGCTGGCGTGCATCGACTGGCTGGGTGACGGGCTCGGCAAGCTCGCCGCGGGGTGGCGGCCGGCCGCCGTCCATCGCGACGGGACCGGCCACGTGCGCGTGATCACGATACCCGTCACCTTCCGCCGTCTGCTCGAGCGCGCCCACGACAAGATCCGCCAGTCCAGCCGCGGGATGCCGGCCGTGATGATCCGCCAGCTCGACGGACTCGCCAAGATCATGACCCGCACGAGCACCGACGAGCAGCGCGAGCTGCTGCTCGAACAGGCGGCGATGATCATGCGCGTGTGTGAGGAGTCGGTGCCGGAGCAGACCGATCGCGCGGACGTGCGTCGCAGATATGACGCGGTGCTGAGCGCCGTCTCTTCTGTTACAGCGCCGGCGTGGCCGACGGACGAGGGCGCCTGAGCCTGTTCGTCGGCATGGCCCTGGGGCCCGATCGAGGGGACGGTGCGATTCGTTGGTCCAAAGGGGGGTATATTGGATCGAATCCAGCAATAATCTTTCGGCATAGGTGGTGGCCAGAATGGCGGCAAAGGACAGCATCGGCAAGGCCGGTGAGGCGGCGCGTAAGGCGCAGCGCAACCGGTACATACAGCGTCTGATCGAGGACGAGGAGTTGCGCGGCAGCCTGCTGACGGCGTATGGCGCGGCGCGCAGTGCGTACGGGCGCATGAGCAACGGCACGCCCGCGAGCAAGGCGCTGTTCGAGGACAAGAAGCTCCAGCGCGAGTTGCGCGAGGCGGCGAACGCGCTGCGGGATGCCTCGAGCGCGTTCAAGGAGCCCCCCAAGCGCGGCCGTCGTGGCGGTGGGCTGGGGCGCAAGCTTCTGCTGTTGGCGGTCGCGGCCGGGCTCGCGCTGGTCCTCAGCGAGGACCTGCGTTCGAAGGTGCTCGACCTGCTGTTCGGGGCCGAGGAGGAGTTCGACTACAGCTCGACCACCGCTCCCGCGGAGCCCGCGCCGGTCGGCGCCTCCACCGCCTGAGTTAGGCACTGAACCCCGCCGCGAAGGATGACCGCCGCCGTGGATGCGATTACTTTGGAGACCGACGCCGCGGAGGGGAGCGCCGCGGCACGGGATTCGACCTCCGCCGCGGCGGGTGGGCGATCGCTGTCGGGCGAGAAGGCCCAGCGGATCGTCGAGGCGATGCGGCGCAGCGTCGCCAAGCGCGGCGCCACGGCCTCGACGTTTGACCACGTCTCGCGCGAGGCAGGCGTGTCGCGCGGGCTCTTGCACTACTACTTCGGGACCAAGGAGCAGCTGCTTGTAGAGGCGGTGCGCCGCGACTGCGAGCTGCGCATGGAGCTGCTCGAGCGCCAGCTCGCGGGGGCGCAGACGGCGGACGATTTCATCGACCTGATGGCGAAGAGCCTGCAGGAGACTGTGCGCGACGATCCCGAGTTCGTGACGCTCGTGTTCGAGCTGTTCACGCTGTCGCGTCGCAACGGGGAGATCGCCGTCGAGTACGCCGGGCTGATGCGCCGCACCCGCGATCTCCTCGCCGGGATGCTCGCCGCGGCGCAGCGCGAGGGGGTGCTGCGGTTGCACGCCGAGCCCGAGGCTGTGGCAGAGATCCTGTCCTCGCTCGCCGACGGGTTCGCGCTGCGGATGCTCGCCGAGCCCGATCGCGACTTCACCGCGACGGTTCAGGCGGGCATCGTCTGCGCGCGCGCGCTGTTGGCCGACTGACGGCTGACGGCTCTTATAATCGGACGGGATGCCCATCTACGAGTACCGGCGTCCCGACGGGACGAAGTTTGAGATCCAGCAGTCCTTCAGCGACGATTCGCTGACGCATGACCCCGACACCGGGGTGAAGGTCGTGCGCGTGCTGCACGCGCCGGCGGTGCATTTCAAGGGGAAGGGCTTCTACAACACCGACTACGGCACGCGCAACCGCCAGCGCGAGACCGCGGCCGCCGCGGAGGGGTCCTCTGGGAAAGGCGATTCCGCCGCGAAGGGCGACTCTGGGACATCCTCGGACTCCTCATCCTCCTCCTCGGATGGTGGTTCTTCCTCAGATCCGAAGAAGAGCGAGAAGGGCGCCGGGAAGGACGCGGCGAAGCCGAAGGACGCCAAGCCCGTAGCGGCCAAGAGCTGACGGCCGCAAACCCCCGCTGGAAAACCCCCACAAAACCCCGCTGGAGAACCCCCACAAAACCTCGCTAGAAAACCCCCACTGGTCAGGAGCCGCCGGGGAGTCAGCCGGCCATGAATCGGGCTACGTCCGCGCGGCGGGCAACTTCGGAGATCGTCAAACCTTCTTCGCCGTCGGGCAGGGTGACCTGTCCCGTCGGCTTCAGCACGCGCGTGGGCGGCGTCCCCGAGATGGCCAGCGCGGCGAACATCCCGAGGAGTTCCGGACCGCTCATGTCGGAGATGATCGCCGGCGGCGCGTTCCAGGCGATCAACGGCAGGCGGAAGAAGCTCGACGGGGACAGCAGCTGGGACTTCATGTCGGTGAATAGCGCCTGCTGGTGTTCCTCGCGTTGGATGTCGGTCTCGTTGGGCGCGCACATGTTCTCCCGCGTGCGCGCCAGCGCGAGTGTCTGCTTGCCGTCGAGGTGGTGCGTGCCCGCGGGCAGGCGCAGCGTGTAGCCGCCGTCAGCCGAGCCGCCGTCGAGGTTGGAGACGATGCAGCCGCCGGTGTAGGTGACGCCACCCATCGCTTCGATCAGTTGGGGGAAGTTTTCGAAGTTGACTTCCACCACGTGGTTGATCCGGATGTCGAGCCAGTGCCCGATCACCGTTACCGACAAAGCCGGTCCGCCGAACTCGTGGGCGGCGTTGATCTTCTGCAGGCCGTGGCCGGGGATTTCGATGACCGTGTCGCGCGGGATCGACAGGCGTGCCGCGTGCCCGCCGCCGGTGCGGATCAGCATGATCGTGTCCGAGCGCCCGAAGCCGGTGGTTTCTGCACCCGGTTCCTTTGAGTCCTTCTGGCGCCGGTCGGAGCCGAGCACGAGGATGTTGTTGACGCTGGTCAGCGGGTTGCCGGCCGGGTCGAGCACGCTCGCCACGTTCGACGGCAGCGAGGTCCGCTCGAAATGCGAGCTGACGAGGAACAGCACGAGTGAGAGCACGAGCCAGCCGACCACGAGCGCGAGCAGGGTGAGCACGATCCGCTTCGGCCGCGCCCAGCGCCGCCACCTCGTCGCCCGTCCGCCCGTGCGCCCATGCGCGCGCCGGGGGGGTTCGTCCGGGCGCCGGGGGGATCGCGACCGCAGCCCGGGCGGCAGCTCCTCTTCCTTGCGGGGCAGCAGCCGGCGCGGGCGGGCACGATAGCGAGTGTACCGGGGTGGCTGGTCGGGATCGGCGGGCATGGGCAACCTATATTTGCGAGATGGACGCCGAAAGCCCTGCGGTTGCGTCGGGCCGGTCAAAGATAGGGGGGACCGCCGCCGGAGGCGGTCCTCGCGGGCGCTTGCTCGTGTGCGCGACGCCGATCGGCAACCTCGGCGATGTGACCTTGCGCGTGCTCGACGCGCTGCGGGAGGCCGACATCGTGGCATGCGAGGACACGCGGCACACGAAAGTGCTGCTCGACCGCCATGGGATCGCCGCGAGATTGATCAGCTATCACGAGCACAACGAGCACCCCCGCGCCGCGGAGTTGGTGGAGCGGATCCGCACTGGAGCCGTGGTGGCGCTCGTATCCGACGCTGGCGCGCCGCTGATCTCCGACCCCGGCTTCCCGCTCGTACGGGCGTGCCTGGCGGCGGGGCTGACGGTCGAGGCGCTGCCGGGGCCGAGCGCCGTGCTGAGCGCGCTTGTTCTCTCGGGTCTGCCGGCCGAGCGCTTCAGGTTCGTCGGGTTTCTCCCGCGTAAGCGCGCCGAGCGGGAGCGTCTGCTCGAGCACGCCGAGGAGACGCTCGTGGCATTCGAGTCGCCGCGGCGACTGGCGGCGACGCTCGAGCAGTTGGCCGAGCGCGACCCGGATCGCCCGCTGGCGGTGTGCCGCGAGCTGACCAAGCTCCACGAGGAAGTCCGCCGTGGGAGCGCGGCGGAGCTGGCGGAGCACTATCGCGAGAGCGCCCCACGTGGCGAGGTGGTGCTGGTCGTCGGCGTCGTCGGATCGGGCTCCAACGACCCCGCCCCTCGCGCCGACGCGCTCGCGGCGTTACACGCACTCGTGCAAGCCGGCGCCCGCCCGCGGCCGGCCGCGACGGTCGTATCGAAGTTGACCGGCGTCGCCGCCAACGAGCTCTACCGGCAGCTGACGAACGACGCCTGATCGCCCGCGGCGACGAGCAGCGCGAGAAGTCCTAAGCGCCTGGTGCCTCAGCGGGCTTCTGCCGCTTGCGGCCCTTGTGGTCCAAGCGCCCCGTTCCGATGCACTCGCGGCAGACGACCCACCTACCCTCCTGCTCGGGCGTGGTACCCGCGGACCACCACGTCCAGCCCGATCCGCCACAGACTGAGCATCTGTCTTGCTCGAGGATCAGCCGGTCGCTCTGGCCCATCCGGAAAGCCTACTAGTAGCCTGGGGCGAGCATGTCCTCTTTCTATGTGACCACACCGATCTACTACGTCAACGCGGCCCCGCACCTGGGGCACGCGTACACGACGATCGCCGTCGACGCGCTGGCGCGCCACCACCGCCAGCGCGGCGAGGACGTGTTCTTCCTGACGGGCACCGACGAGCACGGCGAGCCGGTCGCCGACGCCGCGCACGCGCTCGGCGTGGAGCCGCAGGAGCTGGCCGACCGCAACGCCGAGCGCTTCAAGGCGCTCGTGCCGCTGCTCGGCGCGGCAAACGACTTCTTCATCCGCACGACCGATTCAGAGCATATGGCGAAGGTCCAGGAGGTGCTGACGCGCGTGCGGGAGAACGGGTACGTGTACGAGGGCACATACGAGGGTTGGTACTGCCCGCGCTGCGCGGACTTCAAGGCGGAGAACGAGATCGACGAGGGCAACCGCTGTCCGATCCACCACATCGAGCTGACGCGCGAGCAGGAGGACAGCTACTTCTTCAAGCTGTCTTCGTTCCAGGAGCCGCTCGAACGTCTGTATGCCGAGCAAGAGACGTGGATCACGCCGCGCACGCGCTACAACGAGGCGCTGTCGTTCATCCGCTCGGGCCTGCGCGACGTGCCGCTGACACGGCACAAGCTGACCTGGGGGGTGCCGGTGCCGTGGAACGAGGAGCACGTCTTCTACGTGTGGTTTGACGCACTGCTGAACTACTACTCGGCGCTCTCCTACGCCCGCCCCGGCGAGGATCTGACGGGCGAGTTCTGGCCGGCGAGCTACCACGTGATCGCAAAGGACATCCTGCGTTTTCACGCGATCTACTGGCCCGCGCTGCTGATGGCGGCCGAGCTCGAGCTGCCGGAGCGGATCTTCGTCCACGGGTACCTGCTGATGGACGGCGAGAAGATGTCAAAGTCGCTGGGCAACGTGCTCGACCCGTTCGCGGTGATCGAGCGGTTCGGCGCCGACGCGCTGCGCTTCTATCTATTACGCGACGTGCCCTTCGGCCAGGACGGCTCGGTCTCGACGGCCTCGTTCGAGCAGCGCTACGAGAGCGAGCTGGCGAACGACCTCGGCAACCTCGCCAGCCGCACGCTCGCGATGATCGTTCGCTACCGCGATGGGGTCGTCCCCGCGAGCGAGATGGACCCGGTGCTCATACCCGACTTCGATGGCCTCACGGCACGCGTCGAAGAGCTGATCGGCCGCGCCGAGCTGACGCTCGCGCTGGAGGAGATCTGGCAGCGGGTGCGCCGCTTGAACCGCTACGTCGAGGAGCAGGCGCCGTGGCAGCTCGCCAAGGTGCAGTCGCGCGCGAGCGACCTGGACCGCGCGCTGCGCACGCTCGCCGAGGGACTGCGCGTGGTGGCGGTACTGCTCTGGCCATACCTGCCGGCGAGCTCGGAGCGGCTGCTGGACGCGCTCGGTGCCAACGATCTCTCATTGGCGGGCGCGACGCTCGGGGCGGGGAAAATCGAGCGCGTGAGGAAGATCGAGTCACTGTTTCCGAAGAGCGCATGATCGACAGTCACACCCACCTGCACCTGTGCGAGCCGCCGGATACCGAGCTGGTGGCGGCGGCCACGGCCGTGGGCGTGACACGGATGCTCACGGTCGGCACCGACGGCGCGTCCTCGCGCGCGGCGCTCGCCGCGGCCGAAGCGTTCCCCCAGGTATATGCCGCCGTCGGTTGTCACCCAAACGCAGCGCAGGGCTTCGACGACGCCGATCTGGCCGAGCTGCGCGCGCTTGCGGCGCACGAGCGCTGCGTGGCGATCGGCGAGACCGGGTTTGACTTCTATCGAGAGGGCGCGCCGCGCGCGGATCAGGAGCGCGCGTTCGCCGGGCAGATCGCGCTCGCGCGCGAGACCGGTAAGCCGCTGAGCATCCACACGCGCGCCGCCGACGATGCCACGCTCGATCGGCTCGGCGCCGAAGCGCAGGGGCTAAGCGTTGTGATCCACTGCTTCTCGATGCCCGAGCGGTTGCAGGAGTGCCTGGAGCGCGGCTATTCGATCTCGTTCGCCGGGAACGTCACCTACAAGAACGCCCCAGACCTCGCCGAGGCGGCGCGCCAGGTCCCCGAGGAGAGCTTGCTCGTGGAGACAGACGCCCCATATCTTTCCCCCCAGGTGGTCCGCAAGGAGCGCAATCAGCCTGCCTTCGTCGCTCACACCGTCGCCTTCATCTCCGAGCTGCGCGGGGTCTCCGCCGCGGAGCTGGGCGCCGCGGTGGAGCGCAACGCGGCCCGCGTGTTCGGCTGGTGAGTGGGCTCGTGGCGGATGCCCCCCGATCGCGCCGAGGCCGCGCCGCGAGGGTGGACGGCGCGGGGTTGACCGGTACGCCCACGGCGCCGGTCCAACCCAGCCTGCGCCGGCTGAAGCAATTCGGCGTTGCACCCGATCGCGAGCTGGGCCAGAACTTCCTGATCGACTCCAACATCCTCGGGGTGATCGGCCGCGCTGCGGAGTTGACCGACGAGGACGTCGTGTTGGAGGTCGGCGGCGGTCTGGGTGTGCTCTCGGAATACCTGGCCGAGCGCGTTTGGCACGTGCATGTCGTCGAGATCGACGAGCGCCTGAGCGAGGCCCTGCTCGACGCGACCGACGCC
>Ga0182024_10026744_pt1 | contig 10123 bp, 8 predicted proteins | sample P32metaG_FD_120480 | JGI IMG/M metagenome (GOLD analysis project Ga0182024, IMG submission 120480) | Permafrost microbial communities from Stordalen Mire, Sweden - P3-2 metaG (Illumina Assembly) | ecosystem: Environmental > Terrestrial > Soil > Wetlands > Permafrost | place: Sweden: Stordalen...
GCTCGACCGTTTCGAGGTCGAGCATGACAATTTCCGAATGGCTTTGGATTATCTGGTCAAGACTGGGAATGCCGATTGGGGCCTGCGCCTGGGCGCGGCTTTGTTTGGATTTTGGGAAGCGCGCGAGTATCTCTCGGAGGGCCGGGATTCCATTGCGCGGCTGCTCAGGCTGGAAGGGGCGGCGGCTCGTCCGAAACTGCGCGCTCGCCTGGTATTCGCGGGGGGCGTGCTGGCCAGCGGGCAGGGCGATTACGTCATGTCGCCTCAAATGTTTAAGGAGAGTCTGCGGTACTCTCTCGATCTGAACGATAACCGCGGGGTTGCGGTAGCGCTCAATGCTTTGGGAGTTAATGCTCGCGACCATGGTGAACTCGGGGAGGCATCCTCGCTCTTCGAGCGATGTGTGGAGATATGGAAAGGTCTCGGCGATTCTGCCGGCACTGCGCGCGCGCTGAGCAATCTGGCCAGCGTGATGAAGTCGCAGGGAGAATACGCGCGCGCCTTCTTGCTGTATGACGAGTGCGTGACGATGTTCAGGCAGGCGGGAGACGCAGCCGGCGTTGCCTGGACGCTGAACTGCCTTGGAGATGTGGCTCGCGAGAAAGCGGACTTTACGGCCGCGCGCTCATTTTGCGAGCAGAGTCTGGCCGCGTTTCGGCAATTGCGGGATGGTTGGGGGATGGCCGGCGCGCTTGCCGACTTAGCGGGCCTAAGTTCCGATCAGGGGAATCTTGTTGAAGCGCGGCGGCTTTATGGGCAGAGCATTGAGATGTTTCAGCAACTGGGGCACAAGCGCGGCATTGCACGGGCGCTGGAGTGTCTTGCGGTGAGTGCCGCTGCGCAATCGCATGCCGAAGAGTCGTTGCATCTGGCCGGGGCCGCTGCTGCGCTGCGCCAACGGTTGGGCGCACCGCTTACTCCCAACGAGCAACCCAGGCTGGAGAAGGCTTTGGAATTTGCCCGGCGAAGCCTGGGACATGCCGCGGGGCTGACGGCTTGGATGGAAGGATGGTCGATGCCGGTTGAACAGGCTGTTCGCGAGGCGCTGGCCGGCGACGCAGGGGTTAAAACTTAAAACCCTAGGTTAGTTTGCGGTGTTCGGGTCCATCAGGCTTCGCACGGCCGAGATGCGATTTGCCGGAAACCCTCCGCGGCGTGCGTGCTCGCGAACTGTTTCTTCGTCCGGCGCAAGGTAGACACAATAGACTTTATCGCCGGTGACGTAGGAGTGGAGCCACTTGATTTCGGGTCCCATTTCTTTCAATACGCTTACCGACTTTCGGGCGACTGCCTGCAATTCCGCGTCGGATAATTTGCCTGCGCCCGGAATTTCGCGCTCGATTACATATTGCGGCATGGGGCACCTCACTTAGCGGCTTATGGTAGCAGAAGTTTATTGGGAAAGTGAATGCCGTGTTGCGGGGTTTGGCTTATGCTCGGGGCCTGGGGAGAGGGAGATCCCTTCGGCTTCGCTCAGGGCAGGCTCTTCGCTCCGCCTGAAAAGCGGCTGCGCTCAGGATGACAATGCCGTTTTGTTTGACTGCTTTCCGCATCCCTCCTAAGATGAGTTTCCGCGTTTAATGTTCTCATGATCGGGCAGACCATCTCGCATTACCGCATTACCGGCCAGCTTGGCAGTGGCGGGATGGGGATTGTCTATGAAGCGCAGGATCTTGATCTGGGGCGCAAGGTTGCGCTGAAGTTTTTGCCGCCGCAGCTTTCTAGCGATCAGAATGCTCTCGACCGTTTTCTGCTGGAGGCGCGTACTGCCTCGGCGCTGAACCATCCCAATATCTGCACGATTTATGCGGTCGAGAAGGTGCTGCTTGAGAATGTGGGCCAACAGAACAGTGTTCAGCAGTCGTTCATCGCGATGGAGTTGCTGGAGGGCGAGACGCTGGACCGGCGGCTCGGTGCCGGCGCGATGGCGCTGGACCGCTTGCTTGATTGGGTTATCCAGTTGGCGGATGCGCTCGACGCTGCACATGCCAAGGGAATCATTCATCGCGACATCAAGCCCGCAAATATTTTTATTACGCCACGTGGGCAGGTGAAAGTGCTGGACTTCGGTCTGGCCAAGCTGGCGCGTCCTGAAATCGAGATGACAACCATCGGAGCGACGCGGGATTCGCCGGCGCCGCTAAATCTTACGAGTCCGGGATCGACGGTGGGCACGATTGCGTATATGTCGCCGGAGCAGGCGCGCGGGGAAGAACTCGACACGCGCACGGATTTGTTTTCTCTTGGCGTGGTGATCTATCAGATGGCGACCGGACGCTTTCCTTTTACCGGCGCCACTTCGGCTGTCGTCTTCCACGCCATTCTTGAACTCGATCCGGTTTCGGCGATGCAGCTGAATTCCGCGCTGCCGCCGAAGCTCGATGAGATTATCGCGAAGGCTCTGGAAAAAGACCGCGACCTGCGCTACCAGTCGGCTGCCGATCTTCGCGGCGATCTGAAGCGGTTGAAGCGGGATATAGAGTCGGGACGGAAGGCGGCGGGGACAACAAGCTCCAGCGCTGTAGCGGTGACGCCGTCTTCCTCGAAGGTTTCGACTCCGGCGGCGCAAACTGCGGGGCAGAGTTCGGCTGTCGTCTCGGCTGTGAGGCGGAACAGAGCGGGGGCGGGCATCGCGGCAGTGGTGGCGCTGGCGGTGCTGGCCGCGGCAGGTTATGGGGTCTATTCGCTGACCCGCCGCAGCAAGCCCCAGGCATTTGAGAACTATACGATTACGAAAGTGACTGAGAGCGGCGACGCGGTGCTGGCCGCAATCTCACCTGACGGCAACTATATTTTGTCGCTGGTGCGCAACAATGGCCTGAGCAGTCTGCAATTGCGCAACGTACCCACCAACAGCACCACGCAGGTGCAACCGCCCGCCATTGTGGAATACAACGGGCTCCGTTTCTCGCCGGATGGGAACTATTTTTATTTCGTGCGCAGCGATCCGGGGAACAATGAGCTGAAGTTTCTTTACCGCGCGCCGCTGCTGGGCGGAGCGGCGGAGAAGCTCGCGGAAGACGTGGACACGAATGTAACGTTCTCGCCCGATGGCAGCAAACTGGCGTTCATGCGCTACGACAACCCGAAGGCGGGTGGGTACCAGCTGATCGTCAAGGACCTTCATAGCGGAGCGGAGACGCCGCTGGTGAGCGGGTCGAACAAGGAGCGACTGAGCGATTTGGCGTGGGCGCCCGATGGAAAGGTGATTGTGTGCAGTATCTTCCAACCGCAGGGCGCGCTTACCGGCTTGGATGTAGTGGACGCATACTCCGGGCAGCGAAAGGCGCTGATGCGAAGCGAAAACGGAATCGTGTGGCACCCTGAGTGGCTGCCCGACGGCAGTGGACTGCTGGCGACCTACCAGGAGGCGAGTTCAAATTACACACGACACCAGGTGGTCCGCATTTCCTATCCCGGTGGCGCATTGACGCCGTTCACGCGCGATGCCAGCAACTACGAAATGATCAGCGCCGCGCGCAGCGTCCCCGTGCTGGCGGCAGTGGCCAAAGAAGAACATTGGAATATTGAGCTTATGGTTGAGGGAGCAGGAGCTTCTGACTCCAAGGTGCTGGGCAAAGCCAACGAAGATTTCAGCTTTGCGTGGATGCCTGATGGAAAGTTGATCACGGATAAGGACTATCGCCTGCATGCGATTGACCCAGAAACCGGAATACAGGCGATGTTTGGGGCTGATCCCGGCGTCCCCGAGTTCCTGCAGCAAGCGTGCCGGGATGGCCGCATCGTGTATATGCAGCTCACTACCGAAAACAAGCAGGTCAATATCTGGAGCAAGGATGCCTCGGGCCAGGAGCCCAGAAGACTGACCAATGGGTCTTATGAGTCATACCCCCACTGTTCGCCGGATATGCATTGGGTCTATTTCTTCGACTACGCCTCCGGCGTCATGATGAGGGTGCCGCTGCAGGGCGGCACGCCGCAGAAAATTTCCGACCTGCATGCGCTCGACTTTGATGTTTCCGTGGATGGAACGGCGCTGCTGTTTGTCACAGTGAATCACGCCAAGGGGCACAAGGAACAGGTGGTGGAAGTGGCGGCGGACACCGGGCAGGTGCGGCGGGAGATCACGATGCAGAAGCCGTGGACCGGGCCGATCCACTACTCGGTGGATGGCAAGGCGCTGGAATATGTGGTCCGCGAAAACGGAGTGGATAATATCTGGCGGCAGCCGCTGGACGGCTCGGCGGGAAAATGGGAGACGGCCTTCAAGTCGGAACATATCAGCCACTTCGAGTGGTCGCCGGATGGCAAGCGGCTGGCGATGTCGCGCGGGCATACGGATACGGATGTGGTGCTGATAAGGGATGCGAAGAATTGAGTGATTGGGCGATTGGGTCATGGGGCGATTGAAAGTCTCAGCATTACAGCATTACGATTTTCAATCACCCAATGGCCCGATCGCACAATCGCCCAATAAAAAGGCGGCCATCGCTGGCCGCCTCTCGTCGAATTGTTAGCTGCGAAGTGGTTTATGCACCCTTCACGTTTTCGGCCTGCCAGCCCTTGGGGCCTTTGACCACGTCAAACTGCACTTGCTGACCTTCCTGAAGGCTGCGAAATCCGCTGGCCTGAATGGCGGAGAAATGCACGAATACATCCTCACCGTTCTGGCGGCTGATGAAACCGTAGCCCTTGGCGTCGTTAAACCACTTCACTGTTCCTGTTTCCATGGTGTTGCTTTGTTCCTTTTTGTTGATGTAGCGCTGAAACTTTGGAAGGCTTCTTCTGCAGGCAGGTCACGCGCTGGTTAGCGGAGAAACTGGGTACTGCGAAAGAATTCTAAAGTCAAACGCAGGTAAATTTTAAGAGAATTGCCCTAAAAAAGCTACAACATTTCTTTACGTGCAGTCATAAGTGCGTTATGGATCAATCATTTAAGGGATGGTGGCCGTGTGCAGAACGTACCGTGGATTTGCCAGTTAGACGGGAAAAGATACATCATCTAAGACATGCATTTTCGCAAGCTGCTGATTTTCATTGTGGTTGCGATTCCGGCGTGGGCGGGGATCGTGGAAGACGTGCGCACGACGCTGGCACAGAATAATTTCTTTGCCGCTGAGGCGCAGCTGAGTTCTTATCGCGCCAAGAATGGCGTTACGCCTGAGTATGTTGAGGCCTACTCGTGGATGGGGCGCGCAGCCCTCGGCGCTCGCGACTACGATCAGGCGGCGGCGTATGCGAAACAAACGCGCGCACTTGCTGTGGAGCAACTCAAGCAGCGTCCGCTCGATGCCGAACCGCATCTGCCGCTCTCCCTGGGAGCCGCGATCGAAGTTGAGTCACAGGTATTGGCGGCTCGCGGACAGCGTACTCAGGCCGTTGCCGTACTGCAGGCGGCATTGAAGACCTATGGCACGACTTCGATCCGCGCCCGACTGCAGAAGAATCTGAACCTGCTGTCTTTCGAGGGCAAGCTCGCGCCAGCGCTCAAGGGCGGCGAGCAGTTTCTTGGGTCGAAGCCGCCCGTGTTGGCCGAGCTTAAGGGCTCGCCCGTGCTGCTTTTTTTCTGGGCGCACTGGTGTGGAGACTGTAAAGCCGAGGCTCCCATCATTACGCAACTGCGAACAGAGTTCGCAGCTAAGGGATTGACGGTGCTTGGCCCCACGCGGCTCTATGGCTACACCGCGCAGGTTGAGAATGCTTCGCCTAGCGATGAGCTTGCCTACATTGACGCGGTGCGCCATCGCTTCTATGGCGGACTGCTCGATATGCCCGTCCCTATCAGTAAATACAATTTTGATGTTTACGGGGCTTCGACCACGCCTACGCTGGTGCTGCTGGATCGCACGGGTAAGGTTGCGATGTACCATCCGGGGGCGCTGCCTTACGACCAACTTAAGGCGGAGATTGAGAAGGTCGTGCGGTAGTCTTGTATTGCGTCGTCACCAGCCGACCAACACATCTAGAGTCGGCGGAAAAGTTATATGCTTGGAATATTCAAAAGACAAAAACGGACGCCCGAGGACCTTGCCGACCAAGCTCGGCGCATTTTGAGTGGGCAATATCTCAAGTGGGACGTCGATGACTACGAGAACGCAAGTCTCCAAGATCCGAGGCTGACAGATTTACATAGCAAGACCCTGAAGTTCGGTTTGCCGGAGGAGTGGTCGAAGCTGGACAGAGCAGCACAAAGCGCGCTGGGCGAAATCATCGAAGAGATGAGACGGCTGGGTCGCTAGGACCGTGATCGTCGAGCCCAAGGCCGCCTTTCGCAGCGACGAGTGATCGCCCGGCCCTCAAGCTTCAACTTCGGTTAGCCTTCCCGTCTTCACGTCGTAAATAAATCCTCGCACCGGAATGTGGTTGGGAATCCAGGGATGCGATTTCACTTTTCGTACCTGCTCGCGCAGGTTCGCCTCTAAATCGTCGAAGGCGTAGAAGTGCGCGGGCTCGCTCGCGATTGCGTTCATCTTGCTGGTCAGGTGCGCGCGCAGTTCGTATTCCTTCACGCGCAGCAGCCCGCAGTCGGTGTGGTTGATAATGATGAACTCCTGCGTGCCGAGCAGGTGGTGCGAAATGATCAGCGAGCGGATCGCGTCGTCAGTCGCAATTCCGCCGGCGTTGCGGATCATGTGCGCGTCTCCGGGATGCAACCCGAGGCAGCGCTCGAACAGGATTCTGGAATCCATGCAGGCCAGGACCGCGAGCCGCCGCCGCGGCTGGACGGCCAGATCTCCGAGGTTGAAGTTTTTTACAAATTGCTGGTTGGCGAGCAGAAGTTCGTCGGCGACTGACAAAATGTTATTCCTCATCTTAGATATGTACAGGCCGCGTGCGTGCTTCCACTTTCGGCCGCTGGTTGTCCTCCTAGTTTAACCGCTACAATCGCCCGGTGAACCTTGACGATACGATTGTTGCTGTCGCGACGCCGCCGGGGCGCGGAGGCATTGGAGTGGTGCGGATTGCCGGGGCGCAGGCGCGGGACATTGCGCGACCGATGCTGCGGCTCAGACATGAAATGGAGGCTGGACGAGTTCTGTTTGCCGAGCTTGTTGACCGCAGTGGTAAGGCTGCCGAGCTGCGCTCGGCTGGACAGCCGGGGGCGGCTGTCCCCACATCTGATGTGAGCCAGCGCATTGATGAAGTTGTCGTCAATTACTTTGCCAAGCCTCATTCCTATACAACGGATGACATTGTTGAGATTTCTGCACACGGGTCTCCCGTGGTGCTGCGGCATATTGTCGAGATGTGCGTGGGCGCGGGGGCGCGGTTGGCTGAGCCTGGGGAGTTCACCATGCGCGCATTTCTCAATGGCCGCATCGATCTTACGCAGGCGGAGGCGGTCTGCGATTTGATCGACTCGCAGACGCTTTACCAGGCGAAGATCGCGGCGCAGCAGCTCGAAGGCGCTTTGTCGCGGCGACTGCAACCGGTGAAACAGAAACTCGTGGAGCTGATCGCTGTGCTTGAGGCGGGCATTGACTTTGCGGAAGACGACGTTTCGGTGCTACCCGATGCGGCCATTCTTGAACGCATCGCCGCGGTGCGTGAGCCGCTCGAACAGCTTGCTGCTACTTTCGCTTACGGCAAGATCGTGCATGAGGGACTGACGCTGGCCATCGTCGGTCGGCCGAATGTTGGCAAGTCGAGCTTGTTTAATCGCCTGGTCGAACGCGAGCGCGCTATCGTTACGGCCACTCCCGGCACGACTCGTGATCTCGTGAGCGAAACTGTGGCGATTGGCGGGATTCCGATCCGGCTTGTCGATACGGCGGGAATCCGGCAGGCTCTGGACGAAGCGGAAGCGATCGGCATTCGGAAATCCATGGAAGCGTTGGCGGATGCGGACTTAGTGCTGATCGTGCTGGACGCGTCGCAGCCAGTAACTGCAGAAGATGAGGAATTGCTGCGGCACACAGAGGGGCGCCCGAGCATCGTGGTTGGAAACAAATGCGACTTGGAAAGAAGTGGTCAGTGGTCAGTAGTCAGTGGTCAGTCTGCGACAGGGCCTGCGCGGGTTCGTGTTTCTGCTCTTACCGGCGAGGGCATTGCTGAACTGCGCGCCGAGATTCTGCGGCACATCGGTGGCGAAAGCGGAGCGCAAGCCGAAGCCGGATTTCTTACGAACGTTCGCCATCAGGGCCTGGTGAAGGATTCACTGGCCACGCTCGATGCGGCCACTGGAGCTGTTGCGGCCAAAGTCCCGCACGAAATGCTGCTGCTCGATCTCTACAACGCGCTGCGGCCGCTTGATGCCGTCACCGGAGCTACCACGACGGACGACATCCTCAATCTGATCTTCAGCAAATTCTGCATCGGAAAATAAATTCGCGCGAGGATCAGGCTTCCTGAATGGCTTGCCCGGTACGGGCGGCGATTAGGCGGGCAACTTTTTTCGGGCGGAAAAATGTGTAGGACGAGAAGCGCGCTTCGCTTCCGTCCGTTCCCTGAACCCAGTACTGTTGCGCGTTGCCGACGCGTTTGTGTTTGATTGCGGCAATCTGGTCCCAGGTTAGAAACAGGTTTGAAGGCTGCTTCTTTGTGCCGAGGTTGAAGTCCGCGCCGCGGTTGTCGAGCTTCACACGGTAACCTGCCATTTTGCGGCCCAGTTTCCATAGCCACGGGCACATGAGACCCATCGACAAGGCGGCCAAAGCCCATTGGAGGGCGCCAAATCCTCTCGCCACACTGAAAGCGCTGAGCGGAATAATCTGCGAGATCATGCCGAAGAACATAAGAACGGCGAAGGTCGCGGCAACGATGCTGCCGAACAGGGTGAGGCCGATCAGGATGCGGCTATTGCGCAGGACCATGGCATGAGCGCGATTGGTTGCGATTTGAGAATTGATACCCGCGCCCGGTCCTGAACTCGGAAACCCTGGAGCCGGAAACTCTGTGGAACTCATGACACAACCTCGATGATTGATTTGATTGGGAGTTCGAAAGGGATTCGTGGCCGTCGCGCCTTTGAGGAAGCCGCGCCAATCGATCAGTTTGCAATCTATCAGAAGGTGCTGTGCCGCGCTACGCCACGCCCCGCGCTTTGATTGCAGGCGTGATCGGGTTTTCCCCCCCCGGTGTTGGACGCTCGGAATCCTTGACGATGCGTGCTGCCAACGGCTTCAGCCACAACAAGGCCATGAACGCAGCAATCAAGTCGCATGCAATCATCGCCCAGAAAACTTTGGTCCAGGAGCCGGTCCTTTCAAACAGCCAAGCAGCGCCGGGAGCCGCGAACAGCGTGGCCAAACCCTTAGCTGTGTAAACGACCCCATAATTGGTGGTAGCCCATTTTCTCCCGTAGAGGTCGGCTGTGATCGAAGGGAACAATGAGTAGATGTTGCCCCAGGCAAAGAAACACAGGCCGGAGAGAGCAATAAACCAGATCGGGCGGCTGATCAGTTGGAGAAGAGCGAACACGGCAATAGCTTCCAAAATGAATGAGATGAATAGAGCGTTCTCGCGGCCGATATGATCGGATATCCATCCCCAGAACGGCCGGGTCAGACCGTTCAGGATACGGTCAAGCTCAATGGCAAGCACGAGTGCACTCATGCCGAACGCCACGATAATTTTATCTACGTGGTAAGAAACTGCCATGGGACTGAGTTGCACGGTGACCACGATGCCGCCGAAGGCCAGCATCGTCATCATGAGATAAACCACATAAAACGAGGGTTGGCGGAGCATCTCCCAAGGCGTCAGGTCGATGGCCGATACCGTCAGCTTGGTTTTGATTTTCGCTTCCTTCTCTTTCCATCCCGGCGGCGTCCATCCCGCCGGTGGCTTGGCGAGGAATAGGGCTGCCGCTAAAACAACAACGCCTTGGATAGCTCCCCAAAAGATGAACGTGTGCTGGTAGCCAGAAGCCTTCAGCATTTTGGAAATCGGAATAATCGTCAGAGCGGTGCCAACGCCATAGGCGCCCGCTGTCAGGCCGACGCACAAGCCGCGATAATCGGGGAACCACTTCAAGGCATTGCCAATCGTGCCGCCATAGACCATGCCGGCGCCTACGCCAGCTAATCCGTACCAGAAATACAAGGCGCGCAGAGTCTCAGCTTCGCCTGAGCCGATCCATCCCAAGCCCACGGCGATCGCGCCCACGCCCAGCATGAGGCGGGGGCCTACGCGGTCGACCAGATAGCCTTCGAACGGGACA
>Ga0182024_10026745_pt1 | contig 10123 bp, 6 predicted proteins | sample P32metaG_FD_120480 | JGI IMG/M metagenome (GOLD analysis project Ga0182024, IMG submission 120480) | Permafrost microbial communities from Stordalen Mire, Sweden - P3-2 metaG (Illumina Assembly) | ecosystem: Environmental > Terrestrial > Soil > Wetlands > Permafrost | place: Sweden: Stordalen...
AGTAATCAGGACCTTCTGGGAGAGCGTGAGTTCGGGACGCGGGTTTGTGTTTGAAAACAGGAGTCTGCGCGCTCACGACGGGGCCTATCGCTGGCACCTTCAGCAGGCCGTGCCCTTGCACGATCCGCAAGGAAACGTCATCAAATTCGTCGGTACGACAACCGACATCGATGATCAGAGGCGGGTGGAAGAATCTCTCGCCGCACTCGACCGCGCCAAGACAACGTTTTTCAGCAACGTCAGCCACGAATTCCGAACGCCGTTGACCCTGATGCTCGGCCCGCTTGAGGAAATTCAGAAGGAAGCGAGGGGGCGGTTCCTCCAATTTTGGGTCTGCGGGAGTGATCCCAGCCTCGCCCCCGCTGACTGATCGATCATTGCAATCCTGCAAATGCAAGGTCCTCCTGACGTCGTCGCAGCCAATCTCAAAAGTCATCGCCAGGACGGTGCTTCGTGCCACAAAATGAACGGAGCCTCAAGCGGCACGAACGCTCCCGGATGCCGCGGAACGAGGCGCGGCGTGTAGTCAGCAACCGGGCGACTCGTGGGAAGAGAAGCAGTGTAGTTGAAAGCATTTGCTGCTTCGGCGGGGCGTTCGCCGCGAGTCATAGCTTGCGTGATTGGTGCCCCGTCTTTCTCGGCCTCGGCGTAAAGTTCGACGCTCACGGCGTCGGGGTCGATATCACCAAGAAAAACCTGAACGTGAAATAGATATTGCTCGCCCTGTTGCTCGGCGGTCGCGGGGCCGAAGCGCAGCGCTGACCAATGTTTCGCCAGTTGGGCCTGCCAGGCGACGAGCCCGGCTCCCATTGAACCTCGATTCTCAGCACGCTGGCGATAAGCTGCTGCTGCCGAGAGATAGTGTTCTTCGGTATATTGGCGGACTACGCGATTGGTCGAAAAGGCCGGAGTCAAGCGGGCCATACTTTCGCGCATGCGTGCTACCCAGCCGCGCGGAATCCCATGCTCGTCGCGGGTATAGAACTCCGGGACCACTTCGTTTTCAAGAATCGCATAGAGACTTTCAGCTTCAGTTGCGTCCCAGGCAGCGTCATCCCCATGTTCGCGTCCATCTCCGATCGCCCAGCCCACATCAGGGGAATATGCCTCCGCCCACCAGCCATCGAGTTCCGAAAGGTTCAACCCGCCGTTCACCAGCACCTTCATGCCGCTTGTGCCGCTTGCTTCCCAAGGCCGTCGCGGAGTGTTGACCCAGACGTCCACGCCCTGAACCAGATGCTCCGCCATGAGAACGTCGTAATCCGAAAGGAAGACCACCCGGGATCGGACCTCGGGGCGGCGAACAAACTCAAACCACTGCGTGATCATTTCTTGCCCCTCAACATCCTGGGGATGAGCCTTGCCCGCGAGCACGAGTTGAACAGGGCGCTCTGGATTCGTCAGGATGTTGATTAGTCGCGCCGGATCGAGCAGCAGAAGATTCGGACGTTTGTACGTGGCAAAGCGGCGGGCAAATCCCAAAGTCAAAGTATTTTCATCGAGTATCTGCGCGGCCTGCGCGAGGTCTTCCGGCGACGCTCCCCGAGATGCTAATTGACGGCTCAAAAGTCTTCGTACGTACGCAACAAGATCCTTGTTCGTATCTGCGCGGAGTTGCCAGAGGTCGAAATCGCTGGCTGCACGAATATCTTTTTCTCCCTTTGCAAGCGTCCCGTACCAGTACTCTTTTCCGCAGTTAAACTCCCACAAGCGGTCTGCTTCAGCGGAGTCCCACGTAGGGGTGTGCACTCCGTTAGTCACGTACGTTACCGGCACCTCTGCTTCAGGCCACCTGGGAAAGAGGGGTTGGAAGAGCTGCCGGCTCACCTGACCGTGCAGTTTGCTGACGCCGTTGACGGCGCCGCTGCCATGGATCGCAAGATACGCCATGTTGAACGGCTCGGACGGGTCATGGCCCTCGCGTCGCCCCAATGCCAGAAGCTCATCGACTGAAATCGAAAGTTTCTCCTCGGCATATTTTCCGAGGTATCGCTTGATCAGGCTGGGATCAAAGCGGTCGAAGCCCGCCTCCACGGCAGTATGCGTCGTAAAAAGGTTGCCGGCGCGGGTGGCGGCAAGCGCGACGTCAAATGGCTGGCCATTGTATTCCATGTAGGAACGCGCTCGTTCCAACACGGCGAATGCTGCGTGACCTTCATTGAGATGGCAGACCTCGGGCTCGAGTCCCAAGGCTCGCAGGAGCCGCCAGCCTCCAATACCGAGGACTAACTCCTGTCTCAATCGCAGCTCCGGCCCTCCTCCGTACAGTTCAGTCGTAATGCCGCGGAAGGATGGAAGGTTTGCGGGATCATTGGTATCGAGCAAATACAATTTGACCCGGCCCACCTGGACTTGCCAGATTCTGATCCACAACTTGAAGCCGGGCAAAGCGACGGCCAGGCGCAGCCATTCGCCGTTTGGCTCGCGCATCGGTCGAATCGGAAGCTGGCCTGGATCATTGAATGGGTACAAAGCCTGCTGATGACCCTGGGCGTCAATTTCCTGCCGAAAATAGCCTTGCTGGTAGAGCAAACCAATTCCAACAACTGGGACGCCCAGGTTACTTGCGGCTTTGAGCTGATCGCCGGCGACGTTGCCGAGGCCGCCGGAATAAATGGGCAGCGCTTCGCTCAGCATAAACTCCATTGAAAAATACGCAACTGTCGACACGCCCGATCGTGGATGCGCCTTTTGGAACCACGCTTCCGACGCTTCGGCGAGCGTTTTCTCGCGATGGAGATCAGCGAGGAGTTTTTGAAAGCTTGGATCCGAGGTAACAGTTTGCAGTTTCTCCCGGGATACGGTCTGCAGTAGAACCCAGGGATTGTGGGTCATTTCCCAGAGTTCGGGATCGAGTTGCCCCCAAAGCTGGTCCGCCGAGTGATTGAACGACCACCTGAGGTCCAAAGCCAGGTCAGTAAGGGCGTCTGAAACGCCTTTATCGAGCGGACGATCATCGATTGTCGAGCTACTCATAGGCCAAACTCCTGTCACAGCTCATGTCTTTAGGGCTTGTCAGTTCCGGCCGCCTGGGCATTGCGAGCCAGTGTTTCCGCAACTATGGTCTGGGCTTCTTGCTGAATCTGCCGCAGATGATCCTGACCGAGAAAACTCTCGGCGTATATCTTGTAGATTTCTTCCGTACCCGAAGGACGTGCCGCGAACCAGCCATCCCTGGCAATCACTTTGATCCCTCCAATTGAATTGCCATCTCCCGGAGCGGTCGTCAAAATCTTCTCAATCGGCTGACCGGCAACTTCTGTGGCGCGAATGTCGGAAGGGGACAATTTTGCCAGGGCGGCTTTTTGTTCGGGCGTAGCGGGAGCGTCGATGCGCTCGTAGACGGGATCTCCCAACTCGCGGGTGAGCTCACGGTAAATCTCACCCGGATCTTTGCCGATACGCGCCGTAATTTCTGCTGACAGTAAACAAGGAATGATTCCGTCTTTATCCGTGGTCCACACTCCGCCGTCGCGCCGGAGAAACGACGAACCGGCGCTCTCCTCGCCGCCAAAACCCAAACGCCCGCCGAGCAATCCTTCGACAAAAAACTTAAATCCCACCGGAACTTCATAAAGGTGCCGACCCAAGCGAGTGCTCACGCGATCGATCATGCTGCTGCTCACGACGGTCTTGCCGACGGCAACGTCTTTACCCCAATTGGGCCGGTTCGCGAACAGGTAGTTCACGCACACTGAGAGGTAGTGATTGGGAGGAAGCAGACCGCTTGTCTTGATCACGACGCCGTGACGATCATGATCGGTATCGCTGGCGAACGCAATATCGAACTTGTCTTTCAATGCGATCAGTCTCTGCATCGCATAAGGCGAGGAAGGATCCATGCGAATCTTTCCGTCCCAATCCACGGTCATGAAGCGAAATGTGGGATCGACGGACTTGTTGACGATCGTCAAATCGAGACCATACTGCTCGGCAATCCGCGGCCAGTAATCGATGCCCGCTCCTCCGAGGGGATCCACGCCAAGTTTGATTTTGGAGTCGCGCACCGCGTTCATATCGACGACATTATTTAGGTCGCTGACATAGGCGCTCAAGAAGTCGTGTTTGTGCGTGGTGGGTGCGCTCAGCGCTTTGGCAAACAGCGTTCGCTTAATGCCGTCGAGGCCGCGCTCGAGAAAAGCATTGGCTTTCGATTCAATCCACGAAGTCACGTTCGAATCTGCCGGTCCCCCATGAGGAGGGTCGTATTTAAAACCTCCGTCATCGGGAGGATTGTGAGACGGCGTGATGACAATACCGTCGGCAAGCCCTGATTTTCGCGCGCGGTTGTAAAGCAGAATTGCATGAGAGACGGCTGGGGTAGGGGTGTAGGGTGTGCCCTCGGAGAGCATAACATCGACGTTGTTTGCCGCAAGCACTTCCAATGCACTCGCAAACGCAGGTTCAGACAAAGCGTGCGTATCGATCCCCAGGAACAGCGGCCCGTCGATCTTCTGGAGTTTGCGATAATCGCAAATCGCCTGAGTAATGGCCAGGATGTGCCACTCGTTGAACGCCGCGTCAAACGCAGATCCGCGATGGCCCGAAGTACCGAAAACAACCCGCTGGCTGGGAACACTCGGATCCGGCCGCAACTCGTAATAGTCTGTGACGAGCTTCGGGACGTTCACAAGAATGGATGGGTCAGCCGGCTCCCCGGCAGCAGGATTAATGGTCATGGGTCGCCTCGCTGTCACCGGTCAAGAGAATCGCGCTTGATCGAGATTCAAGCCGAAAATCGATTTGGCCGTGCATGGAAGTTTCGGTCCCAGGGATGAAAAGATCGTCAGGGGCGGCTCGTGAAGTATCGACTGCCAGGCGCCAGATCTTTCCGGTTGGCAGCGCCGGAAGATAAAAATCAACAGGACTGATGTCGGCGTTAAACAGGAAGAACAGGTCGGGTTCCATCTCTCCCAGAATCAGGCACGCAAAGGATTTCTGCCACGGATCGGCCCAGTGAGGAGTGCCGCCGTCTGGCGCGAACCACTTGATATCTTCATCCGAGTAGAACTTCTCTTTTCGCAAAACCGGGTGGGCGCGACGAAAGGCGATCATTCCCCGAGTAAAGCGCCGGATCTCTGCGTGCTTTTCGAGCAAGCTCCAGTCAAACCAGCTCACCTCGTTGTCCTGGCAGTAGGCGTTGTTGTTACCGCGCTGGGTTCGGCGAAACTCATCGCCGCCGAGCAACATGGGAACCCCGCGAGAGACAAACAGGGTTAGCAGGAAATTCTTGATCAAGCGGTTCCGCAAGGCCTCGACACCGGCATCCTGGCTCGGCCCTTCCACGCCGCAATTGTCGCTGTAGTTGGCGTCGGTGCCATCACGGTTGAGCTCGCCATTTTCGAAATTGTCCTTTTGCTTGTAGCTGACCAGGTCGTTCAATGTGAAGCCGTCATGGCAAGTGACGAAGTTGAGGCTGCTGTCGGGGCCCTTGCCTGAGTTTCGGTACAAATCAGAGCTTCCACAGATTCGGCTCGCAAACGGCCCGAGCATGCCCGCGTCACCAATCCAGAAGCGGCGCACATCATCACGGAATCGGCCGTTCCATTCCGTCCAGCGCTTGGTAGAAAAATCTCCCACTTGATAGGCGCCGCCTGCGTCCCACGCTTCCGCGATAATTTTTACGTCACGCAGGATGGGGTCCTCGGCAATGCCTTCGAGAAGCGGGGCGTCGCGCAGAATGTTCCCATGCTCATCACGGCCCAGAACGGAAGCGAGGTCGAAGCGAAATCCGTCAACGTGCATGTGCATGACCCAGTAACGGAGCACACTTGTGACGAACTCTCTTACCACAGGGTGATTGGCATTCAGTGTATTGCCCACGCCGGTAAAATCCTTGTAATACCGGCATCGGTTCTCCTGCAACATATAGAAGATTGAGTTCTCAATGCCGCGCAGGCAGATCGTGGGCCCCAGTTCATCGCTCTCAGCCGTATGATTCAAGACGACGTCCAGGATCACTTCAATGCCGGCACGGTGAAAGGCCTTGACCATCTCTCTGAATTCCACGGTCTGCAGCCAGTGCGACGCTTCAAAAGCGTACGACTGCTTGGGAGCAAAGTACGCGACCGGGTTGTAGCCCCAGTAGTTCGTGAGTTTCTCGCCCGTTATCGGATTCAGCCGCTGCGACTCGTTTTCGTTGAACTCGAGAACAGGCATCAGTTCAATGGCGGTCACCCCTAGATCCTTTAGATACGGGATTTTTTCGGTCAACCCGGCGTAGGTTCCAGGATGCGTCACACCGGAACTGGCATGGATCGTGAAACCGCGAACGTGTGTTTCGTAGATGACCGTATCGGAGGCGGAATGCTTTGGAGGAGAATCCAGCTCCCAGTTGAAATCGTCGCGGGTAACGATGCATTTCGGCGTGGTTCCGGCATTATCGACAGTCGAAAAGCTCAAGTCAGTCAGCCGGCTGGAGGAATCGTAACCGCGGGCTGCTGAAAAATCCCAATTCCTGACGCCGGCAATTGCTCTCGCATACGGATCCAGAAGCAACCTGTGTGAGTTGAAGCGATGGCCTTCTTCCGGTTGATAAGGTCCCTCGATGCGGTAACCGTAGAGTTGCCCCACGGCAATGCCTCGCACCCAAACATGCCAAATGTCGCCGGTCCGATGACGTCTGGGATCCAAGTCAATGATCCTCACCGGAGAAGAATCGTCAGGATGTTGGTAGAACTCCAGGCGAACGCCGGTTGCGTGGCGACTGAACAAAACGAAGCAGACTCCGTCTCCCTGTTCATGCGTACCCCCAATCGGAAGCGGCATTCCCGCCTGAATTTCGCTTTCCTCAGGAGGCGATGCGCCTTTGGCGAGGGCCGCCACCATGCCGCCGGCGCTGAGATCGGAAACCGGAAATCCAGTTGTGGAATCGGGCGTGCTCGTCTCTGGTGCCGCTGCCATGATTTGCCTTGCCCAGCCTTTCGACACTGCAGTGGATCGAAGATGGTGGCTTTGCTATTTCTTCCCTTCAATCGAGGCATCTTTCGTATTGTCGAGCTTGTTCCAACCGTGGAAACGCGAGTGGTCGCCTGCGTTCCATGCCTCGCGGAGGCCGGGAGCGCTCAGATCCCAGTCCGGGCGGACTTCGCTCGTCACGATACGCAGATCGTGCCAAAGATCGGCGATCGATGGGCGGCCCCAGAACCAGTATCCGTTATAGATGCTGTAGATCACGAGGCCGGGCTTGAGCACCAGCGTGTGCGGGATCATCGGATCGTGCTCGGGGTCAGTGTACTCCTGGATGTCGAGATCCTTTTGAATCGTTCGGCCGGGATCCGAAAGGAATGTCCACTGGGCTCCAACGGACGCACGGAATTCCTGTAGCGTATGGTGATCGTCAGTGGCGATCGTGACGACTTGAGTGTAGGCCACCGCGATCTTGGGGTAGAACGCGGCGATTTCCAAATGCTGCTGGTGTTCCTTTGGGCAATAGTGGCCGCGCGCCAGCGTCAGGATGAGCGGATCCTCGCCCTGCAGCTTGCTGAGCTTGCGCATTTCGCCCGTGTGATCGGGCAGTTCGTAGTTGGGGAATTTGCCCCCGGGCACGATATCAGAACGCATGATTCGACTCCTCGTTTCTCTTAAAGATCCAGTGTGACACCCGTGTTTGGCCGTGAGCAGCATAGGAGTACGTTCCCAGGAGCGGGCATCTCCAGCGGCTCGGGGTTATAAACAATCGATCCGTCAATCAGACCCGTCATGCAGGTATGGCAGACTCCAGTCCTGCACGACCATCTGACCGGAACATCGCACGCTTCCGCCAGTTCAAGCAAGCTCCCGAATTTCGAATCCCAGGCGACGGCAATCCCGCTACGCGCGAATGAGACCGCGGGGCCCGATCCCGGCGGCCCTTGTGGCGGGTGAGGAGCGTGATTCACCTGCGCCATGCCAGGGGTAATTGCCTCAAGAGAACCGAAGACTTCCGTGTGCACATTCCCGGCGAGCACACCCCATTTTTGCAGCCCGTCCTGCATGCTCCGCAGGAATGAAGGAGGGCCGCACAGATAGAAGTCACTTTGCTGTAGCACGCCGATTTTCTCGAGCAACGCCGTGTCGATGTGCCCGGAAGCGTCGAAGTCTGCCCCAACTTGGTCAGTTGCCGCGGGCCTGCTGTACACGATGTATTCTCGTCCGTGCGAGAGCTGTTTCAGCAATAAACGCGATTCTACTCGAAATGGATGTTCGACGCGATTGCGCGCTCCGTAGATCCACCAGATCTCTTGTTGCGAGTTTTGAGCGACGAGTGCGTGCAGCATCGACATCACGGGTGTTGCGCCCACTCCAGCACTCAGCAGAACCGGTCCTCGTCGAATGGCGCTCGCGCTTCAAGGGGATAAGACCTGATCACTACGTGCTCCCCAGCGAGCATTAAGGCCAATGGGCATCAATCCCACCTCGACGGCGCGGTTGCGGTCTATGACTTCGACCCTACCAAACCAATGGGTTCTGTGAAGACGGCGTGGACGTCCTGCCGAAAAGCTGCCGAGGTTTGGTGCCGGTTGCACGATTTTCGTCACACGTTCATATCCGCCCTTGGAGAAGCCGGCGTTCCGGATTCCACAATGAAAGCGCTCGCAGGCTGGATGTCAGCGAAGATGCTCGAGCGGTACTCGCACACGCGCATCCAGGCCAAGCGTGATGCCGTGACTAAGCTACCGACCAGAAGGCCGAAGTAGTCCACTCTAATCTCAATTCGCATCACTTAGCCTTTGGGGTCCCCTCAAAATCCCCCACAATCGCCAGTTTTTCGGAAACAAAAAGGGGCTGTCTTTTCAAACAACCCCTTTGAAACCAATTGGTAGGCGAGGCGGGGATCGAACCCACAACCCCCGGCTTAGAAGGCCGGTGCTCTATCCGATTGAGCTACTCGCCCACGTTTTTTATTGTAGCTGCGAACTGAAAGAATCGCTTGGCGCGGCGGTGGCCGGCGTATCTGCGGCGACAGCCTGAAGGTAACGCACGACGGTGGCCTCGGCCCAGTGGACGCCGGTGGAACGGCGCGCCAGGAAAGCGCAGTGGCCGCCGTAGCGGCTCTCGACAAAGTGGATGTGGGGGTTCGAGAGAATGCGCGCGCGGCTTTCAGGCAAGAGACGGATAAAGGGATCATCCTGCGCGCAGAGGATGAGCGTGGGAACAGCAATGCGGTCGATGACGCGGGCGCTGGCGGCACGGTAGTAGTAATCGTCGGCATCACGAAAGCCGCAATAGCGCGCGACAATTTTCTGATCGAACTCGCGGATGGAGCGAATGGGGCCGAGGCCGTCGACTTGATAGACGCCGGGAAAAAGCTTGGCTTTGTGACGGATCCGGCGCCTCAGGTTGCGCAGAAAATGCCACTCGTAGGCGCGGTTGGCGGGCTCGTGCAGAGCGTCGGCGCCGGCGGCGAGATCGACGGCCGGGCAGACCGTGGCGACCGCGGCAAGCAGCGGCTGCGCGCCCCACTCGCCGGCTAGTTTGAGCACGAGATTGCCGCCCATGGAATAGCCGACCAGCGCCACACGCTCCAGGCCGAAGCGCGCGGTGAAGTGGCGCACCACGGCGCCCACGTCCCCCGAGCGGCCGGAGTGATAGAGCGTGGGCGTGAGCGCATCGCTGCCGCCGCAGTTGCGCATATTCATGCGGATGACGTTCATGCCCGCGGCGAAAGCGCGCATGGTGATGCCCCGCATGTAGCGGGAATCGGACGAGCCCTCGAGACCGTGCACCAGCACCGCAGTGAGGCGTGAGGCGCGATCCGGCTCAGGCTGCCAGTGGCAGTGGCAGAGAACGCGGCTGCCATCGGCGGCATCGACTTCGACTGTTTCAGTGATAGTGGTCAGGCGAAACGCAGGCCGGGGAAGAAAGTTGCCGACGATGGTTTGCAGATGGCCGTTCGTGAGCCAGGGATGGGGCTCGAAGGCAGTGAACCAGGCGGGAGTTTCCGCCGGCGCGCGAGTCAGGGAACTGTCTGGCATTACGCTGGATGGCACGGTGGCTGTAATGGCTAAACCCTCGCGTTCCATCGATTTAGGAGGGGAAATTGGGGCGGCTAGTGGGGATCGAATGTTGAGACTTCATTGAGCCCCCGTAAGCTACACAATACACGTTGCCACAATTGCCAGCAATACGACGTCGACCGACG
>Ga0182024_10026746_pt1 | contig 10123 bp, 8 predicted proteins | sample P32metaG_FD_120480 | JGI IMG/M metagenome (GOLD analysis project Ga0182024, IMG submission 120480) | Permafrost microbial communities from Stordalen Mire, Sweden - P3-2 metaG (Illumina Assembly) | ecosystem: Environmental > Terrestrial > Soil > Wetlands > Permafrost | place: Sweden: Stordalen...
CCAAAGCCGATCCTTAAACAACAACTTCGGGCCAACTAAGAACTGCGGAGCGAGAATACTTGGATATGAGGGGGTGTGTCAAGAATTATGATATTGGCATAGCGCCATCGCCGCGTATGGTATCTAATTTTCGCGAAAATTGAGGCCGCAGGATAAAATTAAATAGTGTCTTTCCGACTCCTCCCGCGGCCGCGACTCGGCCCCCTCGCCGCTCTGATGCGCGATGTGACTCATTTCGTATATCCCCCCTTGTGCATCGGATGTAAATCCATCCGCGAAGATGCCGATTCCGAATTCTGCTCCACTTGTGCTGAATCGCTGTCCACGCTTGCGGCCCAGCCGGCATGCCCGCGCTGTGCGGCGCCGATCACTGAAGGCGCGGCTTGCCCATTTTGTGGGGGCAAGGGGATTTATCCGTTTGAGAAAGTCGTTGCCCTCGGACCCTTTCGAGAACCTCTGCGGCAACTGATTCATCAAATGAAATACCGCCATTGCTGGCCGTTGGCGGAAAGTTTGGCGGATCGAATGATGGGCCAACCGCGTGTTCGGGAGGTTCTGGACCAGATCGATCTGCTGATTCCGACGCCGCTGCACTGGTCGCGGCACGTTCGTCGCGGATACAATCAGGCGGATTCGCTGGCTTGCCGACTGGCGAAATATAGAAAAGGAATCGCGGTGGTCCGCCCGATTGTCCGGCTGAAAAATACTCCGGCCCAGACGACCGTCAATTCGGCCGCGGACCGGGCGGCGAATTTGCGATTCGCGTTTGGGTTAGTCGATGGACGAAGAATCAGAGGCAAACGAGTTGCGCTGGTGGATGATGTGATGACCACCGGCGCGACGCTGAAAGCCGCGGCCAGAGCGCTCGACGACGCCGGCCCCGCGAGCATCCACGCAATCGTGCTTGCGATCGCCGATCCGAGGCGGCGCGATTTTCAGGCCGTTTAGAACGAAAATCTTTATCGAAAATCGCCGAGGCTCCAGCCGTTTCGCTCTTCCAGCCGATTCCCTTATGATTTCATGGACTTGAGCCCACGAATCCCCGCGCATGAATAAGACCCTTTTCTGGTACATCTTCGGCAATCTTTTTCGCGTGTTTCTGATGACCACCGCGGGGTTGGCGGGGATGATGAGCTTTGCGGTGCTGCTGCGGCCTTTGACGGAAAACGGGCTGGAATTCAGTCAGGTCAACCGGCTGCTGATTTATTCGTTGCCGGCGGTATGCGTTTATTCACTTCCCGTGTCGGCGCTGTTTGCAACGACGATGGTGTATGGGCGATATTCGGCGGACAACGAGCTGACGGCGATGCGGGCCTCCGGAATCAGCTATTTCTCGGCGCGGCGATTTTCAGTGGCGCTGCCCGCGCTGGTGCTGGGGCTGGTGGTGGCGGTGATCAGTTTGGTGATGCTGTGCTTCATCGTGCCGGCGTATTCGGAGAAGGTTGAAGAAGTCATTTATTCCAACATCGCCCGAGTGATCGCCAGCCGAATCGAGCGGACGCATTCGCTTTCTTTTCAAAATTCCGACGGCAGCCCGTACAGCGTTTACGCCGATGGGGCGCGGATTGTCGATGACCCGAAGCATCCGTGGCTGCAGAGCGTGGAGCTCCTTGGGCCGGCGTCGATGAAATATGACAAATCGCCCGATCAGACGATTGCGATTCCCCGGGAATTCTGGATGGCACGAAATGCGCTGGTGTCGATCGATCGCTCGACCGCCACGCCGATGGTGACCGTTTCGCTGACGGGAGGGATTAAATTTCCGCGGATTTTTTTCGGGAACGTTCAGGTTGGAGTCGGGAGCACCGGGTTTGGACCCTTCGAGATTCCTTCGCTGATCAGTGAGAACGTGAAGTTCATGAACATCACCCGCCTGGCGCAGCTGGCGCAGGACCCCGGTCAGAGCGAAGATGTTCAGATGATCGTTCGAGAGCTTCGCCGGATCGAGCAGCAACAGGCATATCTGGCACTTGTTTCCGCCGGCATGAATCATCGATCCGCGGATGGAACGTCGGTTTATCTATTCGCGGGAGATTCGCCGGAGGCGGACGCGTTCGAGATCGGCGCACAGGATGCGAAAGTCGAATGGCACGGCGGAGATCTGGTGATCGGCTCGGCGGATACAAAAGACGCTCGGCCGGTTTGGATGCGACAGACGCACGGTTCGCAGCAAACGCTTTTCGCGCACGCCAAGGAAATCGATGTTCGCGTGCAGCCGAACGATGATTTGCGTTCGACGACCGGACCGGCGGCCGACCGATTCAACGTGAATATTGAATTGTTCAATGTTGAGCTGGAAACGCAGGACGGCGTGAAGACGCCGAGAGGCAGCTTTGCGCGAAGTTTTTCTGCACCGATGCCGGAGGCGATGCGAATAATCGGGAGGAAACGGCTGATCGATTTTCTTCGCGATCCAGTGATGGAAGCGGGCGCGAGCCCGGATTCAATTGACCACTGGCAGGTGCCGTGGGGTCTCAATTTTGACCTTCGCCACGAACAGATTCGCGCCAACAATGCCGCGCGCAGCGAATTGCATGGCCGGGCCAGTTTCGCCTTGAGTTGTCTGAGCCTGGTGTTGGTTGGATGCGCGCTCGGCGTGATGTTCCGCAGCGGCAACTTTTTGAACGCGTTTGCCGCGAGCTTTATCCCGGCCCTGCTGTGCATGACTCTCATCATCAGCGGGCAGCAGACTGCGACGCATATTCCATTCACTTACGGCGCGGCATTCAAAGATCCGCTGGCGACGTCACTGATGTTTATTTGGAGCGGAAATGTGATGGTGCTGATCGCGGCGATTTATCTAACCGTGCGGCTGCAGAGACGATGAGCCGCGAATTTGGCCCCAGCACGAGTCTCGTTTCCCGCCCGGTTAAGAGCCGAGATTCCTGGCTGGCGTTCACACCGCGCGGCGTGGCGGCGCTATTTCTGGTCTGGCTCCTGAGCCGATGGATCTTCGATTCAATGTGGAATCTGGTTCCCGACGAAGCGTATTACTGGGTCTGGTCGCGGCATCCGGCGCTGAGTTATCTCGATCATCCGCCGGTGGTGGCGTACCTGATTCGGCTTGGGACGCTGCTGCTGGATAACACGGAGCTTGGGGTGCGCTGCCTGTTTGGCGTGATGACCGGGGGGACGGTGCTGATTCTTTGGCGCGCCAGCGCACGGATGGTCGGCGATGCCCGGGCGGCGGCATTTGTGCCGATCGCGCTGCTGCTATGCCCGATGGTGGCGGTCACCGGCACGATCGCGGCGCCGGATGCGCCGGCGTGTTTCTTCCAAAGCGCGGCGATGGTGACGGCGATCAGAATTTTCACCGGCGGCAAGCGAGGTTTGGCTCGCTGGATGCTATTTGGAATCTTCATGGGCGTGGCGCTGGATTCGAAGTACACCAGCATTTTATTGGGGCTGTCGGTGGCGCTGGCGATGCTGTCGTGCGCGGAAGGACGGCGTCAATTTCTAACGCCGGGACCGTGGCTGGCGGTCATCGCGGCAGCGCTGGTGTTTTCGCCGGTGGTGTATTGGAACGCATCCCATCATTGGGCATCCTTTATATTCCAATTTCGCCATGGGACGACGGGGGGCACTTCGCCGGCATGGAGGAATCTCCTGGATTACGCCGGCGGCCAATTGGGCGTTTGCACGCCGGTGCTGCTTGGGCTCTGCGTGATGGTGATGGTGGTTTACTGGCGGCGGAAAGACAATTCGATGCCGGTTCGCATCCTCTTATATTCCGCGATCGTGCCACTGGTCTTCTTCGCGATTTCAGCGACGCGGAGACGGGTGGAAGGCAACTGGCCGATGTTCGCTTATTTCCCGGCGGTGATGCTGGTGGCGCTTTTTCTCGGCGAAAGCTGGCGGCGGCAGCGGCTTTTTTGGGCGGAACTGGCCGTCGTCGTTGCCGCGTGCACGACGATTGTGCTGCACGCGCCGGATCTCGTCTGGAGAATCTCACCCAAGGTGGGCGCGGCGCAGTGGGATCATCTTTACGGTTGGCGTGATTTGGCCCAGCGGGAGGTGGACCCATTGCGGCTGGATTCACCGGTGCTGACGGCGGATTATGAATATGCGTCGGAGCTGACGTTTTACCTGCCGGCTCACGCGCAGGTGCGGCCCTTTCCCGATCCGGGACGGCCGACGGCTTTTGATTTTTTCGGTGATTCAATTGCGCCGGATATGGAGACGCGCGTGGTGCTGGTTCGAAGGCTGGCCAAGGGGTACGATCCCGCGCCTTTTTGGCCGGCGATGGGGCCAGGTTATGATTATTCGACGATCAAGATTCCCAGCCAATATAAAGAAGGCCGGCAAATTCGCCGCAGCTTGATCGAAGTCGCCGAGCGTACAACCCGATGAATATTATTGATCGCTACATCCTGTCCTCGTTCGTGAAGAACTATTTGATCAGTCTGATGGTTTTGGTGGGGATGTATGTCGCGCTGGACATGGTGTTCAATTTTGGAAACCTGACGCAGGCGCTGCCGACGACGGAAAATTACACCGTTTGGCACGTGACCTACGACATCGGCGATTTTTATTTCTATAAGGCGTTTTTCTTTTTCGTGCATCTCTCGGGAATGATCGCGGTGGTCGCGGCCGCGTTCACGGTGGTTCGGCTGAGCCGCTTAAACGAAATGACCGCCCTGCTCGCGGCGGGGACGCCGCTGACGCGCGTGGTGATGCCGGTGATTATCGCGGGTGTCGTGCTGAATGTGATTCTTTTGCCGATCGATCAGGAAGTGATTATTCCAAAGATGATCCCCAAGCTGATGCGGGATCACGGCGACATTCACGAATCATCGTTGAAGATGTATCCGGTCAACATGATGGAGGATCCGGCGGGCGGACTCTTCAATGCCGCCCGATATTCTCCACCGGGGAAATATTCACCGGCGAAGATTGAATATCTGGACGTGATCGAGCGAGACAAGAACCTTCAGCCAGTCGGGCATCTCTATGCCGATGAAGCCGTGTGGAACATGAATCTGAAGCGGTGGGACTTGACCAATGGTTTTTCGGTTCCGATCGCGGCGCCGCAGGAGCAGGTTGCGATGGCCCACGAGACACCGAGGGCTTTTTACAAGACCCTGATGACGCCGGACGAAATCGCGTTGAATCTCGGAAAGGAATACATCCAGCTTCTTCCGCTGCAGAAGATTAACCAATTGCTGAACCTGAACCGGTACGGCACGATCGACCTGCTCCGCGCCAAGCACCTGCGGGTTGCACAGTGGCTGCTGAACGTGTTCCTGCTGCTCTTGGCGATGTCGACGGTGCTGACGCGCGACCCGGGAAAGTTGAAGACGTCCGCAATGAAGTGCTTGCTGCTGACAGGCCTATGCATGGGCAGCGTTTTTGTGACATACCAGATGGCCGCCACGCCGCCTTCGCCGCAGTTGATCAATCTTTGGCCGGCACTGATGGCTTGGGTGCCGATCTTTATTTTCGGACCGTTGTCGATTTTTTTGATGTCGCAAGTGAAGACCTAGTTATTACCGTATATTATCGGTCCATTAAAAATTTCCAATTCCAGATTTGTCTCTCGGAGTTCTGAATCGTACATCATGAAGGTCAGGCATACGCAACGGCAAGGCTGCTCAAGAACGGGGCGACTTGACGGGCCTGATACGACGCTCTCCTTCCCACTTTCTGGCGATGCCGGCCGCGGACAACCGCGGCCGGCATTCATTTATGCGCCGACGGGTGACCGTGGTCGGCTCGAACGCATAAATCCCCTAATTTGATAAACCCCTTACCCGATTTTGATAAACCTCTTGCCCGATGCCGCCGATGATACTGTATTTTTTGTTGGGACTTTTCTCGATCTAGCGCATTTCTATTACTGCCAATGTTGCCTGCCGCCGCGCCGCGACGATAATGGTTTCAGACAAGTCCGAGGAGTGGAAAGACTCGAATGCTTAGCGCCCTGACTGCCACTACCACAACCGCGACGGGCTTGTCCTGGGACACGGTTCTTTCCCCCCACATCTACGTTTTTTACGTGGCGTTCATCGTTAGCTTCACCTTTACGCCAATCATGCGCTACGTCGCGAATTATTATGGGATCATCGATCAACCCGATCAGGTGAGAAAGCTGCACGCTTTGCCGGTGGCTTATCTGGGGGGCGTGGCGGTTTTCATCGGCTGGGTGGCGGCCCTTGCCATGAGTCAGGTTCATCTGCCGGCGGACGAAATCGGGTCGCCCCATCTTCAGATGAAGCTGAATATCGTTGTGGGAGCGATGTTGATCCTGATTTTGGGATTGTGGGATGATGTGAAGCGAATCCCGCCGCGCAATAAGATTCTTGGGCAGGTGATCGTCGCGTTTATTTTGCTCAAGGGTGGAGTTGGCTCGCATTGCCTCGATCCACTGCTCAATCCCGTGAACCTGCGACTGCAGAATGTGTTCGGGCCGGCAATGCATTTGCCGCACCCGATTATCGATCTTATGAGCTGGAGTTTTGTCGTCTGCATGGTGGTCGGCTGCTGCAACGCGACGAATTTGATGGATGGGTTGGACGGATTATGCGGCGGCGTGACAGCAGTAATTGCGGCCGGATTTCTCTTTCTCGCGATTCAACTGGCGATGCTGGACCTTGATCCGGACTGGGATGCGGTGCGAATTGTTCTGGCCTTGGCGCTTCTCGGGGCCGTTTTGGGGTTTGTGCCCTACAACTTCAATCCCGCTTCTATTTTCATGGGCGATGCGGGCAGCATGTTCCTGGGATATTCGTGCGCGACCTTGATCATCCTGCTCGCACAGGAGCAGTCGAAATGGCTGCTGGCATCGCTGGTGATGTTCGCGCTGCCGATCCTGGACACGGCATTGGCGTTCGTGCGGCGCTGGGTGAATCGGCGCCCACTGTTCAGTGCCGACCGGCATCATTTCCATCATCAGTTGGTTGCCCGGGGATTTTCCATTCGCCAGACGGTGGTGATCAGCTATGGCCTGGCGATCGCGTTTTGCCTGCTGGGGATGTTCATCGCGTACATGCGAACGCGATATGCGGTGGCGTTCTATTTGGTGATTTTTGGATCGCTGATTGTTGCCGCTTACAAAATGGGGTTGGTGCACGAGAAGAAGCGTGTGATGACGCCGAAATCTCTGGGGTCGATCAATGCGGCAAAAACTGCACAGGTGAATCCCGAATTCTCCGTGCTGGAATTGCGCGATCCTCCGCAATTGGATCCGGCAAATATGCTTCACGACGAAGCGGAACCGGCTCCAGAATCCGAACCGTCTAACATAGACTGATGGGCTGGAAAAACACCCGCAGACGTCTTATAACCATTGGCGGGCTCTGCCGTTATATTTTTTTATTCCGCGGAAATCGACCGCGATTGAAACAAGCTGCGCTTGGTTTTGTCCGATTTGATTTTAAACTGGAACTCTGACCGTATGATGTTATACCAAAGAACGCGCCGATCGCGTTTTTTTTCAACCAGAATCAAGAAGAGGTAGTCAGCGATGGACGTAACAATTATTGGCTGTGGATACGTAGGTTTGGTCACTGGAACATGTCTCGCCAGCCTGGGACATACCGTTCGCGGCGTTGAGAAAGACGAGAAGAAGCTCAAGACCCTGTTGGATGGACATTGTCCGATTTTCGAGCCGGGGCTTCATGAATTGATGCAGGAGAATTTCGCGTCGGGTCAACTGCAATTCACCGACAACGTGAAGGCGGCGGTGAAAGATGCGGAAGTGGTGTTTCTCTGCGTCGGCACGCCGTCGAGAGACGACGGCACGGTCGAGATGAAATTCCTGGAAGGCGCCGGCAAGGAAGTCTGCGACGCGCTGGCGGATAACAATCACGATCGCCTCGTGACCATTGTCGTCAAATCCACGGTTCCCGCTGGCACAAACCGCAAGCTGTATAACTTCCTGAAAGAGCAGACTCGGGCTCACGTTCAGGTCGTGAGCAATCCTGAGTTCCTCAAGGAAGGAACCGCCGTTCAAGACTGCCTGAAACCTGATCGCATCGTCATCGGCAGCGACAGCCCCGAAGCGAACCGCATCATGCGCCGGCTCTATGATCCGCTTGTGAAGCCCGAGGATGAAGACAAGTTCCTCACCATGGGCTGGGAAAGCGCCGAGCTGACCAAGTATGCCGCCAACAGCATGCTGGCGGCGCGTATCTCGTTCATGAACGAGATGACGATTCTCTGCGAAGCGTACGGCGCGGACATTGAAGACATCCGCAAAGGCATTGGCACCGATAGCCGCATCGGCCCGGCATTTCTGCGAGCCGGGTGTGGATATGGCGGGAGCTGCTTCCCCAAAGACGTGGCCGCGCTAGAGCACATTTCGCGCGCTGTTGGCTACGAAAACCTGTTCGTCAATACGATTCAGACGATCAACAACAATCAGAAGCGGCGATTTGCCGAGAAGATTGAGAAGAAGCTTGGCCGGCCGCTCGCCGGGGCAAAAATCGCGGTGTGGGGATTGGCCTTCAAGGCTGACACCGACGATATCCGCGAATCCGCCGCGTTGGACGTCATTCGTCATCTGCTGGATAAGGGCGCGATTGTGAAAGCAACCGATCCGAAAGCCATGGAAAATATGAAGCAGGTATTCAAGGACGAGGTGGAATGGAGCGCCGATCCCGTGAGCTGCGCCGCCGGTGCTGACGCGGTGGCGTTGCTGACCGATTGGCCGCAGTATGGCACCCTGCCGTTCCGAAAGATCGCGGCGACGATGAACACGCCAATCATCTTCGACGGACGAAACTGCCTGCACCGCGATATGATGCGCGAGACCGGCTTCCAGTATTACCCGATGGGCCGGCCGGCGGTTGAGAATACCTTGCGCCTAAAAAATCGCGTTTAATGCGAAGCGGTAACGACCGCTTTCCTCGGCGTCAGACAGTTCAGATTGCCCCGACTAGCCCTACGGCGATTTTGTTGCCGGCAGGCTGATCGTAGTCGTCGCCGAAGGAGCCGCGACCCGCGCCGCGACAACTGCATCTCCGTCGTACATTTGCGGATTATCCAGGTTTTCGCCGATCGTCTTTTCCAAGGCGGCGGACGAGCTGACATCTTTACCCTTGAAGAAATCATCCTTGAGGTTTCGCAGGGTCAGATGTGCGCGATCGGGGGAGAGGTCGATGCGCATGACCAGATATTTGTTGTCGATGGACCCATCGTCGGTTAGGCCGCGTAGGTTGGCGAAGGCAGCGCCATTGACGGCCGCAGTGTAACCAATCATGCGATTGGGTTTGTCGTCGGTGCTATCAAGCCATTCCACGTAATACAGGCGATTGTCGATGTTGCGGATGGTGATGGTGCTGTTTTTATTATCTTCGGTGAAGACATAATCGCCGACGTAAGCGGGGTCCACGCTCGCTTTATCGGCCGACCCGAGCGGGAATTGGGTCTCGTAACATCCGAGCCCGAGGGTGAGAAGCGGTAACAGAAGGAATAAGGCGGCAAAAGTTCTAGTGCGCGACATCATAGCCTCCATATAAGTAAGTGGATGCTAATGATATCAAGCGGCGAATTCGAAGCAAGGGGCGGGTGTTAAAACGCTCGCAACTCGCTAGAATCCCCCGCTCTCTAACGAAAGGCGTTGTTCATGAATCTCGCTCAATCCGACCCGAAGATCGCAGAGCTTATCCGGCAGGAAATTCATCGGCAGGAATCGACGCTGGAACTCATCGCCAGCGAAAATCACGTTTCCGCCGCGGTGATGGAAGCGGCAGGCACGGTTCTTACCAACAAATATGCCGAGGGATATCCCGGAGCGCGATACTACGGCGGATGCGGTTTTTATGATGAGATCGAAAACCTGGCGATCGACCGGGCCAAGCAACTTTTTTCCTGCGGCTTCGCCAACGTTCAGCCACATAGCGGCGCCAATGCCAATCTTGCGGCCTTCATGGCGATCATGCAGCCGGGGGATCGATATATTTCCCTGAATCTCGCCAGCGGCGGCCATCTGAGTCATGGGATGAAGCTGAATACGTCGGCGATCTTTTACAAGCCGGACCATTATGAGCTTGATCCCAAGACCGAGCAGATCGATTTCAACAGCGTGCGCGCCAAAGCCAAGGAAATTAAGCCGAAGATGATTTTGTGCGGCTACAGCGCCTATCCACGGACGATCGATTTCGCGATGTTCCGCAAGATCGCC
>Ga0182024_10026747_pt1 | contig 10122 bp, 12 predicted proteins | sample P32metaG_FD_120480 | JGI IMG/M metagenome (GOLD analysis project Ga0182024, IMG submission 120480) | Permafrost microbial communities from Stordalen Mire, Sweden - P3-2 metaG (Illumina Assembly) | ecosystem: Environmental > Terrestrial > Soil > Wetlands > Permafrost | place: Sweden: Stordalen...
AATCGAGATGCCCTTCCCGCAGCAGGACGTACACGTGCGTTCGATCAACGCGCCGCTAGTGATCGCTAACCCTCCGGAAAGAACGACACAAACGGCCGCGGCGGGAGAAAACGCAGCATGAAGCGGCGCGTGATAGCGAAAAATTTGGGCATCGCGAAGCTTTGGTAAAAGCGGGCGAGTACGCTAAACTCTGAAAAGCTAAATAACCTTCGGCGCTATGGTGCAACGGTTAGCACGCGGCCCTTTCAAGGCTGAAATACGGGTTCGATTCCCGTTAGCGCTACCAAATCTTCCTTTTTGGGTTGCACCACAGCTAACTCGCTGAATATCATGCTAGTTTGCTCGGTTCGATAAACGCCGCCTGCGAACCGTACACCGCGCGGAAATAGAACTTGCTGAAATCTCTGTTTCTGTTCGAGCGACAAATTCACCCACAGGCTCGCAGCGTTGAGCAACATAAATTCACCGAAGCTGACAGCACTCTCTATATCAATTTGGTCGATGCGAGCATCTCGTTCCTCGATCTCGGCCAGCGCAATTTCTTGGTTTAATTTGTCCAATTGATCCTGGTAAGTTGATTGGTCAATTACACGCTCATAAATGAACGCCTCCACCAGCCGCTGCTTGCGTTCGCGTCGGACGGTCAGACGATCTACGGCCGCCGCATGCAATTCGGCTGCTTGCTGTTGTCTCTGTTTCCAAACGTCGAGAATTATTTTTCCAAAGAGACGCAGGTATTCGGCCCTGGGCTGCAGCTGTCCAAGGAAGTCAATAAACAGTCGATGCATTACGTCACGCCGCACATTAACGCCCCTGCAGGAACGATTTGCACAACGGTAGTAGGCATAACGTCGTCCCTTTCGACCCTTCGACCAACTTCCCGTAAGGCGGCGCCCACACAATCCGCACTCCACAAAATGGCGCAACGGAAAGTCGGGGTTGTTACGCTGATGCGGAGTCATCAAACACCGCTTGCCATCAAGCAGGCGTTGTACTTTATCAAACGTCTCAGAGGTGACCAAGCTGGGAGCATTGCTCGATTGGCGCACGCCCCATGATGGGACTTCAAGAACTCCAGCATACAGCGATTGGCGGAGCAATTGGCTGAACGTCTGGCCGCTCACTGGCATTCCGCGTCTCGTGGTGAGGCCCAAGTGCGTTACCATGTCCAACACTTGACGACGGGTGTACAGACCGGTTGCATACATCAAGAATGCTTTCGTAATAAGGGGTGCCCGCTGTGGGTCAGACATCAAAATCTTAGCGCCGCTTGCCCCGGTGCCAATGATATAACCCAAAGGGGGCCGGAATGCCCAGCTGCCACCTTCGAGACGAGCTTTCATCCCTGCCACGGTGCGCTCTGAGCGAACATCGTTATCGAATTCCGCTATCGCGGAAACCATACTTTCAATTAGCTTGCCAGTTGAAGAATCATCGATTGGTTCAGTCGCTGAACGCAGAGTGATGCCCAAGCTGGAGAGTTGTGCCCGAAGGACGACATGGCTATGTCGCTCGCGAGCAAATCGATTGACTGCGTAAACGACAATAGTATTAATGCGCCCTTTGTTCTTGAGACAGTACGCCAGCAGATTTTTCAGTTCGGTCCGGTCCGCGGTCTTTGCCGATTCTCCTTCCTCGACGAAGACTTTATCGACAAGTAAGTTCTGACGCTGACAATATTCGATGCAAGCTTTTCGCTGCGTGGGCAGACTTAGATTCTTAACCTGATCTTTTGTAGAAACTCGCACGTAAATGACAGCGCGCATGGATCGACCTCCACGATCTATAACGATTATTTACTCTCCTTCTGATCCTCAACTACCCAACTTCGCAATGCCAATTCCTCAGCTTTCGGTCGCTGAAGTCCGCCGTCCACTTCCATGATAGCGGCACGTTCGATGATTTCGTCTCGATCTTCAGGAGGAACTAGTCCCAGCGCTACATTGAATGTGCTTCTATTTTCCCGCCCCAGTAATTCGCGAGCCGTTTCTAACGTGACATCCGCTATTGCCGTCATCTGATCACGTAGCAGCTCGACTTCAGAATCGGTTAGAGTACAACTGGGGCCTAAGAGTTCGCGGCACCTACAAATACTGAGTGACACGGACAGTCTCCGTGGAGCAGAAACTGCTCCCGCTGTCCCGTCGCACAGGTCTACTCTGCCACTTCGGGTATTTGTTCGATTTCATCGCGAACACCGGTCAGGTTTTCCCTGCGTCCGGTGAGCGCGTCGGTAGGTTTTACTTATTCTTGCTGTTAAGTCGGAGGGGCAAGCTCCGCGTGATTCGCGCGTTTTTTCCTGCCGTTCGCGTGACAGTCACAGTTTGGAAGTCGTGTTCGGCTAGGATCGCATTCAAGTCAGTCGCATCCGATGCATGCAATGCCTGTTCGCAATGCAAAACCATTTTCTGGTCATCTTTTTTGGTCAGGGTTAAGCTATGATAGTCGGGTTGCCGAACTGCGGTCAGAATCTCCATTTCTGCTGAATTCTGGACTTCTCCTGTTTTACGAGCCGAGCTGATTGCGTTATAGTACCTGCAATCCATTTTTATTTCTTGCTCTTCCAAAAAGGCCAACAGTCTATTAACTACAGGGTTAAGGCACAAAAAGATATATCCAGCCGGGCCATCGCTTCGGACCAGACCCATCTTGAGCAAACTTCCAATTTCCGCATCTGATTCGATGACGAAGGTCTCTTTAAGATCGGTAAACAGCCAGACGGAGAAACCCAGGTCCATCAGCTCGAGTGCGTGCATCAAATAGTTCTCTCCATTTTTGAGCAGCACACTCTGCACGAATCGCAAGGATTTGACCGAAGTGCCAAACGTATCCATGATCGCCTCGGTCACCATAACACCGAATATATATGTGGCAGTCAGCTTCGACTCTGCCTTGCTTTCCTTGGGTTTCATAAGGTTGGGATTTTATGCCAAGTCTATTTGAACATGGAAGCGTAATTTAGACGCTCGCAAGAAGAGAACAATTGATTTGAGTCAGCCAAGAAGTTTGCCGCGCCCCACCCGAAATTCTCTTTGCTCGACGCCCCAAAGAATCCCAAGTTGAAGAATCCACTTTCAATCGGTACGGAGTACCTATTGGTACGGTAAATCGAAGTTAAGTGCTTACCTATAAGCAAGGTTGGTAGGGGCGGTGGGGATCGAACTATCGAGGCTGTTGGAACGACGTAAGTTATTCATTCTACGTTACGACAAAACCGAGAAAAACGGCAGAAACGCCGAAGTGAGGTACACGCCGGGTACGTGACAGTCCCATCTCTCGTGCGGCAAAAACCCTGTCGGCAGCTTCAGTGTAAAGTGGTGAAACGGCGCGTTCCGCGCGATCCGGTTTCGAGCGGACGAAAACACATGATTTTGCAGCAAGGGGTCTTGAACGGTGAGGTCGGAACAGAATGGCCCCAAGAATGCGCCTGAGAGCTAGGCGCTGCCCTGCTCGGCCCTTTGGCCGGCTCCCGGAATCGCAGGGACTTGCAGGTTCTTCACTAGAGCTATTCCGTTCTGATTTTCAATGACCTTGAACGCCGAGGTATTCATCAGGGTATGCATGTAGCAGTGATGCAGCGTCAACACTAAGTCCTGCATCGTGGGATCGCTTTCCAAGTGCCTAACTTTTAAGCCCATCTTTTCACATTCCTCCACATCGAAATGCCTTTCGTGGGATTTATTCTTGGCATAATCAGAGAGTGCTTTTGTTGCCTTCTTGGCCTTTTTTTTCGCGTCGTGCTCACCTGAAAACATTCCATCAGTGAGCTGCTGTTCAACGAATTGATTAGACCACTTTATGGCGTTTTCGCACTGACTCAGAAAAGTGGGACGATATTGGCCTATGATTTGTTGCCAAATCGGAACCAAGCGGGGATCACTCCTTACTTCCTTGATCGCACGCTTGAATTCCTCGACAACACCGTATGCGGGAACTCCTCGTAGATGTGGGTCAATAGGACCGAGATTCGATTGCTTGCCCATCCAAATTTCTTTGCAGCAACACGACATAATGCAACCGGCTGACATCGCGATCTGCGGCACTATGGCCCGTATGTCATGCCCAAACATTTTCTGGAGATAGTTGACAATCGACTGGGTAGCCGCAATTCCACCGCCGGGCGTATGCAGAATCAGGTCCAGACCTAGAGTCCTATCTAGCCGATGGATCGTGGTCATGAACCCGTTCTTGTCTTCGTCATTTATTTCGGACAAATTGATGCTGCCCTTCGAAAGCCAGCCCGAATAATACGCGATGACGTTTCGGTGGGTGTGCGCGTGAAGTTGTTGTAAGTATTTATGACGAACTAGCGTAGCTGCGTTTGAAGCCTGAACTTGAAGCTTGGACTGAAAAGTCTGGATTTCAACGAATACTTCGTTCCAATTCGGCATTCCGCCTCATTCCGTGCTCTATGCTTTCGTCAGGGGTGGGAGTGGCCGTTGTTGGAACGTACTTCAACGCAGAAGGCTGTTCCAAACTATCTTCGTCGGTGTACAGACCTTGGTACGGAAGCGAATGCGGAGTGAAAATCGTTTGGTAATCCCGCTCGACGGAACTGCCCCGAGTCTTCTTTGCCTGTTTTTTCATTGTCCCCTCGCGGCGATGATCAGGCTCTTATTCACCCAGTACATTGGCGTGCTTGTATCCTAGATCCAGGCTGTTTGTAAAGCGTTATATCTATTAAGCTCCAATCTCTTAGACGGCGTCAACCGAACTTTAGGTTCATTTTCCCAAAGGGAACCGCGCTGAAGCAAAACCCGAGAAAAGAACCGCTTTAAACACCCCGGATTTCAAGACGGGGCCAGCCAGGACGAACGTTGCGCGCGCAGACGAGGAATATCATCTCCGAATTCAGCGTTGCTGTAATAGCCTCTGAAGGCCCGCCGCGCGCTGTCTTCTGCATGGTAGTATTTGGTTCTCACGAATTCCGGAGGAGGATTGAAAAATCATGCCGGAACCAATCTCAGAAGAGGACTGGCTCGATCTCTCCAAAAAACTCAGGAATCGGGTTTCAGGAAACTTCAATCCGACAGAGTTGGAAACCGTTGACAGATTTATCGACCTCGCAAGGGCGTCGTTCGACCAAATTAGTCAACGCTCGTGAATGCCATTCGGAAACCGCCTGCGCCATTCGGCCCGGGCTTCTCGAAGCTGCTCGCGGCATGCGCTGAGGAGACGATGATGAAAATCAGTCTTGCGATTGTCGCTTTGCTAGTATTGGGTGCAGTTTCACTGGCGCAAGAGCAGCCGTCTTGGACTACCAAGAGTTACCATGTTTTGTATGACGGCAACAAACTGTACTCCGACTGTCAGAGTGCAGGGAAAAAGTCAGGATAGCAGGAGGAGAGGTTCAAACTCGCAACAGTGCGGGGCCAGATTTGTACTCGGCTGGTCTTTGTTGGGGTTACGTCTCCGCGGTCGTGGATTCCATTCCAGATGGCGAAGGTTTTGAACCTGACCCCGATGTCAAAATTAGTCAACACGTTGATGTAGTGCTCGCTTACTTGCGAGATCACCCCGAGAAGAGGCATTTGTCAGCTTACTATCTCACCCGTTCCGCTTTGACAGATGCTTTTCCTTCAAAGCTGAAGCATTGAACTTTGAAGACGTGCGCGTCCAAATCGTCAAAAACATCTGTTTCTGCCACACTCGAATCGCTCGCCGCACAACCAGCGAAGCGGGCCAGATGATTTACTGGCTGGCGTACCCGACACATTGACAGGGGTAACATGACGCACACCATTACCCGAAAAATGGCTGTTTTATTACCCCATGCTGTTACGCTAAGTCGAACTAATTAAAAGGCCGTACATGCCACGCATTACCCCTGTCAGGAACACGAACCCGCAGGCGGCGCTGAATGCCTAAACCCGCCCATCTCGACCCTGCACGCCATCAAGATTTGCTGTTTATTTGCAGATTGCAATCCCTGCCCTGCTATCGCGAAATCCTGCGCGCATGGACCTAGCTGTCAAAAAAAGTCTATAGCATGTAAGCCAGTTTACGGGCATCTTCACGAAGTTCTCGCGAATTGGGTGCACTCCTGACGGAGTGACATTGTACGAGGCTAGCGCGGCCTATTTGCGTTGTGAGTCGCCCTTGGCGTCAACGTTCGAGGGTTGCTACCATCACTCTAATCCGCTAGTTCCAAGGTTCCCACAGCCTTTTTGACCAGCTTCGGGGGCAAATCTGCGAAACTCTTGCGGCCACTAAGGCGGCTGAGGCGAGCATTGATGCCTTCAAGAGGATGGGTACGACCGGCGTGACTGACGCTGGCGGCAACTGCGCGGTCCTAATGACCGCAAACACGTCGTACGCGGTTCAACCAGTGAAGCGGGCAAGACGATTTACTGGCTGGCGTACCCGACGAACTGACCGGGGTGGCACATCAAACAGCCCCACCCGAAAAAGGGGGTGTTTTCCCACCCCATACTGTTACGCTAAGTCAGAGTAATTAAAAGGTTCTACGTGACGCGTCCCACCCCTGTCAGGAACACGAACCCGCAGGCGGCGCTGAATGCCTAAAGCTGCCCATCTGGACCCTGCACGCCATCAAAACTTGCTGTTTATTTGCAGATTGCAATCCCTGCCTGTTTACCGCGAAATCCTGCGCCGGTTGACTCAAGGGCAGGCGGTTCGTCCTCTGTCGCTCTGGCTGGCCCGCCAACCCCTTGACGGGCCATGTGGTACGTGGACGTACTGGCAGAAATTACTAAATTCCGCGAAGTCGCCGCCACGAAAGCTTCCACCGAAGCCGCGCGAGTTTGACGTGGTGGATCGCAACTTACTACGCTCGGCAAGCATGAAAGTGATTCACAGGATTCAGGAGGAAACTGGCGGCAAGTAAAGATCGTCACCTAATAGCCTAATCATACAAATTCGCATACCGAAAGTCCGGGTGAATTTTGATTCGAACCCATCGACCCTTCGCCGTGTACGGATCTTCGACATTCATCGTCAAGGAGAATTCGGGTGAGGTTGGATGCCGAAAGTGAACCAAGAGCAGAATTTCGTCGCCTCAACTGGGCTATAATCCGCGTGCTCTTCAATGAAAGAAACTCCGGAAGCCCGTGCGCGGCAGACCATTGACCGGCTTTTGCCTGACGCTGGTTGGATCGTGCAATTCCGCGAAGATGTGAACCTGAATGCGGGGCGCGGCGTCGCCATCCGTGAGTTCCCGATGAAGTCCGGCTTCGGAGAAGCTGACTATCTTCTCTACGTGGACGGCCAAGCGCTCGGTGTCGTGGAGGCAAAAAAGGAGGCAGCACTCTGACTGGGTTCGAGATCCAGACGGCAAAATAGAGCGAGGGACTGCCGGACTCGCTTCCGGCGCCCCGGCGTCCGCTCCCGTTCTGCTATCAAAGCACTGGAGTCGAGACTCGCTTTACGAATCTCCTGGAACCGGACGCCGCAAGCCGCAACGTCTTTTCCTTCCACCGCCCCGAAACTTTGGGTCAATGGCTCAGCGATGAAATCAGTAATCCCGGCTCCGCGGTCAAGGCCCGTATTCGTCAAATGCCTCCGTTGGCGGAGCAGGGACTACGCCCGGCGCAAATTAAGGCGATCAAGAATCTGGAATTGTCCCTCGGGCAAGGAAAGCGGCGTGCCCTGATCCAGATGGCATCAGGTGGCGGCAAAACTTTCACGACTTGCAACTTCATTTACAGGCTCATAAAGCACGGCGGCGCACATCGGATTCTTTTCCTCGTGGATCGCGCCAACCTGGGACGCCAAACTCTTAAAGAATTCCAAAATTTTCGCACGCCGGAGGAGCAACGCCTTTTCACCGAGCTTTATAACGTTCAGCACTTGCAATCCAACAAGTTGGACAAGGTCAGTAAGGTTTGCATTTCCACGATTCAGCGCCTCTACTCGATGCTGCAAGGGCAGGAGGAGCTTGATCCTGCGTTGGAAGAGCAGGCTGGATTTACTCTGGAAAACTTGCAACGCGAGCCGCCACCCGTCGCATACAATCCAAACATCCCAATCGAGACATTCGATTTCATCGTTACCGACGAATGCCATCGCTCCATCTACAACCTCTGGCGGCAGGTTCTGGAGTACTTCGACGCTTCCATCATTGGCCTCACCGCTACACCTTCGAAGCAGACCATCGGCTTTTTCCATCAGAACTTGGTAATGGAATACAACTTTGAACAGGCTGTTGCCGATGGCGTGAACGTAGATTTTGATCTTTATACGATCCGCACAATGATCAGCGAGCGCGGCTCTACAATCAACGCCGGGTATTACGTGGACTTTCGCGACCGCGAAACTCGCCGCGTTCGCTTTGCCAAAGCAGATCAAGATATCCCGTATGCCGCCGACGAGTTAGATCGTCGGGTCGTCGCAAGAACTGTTTCAAGAGACTTTAAGCAGCGTTGACACTTCGCCTTCTTCAGAGCTGCCCTGATTTAGCAGACATTTTCTTGGCCTTGCCGTACTCGAACAGGATGCAATCCAAATATCTTGGGTTCTTCCCGATAAGGTCAGCGAACTCGCTGTATTTATCCACGGGAATCTTCACGTGGAGAAATTGCTCCATCACACCGATAACGCGGCGATCAGGCTTCATCACACGGTCGCCGAGATTGAGTCTTATGTTCTGGACTACAGCCGGGCCAACGCCATGCCTTTTCCCAATGAAGTCGTTTTTCAGATCGTCGAGTTTAACTCTCGCGCTCCAATGTCTGATTGCTTCAATTTCCGAAGAAAGACCATGAAGCTTCTGATATTCCAAGAAACCGTCGGTCAGGGCCTTCAACAGACAATATTTCGGGTTTTTATCTGCCGCCGCGCTGTTCGCGTTGATATTGAGGTATGTCTTGCAAAATGCCAGAGGCACCGTGGTATCCATAACGCGCTTTAATGCGAATAAGGTAGAAATCTCGGGGAACATCGCTACGAAACGTTGGTATCTGGACTTCATCGCCGACTCACGGAAGTTGATGACGAGAGCGGTGCGCAGCACGGGCGCAAGCGAATCAGATGAATTGGACAGTTCGGAAGACTCTGCTGTTATGACACCGCACAGAGCACCAATCGACGTGTCTCGACCGTTCGACGAGACGATGAAGTTTTCAATTTCATTGATCCGCGCCAAGACCTCCAGCTTTTTCTCACTCGAAATCACCAGATTACTCCGTGTGGGCCGACCTGCTGGACGATGTTATACACCCAAAGCTGGAAATCGCATCAGAGCCGCGCAGCGCACGGACGCGCGTTGAGCCTGTGTGGCGTCCAGGGTAATCCAAAACGACGAGCATCGCAGCCCGGCGATGGTTCACAAGCTGTACCTTGTGGACTCCCCAAAGCTTGAATTCCGGCCCTATAAGATTCAATGATTTGCGGAGACAGCGCGACGCCCCTTGCGGACCACCAGGGAACTTTTCTGCTAATCCGACTTGCGCCGAGTATGCCGTATTTGTAAACCGTCCCGCTAGCTGGTCGTGCGGTCGTCGGCTATTTTAGATTGTCGCTGCGATAGAGCGTCGAGAGCTGCTTGCGCTGGGCGAACATCATCTTGCTGCCATCAGGAGTAATCGCGGGCGGGACCGTGGGGGGCGCGAGGCCCGCCCGCTCTTTGGGTTTCCACACCTGCCACGTTTCGCGCTTGCCGGTTTCCAGATTCAGCTTATCTATTTGGCGGGTGGCGCCGTCGATCGCTTGCACGTACACAATTTTGGGATCGGTGGACCAGGCAATCACAAAGTCTTCAGCCGTCACTCCGGGAATTTCCTTCGGCGCGCTCTCGCCGATGATCAGCAGCTCCTGCTTTTCATCATGAATGATAATGGTGGATCGTCCGTCCGGCGAGACGAGTGGCCAGCGGAAATCATTCTTCGTGATCAATTTGGGCGGCGCTCCATTGCGATCGGTGACGTACGTGCCAAATCCCTGGCCCTTCTGCTCGCCGCCGAACAAGATGCGTTGTCCATCGGGGAACCACGCGCCCCAGTTGGGCGTGAAACCGTCCCAATGCAGAACCGTTGGCTGGCCCGGCCCGACCGGTACAATCTGAATGCGCTGTTGCGGGTCATCAACCCGGAAGAGCAGCACCCACTTTCCGTCGGGACTGATGTCCGAGGCGAATTCGCCACCGCCAATTTTCACCGCAGGCGA
>Ga0182024_10026748_pt1 | contig 10122 bp, 10 predicted proteins | sample P32metaG_FD_120480 | JGI IMG/M metagenome (GOLD analysis project Ga0182024, IMG submission 120480) | Permafrost microbial communities from Stordalen Mire, Sweden - P3-2 metaG (Illumina Assembly) | ecosystem: Environmental > Terrestrial > Soil > Wetlands > Permafrost | place: Sweden: Stordalen...
ATCCTGGAAACGAAGAAGCCATGAACGACCTGTTCGATTATTATCTGGAGGCGCCCGGCTTCTTAGGCGGCGGCTATGACAAGGCCGAAAAGATCGCCCAGCGCATTGCGCAACAAAACGAGGCGGAAGGACATTTCGCGCAGGCCCAGCTGGCCGACAGACGCAAGCAGTTCGACACGGCCGAGGAGCAACTGCGCCGCGCCATGGAGCTGGCTCCCCGGCAGGTTGGCAGGGTGCTGGATCTGGCCAAATATCTAGCCAAACGGGGCCGCTACCAAGAGAGCGAGGCCACTTTCGACCAAGCGGAACGGCTGGCTCCCGGCTCGCCCGCGGTGTATTTCGCACGCGCCCGCATCTACATCGAACAGCGACGCAACTTGGAGCAAGCGCGGGACCTGCTGAGCAAGTACCTCGAGAGCAACCTGACGCCGGACGATCCTCCTCGCGAGCAAGCCGAGCGATTGTTGAAGCAAGCCAGAGGGGCCTCGTAGCCCGGTGTATTTCGGCGAGGCACTGCGGTTCAGTTGGGACGCTCTGAGGGCCAATAAGTTCCGGAGTTTTCTGACTGCGCTCGGACTGGTAATCGGAAATGCTTCCGTAATCCTGGTGGTCACCATCTCGATCACCAGCCGCGACTATATCCTCGATCAGATCCGCGGCATCGGTTCCAACCTCATCTACGCGCAATACTCGGCCGGTACCAATACCTCGACTAAGGCGGATGCGGATTTCATCAAGTTGGCGGACGTGGAGGCGGTCCGGAAACAATTCGGAAGCCGCTTGGTGGCCGCCACCGGGGTAATGACCAACTATGGCCGCCTCCTGATCAACGGCAAGGAACAGGATGTCTCGGTGATCGGCTCGGACGACCAGTATCCGATTGTTCGCAACATGGTGCTGCTTTCAGGACGCTTCATGGATTCGAGCGACGTCCAGACGCGCCAGCACGTGGTGATGCTCACTGAGCAACTGGCCAAGCGCCTGTATGGGAGCGTGCACGCCGCCAGCGGCCAAGTGATTAAGCTGTACGATTTGCAGTTCACCGTGATCGGAACTTTCAAGGAGCGCACCGGGACCTTTGGACTGTCCGAGATCACCAACGAAACCGCTCTGATGCCGATTACCGTGATCAAGTATTTCACGCCCATCGAGCGCGTCGATCCGATGTACGTGCAGGCGCGGCTTGCATCCGACGTGCCGCCGCTGACCGCAGCCATCAAGCAATTGCTCGAGAGCCGCCACCGCCTGGGAGCGCGTTATGACGTGGAGAATCTCTCGGGAATTCTAGAGGCCGCTCGAAAAATCGCGTTTGTGCTCACCATCGTACTGATCTTAGTGTCGGCCATCGCGCTCATCATCTCCGGGATCGGAATCATGAATATCATGCTGGTGACAGTGACCGAGCGCACGCGCGAGATCGGGCTGCGCATGGCGGTGGGCGCCTCGCGGCACGCGGTGTTGGAACAGTTCTTGACTGAGTCCGTGGTGATCAGCCTGGCCGGCGGACTGATCGGCATCCTGTTGGGAATTTCGATTCCGCTCAGCGTTCGCTTCATCACCGACGATATCCGGGTGCCCATCTCGATGACTTCCGTGGCGGTGGCTTTCGGTGTCTCACTCGCCGTCGGAGTGATTTTTGGAATGCTGCCGGCCAACCGCGCCTCGCAATTGAATCCCACCGAGGCTCTGCGGTACGAGTAGGTTTGGCGCCGGACCGGCCGGTTCTCCTAACGCCAAAATTAATTTCGATGAAGCTGATATTCTAGTATGCGCAGCGGCTGGTATCCAGTCAATCATGCAAATGCAAGCCGTATGGTCCGCTTTAATTCTGACAATTGCGCTGGCGGCGCCGCGCGTTTGTCCAGGGCAATCCAAAGATCCCTGGTTCGGAACATGGAAGCTGGATCTCGAGAAATCGCGCTACGAACCGGGACCGCCCCCGCGAAGCACCGTTACCAAGATCGAACCCTGGGAGGGCGGCTTAAAGTACACCGTCGATACCGTTTCCGCCGACGGACAGGCAAGGCATATCGAGTGGAGTGGAAAATTCGGCAGCAAGGACAACCCCGTGACCGGCGATCCCTACGTGGACACGATCTCGGTGCGGCGTATCAATAGTCATTCCTTCAAGACCATCACGAAAAAGAATGGCAAGGTTGACACCATTACCACCAACGTAATTTCAGCCGACGGCCAGACTCGGACGGCGACGGCGATTGACAAAAATGCCCAACTTACTCAGGGCGCAAGTAAAAGTGTAGCGGTCTTCGACAAAGAGTAAGCCTTAAAAGATCTTCAGCGCGACAGGCGTTCCCGCGCCGCAGCCCAACGCCTGGGCCGCCGAACCCTGGTTGCTCGCTATTTCCAGGTAACCTGAACTTCCCACGATCACGAAGGCTTCTCCCGGTTCGCATTCGGTAAAGGTGAGAGCCAGCCGCGAGATCGTCCGCCCGCCTATTTTGAGTTCGAAAGCTCGAGTTTTTACTTCCGCGAATTGGTCGATGTGCAGGTTGGTGGCGAGATTCCCGAAATGGTCGACCTTCAGGATGGTCCCGGTCCAGTTGTTCTGGCCGCCCGGTACAGGTTCGGCAAACGTGAGCCGCAGATAATCTTCGACGCGCTTACCGAACTGAGCGGGTCGAATTCCCGAAGCTAAGTGGGCCGCAACAGGCGCGAAAACGTCCCGTCCGTGAAAGGTCCGGCTCAGCGGATGGAGAAAATAGCGCTCGTTGGTGACGTGCCAAACCTTGGCCTTCGCCGCCGTGAAGACCATGGATAGAACCCCGTTATCCGGAGCGACGAAATGATGGCCGGCGATGTCAGCCAGCAGAGGTCTTCGCGTCGACCCGACGCCCGGGTCCACCACCACCACGTGAATCGTCCCTTTCGGAAAATAACGGTACGTTTGCGCGATGATGAACGCCCCGTCGGCGATTTCAAACGGCTGGACCTCATGCGTAATGTCGACAATTTGCGCGGTGGGCCGGATGCTTAGAATAACTCCCTTCATGGTTCCGGCAAAATGGTCGGACGTTCCGAAATCGGTGGTCAGCGTGATGATGCGTTTGGTCATGTGGGCGGGCCGCTCGAGCCGGGTCAGCCGGATGTTAACGCAGCCTGAGCGCTAAGATCAAATTATGCACCGCTTGGTTCTGCATAACGACGACATTCTGGATGCACATCAGAACAGTCTCTCCCCCGGTCAGGTGGGTTTGTTGAATGGGTGGGGCGTGTTCAGCACGATGCGGGTGGCCGATGGCGTGCTGTTTGCCTTCGAGCGCCATTGGGACCGCATGCAGCGCGATGCAGCCAAGCTGCACGTTCCCTTCCCCACCGATCCGGCCTGGCTGAAGTCTCGCCTGCTTCGCCTGGTGGAGGCGAATTCGGCTTGGAACGCCACGTTGCGAGCCATTGTACTGCGTAATCATGGCGGGATGTGGGAAGGTCCCGACCTGACGCGAGACTTCGACCTGATCGCGTTCACGGCCAACGTCAATCCCTGGGGCAATAGCGTGCGGTTGATGATCAAGCCCAACGGCCGGCACGCGCAAAGCGAGTTCGCCGGGACCAAGATTCTCTCCTGGGCGCAGAATCTGACGTGGTACGAAGAGGCTCACCAGCGCGGATTCGACGAAGCGGTGCTGCTGAACGAGCGCGGCGAAGTCTGCGAGTGCACCTCCGCTAATATTTTCGCGGTGCGCGGGCATGAAGTCTGGACCCCGCCGCTCAACTCCGGTTGCCTGCCCGGCGTCACACGCGCGGTTCTTCTCGAAGAGATCCGGTTGCCGGGCATCTCGGCCGTAGAGAAGACGCTTATGCCGCAGGACCTCGAACAGGCCGACCAGGTCTTCATCAGCTCCTCCACGCGCGACTTTCTGCCGGTCTCCAATATCGAAGGCCTCAACGTGAGAAGTGAGGGATCGGTGCTGGATGATCTCTCAAAACTGTTTGAAAATTACCGCAAGGAGTACGTGCAGCGAAACGCGGGCGCGCTGCTGGGGCAATCGGGATGAGGTTGCGCGGCTAAAAATAAAAATGGTTCCAAGTGACCCATCGAACAGCCCGCTCCCCGACCGGCATGCACGGCCGAAGCATGGCATGCAGCGTATCCGGAACTTCCCTCTCTTGCTCCCCACCCCCGCTTTTACACGGCTGCGGATCAGTGCGCCAGAGTTCGTCCGCGGTTTTACCTGCTAGAAGCCTTCTCCTCAAGACGGCCTTTTGCTCGCCCGCAGCGACTGTCCTCTTTCGAGAACCCCCGCGGCGAGGTTAAACGCTCCTGGCCTATCTCTTCGGCGAAATTCTGAACTCTTCTTCCAGCTCGTTCGGCTTTGAGCTCCCATCCTCAGCCGCGTTCTTCACGCGTCCGGGGGCATTCACCGCTCAAAGCCCGTTGCCGGCTCGCAAGCTCAAAACTCTCAAACGTCCATCCAGCTTTCGCTCCCCTTCAGGACTCGCATCCTTCCAGATCGTTGCGCTCAACCGGCGGCAAAGTTTGACAAGCTTACCTTTGTGCCCGGCCCGATTTCCCTTCGCTCCCCGAGACCGTCAATTACTTTTAATAACTAGCCACTCTCGGATCATAGCTCCAGGTCCGCTTCCGTTCACCAGGCTTACTGCTCCTTGAACCTCTTGGAACCAGGTCCATCATTACCTGAAACACATTTTGAGTCAACCAATAATTACGGCTGACAGTATGTTTTCCTACGGTTTTATCGCTCCCGGATTCAATCGTTTAGAGACTTCCAACTGTGGAGAAGATGTGGATAAAACAGCATCGCCCAAGCTTGTTGTGCGCTCGCGCCGGCGCTCGGATGTCTTGCCATCTACACGGCTCAAAATCATTCCCGTATCGGTGGCCACCCACACGTGCTGCGCGTCGAATGCGGCCAGAACCGCTCGTTGAGCAACCGCTCGATAATCTACATCGATTTCCCGCCAGGTCTTCCGGTCACGGCTTTCGAGCATCTTCAACTTTCCAGGGATGGGTACCTGGTTGGAATTGCCGGGCGGTTCGATGGCGGCCAGAATCGCGCTTCCCTCGGGTAGAAAAGCGAAATCCGTCACGGCTCGATTGCGCTCGGCGAAAACCGTGGTCAGTTGTTCGGCGCCGGACGGCCATTCGACAACGCTCGAAGGCAGCGTGTAGTTGTCGCGATACTCCACCAGCAGAACGATAGTGCCCTCCTTCGACAGACTCACGTGCGTGATCTCGCCGAAATACGTTTTAGTGCTGGACTGCCAAGTCTTACCGCCATCCAACGTTTCCAGAATCGCGGTGGTCGAATTCTGCTGGGGCCGCGATCTCTGCAGGAGAGCATCCAGATCCAACTGATCCCGTTCCACGACGCCCAGGATGATGCCGTGCTGTCCGCGGAAGGTTATGCAGTCGTAGACAGTGTGCTTGGGATCGCTGGTGGGTTGGCTGGCCGCGGCAAGCTTAGTCCATTTCTTGCCGCCATCCAGCGTTTCGTAGACTGCTTTGGGGAATCCGATGGCATAACCGTGCAGCGGATCGACGAAGTACACGCGCGCGATGTCCTTCAGCGGTTCCAACTTCGTCCACGATGAGCCACCCTCAGCGCTCGTCCAGATTCCATGATCGGTTACCATCCAGCCCAGCGAATCGTTGAGGAAAAATAGCGATAGTGGGATCTCCTTGACGCTGACCACCGACCAATGCGCGCCGCCGTCACTCGTAACCACCACGGCGCCCTTTTGACGGCCATCCCTTTCCACGATCGACCCAGCCGCGACGCATCGGGCGGCCGACGGGCATTGGATATCGGAGATAGCGAGAGAAGAATCCGGCTTATCGTAGAAGAACTGGATTTTCCAGCGCTGTTGCGCTTTGAGATGTGGGGACAGTAAGAGAAAAAAAATGAATGGGACAGCCGCTTTTCTACCGGCTGTTGAGACGCTCAGCGCCCGAAGACAGGACCAGATCCGCACCTTCGTTCGCTCCTTTCGCTTCAGTCTTCGACAGCATCAATAAACAGCCTAGCTGCTCGCCGACGGTGGACAGCAGCTCCATCTCCATGCCGGAGTGCGGATGGGGATTGCGATGTTGCACGTTAATGACACCCTCGACGCCGCGCCGGGAAATGACCGGGGCTGATAAGAAAGCTTCGTAAGTGTCCTCGGGAAGATCGCTAAAAAATTTGAAGCGCGGATCGTGATAGGCCTCGCGCGAAATCGCCAGCAATCTCTTCTCCCGAGCCACCCAGCCGGTTAAGCCCTCGCTCAACGCCAATTTCACGGTGCCCACGGCGGCCCGCTGCGGCGTGTTGCTCGCTCTTAGAACTAATTCCTTATTGTCCAGCAGGTAAATCAGACAAGAGTCGCACTCCATGAATTCCACTACTAACGAAACCACGCCATCGAGCTCTTCCTGAAGTGGCATCGGACGCACCATGCTGCGGCTGATCTTCTGCAATAGCCGCAGTTGTTGCTCGGTGCGCTCAAGGCGCTGCTCAAGTTCTTTCGTTCTTGACACTGGTCTGTATTATCCCATGCTCAACGCAGGCCGGCAGCGACTGTTCGCAATCGGCGGCAAATCCTGCACGCGAACGAACCTGTCCTTGCCCATCTCCACTCTATTTCAAGGGACAGCGAGTCCGACCGCGGTGCTGGCACGCGCTTCGAATGCAGGCCAGATCCTGGCGCCGGCCGTGCACCGGCCTATTCGGATAGTTCTCTTCCGCCGATGGATGTTTGTTGTAGGTCTGCTCCAGTCTCCTAACGGTGACAACACCCCCACCCGGAAGTTGTGAAAGAGCTTAGAAACTTACCCTGACCCTGAAGGAAGCGGTGACACCCGCCGATGTACGTAGTACGATGGTTGCATCCTTTAAGTTTCCAGGAAGGAGCTCTAATGTGGAATAAACGTAAAGAAGAAGAAAATCAACCTAAGCCGGCGGCCGCACCTCAAGCGCCCGCCCATGTTATCAAGGAGAACCCTCCCATGGCGTCAGCCCCTGCTCCCAGTTATGCTTCCTCCGAAGCGCGAGGACCGGCCGTGATTGGAAAGTCGGTCATGATTAAAGGCCAGATCTTCAGCCGGGAAGATTTGACCATTGACGGCGAAGTGGATGGCTCGGTTGAGCTGCATGAACATCGCCTTACAGTAGGCCCCAACGGCAAACTGCAGGCGGGCGTGAAGGCCCGCGAAGTGGTCGTATTGGGCACCATCCACGGGAACGTGGAAGCGTCCGACAAGATTGACATTCGCAAGGACGCGAAACTGGTGGGAGATATCAAAACGTCGCGCATCGTCATAGAAGACGGCGCGTACTTCAAGGGAAGCATTGATATCGTCCGCGTGGAGGCGGCCAAGCCTGCCGTGGCGCCAGCGCCCAGACCCGCAGTTGCTGCGGCCGCGCCCGCCGCGAATGTTGCTGCGGCTACGGCTCCAGCGACAGTCTCTGGCGATTCGAAGCATTAATTTAAATTTCAGCGTCCGCAAAGGAGTCTAGCTTTGCTCAAAGACCGGTGGAGGACTGAAGCGTCTTCACCTTCGCTTTATCCGGAGCGAAGGAACGCGGCGTCCACCGCGCCAGCACAAAACCGGGCGAGCCACGGCTTGGAGCAATTCTTTTCCTCCATCGAGGGCGAGGAGAATTTGTCGATCCTCGATTTCGCCGGCGCCAGCCAAGCCAACGTAAGCTTCATTACGGCTCTGGGCCATCGGATCTACTCCAATGACATCCTGCGTTCATTGGAAGAGACCTTCGGACGCGACGGGGATTTCCTGCTCAATCAGGAAGATCCGGAGCGATCGCGGCTGTTTCTGGGCGAGAGCCTGGAATTTCCGGGTCAGACCTTCGATGGCGCGCTGCTTTGGGATACTTTGCAGTTTCTTGCGCCTCCCCTGTTGGAAGCTACCGTCGAGCGCCTGTTTGAAGTCCTCCGGCCGGGGTCCTATCTGCTCGCTTTCTTCCAAGCCGAGGAAAAGGCGCGCACCGCGCCGCTGTACTGCTATCGGATAGTTGAAAAAAAGATCATGTCTCTCACTCCGCGCGGGCAGGCGCACCCCGTGCAGTATTTCAACAATCGCAGCCTCGAAAAACTCTTCCAAAAATTCCAGTCCGTTAAGTTCTTCCTGACCCGCGATCATTTAAGGGAAGTGATCGTCCGCCGTTGAGTCGGCAGTTCAAGATTTCTTCTTGGTAAGCAGCTCCAACTCTTCTAACGTTCGCGGCCAATCCTCCCGCATCAGGCGCGAGAGCGCCCGGTCGGCGAGCAATTTTCCGCCAGTCTGGCACACGGCGCAGTAGTTGGTCTCGTTGGCCGCATAGCGGATGCGTTGAATCTTCGCGCCGCATCGCAGGCACGCCTGCTTGTACCGGCCATGCACCGCCATGCCCTCGCGGAAGGCGGTCACTTTTTCCGGGAACGCTTCTCCCGCTTCAGCCCGCAGACGATTCACCCATTTTGAAAGGATCTTTCGCACCGCCTGGAACAATCGCTCGACCTCTTCTGGATTGAGCCTCTGCGTCAACGTCACGGGCGACAGCCGCGCCTCAAACAGAATCTCGTCCGAGTACGCGTTGCCGATGCCGCTGAATACGTTCGGATCGGTGAGCGCTCGCTTTAACGTGTGATTCCCGGCGAGGAGCGCATTTCGAAACGGTTCCAAAGCGGTCTCCAGCACCTCCAGGCCGCCTGGGTCAAGGGATCGCAAACCCGTCTCCCCGGCGACGACGTGAAGTGAGGCCCGCTTTTGCGAGCCTGCTTCAGTCAGCAGCAAGCTTCCGTTCGGAAAATCGAACGCGGCCAATCCGCGCGGGCGCGCAACCTTCACGCCCCGAGCGCGCCAGTGCAGCCGTCCGGCGATCATGAGGTGCAACACCAGCCACAGGTCATCTTCCAAGCCGATGGCGATCCGTTTCCCTACTCGCCGCAGCTCGCGAACGGTCTGCCCTTCCGTCCTCGCCAGCGGCGGGTTCACTGTCCGCAATAGAAAAGGGCTGGCCAGACGCACGCGCTCCACCTTCTGGCCGACAATACGCTTCTCCAGCGCTTCGATATAGACGACCACATCGGGGAGCTCGGGCATCCGGCTACAGCGTAGTACAATCCGCCGGTCTGCTCCAACGCCGCGCTCTGAGTAACAATACAAGGATGCCACCGGTTCGCGGGTCCTTGTGGGTGCTGGTGCTTTACGACGTTGCCGAGGAGATCGACCTCGACCAGTTGAGCACTCTCATGGGACCCAGCGCCGCCCGGCCGCAGCCTCGCTTTAAACATCCGGCGCCCGAGTACGTGCGGTTCGAACGGCCGCCGGTAGTTGGTTATCCCGGCCCGGTGGCCATCAGCAGCGGCCAGCAACTTCAGACCAGGGTCCAATATTTTCACTACGGCGTAATCAGCGTCGAGCTGGAACTGGAGTTCGAAGCGAGCTGGGAGGAGCTGGTGCAGTTATCCAGCCGCTGGATTCCTTCGCCAGATATCGAGAAATTCACGTCCGAACTGCTGCGGAAGTGTCTGGAGCGCGCCGGCCCGGCTTTGCGGCTCGCCTACCCCGCACAACTGAGCGAAGACTACTACATCATCCATTTGCGCGAGGCGCTGGATGAGAACGGGCGCCCGTTAACGGCCGCAGCCTTGCTCGCCAGCCGCGGGGGCGAGGTAGCCCAAATCGTGCGTGGGGAGTCCACGCCGCTCTCTGAGACCGAGAGAAATGAAGTGCTTCAGTCGTCTCTTTCGTATTATCCGGCCGATCTGCTGGTGGTCGGCTGGGTAGCTGCTCTGGTGTACGACACGGCGGAGGGCGCGGCTCCCACCATCCAGTTGCTCGAATATGCCAACACCCAACTGCTCGAATTCCGTCATTACGATGACGTTCTCACGCGCGTCCTCGAACATGTTTACAAAACGCTGGAGCATCGCGGGGGCCTGTTGCGGCGCTGGAAAATGGCGCGGGAAGCCGAGCGGCTGAACACCTTGCGGCTAGACGTCCGGGAACTCACCGAACGGACCGATAACGCCATCAAATTCTTGAGCGATATGTTTTATGCCCGCGTGTATCGTATGGCGGCGCGCCGGGTGGGCGTAACCGATTACCGGGATTTGGTCGAAGAAAAGCTGCGAACGGCGGGCGAATTGTACGAGTTCATGACC
>Ga0182024_10026749_pt1 | contig 10122 bp, 9 predicted proteins | sample P32metaG_FD_120480 | JGI IMG/M metagenome (GOLD analysis project Ga0182024, IMG submission 120480) | Permafrost microbial communities from Stordalen Mire, Sweden - P3-2 metaG (Illumina Assembly) | ecosystem: Environmental > Terrestrial > Soil > Wetlands > Permafrost | place: Sweden: Stordalen...
GTCATGATCGCGGTGCAGCCCTTCGATTTTCTCGGCGGCTCGCTCGGCATGGGCGTGGGCGAGGGGCTGGTGCTCGCGATGCAGGCGGCGGTACAGGAGCGCCGGCCGTTCATCCTCTTCGTCGCTTCGGGTGGCGCACGCATGCAGGAGGGTATTCTCTCGCTGATGCAGATGCCGCGCGTCACCATCGGCGTGAACATGTTGCGGGAGGCTGAGCTGCCTTACATCGTCGTGCTCACCGATCCGACGATGGGTGGTGTCAGCGCTTCGTATGCGATGCTGGGCGATGTGCAGATCGCGGAACCGGGCGCTCTTATCGGCTTTGCCGGACAGCGCGTCATTGAACAGACGATTCGCGAAAAATTGCCCGAAGGCTTCCAGCGCGCCGAATATCTGCTCGACCACGGCATGCTCGACATGGTGGCGCATCGCCGCGAGCTGCGCGCCACCTTGTCGAAGCTCGTGCATCTCCTGATGAAGCAGCCGCGTCCAGCCGCGAAACCGGCCGCCGCACTTGCCGCACTTCCTCCGGGATCATGAGCGCAGGCGCGGCGAGCGACGCCATTCTCCAACGGCTTCTCTCGCTTCATCCCAAACGCATCGACCTCGTGCTGGACCGCATCCAGCGCCTGCTCGCCGCACTCGATCATCCGGAGCGCAGACTGCCGCCGGTACTTCATGTGGCGGGAACGAACGGCAAGGGATCGATCTGCGCTTTCGCGCGCGCGATGCTCGAAGCGCAGGGGCTCCGGGTGCATGTCTACACGTCCCCCCATCTCGTACATTTCCACGAGCGCATCCGAATCGCCGACCGGCTGATCGGCGAGGACGAGCTTGCCGCCACGCTCGAAGATTGCGAGCGGGTCAACGCGCGACTGCCGATCACCTTCTTCGAGATCACCACGGCGGCGGCGCTTCTTGCCTTCTCGCGCCATCCCGCCGACGCGCTCGTGCTCGAAGTGGGGCTCGGCGGAAAATACGACGCGACGAATATCATCGATGCGCCGCGCGCGACCGCGATCGCGCCGGTCGGCCTCGACCACCAGGAATTTCTCGGCAGCACGCTTGTCGACATCGCCGCCGAAAAGGCCGGCATCATAAAGGCCGGTGTGCCCGTGATCGTCGGCGCGCAGGAAGACGTTCCGCGCGACGTCATCGCACGCCGCGCGCATGCGCTGGGCGCGCCGCTCTTTCAGTTCGGTCAGGATTTCTTCGCCCATCAGGAGCAGGGCCGCATGGTCTATCAGGACGAAAAAGGGCTGCTCGACCTGCCATTGCCGCGGCTCGTCGGCCGCCACCAGATCGACAATGCGGCTGTCGCCATCGCGATGCTGCGGGCGGCAGGCTGGGGCGAGGAGCGTGCGATCGAGAAAGGACTGCGCAGCGTCGAATGGCCGGCGCGCATGCAGCGGCTGTCGCGCGGGCCGCTGATCGAACTTGCGCCCAGGGATGCCGAAATCTGGCTCGACGGCGGCCACAACCCGCAGGGCGCGGCCGCCGTCGCGCGCACGATATCAGACTTCGAGGAACGCGCGGAGAAGCCGCTCTATCTCATCTGCGGCATGCTGAAGACGAAGGACGCGCGGGGATTCTTCGCCCCGTTTCAGGGGCTCGTGCGCCACGTCGCGACGGTGGCGATCGAGGGCGAAGAGGCAAGCCGCGGCGCGGGCGAGCTTTACGACGCGGCGCGCGCCAGCGGACTCGATGCGAGCCCCGCCGAAAATCTCGAGGACGCGATGATGCAATTGTCCGCCTGGTCGCGTGCGCGCCCCTTCGAAGGCCCGCCCCGCATCCTTATCTGCGGCTCGCTCTACCTCGCCGGCCGCGTGCTCAAGGAGAACGGGTGAGAGATGGCCGGCTTCGCCAGTTTAAATCCCGTCCGGTGCGCCCCGCATTCGTCAGCGAACGCGGCCTCAAGAAGGTGAATCCATTTGGTGTCACCGGATTCCCGTCTACAGCCCCCCGTGTTACCCACGAAGGGAGGCGCATTCGGATAAAGCCTCGGGTCGCTCATTTCGATTTCCGCAGCTTAGCACCGGTGTTATCCATCGCTAGCGCATCGTGGAAATTCGCAATCTTTCTATTTGCGCAGAGGTTCGCCCACAAATGATCCATACTCAGGCTTTGACCTTCTGTTGGTTTGCAGGACGCCAATATCGATTCGGCTATCGATGAGGGAAAACCCTGAAGCGATTTGGCTTCGTCCACGTCAAGCCACTTGACGTTTGTTGAGGCCGTATCTGTCATGAAATCGATGTATGGCAGCGGCACTTCCATTCGCGTGAGATAACCCTTCAGGCTGGCCAATTCGTCACGGTATTGCTCAGCCGCTTTGTCGATTCTCAAGTTTGCAAATTCCGCAGAATCGTTTGTTGGCCTATGCAGCCCGAGTACGTCACCCAGGCGCGGCACTCCCGCCGCCCAAATGAGAAAGCAGGCGCTCGCGCAATTGCAGTCACGTCCATTACACCCTTGATCCGAATCGCTACTTAAGCTCAGAACCAGCAGCACGCCCTCCCCTTCACCGTAGGGCGCGGAACCGCCAATCGGTGCCGAGGTTTCAAGCATGTATTTCCTAACGAGAGAGCCTATTTTCATGGCCTCCTCGGCCGAGCCTCCGGGGGAGGAGAGGTAAACAGTGCGAAGGAACGGAACATTTTCTTCGAGAATCCGCCGGAATGCGTCAGCATCTCCCGATTGTATCTCTCCTCGAATCAGCACTGCGTGGCAGGTCGATGGTGTCGGCTTTTTGCCGGACGGATAAAGCGCTTTGAATGCGTCTGGATTGCTCCAATTCGCCTTCGCGTAGGTATCAACGCACACTATTTCAGCAGCGTTTGCGGTCAGTATATTGAATCCAACGGCCAACAGAATTAAGCCTGCAACACCGCACAATCTCGCCCGCATTGGTATCTCCCGTTGTGTTGTTCCATGTACGTTCTAATGTAACTCAACACTGGCCCATTTCTCGACCGTGGCCTCCTGTTCGTTTGAACAGAATAGCATAATTCCAATTTCAAAATGCTGTTTCACTTCCGGGGCCAATTCAAGCAAACAATCAATCACTTTGATTGAAGCCCGAAGCAACTTGTCATCCCGACTAGCATCCCAGTTGGCCTTATCGCCGTGGAACAAATTGTTCCTCGCGCGCTTCACGGCGTTGCAAAGATCGCTCATCGTAGTTATCTGCTCCGGTTCATCCCATCCAAACTCTCCCAGTTTATTTAACGTCCTATATCGCGGCGGATTCGTAACAATATAGCTTGCCACTGGATCTTTTCGGAGCTGGTCGAGTAGCTGTACAGCGCCTGCGTGGCGTCTCATGAATTCGCTCCAGTCAACTTGGGCTATGTCGCGGTCATACATCCTCCTGCTGGAACAGCAGCCGGATGCCTTCAATGCGTACTCGAACGACGAGAAGCTTGAAGCGAATTCGTTTGCGATCTCGCCCATTTTCGGATGTTTCATGATACGTTTTTCTGACGATCCAATTGGTGAACACCGCCTACATGCTGTGTAGGGCTACGCTCGGATTAGAAGCCAACCAACATTCGTGCATCCGTCGCATCCTTCGCCGCCGCAATCGGCGCATTGCATCCAATCGCTCACGTTGTTGGCACTGCGCATCGTGCCCGGACACCGCTTTCTGTAACCGATGGGCCGCCCGCATTGTCTGCCTCCACCGGTGTAACCCGGCGTTCGGCATTTCGCGCAATATTCGTCAGGACATTGCTTTGGCACTTTTTCTGATTCCGGCATGGTCGAAGGGCGAACTCTCCGAAGCGTGGTACGTGCGATCCTGCCTTTGATTAGAGGAACGGCGGATCAGTGGAGCGCGTGCAGTTTCACGGGTAGGTCGGAATAGCCTTTGACGAAGCTTGAGAATACGCGCACCGGCTCGCCCACGACCTCAACGAAGGAAAAGCGCTTCAGAATCTCTTCCCAGACGATCCGCAGCTGCATCTCCGCGAGGCGGTTGCCGACGCATCGATGGATGCCGAAGCCGAACGACAAGTGTTGCCGCGGCCGGGGACGATCGATGATGAATGCGTCCGGATTCTCTATTGCCTCTGGATCGCGATTCCCGGACACGTACCACATGGCGATTTTGTCGCCCTTGCGAATTGTCTTGCCGCCGAGTTCGGCATCGGCGAGCGCCGTGCGGCGCATATAGGCAAGCGGCGTCTGCCAGCGAATGATCTCGGGCACCATCGAAGAAATCAGCGAGGGATTGCCGCGCAGCTTTTCGTGTTCGGCAGGATTCTCGTTCAACGCAAGCACGCCGCCGGAGATGGAATTGCGGGTGGTGTCGTTTCCGCCGACGATCAGAAGGATGAGATTGCCGAGGAATTCCATGCGATCCATGTTCCGGGTCGCTTCCCCATGGGCGAGCATCGAGATGAGATCATTGCCCGGCGGTTCGTTCACCCTCGCGTTCCACAACCGCACGAAATAATCCGCGCACTCCAAAAGCTCCGCGCGGCGCGCCTCTTCGGATTCCACGATCCCAGATCCCGGAACCGCCGTCGCCACGTCGGACCAGCGTGTGAGCTTGCGCCGATCGTCCAACGGAAAATCGAACAGCGTCGCAAGCATTTGAGTGGTGAGCTCGATGGACACCCTGTCCACCCAGTTTATCGTCTGGCCGATGGGAAGGGAGTCGAGAATCCAGCCGGCGCGCTCCCGGATCGTTGCTTCGAGACGGGCGAGATTGTCGGGAGCAACGATTGGATTGACTACCTTGCGCTGCGCATCGTGCTTTGGCGGATCCATCGCGATGAACATGGGAAGCTGAAAATCCTCGGGCGCATCGCGCAGCGTTATTCCGCCTTCCGAAGAGAAGAGTTTATGATGGGTCTCCACCTCCATGATGTCCCGGTACTTGGTGACCGACCAGTAGGGGCCGAACGTGCTTTGCGCGCAGTAATGCACCGGGTCTTCCCGGCGCAGCCGCTCGAACCAGGGCCACATCGTATTGGAGCGAAACAGCTCCGGCCGGCTCACATCGATCGTCTCGAGCGGAACGTCGTACGCGTTTTCGTTGGGCTCGGGACAAGAGGTCTGCGCAGCACTGCTCATCGGAGCCCCTCCGTGACTGAGTGGTCGCATGTCATCGGTGATTTACGACCACGGCGACTTTGTCCCGGGCGGCATGGCGGGTGATTTGACTGGCTCCGTCGAAGGAGCGGCAATTGGATTTGCGGCATCGGGAACTCTGCCGCCAAGCTCTTCCAGCACACGGATGCGTTGGGCGATCGGCGGATGCGTTGCGAACAGGCCGCCGAAATCGAAGGCGGAGGGTGGGTTTTCGATGAACATCTGGCGCACCTCGCTCGGCACATGCGGCACGTCGGCGTTCTTCGAAATCTTGAGCAGGGCGCTGATCAGCGCATCGGGATTCTTGGTGATATCCACCGAGCCGGCATCGGCCAGGAGTTCGCGGCGACGCGAAAGGGCTAAGCGCAGCATCAATGCCAGCACATAACCGATAACGAGCGCGATCGCGGCGACGATCATCATGACGATGACCGCGCCGCCGCCGCGCGAACGGCCGCGGCTGAACGATGCAATCCTGAGACCGCGCCACGACATTTGCGCGAGGAACGAGAGCATGCCCGTAAACACGATGGTGACGATCAGAAGGCGGCAGTCCCGGTCGATGATGTGGGTCAATTCATGGGCGAGCACCGCCTCGATTTCGTCGGAGTTCAGCTGATCCAGCAATCCCCGCGTCACCGTGATGGCATAGCTTCTCTCGTCGATGCCGCTCGCATAGGCGTTCATCACGTCGGTATCGATGATGTAGAGAGGCGGCGTCTTGAGGCCACGCGAGATGCAAAGGATTTCGAGGAGGTTGTAGAGCTGTGGCGCTTCGGCGCGGGACACCGGCTTCGCGCCTGTCGCCATGTGGATGATCGCGTCATTGAAAAAATATCCGATGAGAATCCAGACGGCGGCGATGCCGAACACGATCGGCCACCAGGCGACGATCGCGGAAAGCGCAAGATCGGCAGGTGTGCCGGTTCCGAGAACCGATTGGATGCCAAGCCCCTGGAACGGATCGATGGCGGCGAACCTGTCCGGCGAGCGGACGGCGAACAGTCCGAATACGAAGAAAATTCCTCCGAGCAGCGCAAGCAGGAGGCCCGGAAAGGCAAGCAGGAGCAATATCGACTTGATATTGTTGTTTGCGCGGTACGTCGTCAGACCAAGGGCGGCGGGCATGGCTCAGGCGCCAAAAGTCACTTTCGGTGGTTCTTTGGTTTCCGCCTTTTCCGCCTCGTCGAGCTCGAACATCTGCGCGGGCGCGAACCCGAACGAACCGGCGAACAAAGCGGCCGGAAATTGCTGGATCGCGGTGTTGTATTCGGCGACCGCATTGTTGAGGAAACGCCGCGCCGCGGCGATCTTGTTTTCGAGGTCCGCCAGTTCGTCCTGCAATTGCTGGAAATTCTGGTTCGCCTTGAGCTGCGGGTAGTTCTCCGCGACGGCCATGAGGTTTCCGAGTGCGCCTGACAGGATGCCCTCCGCAGCGCTTTTCTCGCCCACGCTTGTGGCGCGCATTGCATTGGCGCGCGCTTCGGTCACCTGCGTAAAAACGCCGCTCTCATGTGCGGCATAACCTTTGACCGACTCGACGAGGTTCGGGATCAGATCGTGCCGCTGCTTGAGCTGCACGTCGATGTCGGCGAAGGCCCGCTTCCAGGCCTGCCGCAGTGCAACAAGCCGGTTGAAGCTGAACATGACAAAGAGCGCGACGAGCGCCAAGGCGATGATGATAAGGATTGAAGCACTCATGGGATTGTCCTGGTTGGCCCGCGGGATTTGTACATGAATTGAATGGTCGCCGCACCAGTGATCTGGGAGGGATCGGTCAATCGACGCCATCAAGGCGGCGACCCTGGATTTCCCTCAACAACCGCTCTAACGCCGCATATCCATGAGCATGCCCGACTGCATCTGGTGAATGTGGTCGACCGCACCCATCCAGGCGTCGGGGCCGATTCCGACGTCGCTGCGGAACGGGTATTGCAGCTCGAAAAGCAGAACCAGCGTGGACACGATGATCGTGCTGACCGTGGACGTCATTAGGAGATGCATGCGGGCGTTGCGCAATCCAAAGAGCCAACAGAAGCAGACGATGCACGTACCGCCGATCGACAGGACGAGCCATTCGAACCACGACACGCCGTTCATATTGATCGCAATCCGCTGCTGGCGGGCGTCATGCATGATCGTAAGCTGCTGCAGGGTGGCGGCCTGCGCATTCGATTGGCTCATGTCGGCAGGCAGGAACGAGCCGGTTGCATCGATCGCATCCATGCCGATTGCGCCGGCGGTTTCGTCATAGGCGCCCCGTCTCATGAGCGGCCATTCCCGCGTCGTCATGATCTGCGCATAGCGGATCATGTCGTTGCGCACCCGCTCGCGCACGGGAGCGCCAAGCCCGACCGCGGTGTGCCAGACATCGATATCGGCATCAGATTCCATGACCACCAATTGGCGCGCCTCGATGTAGTGCTGCCAGACGGCGACAGTGAGAAAGCCGAGCATCACGGCGTACAGGGTCCCGGAAACGGCGATGATGACGCCGCCGACCTCATTGTGAGCGATGAAGTCCTGGCTCCTGAAGCGACGATGCACAAAACTCTGTCCCGCGCCCGCGGCGGCAACAGCCACCACCAAGGCGAGCAGGAGCAGGAGCGGAGCCGGAATGCCGTAAAGGAAAGTCATGGAAGGAATCAGTTGATCATGCTGACCAATCGTATGAGATTCGTGCCGGTTGTCCCAACCGCCCGCCCTTCCGCAAACCCCAAGCGAACTCGATCCTCAGAAAACCCGTCGACCCATGAAATTGCCCTGCGGAGCATATTGGCAGACGAGGAAGTCGTAGCCGCCGCCGGTTGCCCGTCCGCAGCCGACTTCGGTGGTGTCGCGCCAGACGATCTGGGTGTAATGCCCGACAGTCCTCCAGTCGCCGAGGCTCGACACGTCGGGAAAATGCGCTTCGACGAAGAATCGTTTCTCCGCACCCCACAGATCGACCAATTGCGCGAGAGAGGCATGGCCCGCCGTCCACATGGCGAGGTTTTCACCCGTTCCGAGCGCGCCGCTGTGCTGGAATACTTGCACCTCAGACAGATGGCGAGCCCACTGGAGCGCGGTTGCCGCGAGGTCGTCGGACCATTTCAGCGACGGCACGCCGACTTCGACGCGATATCTGTTGTGCGCGGTGAGAATTTCGCGCTTCTCGCTCTGGGTGAAGGCTGCGGAAGCGGATGCATGAAGGGCAATAAGGGCAGCCGCGAAAAGCCCGATACTCCGAACGCAACGACGCATACGCACGCTCCAGCTAGGCGAACCATCGCACGCTGCCTGCGCGGAAAAGTTCCCGCGCGTGCAAGCAATCGCCCGTTACGCACGGCGGCGTGCACTAATTCTCGCGTGGAAGGATTAACGGGAGGTTGATGATCGAAATTGGAGAGTTGGGAGTCTGCGGCGCCCCCTCACCCACAAGGGGCACGGCCGTCCGGGGAAAATTGCCAGTTGGTGTCCAAATGCCCCAACCCGATTGGGATTTGCACGCTCGTAGGCGTGCCCGACTCAGGACGGCGTATCGGCCAGGAAAAGGTTCACGCGGAGGCGCGGAGCCGCGGGGGAAAAGATTTAGAATGAGACAGTGAGACGGTGAGAAAGAAATCGCGCGCCTTTGGCGCGCAACAATTCTCCCACCCGGTTAAACCGGGAGGCTCACTGTCTCATTGTGCAATTTTCTATTTCCGCGTTCGGAGCTTGTCCTCCGGCCGCGCTTCGCGCGGACCGGGGGGCGTCTCCGCGTGCCAATTCTTGGGAGAAGCTCTGCTTTCCCCGGACAGCCCTGCCCATCGTGGGAGAGGGGGCAAGCAGAAAACCTTTCAACCGCTCAAGCGCGGGTGAGGCGGCTCTCGGCTCCTGCCTCAGAAATCGAGGCTTCGATCCATTCCTTGATCTTCGATTTCGGCAGCGCGCCGACCTTGGTGGCGGCCACCTGACCCTTGTGAAAAATCATCAAGGTGGGTACGCCGCGCACACCATATTTCTGCGGCGTGGCGGGACTCTCGTCGATGTTGAGCTTGGCAACCGTCACCTTGTCCTGAAGCTCGGCCGACAGTTCTTCGAGCGCCGGCGCGATCATCCGGCAGGGGCTGCACCATTCCGCCCAGAAATCGACGACGACGGGTTTGCTGGCGTTTAGCACGTCGTTCTGGAAACTGGCGTCGGAAATCTTGAGGGGCGGCATGTCCTGGTCCCAGCCTGGTTGTGAAGCGACGCTATATCTAGGAACCGCTCCCTTCATGGTCAAGGCGCGTCCGGATCCGCACGAGTTCGCTGTTGAGAAGTTCGGCAGGCAGCGACATCAATGTGGGGCCTTCGGTCCAGACGAGCGCGCAGTCGATTCGTTTGCCCGGAAACAATTTGCTGAGGGCTGCGCGGTAAAGCGCCATCTGGCCGAGATAGAGCGGCGCCACATCGTTCGCGCGTGCCGGCGCCGGACGATTGGTCTTGAAATCGATGGCGAGTACGGCGTCACCGGTCACCGCGAGGAGATCGATTCGTCCGCTCACGCGTGCGCCCGCGCCGAGATCCGGCAGATCGGCAACGATTGCCGCTTCCGCGCGCGAGCCGGGCGCGAAGGCCGCAGCGAATTGCGGATGATCGAGAATCGCGAATGTCTCCGCAAGAAGCGCTTCCTGAATTTCGGCGTCGACACCGCGCATTGAAAGATAGCGGCGCGCCACGCGCGCCCGTTCGCCCATGGGGAGGTCGGGCAGATGCGCCAGAAGCGCGTGTACGATAAGCCCGCGCGAAAACCGTGTTGCTGTGTCTCCTGCCAAAGGCGATTTCCGCGTCGGCGCGCCGGCCCCTTCGGACGGGCGGATAAGGCGCAGGCGCGCGTGCTCCTCCGGCGCCGGGCGATTTGCCCAATCGGGCAGGACGGCGCGCGGAAGCGCAGGTTCGGCCGGCGCCACCGGTGCTCCATCTCCGGTCTCGCGCACGAAATCATCGCCGTCGCCCAACGCAATTCCCATCGCCTCGGCGACTGGACGCATGATGTCGTACCACGAGCCCTCCTTCACTCCA